>Ga0208018_100312_pt1 | contig 14351 bp, 14 predicted proteins | sample 31_taG_FD_184105 | JGI IMG/M metagenome (GOLD analysis project Ga0208018, IMG submission 184105) | Marine viral communities from the Gulf of Mexico - 31_GoM_OMZ_CsCl metaG (SPAdes) (version 2) | ecosystem: Environmental > Aquatic > Marine > Oceanic | place: Gulf of Mexico | collected 2015-07-12 | reverse complement strand
TTGGAAGATCTTAAAAGCAATCCATTTACTTTAGTTACAGGAATTGCTAACCCGAGACCACTTGTAGATTACTTGAATAAGAAAGGATTTGAATTTAATCATGAAGCTTTTAAAGATCATCATGATTTTAGTGCTTCAGAAATTAGTGAATTTGAGAAAAAGCAACTCATTGTAACCACTGAAAAAGATTACATGAGGCTGAGAGATCGCTTAAAAAATAATAATCTTTACTACTTGCCAATAGCATCAGAAATATTAAACAAGGATAAGTTTAATAATAAGATTACATCATTTATTAGAAACTTTTAAGCTGGAGTTTCAGTTTCATTTTTTGTTAAAGCCAAATACAATTTTTTCTCAAAATCTTCTTGTTTAAAAGGTTTTGAAATAATATCGTTAAATCCAGCTTCGTCAAACTCATGCATTTTATCCTCAAGTGTTACTGCTGTTAAGGCAAAAATGGTAAGTTCTTTATCAAAACTTCTAATGCGCTTTGTGGCTTCAAGACCACTTATTCCAGGCATATGGATATCCATCAATACGACATCGTAAGATGTTTCTTTAACCATTTCAACAGCGTCTTCGCCATTGTCTATTAAATCACAATTAAGATTCATCTTGTTAAGGATTTTCTTTGTAATCATTTGGTTAATCTTGTTGTCTTCTACTACTAAAATTTTCACGTTTTCTAAGTCTAGTTTACTAATATCCTTTGAATAGTCGTGCTTCTTAACGCTAACGACTTCTTCAGACTCTTTAAGAGGGAGTTCAATGAAAAATGAGGTTCCTTTACCTAATTCACTTTTTAAGTAAATTTTACCTTTTAAAATATCAACCAGACCTTTTACAATTGAAAGACCTAGTCCAGTACCACCATATTTACGGTTAATTTGAACAGAACCTTGAGAAAAACTTTCAAACATATTGTCTTGTTTTTCCTTTGTGATTCCAATTCCATTGTCTTCAACTTCTAATCGAATTGTATGTATTTTTTTCGATTTATTAAGCTGCGTTACACGTACCCAAATATCTCCATCTTTTGTGAACTTAATTGAGTTACCAATAAGATTAATGAGTATTTGAGATATTTTTAATTGATCGCCATCAAATATTTCAGGGAGCTTTTTGTCATACTCAAAATGCATCATAATGTTGTTGTCCATAGCAGAATTGTTTAAGGCCGCAATGACGTTTTCAACTTTATTTTTCAAATTGAATATCTCTGGATCAAGCTCAACTTTATTGGCTTCAATTTTATTTATTTGTAAGATGTCATTAATGAATGTAAGCAAATAATCACCCGAAAACTTTAAGCTTTTTAAATGCTGTATTTGATCAGGTTTTGGGTTTTCTTCCAATAACATGTTAGTTAAACCAGTGACAGCATATAAAGGTGTTCTTAATTCGTGAGTAACCGTTGATAAGAAATTAGATTTTGTTTTAGCTGCAATTTCGGCGCGTTCTTTTTCCGTGAGTAACTCTTCGTTTTTCTTGTACAACATATTATTCGTCTTCAACCTAATATTGTTGTTTTTGTATAAGGATAAAGTTAATAGTGACAGAATGGTAATCAGAGAAACACTTAAAATGGTGATAAGTCTGGTTAAACTGCTAGCTTCATCTTTTTCTTGAATTTCATCTGCTTGATTTTTTATAAGAGCATCTTTATCGGCAATGATTAGTTGTGCTCTTCTTTCCGGCGATAAATTTTCCCTTTGAATTTTTAATATGGAATCATTCAGGGTTATATATGCTCTTAAACTTTTTACAGCCAAACCATTATTTCCTGAAGCCTCGTACACTTTACTCAAAATTTCATGAGATTCTCTTAAAAGCTCTAAGTTTTTTAAATTTTCAGCAATTTCTAAACCTTTAGCTGACTGCGATAAAGCTTTTTCTAACTTATTTTCTTGCAAAGCGATATAGCCACTTTTATTTAAAGCAGAACTCAGAATTTGATCTAATTTCTCTTTTTTAGATAGAATGATTACTTTATCTAAAAGTATATTAGCTTCGTTGAATTTATTAAGTTTAATATTAGCCTCTGCTTGGCTTAGTGTTGCTTGAATAGCGAGTTCATTGAGACCTTCTTCTTCAAAAATAGCCTTTGATGATTTAAAGTAATCTAAAGCCTTTTGGTATTCCTTTTGCGCTAAATCAATTTTACCATAGGTAAAGCGTGATACAGCTAGGTTTGGAGTATCTTCAATACCTTGTTGTACCTCAATGGCTTTTATAATGTTTACTTCAGCATCATTATATTCTCCAACAACATATTGAAGATTAGCAATTTTGGATAGAACAATGCCCTTATTTTTTTTGTCTTCAACCTTGATGGTTAAAGCGAGCACATTTTCAAGTCTTTTAATAGCTTCGTAAAAATTATTCCGCTGAGTTTCTAATTCGGCAGTTTGGATACTAAATGCGATTTCACTTTGTTGTAACTCTTTATCGTCCTCAATTTTGTTTTGAGGGTAACTTAGTGCGCAAATAAAGACTAAAAAAACAAATATGTAATATTTGATTCGGGACATTTTAAGTCGTTTTATCGACAAATATAGCAATTTATTCGATTAAATGCACTTTTTTTGAAAAATTATGCAATTCATCGTGAATTTATGCAGTTGATAATTTTTCGACTAAATTGATAATTCTACTTGAATAACCAGTTTCATTATCATACCAACCTATAATTTTAATCATTTTACCTATTACTGAAGTCATTTGAGCATCAAGGATGCAAGAATGCGTATTTCCAACAATATCAATGGAAACAATCGGATCTTCGGTATATTCTAAAATTCCTTTGAATTGGCCTTCTGAAGCTTTTTTAAAGGCTTTATTAATCTCTGAAACACTAACAGTTTTATTAACGTTAAAAGTGATATCAGTAAGTGAGCCGTTGGCAACAGGCACTCTAATACCACAACCTCCGATCACGTTTGATAATTCAGGGAAAATTTTTGTTAATGCTTTCGCCGCTCCTGTAGTTGTTGGAACTATAGATTGTCCTGCGGCTCTAGCACGTCGCAAATCGCGATGTGGTTGATCGTGCAAACTTTGATCTGTTGTGTAGGAATGTACTGTTGTAATATATGCTTGCTTTATTTCAGCGAGTTCATGTATCACTGAAATCATTGGTGCAGCATTATTGGTTGTGCAAGATGCGTTTGATATTATGGTTTCCGAATCACTTAATATAGAATCATTAACTCCTAAAACTACAGTCGGAATGTTATCTTCTTCTGGTGGAACAGCTAAAATAACTTTTTTAGCTCCGTTTTTAATATGATACTGTAAATCAGCACGGAATTTGAATTTTCCAGTTGCTTCAATGACAATGTCAACATTATTCCAATTGGTGTCTTTTGGATGTAAATGATTTGTAAATGGAATGTTCTTGCCATTTACGATAATATGTTCGTCGTCATATGTTATTGAAGCTTTATAAATACCATGAATACTGTCATACTTAAGCAAATGACTTAGAGTTTTAGAATCTGCAAGGTCATTAATTGCTATAACTTCAATATTTGGGTGCTCATGTAAGAGTCTAAAAACACGTCTTCCAATTCGACCAAAACCATTTAAGGCAACTTTAATCATTTTAATTGATGTGTTTTTGCGCTTTGTAAGAAGAACGCACTAAGGCACTACTTTCAACATGACGGAACCCAAGATCTAGACCTATTTCTTTATAATCTTGAAATTGATCTGGAGTGATAAATTGTTTTACAGGCAAATGCTTTTTACTTGGTTGTAAATATTGCCCTATAGTAACCACATCAACATTGGCTTCTTTTAAATCATGAAGAGTTTCTATGACTTCGTCTCTGGTTTCGCCAAGGCCAAGCATGATGCCTGTTTTGGTTCTTCGTTGTCCAGAATCTTTTAAATATTTTAAAACGCCTAAACTTCTATCGTATTTTGCTTGAATTCTCACCTCTCTAGTCAATCTTCTAACAGTTTCCATATTATGTGAAATAACTTCAGGAGCAACCTCTAAAATTCTATCCAAATGTTTTTCTATGCCTTGAAAATCTGGGATAAGAGTTTCCATGGTTGTTTCTGGATTCATGCGCCTTACTGCTTTTACAGTTTCACTCCACATGATGCTTCCCATGTCCTTTAAATCATCTCGATCAACACTTGTTAATACAGCATGTTTAATGTTCATGATTTTGATTGAGCGAGCCACTTTTTCAGGTTCGTCCCAATCTACAGTTTCAGGTCGTCCTGTTTTTACACCACAAAAACCACATGAACGAGTGCAAATATTACCAAGAATCATAAAGGTAGCAGTGCCTTCTCCCCAACATTCTCCCATGTTTGGACAGCTTCCAGACGTACAAATGGTGTTTAATTTGTATTTATCAACTAAACCACGAAGCTCTGTATATTTTTTTCCAGTTGGCAGTTTAACGCGAAGCCATTTAGGTTTGGCTACACGTTCAGTTGTTTTAATTGAAGCAATTTCTGTGTTCATTCTATAATGATAAGATGCAAAGATACGAAGTATAAACTTAAAATTATACTATAAAAGTGTTAGGTACCAAACACTGAAACCTATTAAGAAAATGATACCTAGCCAGCTCAAAATATGCATTTTTATTGAAGGCTGCCACTCTTTAGGTGTATGTTTGCTACTTATGAGTTTGTAATTTATTATTGCATAAAAAGGAGCTGTTAAAAAGGATAGGATGGTTGCTACCTTAACTAATAATCCCATTTCAGATGCAAAAACAAAAAAGATGACTATGGTGCCAATAGCGAGCAATAAAATCCAGAACAGATAGCCTTTATTATATACATTCTTAAATAGTAATTGTGATGTTTTATGCATGGCCCTAGGAGACGCATCAAGAGTTGTAAGTGTTGTGCTAAACATCGTTGTAAATGCTGCAATACCAATAATTACGTAAGACCAATCTCCAAGACTTGTTGTATACATTTCTATAAGCTGATTGGCAAATTCACCACCGCTACTGCTAAAAGTTTCATTTTGGCTATGCATGACTAAATACCCCAAAAACACAAAACAAACGCCTAAAATAACTGTACTTAAATAACCAATGTTAAAATCAAAAAGAGCCGATTTGGTATTAAATTCATGATCATCTTTTTTCTTTTCAATGGCCCAAAGTGAATGCCAAACTGAAATATCTAAAGGAGCAGGCATCCAACCCATAAATGCAATTAAAAAACCAATTTCAAGCGTTTCTTTTGGGAGTATTTGAGTTATAGAAATAGACTCGTTATTATTTGTTATTGCAACTAAAACAGCCGCTAAAGTACTTATCGTTAAAGTAATAATAATGATCTTCATTAGTACATCCAGTAGTTTGTAGCGACCTATAATTAGAATTAAAACACAAATAGTGAGTATCACTACCGTCCACATTTCAATGCTTAAAAAATCTCCAAATAATGATGACGCAATTCCAGCTGTGACTATGGTTACAGCAGTTTGAATAGTGAACATTGTGGCAAATGTTAGAACATAATAAGTTACTAATATGCCTTTACCCATTTTTTGATAACCATCTAACAAACTTTCTCCAGTGGCCGATGCATATCGTGGTCCAAATTGAAAAAAGGGGTACTTGAATAAATTGACTAGCAGCAAAGCCCAAAGTAAGCCTAATCCAAAGTCGGCTCCAGCTCTAGTGGATTGAACCAAATGTGAAACTCCAATGGCTGCTCCAGCGAAAAGTAAGCCTGGACCTAATTTTTTTAACGTTGTTATCATTTTTTGTTTTGAATAATTTCTGCCAATAATTTTTTAGCACGAAGTAGTTTAACCTTAACATTACTAATAGGTTCATGTAATTCATCCGAAATTTCTTGATAGCTTAGTTCTTGAAAGTATCTCAAGTTAATAACTTCCTGGTAGTGAGGCTTTAATTTTTTTATATCACGCAATAGTTTTGCTAAATTCTGCTCTGTTATTAATGTGTCTTCTGGAGAAGGTGATTCATCGATAACTTGATGCGCATGATGCTCATCATTTTTATTTTTATCGCTAAAAATGATGTTTTTTTTCTTTCTGAGAAAATCAACATGAATGTTTTTTGCAATGGTAATTAGCCACGTTTTAAATTTAAATTCTGAGTTATAGGAATTTATTTTATCAAAAGCACGAGAAAACGTTTCAATAGTAATGTCTTCTGCATCATTCTCATTTTCAGTTCTTTTTAGAAGAAATCCGTAGACATCATTCCAATAATTGTCCAGTAAAAAATTAAAAGCAATTTGATTGTTCTTTTTTGCTTTTTCAATAGCTTCACTTATTTCCAATGCGATGGTTTTGATATAAGATTGGTTATAAAGATAGAGAATTGTATTGCAATTAAAAAGAGTTCTAAGAAAGGCAAAAGTAAAATTAAACCAGTTTCATCTAATTTTTTAGCAGAATTATTAAAGATAATATATACCAATAAAAACCTAAAACCAATTAATGCAATTACTATTATGGGTTTAAAGGTAGTTAAGAGGAGTAGTATTGAAAGTATCCAAAAGAAAACTTGCGAGACATAAAATAAGGCCAATAGCGACTTGTGTTTAAGCTTGTAATGACCTGCTGTTGAAACATGTCGACGTTTTTGATTAAACCAAGATTTAAACGTTGTTTTTGGTTTGGAGGTTGTAAAACTGTCTTTAGTAAAACAAATGCTGGTATTTTTATTGGTAGCAACTTCATTAACAAATAAATCATCATCACCAGATCTGATTTTTAAATGATTTATAAAGCCATTGTTTTTGAAGAAAACATCTTTTCTATAGCCTAAATTTCGTCCAACAGCCATGTATGGTAATCCATTTTTTGCAAATGAAAAGTATTGAATAGCAGTAAGTAATGTTTCAAAGCGAATCAATTTATTTAAAAAGCTTTTGTGTTGTTTAGCATATGATCCATATCCAATAACGATTGACCTATCATTTGTAAAATGACTGCTCATGGAAGAGATCCAATGTTTCGAATTTGGCGTGCAATCGGCATCTGTAAATAAAAGAAAGTCATAAGCGGCAGCTTTAATCCCAAGGGTCAATGCATATTTCTTGCTTCCCCAAAAAGTTTCATTATTAACAATGTTTACAATTTTAATGTTTGAATGAATTTCTTTAAAGGATTCCATAACCTCTAACGTGTCGTCGATAGATGCATCATTTATCAATACTATTTCGAACTGTTTGTAATCCTGTTCTAATAATTTTGAAATTAAATTGCCAATGTTTTTTGCTTCATTTTTAGCACAGACAATGACTGAAACCGGAATGTTTTTTAAAATTGGATTTTCTTCTTTTCCAAAGGCGAACTTAGAAAAGATTAATATATAGTAAACAGATTGGATGCATACAGTTACAATAAATGTGTAAAGGAGAGCATCAAAAAAAGACATATAAGTTAAGAGTGTTGAGTGTCGTTACAATCTTTAAATTGATCTGGAGTTTTTCCGCAAAATCCACAAGCTTCACCATTTTTATTAAGCATAGGGTTTTGACTGGCGCAAGTTCCTGCAAACTCTCCGTCTTTTTTTGCCCAAAGTTTAATCGCAATTCCAGCTATACATAAACCAAGTAAAACGAGTGTGATAAGTAAAAGTTTCATTTAATTTTTTCTTTATGCAAAGATACGTGTTTCTCATAAATTTAAAGCGGTGACAAAAAATAATTTTAAGTGTCTAAGCTATAATTGTTTATATTTATTATTAACTAACCACTAAATTTTAATATTATGAAAAAACTAATTTCAGAATTGTTCGGTACGTTTTGTTTGGTCTTATTTGGCTGTGGTGCAGCAGCTGTTGCTGGAGGCTCTATAGGAGCAGTTTCAGGACTTGGCTTATTAGGTATTTCGCTTGCCTTTGGTTTGGCTGTTGTGGTAATGGCTTATGCTATTGGCCCAATTTCGGGATGTCACATTAATCCAGCGATATCAGTTGGAATGCTTGTAGCAGGTAAATTATCGGTTAAGGACACTGTTGGCTATGTCATAGCTCAATGCATTGGAGCGCTTTTAGGTGCTTTGGTATTATCAATTATTTTAAAAGGTCAAGCAGGTTTTGAAGCAGGTGAATGGGCTTATGGATCCAATGGTTGGGGAGAAGGTTATTTAGGCAACTACAGCATGCAATCAGCTTTCATTGCTGAGCTTGTTTTCACAGCAATTTTCTTGATTGTAATACATGCTGTAACATCCAAGTTAGGAAATGCAACGATGGCTGGATTGGCTATTGGTATTACTTTAGTACTCATACATATGGTAGTTATTCCTGTAACTGGAACTTCTGTGAATCCTGCTAGAAGTTTTGGGCCTGCAATGCTTGCTCAAGGTATGGCTTTACAACAACTATGGTTATTTATTGTTGCGCCTTTAGCTGGTGGAATTTTAGGTACGTTGATCTGGAAGTATGGAATAGCTACGGAAAACAATTAAATAAAAAGAGGCTTTCTTAGTAAGGATAATGCTATTAATCAATTTTAGAAAGCCTCATACAAACAATTAATCGAATTAATTGTCCTTGTTTTTTATTGGAATTTCAGCTACCGAATTTTCGGAAGCAATTGATTTATTACCATTTTTTGGTTCAATTGTAATACTTAAACTCAAGGCATCTTCAATATAAGGTACTGATTTGAGTTTGCCATTAGATGCATCTAAAGTCCCAAGGTTAACTTTTCTATCCTGTAAATTTGCCCACATTTGGTAGGTCTGTTCATCAGAAAGTTTTGGTAGTGAAACGACATCAATTAATGATGATTTATCTTTAGAATTTATATAAGCTACTGTTTTAAGTTCTTTTGCTCTTTCATTTCCACGAAGCACATATTTTTCAGTTTCAGGATTATTTAACCTATTGAATGCACGTAGTACATTATCAAGTTTATTATTGTTCTCGTTGATGTCTTTTCTTAAATCGAAAACTTCTTCAGCGATCGTGTTGTTTTCATCAACTAGTACTTGATTTTTAGTATAAAGAATAAATGATGAACCTGCAAAAATAAGTGCAGCAACACTAGCAGCAATATTAAACCATGACCTCGATTTCTTTATAGGTTCGTGCAAAGCAATTACAGGCTTTTCATCCAGTTCATCTAAAATAGAAGCTAAAATATTTGAAGGAGGTTTAACAGCATTGGTTCTGGCTGCCAATTCCAATTGTTCTTGAAGTAAGTAATATTCTTCTTCAATTTCAGGATATTTATTTATGTAATCTTCTACTTGTTTTGACTCCAAGCCAGTAGTAGCACCAATCACATACTTATCTAGTAAACCAGAATTTAAAAAATTGAGTACTTTTGTTTCCATGACTTTAAATTTTAAGGGCTATAGACCTTTTTTAATTCTCTTAATCCAATTTTTAATCTAGACTTTATAGTACCTAACGGAATGTTTAATTCTTCGCTAGCTTCTTGTTGTGTCATGCCTTCAAAATAAAGTGCATTTAACACTACTTGGTACTTAGAGTCTAAGTTTGCAACATGTTTTTTTAAATCCATTGTGTCTTGATTTAAACTTTCTGTTGATAACTTATATACGTTTGAATCTGAAATTTGGACTTCCTTATTAAATCTTAAGTTATGACTTCTTATTTTGTCTATTGCAGTATTTCGTGCAATACGATACATCCATGTGAAAAGTTTAGCTTTTTCGGCATCATATTTTTTAGCATACCTCCAAATTTTAATAATACTTTCTTGTAAGGCATCTTCAGCAATGGCTTCATCGATGGTTATTTTTAAAATCACACCATAGAGAGCACTCGAGTAATTTTCATATATAATTGAAATTGCTCTTTTATCACCTTTTTTTAAAAGGCCTACTATTTCTTTTTCTAGATCTGTAACCAAAGATTAAAGTAATTAGTTAGAATAGGCTTAAAATTACTAAAAACGGCAACACTTATACCAATTTAAGTATTGAAACTTTGCTAACGTTTAAGAATAATAAAAATTGTTTTAAATGATATTTACTTCAGCTTCAAGCTCAATATTGAAAATTCTAGCAATTGTTTTTTGAATAAGTTGTGCCAAATTTTTTATATCATTTCCATTTGCACCACCATAGTTTACTAGAACTAAGGCTTGATTTTTATGCACGCCATAATTACTAAAGGTTTTGCCTTTAAATCCTGCATGTTCTATTAGCCAACCTGCTGGAACTTTTACCAATTTATCGGAAACAGGATAACTAGGTATGTCTGGAAAATTTTCCTTGAGCGTATTGTAAAGCGATTTTTCAATCATAGGATTTTTAAAAAAACTACCACTATTTCCAATTTTTTTCGGATCAGGAAGTTTTGATGAACGAATTGCAATCACGGCATTTGAGACGTCCTTTATGGTTGGATTTTTAATATTTAGCTTGTGTAATTCACTAGTAATAGAACCATAATCCGTTTTAATCTTATGATGTTTTTTGGTCAGTTTAAATGTAACACTAAGTATAATATATTCGCCTTTCTTTTCATTCTTAAAGACAGAATTTCTATAATCAAACTGGCATTCCTGATTGTCGAATGTTTTTATTTTTCCAGAACTTATATGCAAAGCTTCACAAGATTCAAACACATCTTTCAATTCAACACCATAGGCACCAATATTTTGAATAGGAGCAGTACCGACATTCCCTGGGATTAAGGATAAATTTTCGACACCTCCAAAATCATTATCAATACACCATAATACAAATTCGTGCCAATTTTCACCAGCTGAAGCCTTAACTAAAACTGCTTGGTCAGATTTAGTTTCAATTGAAATTCCTTTCAAATTGATATGCACAACTAAGGCCTCAATGTCTTGAGTAAGCAACATATTACTACCTCCTCCTAAAATGAATATTGATTGATGATTTTGAGTGGTTAATACCTCTTTTAATTCATCAACACAATTGATAGAAACGAATTGCTTTGCAATGACATCAATACCAAAGGTATTATATGATTTTAGCGATATGTTGTTTTGAATGTTCATTAATCTTGGTACACCTTAAGAGCTTCTTTTAGAATGTGTACAGCCTTTATAAGGCTTTCTTCTTTAAGTACGTAGGCAATCCTGATTTGATTAAGGCCGACACCTGGAGATGAGTAAAAACCACCTGCAGGAGCTACCATTACAGTTTCGCCATTGACATCAAATGATTCTAAAAGCCATTGTGCAAAATCATCGGAGTTTTTAACAGGTAATTCAACGATGCAATAAAAAGCACCTTTAGGTGTGGCTACTTTTAAGCCATCAATTTTTTTAAGCTCAGAAATTAAAGTATTTCTGCGTTTTACATATTCTTCAATGACATTATCAAAATAACTTTGTGGTGTGTCTAAAGCAGCTTCACTAGCTATTTGAGCCAAAGTAGGAGGGCTTAATCGTGCTTGGGCAAATTTTAAAGCTGTTGCAATTACAGCTTTATTTCTTGAAACCAAGCATCCAATTCTTGCACCACACATGCTATAACGTTTAGAAACCGAATCTATCACAATGGAGTGCTCGTCTAAACCTTCTTCTTGTAATATGGAATAATGTTTTATTCCATCATAGGCAAACTCTCTATAGACTTCATCAGCAATTAAGAATAGGTCATGTTTTTTAACTATGTCTGCAAGTTTTTTGATTTCTGCCTTAGAATATAAATAGCCTGTTGGATTTCCAGGGTTGCAAATTAATATTGCCTTCGTCTTAGGAGTGATTAACTTTTCAAACTCTTCAATAGGAGGCAAAGCAAAATTATTTTCAATTTTAGAAATTACTGGTACAATTTTTACACCAGAAGCGGTTGAAAAGCCATTATAATTAGCGTAAAAAGGTTCAGGAATTATGATCTCATCATCAGCGTCCATCACACTACCAAAGGCAAATAAAAGTGCTTCACTACCGCCAGTTGTGACTACAATATCGTGTTTAGTTACATGAATATCGTGTTTGCCGTAATAATTGGCAATTTTAGTTCTGTATTCATCAGAACCTTCAGATCGTGTATAAGCCAAAATATCCAAAGAGTGTACTTTAACAGCATCCATGGCTACTTGTGGTGTTTTAATGTCTGGTTGACCTATGTTCAGGTGGTATACTGTTTTTCCTTTGCTGTAAGCGAGTTCAGCATAAGGTACCAATTTACGAATAGGTGATTGTGGCATAGATAGCCCTTTATTTGAAATATTTGGCATTGTGACTACTTTTAAATGAAGTGCAAAGTTCCGAAAATTATCTTAAAGTTTAATTAAATAATAGACTTGTAATTGAAGAAATTCTAAAAAGATTTGTAAATTAGATAGCACACGTTAAATACTTGGTTTTTAATGTATCAATCAAAAAAAATTGCTTTTTTATTTTTATGGTGTTGTTTGTTTTCATTTTCTCAGGGAAAATTTGTGCTTCAAGGAGCAAATAAGGATAAAATCAGCTTTAAACTAATTAATAATCTCATCATTATTCCAGTTGAAATTAATGGTGTTGAGCTTTCATTTCTATTAGATACTGGAGTTAGTAAACCCATAATTTTTAATTTCCTGAATATCACAGAAGAACTACAAATCAATCAGGCAGAAAAGATTTATCTGCGTGGCTTGGGTGAAGGTGAGTCTGTTGAAGCTTTAAGGTCAAGAAACAATATTTTTAAAATAGGGAAAGCATTAAGTATAAGCCAGAGTCTATATGCTGTTTTTGATCCCGAATTAAATTTTGCACCTCGATTAGGAGTTCCTATTCACGGTATTATTGGGTATGATTTTTTTAAAGATTTCATCGTTGAAGTCAACTATGCTTCGAGATATATCAGATTATATGATCCAGAAACCTATAAAGCCAAAAGTTGTTCTTCGTGTGAAGTTTTTGATTTAGAATTTTTTAATAATAAACCTTATATCACAGGTTCTGTTGAAATAGGTGATGACGAATTACCTGTTACTTTGCTTATTGATTCTGGAGGAAGTGATGCACTTTGGTTATTTGATGATGAAGAACGTGGTATTCATATTCCAGACAAATATTTTGATGATTTTTTAGGTAGAGGATTAAGTGGGAGTGTTTATGGTAAACGAGCAAAAGTAAATTCTTTTTCACTTGGAAAGTTTAAATTAAGGCACGTAAACGTTGCATTTCCGGATTCTACATCAATAAGCTTTGCACGCAAGTTTAAAGAGCGAAGTGGCACCATTTCAGGCGAAATATTAAAACGATTTAACATTATTATTGATTACCCAAATAGTAAGATAAGCCTGAAAAAAAACAGAAATTTTTCAGAACCATTTTACTATAATAAAAGTGGTATAAGCTTAGAACATGATGGTGTAAGAGTAGTCAGAACTGTTGAGCAAAATAGAGGTATTGCGCGTTTTCAATCGGTAAATGAATCTGTTGCAACCAGTGACTTAGTAGTTTCAGGCAATTATAAGTATTCTTTGGCACCATCGTTTAAAATTGTAGAGCTTCGCATTGACTCTCCTGCTTATAGAGCTGGTTTACAATTAGGAGATGTTATTTTAAATATCAATAACAGACATGCTCATTTATATACCATGCATCAAATTATTCAGATGTTTTATGGAGAAGATGGTAAACGCATTCGACTACTTATAGATAGGGAAGGAGTACAGAAGAAATTTGAATTCAAGCTTGAAAGTTTGCTATAAAAAAAAGACCCTCTGAAAAGAAGGTCCTTTAATCTTTTATTGAAAGTATTTTATTGCTCAATTAAGCTTTTACTCTTCTTTTCTAAAACACTTGTTTTATTAGAATCAACAACAGTACCTTTAATTTTTAAAGCTACCACAGGAGTGTCAGCATTAGAGGTTACCGTTATTGTTTTACGAAATGGCATAACTCTTTCAGTGTCGTATTTTACGGCAATTTCCCCAGTCATTCCTGGCATAATTGGCTCTTCAGGTTTTTTTGGTACAGTACAACCACAACTAGATTTTACTTTAGTGATAATTAATGGTGCATCTCCAGTATTTTTAAATTTAAATACACGCATACCATCAGCTCCTTTTTCAATTGTTCCATAGTCTATAGTATCTGACTCAAATTCAATTTTTGCCACTTTATCTTGGGCATTTACTGAAAAACTTAGTAATCCTATAAACAAAATAGTAATTAATTGTTTCATCTTTTTTATTTTTAGTAATGTAAACATACTTACTTTTTGAGCATTGTGCAAAATTTTTGGATGTAATACACTAATCTTAACACAAACATTAAGATTACGCGTACATTATACATCATTAATATTTTACAGAATACAAAATATAAGTACTTTTGCACTTTATTATTCAAAAACTATTCCAAAGTATGTCTATTCCATCAAAATATGATGCAAATAATGTAGAAAGTAAGTGGTACGATTACTGGATGAA
>Ga0208018_100308_pt1 | contig 14640 bp, 10 predicted proteins | sample 31_taG_FD_184105 | JGI IMG/M metagenome (GOLD analysis project Ga0208018, IMG submission 184105) | Marine viral communities from the Gulf of Mexico - 31_GoM_OMZ_CsCl metaG (SPAdes) (version 2) | ecosystem: Environmental > Aquatic > Marine > Oceanic | place: Gulf of Mexico | collected 2015-07-12 | reverse complement strand
AGAACTTAAGACCTTGGTTGGCGAAACTATAACTCCTGAGGGAATTGGAGGTGAATATGCATTTAATTTATGGAAACAACATTTGGCTAAAGCAAATGTTCCTGTAGATCATCCTCGAAATTTGGCCTTTGTTCCCGCTGCTCCAACACGAGCAGCTGTGATGTTTGATCTGGTCACCTCTGTTTCTAGTATTCATGGTGCTTATTGGATGGAAGGTGCAGGAGGTATTTTTTGTGAAAACGAAGCGATGAAATGGATTGTTTCCTTGACAGGATTGCCTGAAGGTGCATTTGGAGTTTTTACAAGTGGAGGAACTGCTGCGAATCTTTCTGCTATTGTTACAGCTAGAGAGCATTGGCGCGAAGACGAAACTTACAAAAGAGAAAAAGGATTAATTATTACATCAATTGGTGCACATTCATCAATTAAAGCGATGGCAAAAGTCGCTGATGTTGATATTATGTTGGTGGATACAGAAGAAAAGTTAACAGGAAGTTCGCTTCGCGAAACCATTGATAATTTAAATTTTCATCAACGCAAAAGATTGTTTGCGGTTGTTGCAACAGGAGGAACTACCAATGCTGGAATTATTGATGATTTAGAAGGCATTGCTCAGGTTTGCGAAAAAGAAAATATTTGGTTTCATGTGGATGCTGCTTATGGTGGAGGTGCTTTAGCGGCCGATTCTGTTCGTCACTTGTTTAATGGTATTGAACGCGCGGATAGCATCACTATAGATCCTCATAAATGGATGTTTTCACCTTACGATTGTGGCGCTGTAATTTATAAGAAACCTGAACTGGCTAAAAATGCACATTCGCAACAAGGTTCTTATCTCGATATTTTTAAAGATGAAGGCGCTCATGGTTTCAATCCAACCGATTATCAAATACAGTTAACGCGTCGTGTGCGTGGTTTACCTTTATGGTTTTCTTTGGCAACGCATGGCACTGACAAATACAAAGAGTCTGTAGAAAGAGGGATTGAGTTAGCGCAAATTGCTGGTAAGATGATTGAAGAAAATCCAAATGTAGAATTGGTAAGAGAACCTAGTTTATCCTGCGTACTATATAGAAGAATAGGATGGAAGCCTGAAGATTATACACATTGGACCTACGAAAATCATAACAAAGGATTCGCTTTAGTTACACCAACTAAATGGAAAAATGGAGATTTCTATGAAACCGTTTCGCGTTTCTGCTTTATAAATCCAGATACAACTGAAGAAGACATCAGAATGATTCTGGATACTATGGCATAAAATCAATGCGAAGTTCTTGACCTTCTTCAAGATTTGACCATTGATTTACCAAATTGTGATACGTGGTTCTAATTTGTTTAAGCGTTTCAGTATTGAGAAGTTTTGGAAAAGAAAGAGCATTCTTTTTTAAAATTTCAGAAAGGTCAATAAGGAAATTAGTGTTTAAGCCAGAATTCATCAATTCAACTTCTAATAAATTTACGAGGTGCTCAGTGATAATTGCATTTTCATGTAAATGTTGAGGTTGTACTTCTTTCGGACGCTGTTCTTTTGGCAACTCAAAATCGGCAACCGTAAACCCCTTATTTATTAATCCATAAAACGCATTATTAAATTGTAATGTAGATTCTACGGCATAATGGGCTAAATCATGCGTTTCCAATCCGCGATGAAGTTTAGACCAAGTGGTTGTTCCATCACTACGAGTGATTATAAGCACGCTTGGTTTCGAATTCATTTTCTTTAAAACAATGACCATATTCATAGTTAATAAATATCTGTAAAAATATGAATTAAAGGTTGTCAGAATATGCCAAATTATTAATTTTGCGCATGCAACACGATAAGGTATTAATTTTAGACTTCGGATCGCAATACACACAGCTTATTGCACGTAGAGTTAGAGAACTCAACATTTATTCCGAGATTCATCCATTCAACAAAATCCCAACTAATATTGACGATTATAAGGCAGTCATCTTATCTGGAAGTCCATTTTCAGTGAGAGGCGATCAAGCCTTACATCCAGACCTTTCAAACATTCAAGGTAAAAAACCTTTACTTGGTGTTTGTTATGGTGCTCAGTATTTAGCACATTTTTCGGGAGGGAATGTAGCGCCATCTAATACCAGAGAGTATGGACGTGCAAATCTGTCTTATGTAAAAGAAGCCGAAGCTTTATTTCAAGGCATTTCAACAGGTTCACAGGTTTGGATGAGTCATAGTGATACCATAAAAGAATTACCAACAAATGGTGAATTACTGGCAAGTACTCATGACGTTGAAAATGCAGCCTATAAAATAAACGGAGAAACGACTTTTGCAATTCAATTCCATCCTGAGGTATATCATTCAACAGACGGAAAACAACTATTGGAAAATTTCTTAGTGAATATTGCAAGCGTCAATCCAGATTGGACACCTAATGCCTTTGTTGAAGAAACCGTTGAAGAACTCAAAGAAAAATTAGGCAATGATAAAGTCGTTCTTGGTTTGTCTGGAGGTGTTGATTCTTCTGTTGCTGCAGTTTTATTGCACAAAGCGATTGGCAAAAATCTTTATTGTGTCTTTGTAAATAATGGTCTATTGCGCAAAAATGAGTTTGAAAGTGTACTCAAGCAATACGAAGGCATGGGACTTAATGTTAAAGGTGTTGATGCTTCGGCACGCTTTTTGGATGCACTTGCTGGAGAAAGCGACCCAGAGAAAAAACGTAAAGCTATAGGTCGCGTGTTCATTGAAGTGTTTGATGATGAAGCACATTTGATAGAAGATGTAAAATGGTTAGCGCAGGGCACCATTTATCCAGACGTTATTGAAAGTGTTTCTGCAACTGGAGGACCAAGTGCGACGATAAAAAGTCATCATAATGTTGGTGGTTTGCCAGACTTTATGAAGCTAAAAGTAGTAGAGCCATTAAAGGCTTTATTTAAAGATGAAGTAAGACGTGTAGGTGCTACTTTAGGAATTGATGCAGAGCTATTGGGTAGACATCCTTTTCCAGGTCCTGGATTGGCAATCAGAATTTTAGGTGATATTACGCCTGAAAAAGTTCGTATATTACAAGAGGTTGATGCCATCTTTATTAATGGATTAAAAGAATGGGATTTATATGATAAGGTATGGCAAGCAGGAGCAATGCTGCTTCCTGTAAATAGTGTAGGAGTGATGGGAGATGAGCGAACTTATGAAAAATGTGTGGCACTGAGAGCTGTTGAAAGTACAGATGGTATGACTGCTGATTGGGTAAATTTGCCTTATGAGTTTTTGCAAAAAACATCGAACGATATAATAAATAAGGTGAAAGGCGTTAATAGAGTAGTATATGATATTAGCTCAAAGCCACCAGCAACCATTGAATGGGAATAAAATATATGTGACTTGCATGTGTCTAAATCTATAAAGACATTAGTTACGTATATACTTTTAAACACAAAGGATGAAAAAAATTTTAATAGCACTAAGTTTTGTTTTAGCATTTTGTAGCGGTACAGTTGCACAAAATTATAAAACTCATAAAGTTAAGGTTGGAGAAACTGTTGAGGACATTGCCAAAAAATACATGGTAACTCCTTTTGATATTTTGGCATTGAATCCTGATGCTAAAACCAGCTTACAGCCTAACGCTATTTTAATTATTCCAGAATCTAAATTTTTAGAAAATCCGGTTGAAGTTGAAGAAGTTCAGCTTGTTGGTTACACCTCTCATAAAGTAAAACGTAAAGAAACAGTTTACGGAATTGCACAATTGTATAACATTTCAGTTGATGAATTAAAAAAACACAACACAAGGTTGTATTCCGAAAATCTTCGAAAGGGCGATAAGCTTCAAATTCCTGAATATAGTAAAGTTAAAACGCGGAGTAACTTAGGTAATACAATTAAGAAATATACAGTTTTACCTAAAGAAGGGAAATGGCGTATTGCCTATAAATTTGGGATTTCTGTTCCTGAGTTGGAGGCTTTGAACCCTAAAATGAATGAAGAATTGCAAGCTGGACAAGAAATAAATGTGCCTAATATAGCAAGCAATGAAGAGAAAACTGTTGAAGAAAATTACAGTTATTATACAGTTTTAAAAAGCGAAGGCTTTATGGCGCTTAAACGAAAATTAGGTGTTTCACAACAAGAATTGGAGCAATTGAATCCTGATTTGAAAGAAGGAGGGCTCAAATTAGGCATGATTTTAAAAGTGCCTTTAAATGCAGTAACAAACATAGAATTAGAAGATGTACATAAATCAACTTTAGCTACTGAAATAACTAACTTTGAAATGAAACGATTGGCTGTTATGATTCCGTTTCAGCTTAATCGCATTAATTTTGACTCCATAAATGAAGTTAAAAGTTTAGTAAAGTATGATAGATTGCTACACATTTCTGTCGATTTTCACACAGGAGTTTTAATGGCTTTAGATTCTGCTAAACAATTAGGTCTTTCAACAAAATTAGATGTTTACGATACCAAAGCATCAGCTAGTCAAATTTCATCAATTATCAGTGATAACGATTTTTCAAATTACGATGCCGTGATTGGTCCTTTCATTAAGAGTAATTTTGATCGTGCTGCAAGTATGTTAAAGAGAGACAATGTGCCTACGGTTTCACCTTTAACCATCCCTGAAAATTTGTATGACAATGTGTTCCAAACCATTCCATCTGATGACTTATTGATGAAAAAGATAGTCAACTTTGTTAAGCAAGATTCAACGCCTCATAATATCATTGCTATTACCGACGAAGCTCACAGACAAATCAGTAATACTCTGAGGTCTGAACTTGGTTCAGTAAAACAAATCTTCTCTAGAAAGAATAAAGATGGAAAAGAAGCTTTCTTTATTTTAGCTGATGACATCAAACCATTTTTAAAGGAAGGACGTAATTATGTGTTTCTTGAAACCAACAACGAAGGTTTCATTTCCAATGTATCTAGCATGCTTAAAAGCTTAAATGGTATTTCTGTTGAAGGAACTGAAGAAAAACCAATTGAGGTTGAACGCGAAATCATTTTGTTAGCCACTAAAAAGGAAGAAGCTTTTGAAGGTGAAAACATTTCAAACTACGATTTATCAAACCTTAAGTTTCATTATCCATCTTACAATCTTGATAACGATTACGAAGTACGCAATTCATTTGTTAAACGTTACCAACGTGAATATGGTGGCTTGCCAAGTAGATATGCAACACGTGGTTTCGATTTAACCATGGACATCCTTTTACGTTTGGCTTCTGCTGAAAACTTATACAAAGGTGCAGAAAGCAGCATTGAAACCCAATATGTCGAAAACAAATTTCGCTACTCTAAGAAATTATTTGGAGGCTATTACAACGAAGCTGCTTTTATCGTAAGGTATGACGACTTAAAAATTGTTGAGGTAAGGCAATAAGCTCACAGCCATACTAAACTAAAGCATTCTGTCGTTACTCTACATATGTATAAACTCCTTATCGCTTGTTTGCTAAATTTGTGTTTGTTCCAGCAAGATCGTTCCATGACTTGGAGTGACGATTTACAATTGCAATGGGAAGACTTTAACGGAACTCCAACTCGAGGCACAACCGTTGTGGCTGTTACAGCTTCTGGATTGTCCTTTGGGTTTTCTACCAAAATGACTGAAACGCAACTGGTAGAATATACAGCCTTTGTTGATGCGCATTTTTATCCAGATAAATCCTGGTACGTAAAAGAACGTGCCAATTCAGTTATTTTAGATCACGAACGATTGCACTTTGATATTACCGAACTTCATGCTAGAAAGTTTAAGCAACGTATTGCGCAAACTAAGTTTGACTTAAGAATTAATTCACAAATGGAACGAATTCATAATACCATTACCGATGAGCTTAGGCAAATGCAACAAAAGTATGATACGGAAACTGATCATTCTCAAAATGTTGACAAGCAAAAAGAATGGCAAAAGTTTATCAAAGTCCAGTTGGATAAGTTATCTTACTATAAATAAATGCTAGACCAGAACCAAAGTAAACAGTTTTTACTCAAACTTGCCAATACCAAAATGCCTTATGGCAAATATGAAGGCAGATACATGATAGACTTACCAGAATATTATGTGGTGTGGTATCGAAATAAAGGCTTTCCAAAAGGCCAAATAGGACAGATGCTAGCAACTGTTTACGAGCTTAAAGTGAATGGATTGGAAGAGTTGGTCAGGAAGCTGAGGAAGTGATTTTTATTTTTGATATTCGCTTTCGGAAGCGTTATGCGTAGTCTTGTTTTGGATTTTAAATATATCGAATTTATTCGTATTTATTTAAAATACAGAGTAAACAAGAACAAATTGCGTATAACATTAGTTGGTTCACGTTTTTCCTAGATGGGCAGCTGAAGCTGATCCTAATAGGGATTCCCAAGATTCCCGCTGTTATAGCAATTTGGCATAACGCTTCCGTTGAATCACATTTCCAAAGGGACGAGAGTGCGTAGCACGTAGTAACTTTGGTCAGCTTTAGCTGAATGTGATTCAACTTTTATGATATGAACTTTTTAAATTGTTTATATCAGAAGTTAAACGAAGTTCGTCTTTTTTTATCATAAAGTCAAGTGTTAACTCTTTATAACTTGAAAATGCACCCAATAGGTTTCATTAATTATGCTGTTAAATGAGCTAAAACCAACTTGCTCAAGCCATTTCTTTTGGTTGGGAAAACTATCTGGCTTGTCAAATTCACTATAGTGTTCCATGAGCCATTCCCATTTTTCTTGAGTTGGGTAATTACTCAACACAAAACCCTTCCATTGCTCAAGTAAAACGGCATGCTCAGTACTTTTTTTATCAATCATTAAATCTGAACAAGAAAAGAGACCGTTGGGTTTTAAGGCAGCGTAAATTTTCTTAAAAAGCTCTTTTTTTTCTTCAGAATTGCAATGGTGTAAGCTGAAGCCAGCAACAATAAAATCATATCGATTTTTGCCAAATTCAAAATCTTTAAAATAGCTAGTTACACAGTTAATATTAAAATCCTTAAAACGTGATTTACATAGATTGAGCATTTCATCAGAAGCATCAACTAAAGTGTATTCCGATTTATGGAATGAAGGCAATAGTTGAGCCGTAACATTGCCATTACCACAACCTAAATCCAGTATGGTTAAAGGCTGAAAGTCTGGAGGTAAATTTTTAGCAAAACTAGATATCAAGGCAATGTAATATGGCACACACTTTACCATGTCATTGGTATAGTCTTTTGAAAATTCGTTAAATTCTGACGCTATGTTGTCACTAATTTTCATGATTTTAATTTTACTTTAAAAGCTCATCCAAAACAGTAAACGCTTCTTCGCCATTTCCTACAAATCTGTGCAGAATTTTTCCTTCTGGGTCAATAATAAATTTGGTTGGAAATCCTGCCACATTAAATTTAAATACAAAATTAGCATCGCCTTTACCATCCATTAAATGTGTCCAAGTATAGTTGTTTGGCGTTATAAATTTAGCGATCTTATCTTTCGTATCTCCCTGGTTCACACCTAAAATAGTTAGTTTATCAACGTACTTTTCCTGATATGCCTTTACTTTTGGCATTTCTTCAATACAAGGTCCACACCATGTTCCCCAAAAATCAATCAGTACATATTTTCCTTTTAGTGAATTAAACTCAAAAGTGTCACCAGTAAATGTAGCATCTGTTGTAAAGTTTTGTATGGTTTTTCCAAGCAAGGTGGCTTCAATACCATTGACTCGTGTGGCGACTTCATTGTAATATCTATAATCTTTTAAGATAGTATCAAATGCTTTAAATGCAGTAATGGCATCTTCATCAGAAATTTGACTTCTTAACATCATATCAGATAAATACCACGCTGCAGCCTTAGATTTTGGATGTGACATGACAAAATCTTTTTTCAAGGCAACTACTTGTTCATCTAGAATGGTGATTGAGTCTTCAATAGTTTTATATCTGGTATCAGTTTCTTCCAATAATTCTTTTTCCAACATATAGTTAACCGAGGCATTCATTAAAGGAAAGGCCTTTTTATTTATGGAAGCCAAGTCATCATTGGCTGTGGTACCTGTTGGGTATGCATTAACAAAATCAGTCACTTCACCTTTAAACTCTATATTATCTCCAGGGCTTGCCAAAAACGCAAATTGCGATGATTTTACTGGGTAATAACCACCACTTTGTACTCGTTTTATGGTACTTTCTACATTAGGCCAAAGAAAGAAAAAAGTAGGTTCTGTAATTTTTTCAGTATGCGAAAAACTCTCATACTCAACAAAGATAGAATCCCAGACTCTTTTACCTGTTTCATCTTGGTAAGAGTAAGTCATAAAGTCAGTATCCAAACCTTTGATAGTTCCAGAAATTGTATAAGAATCTGCAATTTTTTGCTCTTCTTTTTTTTCATTACAGGAATTAAAAATTGTTAGTGTTATCAATAAAATGCCAAAATTGATTTGTGATTTATTCATAATTTATTGTTGTTTTTGTCCAGGATTATATTTTGACTTTGCTCTTTTTTCTACATCTTCTCTGTAGTAAGCAACATCTTTAAACTCTCCATCAGCATAGCGCTGTGCTTGGTCATCAAAATGTGGTGAGTTTGGATCACCACTTTGTCCACCAGCTAGCATGGATTTTGCCTTTACTTTATCACCAAACTCAACTACAGCAACAAAACTATTTCCAGAGGTACCATATTGTCTTTTAGTATTTTCTCCAAATCGAGTTCCATAAGATGCTAAAGCGCCCCAATTTCCTGATGCCATTCCAACAGGAAGACTTGGTTTTGCATCATCAAACTCCTGGAAAATATCACCATTGTTTCGTTGGTACCTATTAAATTCTCCCCAAGGTGTCTGCCATGAACCAAAGTCTTGAGCTATTTTGTCTAAAGCAGTTTGAAATACTTCTAAACGTTCTTTTGGTGCTGAGGTTTTGCTCATATAATCAAATTGTCCTAATCGCGTAATTCGCTTATTACCTTCAACTGCTGGAATTTTATCTGAAGCAAAATAAGCGTTTAAATAAAATTGAGCTAAAGTCATCTCAACAGAATTTTCAGAGACTCTAAAATCCCAATCGCTTAATAAAGCAACAGCATCTTTGACTTCTTGTGTTGGTATTGGAGCTTTCTTTGCAGCATCCAATAAACCACTAATTAATAAATCGGCCCCAGGTAAATAGGTGTCATACGCCAAATCAATTAAGGAATCTAAAGTTAAATTTTCTGCTTTAGTTAATAACGGAATAGCATGCATGCCTCTAAAATTCTCTGGGAATGACGACATATATTCAGGGTAATCTTCACGTTTCGGACTGTTTTCAGCAGCGCTTGTAAAAGGTGTAGAATTACAATTTTGAATCCAGCCATTTGGTGGATTTAGTACCATAATATTGTCTTCTAAAGGATGTAAACCATCCCAATCGGTTTCTGGATTGCTTCCATCAACTGGTTTTATGTAGTCGAATTTTTCGTTACGTTTTGGAATGAAGTTACCATGATAATAGGCAATAGTTCCATCTGCATCAGCATAAACTGTATTGTTTGATGAGTTGGTTCTGATATCCATCATGTCGTAAAACTCTTGGTGGTTCGATTTTTTGGTTCTAGTAAAAGATTGCTCTAAAGCCTTTACAGGACTCCACATTAAAGCAGTTGACACCCATTTATTGTCACTTGCATGAGTGATCGGGCCATGATGCGTGCGATACATCATAAAAGTTTTGTCTTTTATGCCATCTGTACTTTTGAAGCTTAAAGTAACTTCCATAGAATCAACAGGACGTAATTCTTCACCATATTGATACGATGTTTTTGAGCCTTCTTTAATTATGGTTTCTTCAAATTCGTCAATGATATCTGTTCCCGTTGAAGTGTGCATCCAGCCTGTTTTTTCATTAAATCCTTGATATACAAAAAATTGCCCCCAAGTTACAGCGCCATAAGCATTTAGTCCTTCTTCACTAACTACATGCACTTCACCACGAAAATAAAACGATGTATGCGGATTAATAAGCAACATGGCATCACCAGATTTTGTTTTACTTCCAGCAATTGCAAAACCATTAGAACCTCTTGGTTCTTCGTCCTTTATGCGAATTAAACCATCATTTACAGCAACTCTATTGTCGCCTGATTTATCGTAAAAGTCTTTAATTTTTCTTGTAGATACGCGTTCAATATCACCACCAATAGATCCTTCACTGAAATACATTGGCATCCAAGGCTCAAAATGTGTTAGTAATTGTGGCTGTACTTCAGGATGTGTTTTTAAGTAATAATTAATACCATCGGCAAAAGCTATGCACAGTTCTTGAAGCCATTTCGGACTGTTGTTGTAATTATAAATGGCTTCTTCTTTGGTCATATACAGATTAGCGCGTAAATCGCTGTAAATTGCTTCTTCGCCTTCAACTTCAGCTAGTCGTCCAATAGCCCAAATATAATTGCGCTCAACACGATTAAAATCGTCTTCACATTGCGCATACAACAAACCAAAAACAGCATCAGCATCTGTTTTACCATAAATGTGAGGAACTCCAAAATCGTCTCTAATGATTTCAGTGTTTTCGGCACGTTGTTGCCAGCGCTGTTCTTCCTCTGTGAGGGTTTTTTCGTTTTTGCAGCTTACAAAAGAGATGATGCATAGTAATAAAATCAAACGATTCATAATGTTTTTTTTAGATGGTTTTAGAATGAAAAAAATTGAAGACTTTGAGCGCGAACTAAGATAATTTATTTTTTTAGAAACTCAACTATCATTTTGTTGTACAAACTCAAAAGGTTGTGTACTTTTGCAGCCCTTAAAATTTTGAAGATATGAGTCCAAAAGGAAAACTTAGTTTTGATGTGTTGATTGAGATCCCTAAAGGAAGTAGAAACAAGTATGAGTATGATTTTGAGTTGAAAAAAATCAGGTTTGATCGTATGTTGTTTTCGTCCATGATGTATCCAGCAGACTATGGTTTTATTCCTGAAACTTTAGCTTTAGATGGTGATCCATTGGATGTGTTAGTGCTTGGTAGTGAGCCAACATTCCCTATGTGTGTGGTGGAGGTGAAGCCCATAGGCGTATTCCATATGGCAGACGAAAAAGGACCAGATGAGAAAGTTATTTGTGTGCCAGTTTCGGATCCAATTTGGAATAATTTAAACGATTTAAGTGATATGAATCCTCATCAGATAAAAGAGATTGAGCATTTCTTCCAAGTATACAAAGATTTAGAAAAAAAGAAAGTTGATGTTGGAGGTTGGGGAAATGCTGAAGAAGCGTATGATATTCTTAATAAATGTGTGAATCGTTATGAAACCAGTGAGCACAAGGTTAATGGCGATTTTACAATTTAAAATCATTATATTGAATTAGTTTTAGAAAACCCTTTTACACGTATTGTAAAAGGGTTTTTCTATTAACATTCATTTTACTACTTTTGCAAACGTTAAAAACCAAACAAATAATAAAACTATATGGAATCAATGATGATTTATATGCCAATAGTATTGGCAGCTTTAGGATTAATTTACATGCTTGTAAAAAAATCTTGGGTAATGAAGCAAGATGCTGGAGATGGAAAAATGAAAGAAATTTCAGATCACATCTATGAAGGTGCATTGGCTTTTTTAAACGCCGAGTATAAGCTTCTAACAATTTTTGTGATTGTTGTAAGTATATTGTTAGCAATTGTGTCATTTGTTGTTCCAACTACACATTGGCTTATTGTAATTGCTTTTATTTTTGGAGCAGTTTTTTCAGCTTTCGCTGGAAACATAGGAATGAAAATCGCTACTAAAACTAATGTAAGAACAACTCAAGCTGCAAGAACTAGTTTACCTAATGCACTAAAAATTTCATTTGGTGGTGGTACAGTAATGGGACTTGGAGTTGCTGGTTTAGCTGTTTTAGGCTTAACAGCTTTCTTTATCATATTCTTTCACTTTTTTATGGGAGGCGTTTGGACTAATACAATGGATATGACTATTGTTTTAGAAACACTTGCTGGTTTCTCTTTAGGTGCTGAATCAATTGCCTTATTTGCTCGTGTTGGTGGAGGAATCTACACAAAAGCTGCTGATGTAGGAGCAGATTTAGTTGGTAAAGTTGAAGCAGGAATTCCTGAAGATGATCCACGAAACCCTGCAACTATAGCAGATAACGTTGGAGACAATGTTGGAGATGTTGCTGGAATGGGTGCCGATTTATTTGGGTCTTATGTTGCGACTGTATTAGCAGCCATGGTTTTAGGAAACTATGTGATTAAAGATATGGGAGGCAATATTGGTGAAGCTTTTGGTGGTATTGGACCAATCTTATTACCAATGGCAATTGCAGGTGCAGGAATCATTATTTCTGTAATTGGAACCATGTTAGTTAAAATAAATAGTAATGATGCTAAAGAGGCTCAGGTTATGGGAGCTTTAAACAAAGGAAACATTACATCTATTATATTAGTTGCAATTTCATGTTTCGGATTATGTACTTGGATGTTACCAGAAACCATGACAATGGAATTCTTTGGTGAAGGGTTACAAGAAATTTCTTCCATGCGTGTATTTTATGCGACTCTTGTAGGTTTAGTTGTTGGAGGTGTTATATCTGCAGTGACTGAGTATTATACAGGTTTAGGTAAAAAACCAATTTTAAAAATTGTACAACAATCTAGTACAGGAGCAGGAACCAATATTATTGCTGGTTTAGCAACTGGTATGATTTCAACATTCCCATCAGTATTATTATTTGCTGGTGCTATTTGGGCTTCTTATGGTTTCGCAGGATTTTATGGTGTAGCATTATCTGCATCTGCAATGATGGCAACTACAGCTATGCAATTAGCTATTGATGCTTTTGGACCTATCTCAGATAATGCAGGTGGTATTGCCGAAATGAGCGAACAAGAACCTATAGTAAGAGAACGTACAGATATTTTAGATTCAGTTGGTAATACTACTGCTGCTACAGGAAAAGGTTTTGCTATTGCTTCTGCTGCGTTAACATCGTTGGCCTTATTTGCTGCTTATGTAACATTTACTGGAATTGACGGAATTAACATTTTTAAAGCACCTGTTTTAGCAATGCTATTTGTTGGTGGTATGGTTCCTGTTGTATTCTCTGCTTTAGCAATGAATGCGGTTGGAAAAGCTGCAATGGAAATGGTACATGAAGTACGTCGTCAGTTTAGAGATATTCCAGGTATTATGGAAGGTACAGGAAAACCTCAATATGATAAATGTGTGGCAATTTCTACTGAAGCTTCATTAAAAGAAATGATGTTACCTGGCTTATTAACTATAGGGTTTCCTTTAGTTATTGCTTTTGTACCAATGCTTTTCGGAATGGATAATATGGCAATTGCAGAAATGTTAGGTGGTTATATGGCTGGTGTTACTGTGTCTGGTGTACTTTGGGCAATCTTCCAAAATAATGCTGGAGGTGCTTGGGACAATGCAAAAAAATCATTTGAAGCTGGTGTTGAAATTAATGGTGAAATGACTTACAAAGGTTCTGATGCTCATAAAGCAGCAGTAACTGGTGATACTGTTGGTGATCCTTTTAAAGATACGTCTGGACCTTCAATGAATATCCTTATTAAATTAACGTGTTTAATTGGATTGGTTATAGCTCCAATTTTAGGAGGACATTCTTCTGAAAATAATATGGATGTGAACAGCGAAGTGAATGTTTGGGTTGACAAAGATGGCAATGAACATGAAGTGAATGGAGATGCGAAATTTATGTCAAAAGAAGACTCTGAAACTATGGACATGAGTAAAGAGGTTAAAGTTGAAATGACTAAAAATGATGACGGAACCGTTAAAGCTATTGTGACAACCACTACCACTGAAAATGGAGAGTCAGTGACTACAGACCAAACATTTGAAGGAACTGAAGACGAAGTTAATGCGAAATTAGATGCTTTAAAAGATGTTGAGGTCAACGTTGAAGGAGGAAAAAAAGTTGTAAAAAAAGTAATTGAAGAAGTTAAAGAAAATAACTAAATTTCAAATATAGAGATAAAAAAAACCACGCCTAAAGCGTGGTTTTTTTTGTTTTATAATCAGTTTTTAATTCTGAGGTTTATCTCTGTTCATTTCTGTAATGTCAACACTTGTTGCTTCTTTTTCTAAGAAATACTTGCTAAAGTGATCAGCTCTTAACCAAAAAGAATATTCAGTCATGCTACCAAATCCGTGACGTTGTCCTGGCATGATCATAAACTTAAAACGTTTATTGTTTTTAATTAATTCATTCGCCATTCTTATAGTTCCTCCTGGATGTACATTGTTATCAACATCACCATGTATTAACATCAAATGACCTTTTAGGTTTTTGGCTAAGGATTGGTTGTCATCAATAATATACTTGTATTTTACATTGCCATCATCATCCATTTCTTCCTTTACACCATGATGTGTTTCACTCCACCAACTGTTGTAAATATTATTATCATGATTTCCAGCAGAAGATACAGCAGCTTTAAAGAAATCTGGGTAGACTAGCATTGCTGCAGTAGACATAAAACCACCTCCTGAGTGACCATAAATACCGACTTTGTTAATATCAATAAATTTGTGTTGGTCTGCTAATTGTTCAGCCACATATTTTTTATCAGCCAAGCCATAATCTCTTAAATTACCATAGCCATAGTTATGGTACCATTTTGAACGATCTGGATGACCTCCTCTATTCCCCATAGTGA
>Ga0208018_100307_pt1 | contig 14664 bp, 9 predicted proteins | sample 31_taG_FD_184105 | JGI IMG/M metagenome (GOLD analysis project Ga0208018, IMG submission 184105) | Marine viral communities from the Gulf of Mexico - 31_GoM_OMZ_CsCl metaG (SPAdes) (version 2) | ecosystem: Environmental > Aquatic > Marine > Oceanic | place: Gulf of Mexico | collected 2015-07-12 | reverse complement strand
CGGGTCTGCGCCTCCATACGAGGGACAAAAACCTGTGGCACATAGGATTTTGATAGAGGGGCGGATGACATGACGACGCGCTGAGACAGCTCCAGAATTCTGAAACCATTTTCTGACAAATTTACTCGGATAAGTCAATTCCGCAACATCCCCGCGGGGATCGTCACCAAGGGTCAGTCTTGCACCATCGATACGACGCGCCCCACTGCGCTTTGCACCAAGGGCATATCGGCCTGTTGTGCCTCCCGAGGCCACCGGATGAACAGCATGGCCTCGCCTGCGATCTTATTGACGCTCAGCGTCGCTTCCAGATCTTGAAGGGAGCAGCGCAAAACCTTCTGATCCTTGCGCTGCGCTTTCGCGGCGATTTGCAGGTCGAACTGAACCCCCGGATGCGCTGTCTTTAGGTGATCCACAATCTGTGGCGCAGCCCCCACAGCCATGTAAAGCGCCACGCATGTGCCGGGTCTGATATCCTTGATCGGTTCGGGCACCGTATATCCATCTTGGCGATGGCCGGTCGTCAGCACCACGGTGTCGATCTTGCCCCGATCCGTCAGGCTTTCACCGATGCTCGCGGCCGCGGCGCAGGCCGCGGTGACGCCGGGGATGATCTCGAAAGCGATACCGCTGGCTTTCAGCGCATCGACTTCTTCTGTGCTGCGCCCGAACACCCCCGGATCACCACATTTCAGACGCACAACGCGTTGGCCGCGTTTGGCAGCCATCACCAGGGTCTGTGTGATTTTCTCTTGCGGCCAACTGTGACAGCCCGGAGCCTTGCCAACGTAAATGCGCTCGGCGTCACGACGGGCCAATTCAAGGATTTCAGGGTCAAGCAACCGGTCATAATAGATCACATCCGCCTCCTGCAGGCGCTGCACGCCGCGCAGGGTGATCAGATCCTTCGCCCCCGGCCCTGCGCCAACAAGGCTGACGCTGCCGCCCGCAGCGGTGCCGAAGTCGCCCGTTTTGATGGCCGACTTGATACGCTTGGCCGCCGCGCGTTCGGCACCGGCGGCAAACATCCAGCGCGGGCTGTCGTTGAAGACCCAACGCCACAGATCGCGACGCGCGCGCGGATCAAGGCGCGCGGATGCTTTCCCCCGCAACCGGCCCGCAAGAGCAGCAAGATCCCCCAGCCGCGGCTCGAGCATTTCCTCTACTTTCGTCTTGATCTGGCGGGCCAGCACCGGGGCTGTCCCCTCGGTGCCGATGGCCACGACCACCGGATCACGGTCCACGATCGAAGGCGTGATCGCGTCGCAAAGCTGTGGCTGGTCGACGACGTTCACAACCGCCCCGGCCTCTTTGGCCAAAACATGCAGCGCCATGTCCGCACCAGGGCAGCCAGTGGCGATAAAGGCCAGCGCGGTGTCTGAAAAGCTGTTCGGGGTGATTGGACCGTCGTGAAGTGTGACACGGCCCGATGCAGCAAGGTCCGACAGTTCGGCATCGAATGTGGCTGCCCAGATCTCGACCGTCGCCTCGGTTTTCAGGATCAGTCGCGCCTTCTGGGCGGCCTGTTCGCCTCCGCCCATGATCACGACGCGGCGGCCCGCCATTTGCAGGAACATTGGAAATGTCTTCATGCGGATTGCTCCTTTGGCTGGTGTCGCTGGTCCCAAAGGCTGCGCGCCATTTGGTCGGCCTGAGAAAGTGTCGGAGACGCCTTCAGCGTCCACAGCGCAAGTGCCGCAGTGCCGGTCACCGTGGCGATAGCGAAAGGGTCGTCCACGCGCCCTTGCCACAGGCCGTGCAGGTCGATGACATCGCCTGTTTCATGCAAACGCCGGGTGTCATCCAGGATTGGCGCGGCGGTCTGCTGGATATGCGCCCCGTCGCGCAGGCCGAACAGGGCGATGTCCTTGGAGGGATGACGCTCGAATTCGCCGCCGCCCCCCTTGATGATGCTCAGATCCTGCTGGCCCAATAGCCGCGCGGCTTGGGCCTGCAGGCTGCGGTACGACGGGTGGAACACGCCTTGCACCGTCGCCGGGGCCTCGGACGGGTTCCACATCCGCAATACCGTATTGAAGCACGATCTGAGGCCGAGCGTATCGCGCAGGTTCAAGATGCTGAATGCCGCAGGGCTTAGGGTTTCTAGCGGGGTATAGGCCACCTGCGGCCCGGCAAGATCAATGACCTCGCGCACCGATGCATTGGCCGATTGATGCGAATTCCACCCGTGCATCGAAATGCTGTAACCGGCCTGCCCCACCAGCCGCGCAGCAAGCAGGAACAGCGGCACCCCCCGGCTGCGACCTGCGGCGTAGGACGGCCAGTCCAGATCCGCTTTGGGCAGTTTGCCCACCACATGGGCGCCTAATGCCGCGGTGAAACCGGCAATCTCTTCGGGGGTTTCGCCGCGCAGACGCATGACCATCAACAGCGCGCCGACCGCTTCGGGGGCAGCATCACCGCGTAAGATCAGCGCCATGGCGTCCTGAGCTTCGGCCAAGGTCATAGCGCGGGCACGCCCCTTGCCGCGCGCGACGATCCGGACATAGGGGGCCAGGCTCATTCTGCGGCCATCCGTTGCAAGGTCTGATCCAGCAAGGCGGCGAGTTCGGGTTTGCACGACCCGCAGTTTGTCCCCGCGCAGGTGGCGTCGCCCAAGGCCGCGACGGTAGAGGCCCCGCCGGCGATAGCGGCCAGCAAGGTGTTGCGCCCCACATCAAAACAGGCACAGACCGTAGCACCCGGGTCCGGCCGGTCAGCGGCATTGCGCCCGGCGAGCGCTGCCAACGCGGATGTGTCCGTCCCGATCAGCGCGATAATCGCACTGCGCGAGACGACCACCGGATTGGGGGATACGAAAAGCAGCCCGGTGATCCGCCCACCTTGGGTTATCGCAATCCGGACGCCACCGGTCGCCGCGTCGGACTGGAGCGAGAGATCACCCTCCGCCTGCCCCGTCAGAAGACGGGCCTCTGCCTCCCAATCCTCGGGGTTTTTGCTGCCCGCCAGCTCTGCCTGCCAGCCGGTATTGGTGCGGGCCACGGCGGCATAGGTGGTGCGCGGGTCGGGTTCCAAGATGCTTGCCAGAAAGCCGTACCATTTCGCTTTGAAAACCTCGGCAGTGACAGCGCTGGCCTTCAAAGCGGGTTGACCTGAAATCGGATCGGTCAGCGGCGTCATGACGCTATTGACCGTGCCCGCGGTGCTGCGCTGACGTGTCCAGTGCATTGGCGCGAACAGCGCGCCTTGGGCGACGCGCGGGGTGATCAGCGCCCGCATCAAAACGCGACCACGGCTATTTTGCAGCGCGATCAACGCACCGGGGAGCGCCCCCAACGCGGCGGCATCAACCGGGTTCATCTCTACATAAGGTTCGGCCAGATGTGCCCCAAGCCGCGCCGATTTGCCCGTGCGCGTCATCGTGTGCCACTGGTCGCGGTTCCGTCCGGTATTGAGCGTAAAGCGTGAATTCAGCGACACAGGCGATGTCACGGCAACCATCTGCGCCTTGCCGTCAGGATGATAATATTGCCCGTTCGCAAAGAAACGCGCCCCATTGCGCGGCCATTGGGTCGGCACCATTTTCGCGTAATCCGCATCGGCAAAAATGCTCAGATCAAGATCGCGCGGGAAGGCCGAAGCAGCCTGATCAAGCGCGACATATTCGGCAAAGACATCCGCGGATGAGCCATAGGAAAAGGCACCCGAAAACCCCATACGCTTGGCCACGTCGCTGATGATCTTCCAGTCGGGCCGCGCCTCAGCGGGGGCGGGCAGAAAGGCGCGCTGGCGCGAAATGCGCCGTTCGGAATTGGTCACGGTGCCGTCTTTTTCACCCCACCCGGTGGCGGGCAGCAGGACGTCTGCCAAAGCGTTGGTATCCGTCTTCTCCATGATGTCAGACGTAACAACAAAGGGCACATTTGCAATTGCCGCCGCCACGCCATCGGCATCGGGCAACGACACCGCGGGGTTGGTCGAGATAACCCACAGTGCCTTGATCTGGCCGTTGGCACAGGCCTCGAACAGATCGACAGCCTTCAGTCCCGGTTTGGTGCAAATCGTCGGGCTTTGCCAGAAACTCTGCACGGCGCTGCGGTGCGCTTCATTCCCGATCTCTAGGTGGTTTGCCAGCATATTGGCCAGACCGCCAACTTCGCGCCCCCCCATGGCATTGGGCTGGCCAGTCAATGAGAACGGGCCCATCCCCGCCTTGCCGATGCGCCCTGTGGCAAGATGGCAATTCAGGATCGCGTTTACCTTATCCGTGCCACAGACCGATTGGTTGACGCCTTGGGAGTACGCGGTGACGACTTTGGGCGTGTTTGCCCAAAGCGCATAGAAATCGGCCAATTCCCGAGCGTTCAACCCGCTGTCCGCCGGATCACTGGCCTGGGCTGCCGCCAGCGCCGCGTCCAGCCCGTTCACATGGTTTTCCGTATAGGCCTTGTCGAGTTTTCCGGTCTCTGCCAGATACGCCAGCAACCCATTGAACAAGGCAACATCCCCGTCGGGGGAAATCCTCAGATGCACATCCGCCAGATCGGTGGTCGCCGTCCGGCGCGGATCGACATTGACGATCCGCATATGGGGGCGCGCCTGCTTTGCGGCGGCAATACGCTGGTGCAGGACCGGATGGCACCACGCCAGATTGGACCCGACAAGCACAACCAGATCGGCTTGCTCCAGATCTTCATAGGTGCCGGGAACGGTATCGGTGCCGAAGGCACGCTTGTGACCCGCGACAGAGGACGCCATGCACAAACGTGAATTCGTGTCGATATTGGCCGCCCCGATGAACCCCTTCATCAGCTTGTTGGCGACATAATAGTCTTCGATCAGCATCTGGCCCGAGGCGTAGAAGGCGACGCTTTCCGGCCCATGCTGCGCGATGGCATCGCTGAACCTCTGCGCCACCATATCCAGCGCCGCATCCCAGTCTGCCCGCACCCCGTTGATCTGCGGATGCAAAAGCCGCCCGTCCAGATCGATGGTTTCCCCCAAGGCAGCACCTTTGGAGCAGAGCCGCCCGAAGTTGGCCGGATGATCCGGATCCCCCTTGATTGTACCATCGGCGGCCGCCAGCACACCGCAACCTACACCGCAATAAGGGCAAGTGGTGCGCGTGAGGGTCATGCGGCGCTCCGCGCTTGCAGGAACGTCCGGTCCAGCAGGATGCGCCCGCTTTCCACCCGCGCCGGATAGGTCGCGACGCGGCCCGCGTCCGCGCCCTGCGCCTCTCCGGTCTCGAGAGAGAATACCCAGTTGTGCAGCGGGCAGGTTACGGATTTGCCATGCACGATGCCTTCGGCCAGCGGCCCCGCCTTGTGCGGACAGGCATTATCAAGCGCAAAGACCTCATCCTCAGCCGTGCGGAACACCGCGACACAGCCAAGCGTGGTCTTGATCATCCGCGCACCGCGCTGTGGCACATCATCAAGTGCTGCGATATCGATCCAGCTGGTCATTCCGCAGCCTCCAGTGGCAGGGTTGCAAGGGGTTTGTAGCGCTCGGCCTGCTGGGTCACGTGTTCGGCCCACGGGTCTTTGCGGTAAATCGTTTGGCTCAGCTCGAAGCGATCAACCAAAGCGTCGCCTTCGGCAGCAACCCGTTCCTTGATCCAGTCCAGACCGACCTTGGCCATCCATTTGTAAATGCGATCAAGGTATTTGGCATTCTCGCGATACAGCTGGGTCACCGCCTTGATCACATTGATCGCCTCTTGCTCGGTCGGCACCTGGATCAGCAATTCGGTTTCCCTGACGTCCATACCGGCCGCCCCGCCGATGCTGATCTGGTATCCGCTGTCGACACAGATGACCCCGATGTCCTTGCAGGTCGCTTCGGCGCAATTGCGCGGGCAGCCCGACACCCCGAGTTTCAGCTTATGCGGCGTCCAGGCCCCCCAGAGCTCTTTCTCAAGCTGGATGCCCAGTCCGGTGCTGTCCTGGGTGCCAAAGCGGCAATGATCCGTGCCGACACAGGTTTTGACCGTGCGCAGCCCTTTGGAATAGGCATGTCCCGACACCATGCCGGCCGCGTTCAGATCGGCCCAGATGTCGGGGAGATCCTCGCTTTTTACGCCCAATAGGTCGATCCGCTGCCCGCCGGTGACCTTGACCGTTGGCACCATGTATTTATCCGCCGCATCGGCAATGGCACGCAGTTCGTCCGGCGTGGTGATCCCACCCCACATGCGGGGCACGACGCTGTAGGTGCCGTCCTTCTGGATGTTGGCGTGTTTGCGTTCGTTGATGAATCGCGATTGCGGATCGTCGCGATATTCCAGCGGCCAATCGGCAAGTAGATAGAAGTTCAACGCGGGGCGGCAGACATGGCAGCCGTCGGGCGTCTTCCACCCGCATTCCTGCCAGACCGCCGGCATCGAGGTCAGTCGCTGCGACTTGATCATCCGCCGCACGTCTTCGTGGGTCATATCGGTGCAGCCGCAGATCGACGCCGCGGCAGGCAAGACGAAATCATCCCCCAGCGTGACCGCCAATACCTGTTCGACCAGCCCGGTGCACGTCCCGCAGGATGCGCTGGCCTTGGTCGTCGCTTTGATCGCGCCCAGATCAGAGGCGCCCGCCGCGATGGCGTCTTCAATTTGTCCTTTGCAGATACCGTTGCAGCCACAGATCTCCGCGTCACGCGGTAAGGCTGCAACAGCTGCTAAAGGGTCCAGGGGGGTCCCCCCTTGGTAGGCCGGGCCGAAAATCAGCGTATCGCGCATGTCCGCGATGTCGGTCTTGTCGCGTATCAGGCCAAAGAACCAGTTGCTGTCGGCGGTGTCGCCATACATCACCGCCCCGATAACCACGTTGTTCTTGATCACCAGACGGCGATAGACACCCCGCGCCGGATCGCGAAAGACGATATCCTCGCGCCCCTCGCCATCGGCAAAATCGCCCGCACTGAACAGATCGCAGCCCGTCACCTTGAGCTTGGTCGACAGCTCTTTCGGGACAAAGGTCGATGACTGCCCCAGCAGGGTCTGCGCCGCCACCTTTGCCTGATCGTACAGCGGTGCCACCAGACCGAACAGCGCGCCATTATGTTCCACACATTCCCCGACAGCCAGCACATCGGCGTCGGAGGTCACCATCTGGTCATCCACATGGATGCCCTTTCCAACGGCCAAGCCTGCGCCCTGCCCGAGTGCCACGTTGGGGCGGATGCCCACGGCCATGACCAGCAAATCGCAGGGCAGTTCCGTCCCGTCATCCAGCAGCAGGGCACGGACCTTGCCGCTCTCGCCCAGGATCTCCTTGGAGTTTGCGGCGCATTTGACGGTGATGCCCTTATCCGTCAGGGCGCGGCGCAGCAGATATCCTGCGGCCTCGTCCAATTGCCGCTCCATCAAATGCCCCATGATGTGCACAACGGTCACGTCGACGCCGCGGGCCGCCATGCCTGCCGCCGCCTCCAACCCCAGCAGCCCGCCGCCGATCACGACGCATTTACTGCCTTCGCCCAACCCCATCATCCGTTCGGTGTCTTCCAGATCGCGGTAGGCGATGACGCCTTCCAGATCGTGACCCGGCAAAGGGATCATAAAGGGGTTCGATCCGGTGCCCAGAACCAGCTTGTCATAGGACACCGTGCCGTTCTCGCCCGTTACCGTCTTTGCTGCGCGGTCTATTTCCAGCACCTTTTCGCCAAAACGGCAGGTGATGTCATTTTCGGCGTACCATCCAGCATCATGGGTCACGATGTCGGCATAGGTCTTCTCTCCCGACAGGACCGGGGACAGCATGATGCGGTTGTAGTTGCCCCGTGCCTCTGCGTTGAAAAGGGTGATGTCATAGGCATCGCGGTCCTGTTCCAGAAGGTGCTCCAGCACCCGACCGGAGGCCATACCGGCACCGATAACGACAAGTTTCTGTTTCATGGTCTCACTCCGCCGCGATTGCTTTGGGTTTCGGTGTCCCGCCGGAGGCAGGTGATTTCGGCGCATTGCCGTGTTCGTATTCCTCAAGGAAATCGAGCACTTCTTGCCGGTAGCTGTAATAGTCGGGGTGTTCGAGCAGCGCCTTGCGGGTGCGTGGGCGCGGCAGGTTTACGTCGGTGATCTTGCCGATGGTGGCTTGGGGTCCGTTGGTCATCATCACCACGCGGTCGGCCAGCAGGATCGCCTCGTCCACATCATGGGTCACGCAGATCGCCGTCACTTTGGTGCGCGACCAGACTTCCATCAGCACTTCCTGCAATTCCCAGCGGGTCAGACTGTCGAGCATGCCGAAAGGTTCATCCAGCAGCAGCAGTTTGGGCGATAGGGCAAAGGCACGGGCAATGCCGACGCGCTGTTTCATCCCGTTCGACAGGCTGGCGGCGTTCTTGTCCATACTGTCTGCCAGCCCGACACGTTCAAGGTAGTATTCCACCACATCCTGACGTTCCGCCTGCGACGCGCGGGGATAGACCTTGTCGACACCAATGGCGACGTTCTCCTTGGCCGAGAGCCACGGGAACAGATTGGGCGACTGGAACACGACGGCGCGTTCGGGGTCTGCACCTTGGACGTTCCACCCGTCCAGACGGATCGCACCTTTCGAGATCGGGTTCAGCCCCGCAGCCATCGTCAGCACAGTGGATTTACCGCAGCCCGAATGCCCGATCAGCGAGATAAATTCGCCCCTGTTGATCTTGAGATCAAAGTTCTCGACCACGGTCAGCGGCCCTTTCGGCGTCGGATACACCTTGTCGAGCTGCGAGAAATTCAGGAATTTTTCCTGGATGGCACCTTCCTGCGCCTTGGAGACTGCCGCGGGCACTGAATGGATCGGCGTGACATTGGGCAGCATACGCGTTTCTTCGACTTTCGCGGCGATGCCGATGTCCATCAGATAGGTCGTGACCTGCCCACGCAGCGCCTTGAATGCCGCGTCATTGTTCATCGCAATCCGGTCGCGGGGGCGGGGAATGTCGACTTTGAATGCGTCCCCAAGCGTGCCGTCCGGATTAAGGGCGATGATCCGGTCCGCCAGAATGATCGCTTCATCCACATCATTGGTGATCAGGACGCAGGTTTTCTTGTCTTCGTCCCAGATCGCCTCGATCTCATCCGCCAGATTGGCGCGGGTCAGGGCGTCGAGCGCCGACAGCGGCTCATCCAGCAGCAGCATTTCGGGGTCCATCGCCAGGGCGCGTGCCACATTGACCCGCTGGCGCATCCCACCGGACAATTCAGCAGGGCGGCGCGTGGCCGCATGGGACAGGCCCACCATGTTGACATAGTGATCGACCTTGGCCGCCCGTTCGAGTTTGGAGAGATCAGGGAACATCGTATCGACAGCAAGCCTGACGTTGCCCTGCACCGTCAGCCACGGCATCAGAGAATAGTTCTGAAAGATCACACCGCGTTCGCGGCCCGGTTCGGTGATGGGTTTTCCCTTGTAGGTCACGCTGCCCGAGGTCGGCTGCTCAAGCCCCGCCATCAGATTGATCAACGTGGTCTTGCCGGTGCCCGAAAACCCGAGGATGACGACGAATTCACCCTCGGCAACGTCAAGGGAGATGTCCTTGAGAACGGGTTGGGTGCCATAGGTTTTGGTGACATTGTTGAAGTTCAAGATACCCATATCGATCACCGGTTATTCGAGAAGGTGAACATGGACTGGAGCGCATACATTACACGGTCCAGAAGGAAGCCGATGATGCCGATGGTCAGCACCGCGACCATGATCCGCGCCAGACTTTGCGAGCTGCCGTTCTGGAATTCATCCCAGACGAATTTTCCAAGCCCGGGGTTCTGCGCCAGCATTTCCGCCGCGATCAAAACCATCCAGCCCACACCAAGCGACAGCCGCAGCCCGGTAAAGATCAATGGCAGCGCCGAGGGCAGCACCAGTTTGGTGATCTTGGTATAGGTATTCATTTTCAGCACGCGACTGACGCTGACAAGATCCTTGTCGATGCTGGCGACGCCAAGGGATGTGTTGATCAGCGTGGGCCAGAGCGAGCAGAGCGTCACGGTGATCGCCGAGATGAGGAACGACTTGGAGAACATACCGTCATTGGTGCTATAGACGGCTGATACGATCATGGTCACGATGGGCAGCCATGCCAGTGGCGAGACCGGTTTGAAGATCTGTATCAGCGGATTCAGCGCCGCATTCGCCGTTACAGACAGGCCCGCAGCGATGCCCAACGGGATCGCAACGATCGACGCAATGAGAAAACCGAAAAGCACGGTTTTGATCGAGGTCCAGATCTGGTCGTAGTAGGTTGGCTTGCCTGTATAGGCGCGATCACGCACACGATCTGGGTTGCCACTTGCGATATGCTTGGCGTTGCGCGCCTCTTGCCGCTCGTAGAAGGCGGCTTCGCGTTCGCCCTCGCGGATGGCGTCCTGATGCAACTCGCCCACCTGCTCCCAGACTTGGGCAGGGCCGGGCACAGCCCCGAGCGAGGTTTGAACCTTGGGGGCCAAGCTTGCCCAGAGGGTCAGGAAGATCGCAATCGCCAAGAGCGGCACGCCCAGAAGCCGCCAGATCTCGCCCGCCTGCGCGCGCGGATTATCCCCCGCGGCGGCCTTCAGGATCGGTGTCAACCAAGACAGGCCAAAGACGCTGAACCATGCGTCGGCCTTGTTGATCCGGGCAAAGCGCCGCGCGCGGCGGGCTTCGATATCGAGTGTGTTTGTGTCAATCGCGGTCATATCGGCTGTCCAATTGCTGCTTTTGATGAAAGTGGCTCCCTCCCCCTTCCGCTTTGCGGTGTGGCAAAGCGGAAGGGGGCGGGGTTTAGCCTTCGACCTTGCTGTCGACGACCGTTTGACCGGACTTCAGACCGATGGGCAGGCTGTCGATATAGGCGTTCGGCGCGCGTCCGTCGTAGCTGATCCCGTCGATGATATCGGCAGCCGGTGTCGGTGCTTTGAAGCCGTCGCTATCCCAAGGGAACGCCGCTTCGTCGGCCATACCCTCGTCCACCAGCAGCCTTGCGGCCTGTAGGTAGATGTCTGGGCGATACACGTCTGCGGCAGTCTCGAAATACCATTCATCCGGCTTTGTCTCGTCGATCTGGCCCCAGCGACGCATCTGGGTCAGATACCAGATCGCGTCTGAATAGAACGGATAGGTCGCATTGTAGCGGAAGAAGACGTTGAAGTCGGGGGCGGGGCGCACATCCCCTTTCTCGAACTCGAAAAAGCCGGTCATGGAGTTGGCGATCACATCCGCATCCGCGCCCACATATTCAGAGCGCGACAACATCTCCACCGCTTCCTCGCGGTTGGCGTTGTCGTTGGCATCAAGCCACATTGCCGCGCGGATCAGTGCCTTGGTCAGGGCCAGCGTGGTGTTGGGGTTGTCCTCGGCAAATTCGGCGGTAATGCCAAAGACCTTCTCGGGGTTGTTTTTCCACATGTCGTAGTCGGTGATCACCGGCACGCCGATCCCTTTGAAAACCGCCTGCTGGTTCCAAGGCTCACCCACGGCGTAGCCCGATATCGTCCCCGCTTCCATTGTCGCAGGCATCTGCGGTGGCGGCGTCACGGACAGCAGCACATCCGCATCAATCTGACCGGAAATATCTTGCGCGCTATAATAGCCGGGTTTCAGTCCGCCCGCCGCAAGCCAGTACCGGATCTCGTAGTTGTGGGTCGAAACGGGAAAGACCATGCCCATATTGAACGGCTCGCCGCGGTCCTTGTAGCCTTCGACCACCGGAGCCAAAGCACTGGCGCTGATGGGATGCTGCGGCCGACCATCGTCCATCGTGGGCACGTTCGGCTTCATCTCGTCCCAGATGTCATTGGAAACGGTGATCGCATTGCCGTTCAGGTCCATCGAGAAGGGCGTGATGATATGCGCTTTGGTGCCATAGCCGATCGTTGCCGCCAGCGGTTGGCCCGCCAGCATATGCGCGCCGTCCAGTTGGCCGTCGATCACACCGTCCAGCAGCACTTTCCAGTTGGCCTGCGCCTCAAGCCTGACAAAAAGCCCCTCGTCCTCAAAGTATCCCAGCTCGTAGGCCACAGCCAAAGGTGCCATATCGGTCAGCTTGATAAAGCCAAAGGTCAGCTCCTCTTTCTCGAGCGCCAGCATTTCGGCCGACGCCGCGGTCGCCAGCAGACTTGTCGAGGCGAGCAGGAGTGCGAATGTATTTTTCATGGGTCATGTCCTTTCATGGCCCCGAAGGGCAGAAACGAAAAAAGCCGCACGTATGGTTCACGGGGAAGAAATCCGTGCTCCGTACGAGCGGCATTGCTCTGAGTGATGTGCGACCAGCATTGGTCAGCGGTATAGGTCGGACAACGTTGTCCCTTGTCATCAAGCGTGGCTCATAGACGCGGCTTCACGCAACGAATTTTCTGCATTGCGGCAGTTTTTCAGAGGCCCATGCAGAAGCCGCTTAAGAATTCATCGCACAGCTGCGGTGAAATCAAACGTTCTGCCGTCAAAAAAGGCGTCGGGCGAAAGAATCATCTCTCCCCGTGCAGATGCTACAGATGTTGGCAACGTCATCGCCCCTTCGGTTTTCTCGGAGGATTGGGGCATATCAGCGCCGATATCAGACAGATTCTGGCGGAAAAGATCGGCGCGAAAACAGGTTTTGGCTTTCTCGATTCCCGCGGCGTCGGCACCCAGATGATGCGCGATCCACGCCGCCTGACTGCGCCACGGGAAAGAGGCGGCATGGCTGTGGAACTGCAAGAACCGGTCCACCGTGACCGGAGAAGCCCCCGTTCGGGGGACGATATGCCCGGTCAGCGCCGGATCGATCAAATCGGGCGACATGCTCAGGTGTTCACTGCGCCCCAAAATCTCGACCGCCAGCGGCTTGTTTCCAGGCGCATCAAGCCAGGCCGACGCTTGGTATACCGCCCGCATCAGGCGACGCACGCTGTCCTCGTTCTGCGAGGCCCACTCATGGCGCGCGGCAAGCACCTTTTCCGGCGCGAACTGCCAGACATCGCGGCCCGCCATCATCAGCTTGGCCACATTATTCTGCACGGCCACACCGCCCCAGGGCTCGCCCACCCAGAAGGCGTCGACAAACCCGTCCGAGACTGCATCCGCCATACGCATCGGCGGCACGGTGACCTCCTCAATCTGCAGGTCGGGCGCTTGCGTGGCCCAATAGGACAGCAGCAGCCGGTGCATAGAATAGTGGAAGGGGATACCCACACGCAGCGGTTTGGCACCGCGCGCGCTGAGCCCCGACAGCAATGCAGTCGTGTCCCCAAAGCGCACATCCTCCAATGCGGAAGCAACAGCGTTAGAGACGCCGAACACCGTGCCGTTCACGGACAAGACCATCAGCGCATCTACCCGCGCGGGCAATCCACCCATCCCGATGGACATGGCCACGGGCATTGGCGACAGCATATGCGCCGCATCCAGATGACCCAGTGCCAGCATATCGCGCAGCGCAGACCACGAAGGCTGACGCAAAAGATTAAGCGCGAGACCCTGCTCGGCAGCAAATCCCAGCTCTTTCGCGATGACCAGCGGGGCGCAATCAACCAACGGAACATAGCCACAGTTCAGAACAACCTCGCTCATGACAACAGATCCGCTGCCGTCACCAATGCTTGTGCCACATCGATGACCTTGCGATTCTGGCGCATCGCGGTGGTGCGCAGCAGCTTATAGGCGTCATCCTCGGACATGCCGCGTTGGCGCATCAAGATCCCCTTTGCGCGGTCGATCGTCTTGCGATCCTCCAGCGCTTGCTTGGCAGCGTTCAGTTCAAAGTGGAATTGACGCATCATTTTGAAGCGCGCGATGGCCGTTTGCAGCACGGGTTTGATCCGGTCCATCTGAAGACCATCCACCACATAGGCGCTGACCCCGGCATTCAGCGCCGCCTGCGTCAGGTTCTCATCCGTCTGATCCACAAACAGCGCGACCGCCCGCTTGGCTGTCTCGGTCGCATGAGAGATATGTTCAAGCGTATCGCGGTCCGGGTTTGTCAGGTCGATAAGAACGATGTCCGGTGAAAATTCCCGCACCGTCTGGTTCAGCTCCGACATCTGCAGCAAAGCCTTGACGTCAGACCAACCCGCTTCGCGCAGTGCATCCACGATGTCACGCACGCGCTCGGGGTTTGGCTCTACAACCAGGATACGCAGATCTGCATTCATGCATTTTGATCCGCGATCATCGGTGCAACTTCAATCCGGCATCCCTCGTGCGCCAGCGGCTTACGACACGCTTAGCCCAAACAGCGAGCAGAAAAGACGCATGTGCCAATCTGTTGTGCAGAATAAAACAGCCGCACGACCACAGCGGGGCCAGCCATGCAGGTTTACACCAGAGCTATCGCCAGCCCCCGCAAAAGCACAAGCGGGCCGGAACGTGGGACCATCACGACATCCGGCTGTGGGGCCGTCAATGATCCGGTGGCAGCAGCGAAAGACCTAATCGCTTGGCCGCATCCAGCGCGGCCTCATGATGCAGGGGCCATGCTTGCGTCAGCCCTTCGATGATCAACAACAGATCGGTATCGGCCCCCTTCAACGCGGTCGCCGCTGCGGCCCTTTCCGCGACCTCTGCCTTGTGACGTTCCAATAACGCGCGGAGAGGCTGACTTCTGGGTTCGGCGGCCACCGCAGCATGAAAGAGGCAGCCATGCGCGCTCTCGGTCACCATCCAGTTTCCAACGCGGGTCAGTATCGTATCAAGCGCCTCGCTCGGCTCCTCTGGCAGGTCATCAAACACGCGGGCGAGATAGCGCTGATGCCGGTTCTCCAAC
>Ga0208018_100305_pt1 | contig 14852 bp, 17 predicted proteins | sample 31_taG_FD_184105 | JGI IMG/M metagenome (GOLD analysis project Ga0208018, IMG submission 184105) | Marine viral communities from the Gulf of Mexico - 31_GoM_OMZ_CsCl metaG (SPAdes) (version 2) | ecosystem: Environmental > Aquatic > Marine > Oceanic | place: Gulf of Mexico | collected 2015-07-12 | reverse complement strand
AATGTGGGCGCATGTATGGGATCAGCGCACTCACAGGCCGTAAATTGGGCGGCATCGACCACCTCCGGCAATCCATCCGGGATATCCTGACGACCCCGATCGGGTCGCGGGTGATGCGGCGCGACTACGGATCCCGTTTGTTCGATCTTATCGACGCGCCGTATTCCTCGGCGACCAAGCTGGCGATCATCGCGGCGACGGCCGAGGCGTTGATCACATGGGAGCCGCGCATCGATGTGGACACGGTAACGCTCCGGACCTTTGAGCCTGGCAAAATTATCATTGATCTCAGCGGCCGCTATCTACCCGACGGCCGCGAAGTCACCATCGCGGGGATCGAGGTCGGATGAGCGCGTTCACGGCAATTAACCTCGATCGCCTACCGGCTCCGGAGATCATCGATCGAAAGGACTTTGAGACTATTTTAGCGGAGGTCAAAGCCTGGCTTGTCGATCGGGATCCTGACCTCGCACCCATCGTCGATTTGGAAAGCGAGCCAATCACAAAGGTGCTCGAAGCCTGGGCGTACCGAGAGCTGCTTTTGCGTGCCGAGGTCGATGATGCCGGCCGCGGTAACATGCTTGCGTTCGCGATCGGCGCTCAGCTGGACCATCTTGGTGCTTTCTATGGCGTTGAACGGGCCATAATTCAGGAGGCTGACCCTGCAGCGGTTCCTCCTGTGCTTGCAGTACTCGAGGACGATGTTCGGTTCCGATCGCGAGTTCAATTGGCGCTTGAAGGCTTCACCACCGCAGGGCCGCGGGGTTCCTATGTGTTCTGGGGGCTTTCGGCATCTCCGCAGGTCAAAGATATCAGCGTCGAGTCTCCGTCACCCGGTCAAGTTCTGGTTACCGTACTTTCTACGTCAGGGAATGGAGGGGGTGATCCTGCCTTGGTGCAGACTGTTTCCAATAGGCTAAATGACGAGGATATTCGGCCAATCACAGATCACGTGATCGTCGAAGGCGCGACGATCGTAACCTACCAGCTGAAGGCAGTTTTGACGCTCTATGAGGGGCCCGACGCCGAAGTGGTACGCTCGGCCGCGGCCGCTTCGGCTCTGGCGTTTGTCCAGGACCGGCACCGCTTGGGAAATGATATTACGATCTCGGGCTTGCACGCGGCGCTTCATCAAGTCGGGGTGCAAAAGGTGACCCTCATCAGTCCGGTGGCTGATATCGTGATTGAAAGTTCCGAGGCTGCCTACTGTAGTGCCGTGACTGTTACTGTCGGGGGGCGTGATGTCTGACCTGCCTTCTATTCTTCCGCCAAACGCGCAACAGATCGAGTATGATCTCGAACAGTTGTCCGGGCGCTTGCTCGGGGCAGCTGATCCTATTTCGGCGCTGTGGGATCCGCAGACCATTCCAGCGCCACTTTTGGGTTATTTGGCCTGGGCGCTCTCGGTTGAGGAGTGGGATCCTTATTGGTCGGAAGACGTTAAACGCGCAGTGCTTGAAAGCTCCATCACCGTCCATCGGTACAAAGGAACGCGTCGCGCGGTTGTCGAAGCATTAAATTCGCTCGGGCTCGGCAATACGATTTCGGAGTGGTTCGAGTATGGTGGGGATCCTCACACGTTTCGTTTGGATTTTCCCGCTGCTGATATTTTCGCGGCTGGATATCGTATCGACGCAGGATTTTTGTTCCAGATTGATCGGCTTCTGAACGCCGTCAAACCGGTCCGCTCACACTACACAGTGCGCTCGATTGAGACCACTTCGAGCGAACTTTTTGTTTCCCCAGCCTTCGCTGATTTGATGGTCGATGAGGCTATCATGACTATGGAGCTTCCTTAGTGCCTACATCTCTAATTACAAATGCAGCGATCCCGCTGTTCGCTGCGGCATCTGGAAACGCGTCACAAGTCGCAATAACGGAGATTGGCTTTGGCGATGGTGGTGGCGCGGCCTACAATCCGTCCGCATCCCAAACCTCGTTGGTCAATGAACGCCTGCGTGTGCCCATCGAAAACCGCCGCTTCCTTGCGCCACAGCGATGGCGGGTCATTGCGGAGGTGCCTAGCGATACGCCTGCCTTTTCAATGCGAGAGATCGGCTTCTTTTCAGCTGATGGGACGCTGATTGGCATCTGGGCTGGGGCTGATGTTACCGCGCGCGGGTTTGGTGTCACCATCTACCGCGTTTTCTACCATCTCGACCTAAGTGCTGCGCCTGAAGGTTCGGTCATCATCGAAGCAGATGAAGATGCGCTTTATCGCCATGTTCTAACCGATTTGGCGGGCCACGGCATTATCGCAGACGAGCAAATAAAACAGCGTCTGCTGATCCGCGATCAATCGAAACTAATCACTGACCTGACGGCCCGAGTTGCCGCACTGGAGGTATAAATGAGCGACCCCGACATTGCTATGATCCAAGCCGCAGCAGAAGCTCTCAATACGACGGATGCCCGCATTAATGCGTTTTTAGATAACGTCGATGCGGATGTTTTGGCCGCAATTACCGAAGCGCAAACGCAGCTCGGCATACGGCAAGCCGGTTATGATGATCTGGCCGCCGATTTGCAGGGCATCGCTGACGCGACGCATGCCAAGGTAGTCGTAAACGTAAATGCCGATACTGGCGACGATGAACTGGGCGATGGGACGAACCAGAACCCGTTTGAAACTGTGGCGGGTGCTTTAGATAATACGCGCGATTACGGTGCTGTGAGTATCATTCTTCGTAGCACTTATCATGCGATTGATAGAGATTGGATCATTGGAGATCGCACTGTCTACATAAGTTCTTATGCTGGTGGGTCGACAACTATCGAGCAGGTGTTGAACAACGCCGGGGATGAGCACGCAGGCAGAATCGTTTGCGGCCGTGGAGAGTTGGGGTTTATTCGTGGCGCAGGCCAATCGAATATGGTGATCAAAACTGCTTTTGTCGCGGGGGTGTCACCGACACAGCTGCGCTCACTTGTAATCTTCAGAACCGGTTTTCGTGGTGTTCATTTGTTGAACGGATGCCGGGTTGAATTGGGTAACTATGCGTTCATCACAGCAAGCACTCGTGAAGACACGCCTTGCTATGTTTCAGCAGTAGAAATTGACATTGTTTGGCGAGGTGACCTGCCGAGTGACCCGTTGCTTGGCGCGCAATTTGTGGCCTGCTTCGGTTCCCCCATCATATTTCTTAATCGGCACGGCACTGGTGTGCCGTCTACCCGTCCGGACGGGGCAACGGCAAACGCTTGGGAGGACATGCTTGGCGGGATCGCCCGTGACGCGAACGGCACACCGCGGAACTACGTTACCGATTTTGTTCTATAAGGAGGGCAAATTATGAAAATCACTGTCGAACACAACGGGTCGCTTTATGATCAGGTCGAGGTGTCCTCGGTGCGTGATCGTGGAGTGGCCCCTGAGGTAATTGGGGCCGCTTTGAAGTCCGCCGCAAAAAGCGAAGTTGCAAAACGTGCCAATAGTTACCGGGCGCGTATTTCCAGCGCGTCTGCCGGGAAGCTCGTTGCATATGAAATTAAGGCGGAAATTTCGGCAAATGCTGCAGGCGCGGACGCTGATGAGCTTGCGTTGATTGATCGCGAAGCAGCTGCTCGTGATAAAAGCCGAGAGGAGCTGCTTTCGATCATCTCTGATAAAGCAGCATCCTATAGAAAGATTGCTTTGCTCGTCGAAGTGATCGAGGCGGAGACCAACGCCAGCCTCTCAGCAATTTCCGATGCAGACCCCGATATTGAGGCAAAGATTGCGAGTATCTTTGAGGCTGCCAAAGCCGAAGCTGATACTGAGTTCGATGCAGCTGTTGCCCAAATCCAAGGCATCTAGCCTGTGATCGCCTTGGCTTTCTACAAAGGGCGCGGGCAGCCGCTCGATCGGGTGATCCGTTGGGTCACCCGATCTTCGTTCAGCCATGTTGAAATTTTGCGCGCGGTACCGACAATGTCTGTCAAAGGGCTGGAAACGAGCGCCTGGTCATCGAGCGGCCGGGACGGCGGTGTGCGGGAGAAGTCGATCACCTTCAAACCGGGGCATTGGGAGTTCGTCGCCATTCCCTGGGCGGGGCCGACCGCGATCGACCGGGTGATCGCCGAGTTTGGCAATCCTTACGACTATGTCGGCTTGCTGGCCTCACAGGCGCTGAACCTGCGCCGGCATCGAAAGGACCAGTGGTTCTGCTCTGAAATCTGCGCCCATGCCCTTGAGCTGAGTGCGCCGCAGGAGCTGTCGCCAGGCGGGCTTTATTGCCGTGTTTTGGAAATGAACCGCGCCTATCTCGCCGGCTGGTCGCGCGCGGGGGAACCGCCAGAGGATTGAGCCGCGGCGCGGTGGAATGCTTGGGCAACAGTTCACATCCGCAAGCGAGGTCACTATGGCATTTCTTCACGGCGTCGAGGTCATCGAGATCGATGCAGGTCCACGTCCCATTCAGACGGTCAAGTCATCCGTCATCGGCATTGTGGGCACTGCGCCCGACGCCGATCCCGATGCCTTCCCCCTAAACACACCGGTCTTGGTCGCCGGCTCGCGCAAAGAAGCCGCGGGCCTGGACACCGTCGGCACCGCGCTCGGCACCTTGCCGGCCGCGATGGACGGCATCTTCGACCAGATCGGCGCGGTCGTCATCGTTGTGCGGGTTGAAGAGGGAGGCACTGAAGCTGAAAGCCTCGCCAATGTCATCGGTGGCGTGAACGCGGTTGATGGCAACTTTGAAGGGGTGCATGCCCTGGTTGGTGCCGAGAGCGTTGTCGGGTTTTCCCCGCGCATCTTGATCGCGCCTGGCTTCACCCACCAACGCCCCGAAGGCAACGCCAACCCGGTCGTTGCGGAGCTGCAGGGCATCGGTGACCGTCTGCGCGCTGTCATCATCGCCGATGGGCCCAACACCAACGATGCCGACGCGATCACCGCAGCCGGCGACTTCGGGTCGGATCGCATCTATCTGATCGATCCGTGGCACAAGGTTATGGTCGGCTCCGATATCGTGTCGGTGCCGGCTTCGTCCCGCGTTGCCGGTTTGATTGCCAAGGTGGATAACGACACCGGTTTCTGGGCATCGCCATCCAACAATCTGCTGGGCGGCGTCATCGGGACCAGCCGGCCGGTTGATTTCAAGCTGGGCGATGCGAGTGCGCGCGCCAATCTGCTGAACGAGGCCAAGGTTGCCACGACGATCCGCCAGAATGGCTACCGTCTCTGGGGCAACCGGACCCTGACCGATGATACCAAGTGGATCTTCCTCAGCGTTCGTCGCACGGCCGATATCATCAACGACTCGCTGTTGCGCGCTCACCTGTGGGCCGTCGATCGGGGCATCACCAAAACCTACGTCTCGGACGTAGAGGAAAGCGTGAATGCCTACCTTCGGGATCTGGTCGCTTTGGGCGCGATCCTGGGCGGGCGGTGCTGGGCCGATCCGGACCTGAACTCGGCCGCGAATATCCAGCTCGGCAAAGTGTTCTTCAACTTTGATTTTACCCCGGTCTATCCGGCCGAGCATATCACGTTCCGTTCGCACCTGGTGAACGACTACATCGAGGAGGTGTTTAACTGATGGCTGCTGAAGATATCCTGAAATATCTAAATCTGTTCGTTGATGGCCGTGGCCATGCGGGCAAGATCGAGGAATACAGCCCCCCTGATCTGACGGTTTCGACCGAAGAGTTCCGCGGGGGCGGCATGGACGCGCCCATCGATCTCGACATGGGCCAAGAGAAGATGACCACGTCCTTCGTGCTCACGTCTTACGACCGTGACGTGCTGTCCCTCTGGGGCATCAAAGACGGCTCGGTGGTTCAGCTGACGGCGCGTGGGTCGCTTGAAAGCCTGGATGGCACCAAGACGGCCGTGGCGCATCACATGCACGGCAAGATCATCTCGGTGGCGCGCGGTACCTGGGGTTCGGGGACGAAGCCGTCGCTGACCTTCACGGTGAGCCTGCGGTACTACCGTGAGGTCCACGGTGGCGTCGATATCAACGAGATCGATGTCGTCAATATGGTGCGCAAAGTGCGCGGCGTGGATCAGCTCGCCGAGCACCGCGCAAACATCGGCCTGTAAGGAGCTCTCATGGACAATCAAAATAAGCCGGCTTGGCTGGTCGAAAATGACGATGGGTCGCTTACGATCAACTTTGAAAGCCGGCCGCCAAAGATCGACGGGACGGAAGTCAAAAGCCTGAAGATGCGTGAGCCGTTCGTTGACGATCAGCTGGCTGCGGATTCTGCCGGTTCCAGCAGCGCTCTGTCTGAAATCGCGCTGATCTCCAACTTGTGTGAAATCTCACCGGAAGCTGTGCGCTCGATGACAATGCGCCAGTACAGCCGGCTGCAGACGGCGCTCTCGGTTTTTATTGGCTGACCCGTGAACAAGTCCGGGCGGGGTCACTTCGGCTCGCCCGGCACACCGGATGGGCCGAGCGTGAAATCATGGCCATGCCGGTCAGTCGTTTCATCTGGTGGATAGAGGGCCTTCCGAAGAATGAGTAAAAACCAACGCCTAAACGCAACGATCACGATCGGTTCGGTTCTCGAGCAGTCGGTCAAGCGCAACATGGGCTTCCTAAAATCTGGGCTTTCCCAAGTCGGCGATGCGATCAAGGGTGTCGAGCGCCGGCAAAAGGAGCTCGATCGCCAGCGCAATGTTCTGCGAAAGCAGGGGCAGTCCGTTGAGCACCTCGATCGTGAGTATGAAAAGCTCGAGCGGACGCTTGTGGATCTGCGCCGCGCCCAGGAGCGATGGAACCGCGCGGCCGCAGCGTCGCGCCGTGTCGGGTCCACCTTCAGTAATATGGCATCCGGCATCGGCCGGAACGCGCGCCAGATCGCGATCGGTGCAACCTTGGCCGGTGGCGCGATCTTTGGCCTTGCCAATTCGACAGCGGATCTCGGGGATAATGTTGCCAAGACGGCCGACAAGCTAGGGATCGGCCTGGGCGCGCTTCAGGAGCTGCGCTATGCGGCGGAGCGTTCCGGGGTTGCGACAGGCACCTTCGATGGCGCTTTGGAGAAAATGACCAAGAACATCGGTCTGGCGCTCGAGGGGACCGGTGCCCAGAAGGACGCGCTGGACGCTTTGGGGCTGTCAGCCGGCCAGCTCGCCAATCAGCTGCCAGAAGAGGCGCTGGCCTCGATCGCGGACAAGCTGCAGGGGGTAGAGACGCAGGCGGAAAAGGCAGCACTCGCAAACGATCTGTTCGGGCGATCGGGTATCGGTCTGCTCAACATGCTGAAGGACGGCTCTAAGGGACTGACGCAGCTGCGCGAGGATGCGCGGCGCACCGGCTATGTGCTGTCGGATCAGGCTGCGCGGGATGCCGAAGTGTTCAAGGACACGCTACTGGATACTCAGCTGGTCATGTCCGGCCTGAAAAACACGGTCGGTTCTGCACTGATGCCGGTGGTGACGCGCTCCATGCGCCGCATCGGCGACGCTCTGGTGGGTAACCGGGCTGAGGTGGAGCGGTGGGCCAACGGGTTTGCTGATAGCGCTGAGAGGGCGCTTCCGGTCATCGGCGAGATCGCGTCGGGCATCGGTGCGATCGGGTCCGTGGTCTGGTCGGTCACCGAAGGCACGGCTGATATGATTGGCGGCTGGGAAAACTTCGGGATGGTGGTCGGGGCGGTCCTGGCGTCGCGCACGATCATGCGTGTTGCCAAGTTTGGGGGCGCAGTGTTCAGCCTCGGCCGCGCCATGCTGTCTCTGGCCACAGCGTCGCCGATCGTCGTTGGGGCGATCCGGGCGATAGGGTCTGCCCTGGTCATGAACCCGATCGGGGCGGCAATAGCCGTCATCGCGGGCGGGGCCTATCTCATCTACCGCAATTGGGAGAGCGTCGCGCCCTGGTTCAAGGGTCTATGGGGCGATGCGAAGGGATATTTCCAGGGGTTCGGCAACTTCGTCGGTGGCGTCTTTTCCGGGGATATGGAGCGCGCCGAGAAGGGTGTCCGGGCGATGTGGGACGGCACCACGTCGTTCTTCGATCGGACCTTGAGCGGCATCGGTGCCGTATTCTCTGCGACTTATTCAAATCTCATCAAGCCGGCCACGGATGCGATGGGGATCACGGGGCCAATCGAGACCGCGTGGCGGCAGGTTGGCAGCGTGTTGGGGCCGGTGCTGTCCGATATCGGGTCTTACTACTCTGGCCTGGGCGATGTGGTCGCTGGCGCCTTTTCCGGTGATATGCAGCGCGCGTCCGATGGGCTCGGGCGGATGTGGAAGTCGGCGCGGTCGGTCATGGACGGGATCCTGGGCGGCATCGGCGACAGGTTCCGGTGGATCTATGACAATGTGATCAAGCCGGTGACCGATGCGATGGGGGTGACCGCGCCGATCGAGCGCGCCTGGTCGACCCTTTCCGGTGCGATCGACACGACGCTCGGTGCGATCGGGTCCGTCTTCGACACGACCTGGTCTGGGCTGGTGAAACCGGTCATCGATGGGCTGGCTGCGACCGGTGGCATCGGTGCTGCGTGGGAGGCGGTCAAAACCGCCATTGATCCTGTGCTGACCTGGATCGGCGACAAGTTCACCACGCTGATGACCTTGATCACGCCCGTGATTGAGGCGTTGAAATGGGGATATGAGAACGCGCAGCGCGCCGGCAATGCGATCGGTTCGGCCGTCGGCTCTGCGGTGGCCGCGCGCGTTGAGCCTGGCAAAGTGTCTGGGCTTGGCAACACTGCGTCAAATGACACCGCGGCACCGATGACCAGCTCGGCCGCAGAGAAGCTATACGGAATCAAACCGCAGAAGAACGCCTTGGGCGGACCTTTCCGTCCTGGCTGGCACCTGACGGGCGAGCTCGGTCCGGAGCTCAAGTTCGAGAACCGCTCGGGGTACGTGGCGAACAACCGCGCCATGCGCCAGCTGGCCGGCTATGCCGATCGTGTCGGTTCTGTGTTCAGCCCGGCCGCGCGGCCGGTAAAGGATCGAGGCGCGCGCGTTCTGGATAAGCTGCGTCGCAACAGCTCGGGTGCGCGGCCGGTCAGCGATCGAGGAGCCCGTGTCCTGGACAAGGTGCGTCGCAGCATCCCGCGGGTGGGTATTCCTGCGCAGCCGGCGCGGCGCATGGGATCCGCTCCTCTTACCTCGAGTGAACGCGGTCAGTTGCGCCGACCTGATGTCGACGGCATGATGGCGCGCATCGAGGCCGTATTCTCCCAGACGGCCGCGCCGGCGCTGGCGGCAGCTCCTGCGCAGGCATCGCAAACTGTCACCAACCACTACACGATCAACGCGCCTGGGGCTGACGCTCATGAAGTCTTGCGGCTCCTGAAGCGTGAGGAACAACGCAACGCCGGCAACGGTCTATTCGATCGCGCGCCGGCCACGGGGCCGTTTGGGAGATAACGATGGCAGAAGTCATGATGCAGCTCGGGTTCTTTCAGTTCTCCCTGGATAACGCAGCCTACCAGCGGCTCAGTCGATCGGCTGAGTATCGGTGGGCCCGGCAGGCGCGGATCGGGACCAATGATGCGCTGCAGTTCACCGGCCTGGGCCCGGAGACTGTGGAGCTCGAGGGCGTGATCTATCCCCACTTCCGGGGCGGGCTGAAGCAGATCGATAAGATGCGCACACAGGCCAGCCTCGGGCTGCCACTGCCGTTGGTGTCTGGCATCGGTAAGGTGCTCGGCCTGTGGGTCGTGGAAGGCGTCACCGAGGGGCAGGAAGTCTTTGCCTCGCAAGGCATCCCGCATCGGCAAGAGTTTACAATGAGGATGGCAAGATATGACGGCGGTGTCCGATCTCTACTTCGTTTCGTCTGAGGGCGATGTCCTGGACCAGGTTGTGGCCGCGCACTACGGGGACACTCTGGGCGGCAAGGTGGAGGCGGTTCTTGCCGCTAACCCTGGCCTGGGCGCGCTGGGCGCTGTGCTCGATCCTGGCATTCGGATACTGTTGCCGGATTTGGACACCTCTGAGCCTTCTGAAACGGCGCAGCTATGGGGCTGATGGATTTCCGGCCGTTGGTCCAGGTCACGATCAACGGGGTGCCGCTGTCGGGGTTCGTGTTCTCGCAGCTGAGTTCGGTGCGCGTGTCCGACACGGCCGGCTTCATCTCCGATACTGCTGAGATTACTTTCGCCAATACCTCGCTGCTGTCGCGCTTTGCAATGCCAGAGCCGGGGGCCGAGGTCGCGATCGCCCTGGGGTATCTCGGTGAATTCTTGCAGATGGGGCTCTATATCGCCGACGAGGTTGAGGAGAGCTCGCCCCCTCGCATGATCACGGCCGTGTGCCGTGCCAAGGCGCAAGGCGAGACGCAGAGCGGCTTTGCCCCGATTAGCCAGCAGAAGTCCCGGTCTTGGCCGGCCGGCATGACGCTGAAGGCGATCGCCACCACCATTGCAGGTGACAACGGGCTCGAGCCGGCCGTGACCGAGGCCGCGGGCTCTATCGTGCCTGGTCACATCGATCAGCTGGATGAAAGCGACCTGTCGGTTCTGACCCGGATTGCGGTGCTGCATGACCTTATTGCGAAGCCGGCCGGTGGCGTTCTCTATGTCGGCCGCAGGGCGGAGGGGGTGAAAGCCTCGGGGCAGCCAACGGCGACAGTGGTGCTGCAGGAGGCAGATGTCACCCGCTGGTCGATGCGCCGGGGGCTCAGCGAGGCTACGGGTACGATCATCGCCACCTATCGGGATCTCGAGAAGGCCGAAGATGTAGAGGTGAAGGTCGGGGACGCGGAGCCGGTGCGCCGGCTTCGTCAGCGGTTCCGCTCTGAGGAAGAGGCGCGCGCCGTCGCGACGGCCGAGTCGCGCCGTGCCGGCCGCGCAAAGGAGACGCTCGAGGTGGAGCTGCCGGGGAACCCCTCAATCGCGGCCGAGGGGCGCTTGATCCCGATCGGGTTCAGCGCGGCTGCATCCGGCGTTTGGGTCGTTAAAACGGCAACCCATGAAGTCTCCGAGGGCGGCTATCGTACGATGGCCCAATGCGAGCGGCCGGAGTAGGGAACCCGCCAGAGGCTCCTGAGCGTCCCCAAGGGCATGTTGGCTTGAAATGTCTGCACCTGGAGCCTGTCTGCATGTCTGAAGAAGAAACCCCGCGCGCGGGGCTGATCAACTGGTCGGAGTGGCGAAAGGATGGCGGCAAGTTCTTCCGCATCACCGTCATCGGGGCCTTCGCCGCATGGGGCGGTGCCTATGTGCCCGTGGTCAATGAATTGGTGTTCTCGCCCTGGCGATTAGGCGACAAGGTGGATGCGAATACTGAGACGCTGTCGCACCTGGTCGAAGACGTTAAATTGTTGCAGCGGCCGGATGTGATTTTCCGGATATCTCGATCGGACGTGTTGGGGCCCCGGTGCGGGGGCGGGCGCAGCTGTGCGATTGAGGTCGAGATTGAGCGGACCGAGGAGGGACGAAACTGCCAAATCGTGCCCGGACAAACGCGCTATTCTTTCCGCAATCCGCGCACAGACGCCAGCCTATACGTGAGCCTCGATCGGCCGGTGCAAAGCCAGAACGTCGGGTCAAAGCCGGTCACGTTCCAGTATCAGGTGACCGCGCCATATGGATTGGAGCCCAACGCAGAGTTTTGCTTGGAGCCACTTTATACGAGTTGCCCTGGCATGTCTGAAGGTGATGCCCCAATCCGGGCAAACCGCAGCTGCACGGCCGTGCCTGTTGAGCCGTAAATGAGTAGTTCTCAATGCGACAAATATTGTCGATTTAGCAATGGGCCACAGCGCGACACCGCTCGCCTCTGTGATGAATGTCGACATCTAAGCGCAGTCTGAAATCCGAATAGGCCAGATATCGGTAAAGCCAAGCATACTATAACGTTGCGGGGCATTAATCTGAGAGCTAGACACGATAGCTGTTTAATTTGAACGTAAAGAATGGAAGTGCGTCACCCCACGATATTCGGTTTAGGGGATTGCCTTACAGCTTACTTCTTGTCGATAGTCATCGCCGTATTTTCCTCGGATAGTCGCCAAGCCAGAACGTTCGGAATACCCCATTACGATATAGCGCTGATTAAGACCCAAGAAACCACCTCGTGCCTCAAATTCTTTTCCAACGTATACGTGGTCGCAGGCTGTACTTCTTTGCTCTGAGACGCGTGATTGAACCGCACTACGCTCAGCTTGGTCTCGTAAACGCTCAATTTCGGCGTTTGCAGCTTCCAATTTTGCCGCGTCTTGCCTTTGACTTGACTGTAGTTCCGCCATCATCACGTCGTTGAACGAAAAGGTAACCGGAACACCATTGCGATCAAGTAACCCACTCCTTTCGCCATTTGCGAAGCGAACACGGATTCGATATTCATCAAGTGGTGTCGCGGACGTCCAGTACGGTTGACTTACCCAATCACCGGAATGGTCCAATATTCCCCATTTCCCTCCGATTTCGACGGATGCCAAACCAAACTGAAAAAAGTTTGCGGTATCAAATCGTAGCGCGATTACCTCATTTCCCTCCGTGTCTATATAGCCCCATTTTCCATTCAAACTTACGGCTGCACGCCCGTCCTGAAAACTTTTGGCTTCGTCATACTTTTGATCTACTACCTCATTTCCTAGCATGTCTATGTAGCCCCACTTGCCGTTAGCATCTGCTATAGCTATGAAGCCACCACTAAGGACACCGACCTTCGCATGCATAGGTTTAAATACAGCTTCCCCTTGGCGGTTAATAAAAACTATACTTTGGTTGAGCTGTACCCGTGCTAAACCATATCGAAATTCAAATGCGTTTTCGAACTTAAATTCTATCACTGTTCTTCCAGTGGAATCAATATAACCGTACTTTCCATCTTTTTTGGCTATTGCCAAATTTTCGCTAAAAATATGTGAAATATATTCAAATTGTGGAGACCGTAGAATTGACCCTGACTTTCCAATAATGTAGCTGACGCCGTCGATCCTACCCACTGTATGGTCGGCACCATCTGCCAGTTCAAGTCGCTCTTGGAATCTAGGTGCAACAATTTCACGTCCGGTTCGATCAAGAAGACCCCAATGCCCACTCCTTTTAAAAGATGCGACCCCGTCGGAAAAAGCGCTCACCGCTTCGTATTTAAATGGGATTATCTCAATACCGGTTTTGTCGATGAAGCCCCAGCTACCATTCCGCTTCGCTCTCGCCAAACTATCACCGCTGGGAAAGGCCCGTGCGACCTCGAAAATTTGAGGAGTTATCCAACTGCCATCTCGGTCAACGTAGCCGCACAGATCCCCTTTCATCGGACACATTGCATATACCAATCGCTCAGTTTCACTATGAGCCATAGATGCCATCACAGATAGCGCTAACCAAAGGACGAATCTGATCATGAAATTCCTCAATCTTTTAACACAAAATACGTTTCGAAATATTTACCGTTTGTTGCGGAGTGAATTTTAGCGGAAAATCAGGCTTCCAACTAATCCAAAAATTACAATCGGAGGTTGGCTGATCCCTTTTCAAGCACTTCGTCCGCTCCTCCTTCTTTGACGAATAACCTCAACCGACAAGAAACAAGATCTGATAGCAGATGGAGTATTAAAATTGTTTGGCCCAAATCAAAACAAAGGCGTTTAACAATAGCTGAGTTTTGAGCGGATTGCAGTGCTTAGAAAGCTTGGGGTAGAGCTTGCGCAACATTGATTTCACTATATCACAATTAGAAGAGTTGCTCTCGACCACCGCAGATTCTAACTAAATGTTCAAAAGCTCTTCCTAATCTCTCGGAATTATCCGGGTTTTTATTTAGAGCAGTTAAAAAAATAGAACCCGTGTAATCTGTGCCAGAGCATTTTTCATCCGATCGACAGGCCGAAGAAGAAATCTGCCAATCTCTTCTAATCCTATCATTATAGTTAATGATATTTATGGTTATTGAAGATCTATTGGTTCGTATCTCTGATGGATCTACATCCGCTAAGGAAAAGCTAAATATCTCGCTTTGAAGCTGATCTTTAGAAGATATCGAGATACCACATGTCTTTTTATCAACTTCAAAAGAGTGAATTTTAGTTTCAATTTTATCTCTTATGAAGCTGACTGTATCGTCGTAGCTGGGTCCTTCTTGCGCAAGGGCAGGTCCGCTAAGCGTCAAAATTAACATAGCATAATATGTCGGCTTTTTAACCTTGATCACTGACACATCTCACTTGCGAAATCTTCAAGTGAAAGGCCCCAAAGCCTGTTTGAATATGAGTTCCCAGAGTTGTCAGTCCAAGTGTTGCCGCTACGGCGCACGACACCCCACCCGGAACCGCAGGTAATCGTCCAGCTTGGATCACCATTTATTCGGCCATTATCACGAATGGATAGAACCCCGCCTGAGCCAAGTTGGCCAGCAAGAACGACATTTGGTACAAAAAACATTGTCGTCGCCGCCGCTGCTAAGATCGAGCTTCTCATTCAAAATCCCTTTCGATATTCTTTTCAATTTATCCAGTTATCACTGCGCGTCAATGTAAGACCGAGAGTGTCCCGAGTTTTGATGGCACTGGGTAGATTAATCTTGGCTAACTCCGTCGCTCTAAACTCACGGTCCTTAAACAGTTCGCCAAGCCAATCAGTCACATGTATGAAGCGAACGTCGAAACGTTCGCGTACTAGTCCTTAAGCGTTTCATTATTATATGATTCTTACTGCCGCACATTCTTGTTATGTTTCCGATACGTTCCTCCGGTTTGATGCACAAAAAACCTTTTAAAATCAGTCGAAAACGTGCGGATTGCAAATCCGTGTACAGGAGTTCGATTCTCCTACTCGCCTCCACTATATTTCCCTCTCTAAATTACGTTTCTCACAGGCTGGTCGCGCGTGGCATGCGTCGTGGCTATGGCATCCTCTATGTTTTAACCGTATTATCCGCCAAACACGGAAAATTGCGCCTATTGACCCGACTGGCCGTTGCCCGGCGGGCGGTGATGTGGCATCTCACG
>Ga0208018_100304_pt1 | contig 14857 bp, 14 predicted proteins | sample 31_taG_FD_184105 | JGI IMG/M metagenome (GOLD analysis project Ga0208018, IMG submission 184105) | Marine viral communities from the Gulf of Mexico - 31_GoM_OMZ_CsCl metaG (SPAdes) (version 2) | ecosystem: Environmental > Aquatic > Marine > Oceanic | place: Gulf of Mexico | collected 2015-07-12 | reverse complement strand
CGAGTTCACCGCGAGCGACAATCCGGAAGAGCGCAAGTACCGCCAGGCGTGCCAGGTGGTGTTCGAGAACCAGAAGGCTTCGGGTTCATGGCTCCAGCGCCAGATGGGCGTGGGCTACAACACCGCCGCCAAGTGGATCGAGCGGATGGAGAGCGAAGGCCTGGTCGGCCCCGCCAACCACGTCGGCCGCCGCGACGTCTACCGCGACAAGGACGGCAACCCGCTGTAGCACCTGCGTGCTTTTGCGAAGCACCGGACGCGCGTTTCGGCGCGCGCCGTGCAAGGGCTCTGACACACCTGACACAGTGTCCTGAGAGTGAAAACCTCGCCCCTCGCGCGGCGAGATTTCGGCAGGGAATCGACGCTGTGAAAGAGCGTTGTCGATGCTAGCGCCGCATGGACATGTAGGACAGCGCACCCGCTGGCGTGAATGCTCCGGGCAATCACCACCCTGCTACTGCCCTCCACGGAACCATGAGGCAAATCCAAAAATCAGGGACTTAGGACGTTTTTAGACTGATCGTTGACAGATAACCCGCAAACGGTAGACCTTGTACCAGGGAAGATACGGAGAGTCGCGTATGTTTCGTGTAAAATTATTGCTAGCTTCTGCTGTTCTTGTCTGTTGATGGCAGGCCAGCGCCAGTCCCTTAAACAAGAATGCACCCTATAAGCATGTCTATTGCTCCGGGTATCTTAATCAGACCGACTATTTTACGGTTTTCTCGTCTGTCTTCTACTCGAAGGCCGAGGAAGAGGTGCTCAAGAAGGCAATGCTGTCGCGCGTCCAGGCGAAGTATCCCAACCTCAAGAACATCACCTGCTACGCGACCTCAACCGACACCGAGGAATACGCGACGAAGCTTCTCAACAGCGCCAAGGCGAACTCCAAGAGAAAGGCAAACCTGGACTTTTCCTATTGAGTGACCGCCAGCTGGTCGGATCGTTCGGGCTGCGACTGCGCCCCCGATGCGCTTCTCGGACCTTGCGAAGATTGTCAGGGAGCATGGGCCGTCGGCACGTCAGCCGGTGGCCTTTTACCTGATCCTCGACGATCGGCACCGTCCCCTGCACCATTGCTGAGTCTGCGACCGGTGCACGTGTGCGGGGCGCAAAGGCGATGCACTTACCTGCAATTGCGCTTTTCGCGCGAAACCTCCATCGCTGGGCGTAAGATCGTGTGCCCCAAGGCAGGACAATGGCCGCCAGCACCCCCGGAAAGGCGCGAGATGAAGATCGAGATCAACGAGCATGCCGCCTGGATTTTCGAATCGGGCTGGAAGGGCCTGTGCCCCCGCTGCGGCAAGGGGCACATGTTCAAATCCTGGCTCAAGGTCAGCGATCGATGCGAGGTGTGCGGGCTGGATTACCGCTTTGCCTCGCCAGACGATGGCCCGGCTTTCTTCTCGCTGTGCTTCGTCGCGTTTCCGCTGCTGTTCGTGATGGTGTGGGTGCAGGTCGCGCTGGAACCGCCGCTGTGGCTGCTGCTGCTTCTCGCAGTGCCGCTGATGACGATCGGCTGCGTCCTCCCGCTCCGCCCGATCAAGGGCTGGCTGGTCGCCTCGCAATATGTGAACCGCTCGGTCGAGGCGGGAACGGAAAAGCTGTGGGCGGAAATGCACGCGCGCGAGGACGAGCAGAAGCGCAGCGAAGGCCGCGACTGAGCGGCACTCGCCCCGCCCGCGCGCTCAGCCGCCGAACCAGCGCCTCAGGCCAGCCGATCGCAGGCCGATCGCCGCGCCGGCAATCACCAGCAGCGCCGCGACACCCGTGGCGATGGCGACCGGCTCCGCGCGCTGTCCGCCCGCAGCATAGATCGCCGAGAGCGCCCACAGGAATACCGCCGCGTAGAGCGGATTGCCCCGCCCCCTGACGAGCGCAAGGCAGGCGATGATCCCGCCGGTCAGCACCACCAGCGCCGAAATCAGCGGCGCGACATCTCCGCCGTCGACCCCGTAGAACAGCAGCGTGGCGGCAATGTTGACGATGGTCGCGGCGGTCAGCCACGCGGCCAGCGCGCTCAGCGGCAGGACCGCGAGCCAGCGCTCTCCGGTCGAAAACTTCGGCTCCCACCGGGCGAAGACGCGGTAGATCGCGATAAGGCACGACAGGGTGAGGATGATGATCACAGCAGAGAACACCGCCAGCCCGAAGAACTGCGTGTAGAGCGCCCACAGCGCATTGCCGAGGAAGGCTCCCGCTGCGGGCAGGCGGATACGCGCCAGCAGCCCGCTCGTCCTCTGGCCGGGCAGCGCCTGATAGATCGCGAAGGCGATCGTCCCGGCAAACAGCGGCCCCCAGATCGAGAAGGCCCAGCCCGCAGGGGTAATCAGCGTGCGCACTGCGTTCGACTGCGAGCCGATCGGATCGCCGATGCCCAGCGCGGGCAAGGATGTCGTGACGATCTGGAGCAGCGCCGCGACGATGACGGCCCCGATCAGGGCGGGATTGGCGTTTATCCGGGTGTCGCTGGCTTTCATGACGGGAGAACCTCGGTGCGTCGATTTCGTTTCGGCAGGCACTGCGCGAAAGACCCTGCAGGCTCAGCCCTGTGCGTCATCCACCGCGAGCGGATCGATCAGGTCGTCGAGGAACACCGCCAGCAGCATCGTCTGGTTGGCGACCCCGGCCTTGGCGTAGACCTGGCTCAGCTGCGATCGCACCGTGCCCTCCGCGCTGCCGCGCAGCCGGGCGATATCGGGGATGGTGCTGCCCTTGATCGCGAACAGCGCGACCTCGCTTTCCGAACGGGTCAGGTTCCATTCGGTGAAGCGCAATTCGATCAGCTGCGCCATCGCGCCGCGCGCCATGCTCAGCGCCCGCTCGCTGCGCCGCGCATCGGCCAGCAGGCGCTGCGTGTAGCGCGCACCGAGGATGGTGCCCGCCAGCAGGGCGACGGCGATGACGCATTCCATGATCGATTCGACGCCGATGCCCGAACGCATCTGCGCCGCGATATCGTCGATCCCGTCGCCGAGGAAATAGAGCGCGGCGATCCCCTGCAGCGCCACGAAGGCGGAGGCGGCGAGCGCGGCCCGGCGCTGGGTTCCTCCCGGTCGCAGGTTGTGTCGCGGGGTCTGGGGCAAGCTCGCAACTCTCTTAAGCACATGCGGAAACAGCGCCGCATAAGCGCATGCTTATAGATTCGGGTGCGCCGCCGTCCAACCTGTCGCCACGGCTGGCAAGCGGGCCGGGCAGATGGAGATGGCGAAGTGACGCGAGATGAGATGATGGAAACCGCGGCGAAGGTGCCGGCGGTCACGCTGGGGTTCTGGATCATCAAGATCCTCGCGACCACTCTGGGAGAGACCGCGGGCGACACCGTCAGCATGAGCTGGCTGGGCGAAACCTCGGCCAGCGCGGGGCAGTCGGGGCTGAACGGCTACGTCGTGGGCACCGCGATCTTCGGTGCGGCGCTGGCGATCCTCGCTTTCTTCCAGATCCGCGCCAGGCGGTTCCATCCGTGGCTCTACTGGGCGACGATCATCACCTCGACCACGGCGGGCACCACGCTGGCCGACTTCGCGACGCGATCGCTCGGCATCGGATACCCGGGCGGATCGATCCTGCTGTTCTCGCTGGTCGTCCTGTCGCTGATCGCCTGGCACCGGACGCTCGGCGGGATTTCGGCGGCCTCGGTCCATACCCGCAAGGCGGAGCTGTTCTACTGGATCACGATCACCTTCTCGCAGACGCTGGGCACCGCGCTGGGCGACTGGGTGGCGGACGGATCGCTCGGCTACCTCGGGGCCGCGGGCATTTTCGGCGGCGCGCTCGCGCTGGTGGCACTGGCGCACTACACCACGCGCATTTCCAAGCCGCTGCTTTTCTGGTCGGCCTTCATCCTGACCCGCCCGCTGGGCGCGGTGGTCGGCGATTTCCTCGACAAGCCGGTCGCGCATGGCGGGCTCGAACTGAGCCGGCTGGCGGCTTCGGCGGTGCTCGCGGCGGGAATTGTCCTGCTGGTGACGCTGCTGCCCCAGCGGCCCGAAACGGTTGCGGAGCAGGAACGCCTCGAAAGCTGACAGGGACGAGCGGCTACGGAAAAGGCCGCCACGCTCGGGCAGAGCGGGCGGCCTTTTCATCGGGCCTTGCGGCCTCAGCCTTATTCGGCGGGCTTGGCCGCGTTGCCGCTTTCCGCTTCGGCACGTTCGGCGTCGAGCGTGCCGTCGCTTTCAAGCTCGGCAGCGGTCAGCTTGGGCTGGGTCCTGATGCGGCCCGCCATCTCTTCCATCGTGCCGGCGGGCAGTGCGACGAGGCCGATCTTGGCCAGCGGGCCACCGCGCTCCCACATCTTCATCCACTGGTCGAGATAGGCCTGCAGCCCCGGGATCGCCTGAAGGTGCGCCTGCTTGACGTAGATGTAGAGCGGGCGCGCACCGGGGTACTTGAAGCTGGCGATGTTGTCGTAGGTCGGGTCGACGCCGTTCATCGGCAGGCCCTGCACGCGGCCTTCGTTCTCTTCGAGATAGGAATAGCCGAAGATGCCGACGGCGTTCTTGTTGCCCTGGATCTTCTGGACGATCAGGTTGTCCTGCTCGCCCTGGTCGACATACTTGCCGTCGCTGCGGACTTCGGTGCAGGTCCGCTCGAACGCGTCCTCGTCCTTTTCCTTCAGCGCCTTCATTTCCGGGTCGGTTTCGCACCCGGCCGTCAGCACCAGTTCCTTCAGCGCATCGCGCGTACCGCTGGTCGAGGGCGGCCCGTAGACGAGGATTGGCGCGTCGGGCAGCGAGGGATCGACATCGCGCCAGGTCTGCGCGGTCTGTTCCTTGCCGTAAGGGTTCGCGGCCAGCGCCTTGTAGACGATCTCCGGCGTCAGCGACATCATGATGCCACCTTCCGCGCTGGCAAAGGCGATCCCGTCGAGCCCGACCTGGATTTCGGTGATCGCGTCGACGCCGTTCGACTGGCACGTTTCGAACTCGCTCACCTTCATCCGGCGCGAAGCGTTGGCCATGTCGGGCGTATCCGCGCCGACGCCCTGGCAGAACAGCGCGATGCCCGCGCCCGAGCCGGTCGATTCGATCAGCGGCGAACGCAGATCGGGGTTCGAGCGCGAAAAGCTCTCCGCAACCTGTTTGGCGAAGGGGTAGACGGTCGAAGAGCCGACCGCGCGGATCGAGTCGCGCGTACCGCCGCTGCTGTCGCAGCCGGTCAGCATCAGGCCGGCGGTTACCGCCAGCGCGAGGACATTGGTGAATTTCATGTATCGCCTTTCACTCGGATCGAAGTGAGCCATTCAAGCGCCGCGCTAGAGCACCCTCGTGTGACAGTCGCGTGACTATACCGGCTTACCTTACGGAATGCGCGCCCGGTCTTGCCCCCTCACGCGCCGCAACCTAACGAGCGCGGCAACACTGCAAAAGGCTTTTCAACACCATGCTCATCGGCTGTCCCAAAGAAATCAAGAACCACGAATACCGCGTCGGCCTGACGCCCGAAAGTGCGCGCGAACTCGCCCGCCACGGGCACGAAGTCTGGATCGAGAGCGGCGCCGGGCTCGGCATCGACGCGACCGACGAGGAATACCGCACGGCGGGCGCGAAGATCGTCGAGGGGCCGGACAAAATTTTCGCCGAATGCGAGATGGTGGTGAAGGTGAAGGAGCCGCAGGCGGGCGAGCGCTCGAAATTGCGCGAAGGCCAGATCCTCTACACCTACCTGCACCTCGCGCCCGACCGCGAACAGACGGTCGATCTGGTCAACGCGGGCGTCACCGCGATCGCGTATGAGACCGTCACCGGCCCGCACGGCTCGCTCCCGCTGCTGAAGCCGATGAGCCAGGTGGCCGGCCGCATGAGCGTGCAGGCTGGCGCGACCGCGCTCGAAAAGGCGCATGGCGGGCGCGGCGTGCTGCTGGGCGGCGTGCCGGGCGTGATGCCGGGCAAGGTCGTGGTGATCGGCGGCGGCGTGGTCGGCTTCAACGCCGCGCAGATGGCGGCGGGCGTGGGCGCGGACGTGACCATCCTCGACCGCGATCCCGAAGTGCTCGAACGCGTCGGCACGCATTTCGAAACGCGCGCCAAGACGCGCTTCTCCAACGCGGCCAACCTGCACGATGCGGTCTGCCAGGCGGACCTCGTGATCGGCGCGGTGCTGATCCCCGGCGCGGCGGCCCCCAAGCTGGTGACGCGCGAAATGCTGGGCGACATGCAGAAGGGCGCGGTGCTGGTCGACGTCGCGATCGACCAGGGCGGCTGCTTCGAGACGAGCAAGGCGACCACCCACGACAACCCGACCTACGTGGTCGACGACATCGTCCACTACTGCGTCGCCAACATGCCGGGCGCGGTCGCGCGCACCAGCACCTACGCGCTCAATAACGTCACCCTGCCGCACGCGCTGCAGATTGCCGATCTGGGATGGAAGGGTGCGATGCGCGCCAATGCGCACCTCGCCGAAGGGCTCAACGTGTGGGACGGCAAGGTCACCTATCAGGCAGTCGCCGAAGACCTCGGTTACGAGTATGTACCCGTGGAGAAGGCACTCGCCTGACGACACAGGCATCGCACCGGGAGAGAAACGATGGGCACGCAGCAACCGACCAATTCGGGCTTCGGCCGCACGACCGAACCGCAGGAGGTGCTCAGCGGCATCGACCTGACCGGCAAGGTCGCCATCGTCACCGGAGGCTATTCGGGTATCGGGGTGGAGACGGTGCGCGGGCTGGCCGGTGCGGGCGCGAAAGTGATCGTGCCTGCACGCGATCATGCGAAGGCGGTGGGCAATCTCGCAGACGTCGCCGGCGACGTCACAATCATGCAAATGGACCTCGCCGATCTTGCCACGGTCCGCAAATTTGCTGCAGACTTTGCTGCGCAGCATGATCGCCTCGATTTGCTGATCAACAATGCCGGGATCATGGCCTGCCCGCTGACCCGCGTGGGGCCTGGATGGGAGCAGCAGTTCGGCGTCAACCACCTCGGCCACTTCGCGCTGGCGCAGGCGCTGATGCCTTTGCTCGAGAAGACTGCCGCGCTTCCGGATAGCGACGTGCGCGTGGTCGCGCTGTCTTCCACCGGGCACAAGCTGAGCGATATCCGCTGGGACGATCCCAACTGGGAAACGGGTGAGTACGACAAGTGGCAGGCCTACGGCCAGGCCAAGACCGCCGACGCGCTGTTCGCGGTGGGCATGAACAAGCGTTTGGCGCAGCACGGCGGTCGCGCCTTTGCGGTCCACCCCGGCGGCATCGCCACGCAGCTGCAACGCCACCTGCCCAATGAGGAGATGGTCGCGCTCGGCTGGATGAACGAGGATGGCGAACTGTCCGAACAGGCGGCGAAGATGTTCAAGAACGTCACGCAGGGAGCCTCCACCACGCTCTGGGCCGCGACCTCGCCTGCGTTGAAGGATCGCGGCGGCGAATATTGCGAGGATTGCGACGTCGCCGAGCTGGCGGACCCGGAAAACCCCAGCCGCTATAACAACGTCCAGCCCTACGCGGTCGACGAGGACAATGCCGAGCGGCTGTGGGCTATGAGCGAGGAGATGGTGGCGGCGGTGTGAGCCGTAGCGGCAGTATTGATCGTTGAGACTCCAGTCGAGGGAAGCATATGTTTTCTATTCGTCCCGCGATCATCCTCAGCCTGATTGTGATCCTTTCCGCGTGTCAGGAGGAGTGCGAGCGAAGCAACTTGGGCTGCAACGAGCTTTCCACCAAACCGGAATATTTGTTGTTACAAGCGGTTGAATCCGATCTTCAAGACAGGCCGCAAGACGAGGCATTTCTAATCATCAGAAACGCTTTGAGCAACGACCAGACTGTGATCGCATTTCCGAAATCCAGTTCAAGTACGGGCTACATCGTGTTGCTGGCTGATGGGAAAATGTCGCCAAAGACAAAATCCGTTCCTGATGAGCATTTTACTGTATCGGCCGATGCATTAGCCGAGCTCGAGGAGAACGTACGACTATCTCCCGAAGTCGCACACTACCTCAAGCAAATGGCCGAAGATCCGGGGGACTAGTTTCAAATCGATTTTCTGTTTCGATGAGATCGGCTGTTGGCCACCCCACACTGCTCGCGAACGAGAAGCGGCTCAAGCGCTGGCACCGAGACGGGAAATCGAGCTGATCGAGAAGACCAACCCCGAGTGGCGCGATCTGCTTGATTCGCTGGTCTGATTGTCGCGGAAGTAGCGGGACCCCGGGTCAAGCCCGGGGAGACGATTATTCGGATGCAAGAAAAGGCGCCGCAATCTCCGCCGTAATCCGCGCCGGGCGCATCGTTGCCCGGTCGAGCATGGCCCAGCGGGTCACCGCCGCGACCAGCACCTTGCCCTCCGCGTTCACGAACTGGACCTCGCGCCCGAACTGCGCACCCTTGGGCTCGCCGTGCACGCGCGTGCGGCCGTGCGCGGTCTCGCCTGCCTGGATGTTGCCGCGATAGTCTATCTCGTGCCGGGTCACGACCCAGATATAGCGGTCGCGGTGTTCGTCGGGCGCGACCGCGTGCCAGTGCGACACCGCGATGTCCTGAATCCAGCGGACCCACTCGGCATTGTTCACATGGCCGAGCTCGTCGATATGCTCGGGGCTCGCGGTGTAGTCGCGCTCGAAGGCCCAGCTTTCGTCGGTCACGCTGCCTCCAGCTGAGCGTCCGGATCGACGCCGATGCTGCGCAGGTCCGCTTCCGCCTGCGCGGTGGTGGTAAAGACGAAGCTTTCCATCCCCATCGCCTTGGCACCGTCGACGTTCCTCTGCAGGTCGTCGAAGAACACGCATTCTGCGGGTACCAGGTCATACTCCTCGCACAGCCAGCGGTACATGCGCGGATCGGGCTTGAGCGTGGCGTGATCGGCGGAGACGCACGCACCGTCGAACAGCGGCCAGAAGTCGTAACGCCCACGCAGGTAGGCGACGATCTCGTGCACATTGTCGGTGATCGCATAGATGCCGTAACCGCTCGCCTTGAGGCGGCGCATCAGCGGCGGCGTTTCCTCGATCAGGTGGAGGCTTTCGAACAGCGACGACACCAGCCGGTCGCAGGTCTTGCGGTCGAAACCGTGGCGTTCGCCGAACATGCGCTGCGTTTCGGTGAGGCTCATCGCCCCGCGGTTGAGCGCGCGGAAGATGTCGCCGCCGAACAGGTCCTTGCTGGTGATGCCCGGCGGCAGGTCCTTGCCGAAGGCGAGCTCGACTATGGCTTCGGGCTCCCACCGGACGATCACATTGCCGACATCGAAGACGACATTTCGAATGGTCATTCGTTATCCGCCCCATCCGATTTGACCACGCCCAGCTGGGTCAGGATGAAGGCGAATTCCTCCGCCGTCTCGTATAGCGAGGCAAAGCGCCCCGACTTGCCGCCGTGGCCTGCACCCATGTTGGTCTTGAGCAGCAGTGTGTTGTTGTCGGTCTTGGTCGCGCGCAGCTTGGCAACCCACTTGGCGGGCTCCCAGTAGGTGACGCGCGGGTCGTTGAGGCCGGCGGTGACGAGCAGCGGCGGGTAATCCTGCGCCACGACCTGATCGTAAGGCGAGTAACTCAGCATGTAGGCGAAGGCCTGCTTGCTGGTGATCGGGTTGCCCCATTCGGGCCACTCGCCCGGCGTCAGCGGCAGATCCTTGTCGAGCATGGTGTTGAGCACATCGACAAAGGGCACATGCGCCGCGACCGCGCCCCACAGGTCGGGATCGGTGTTGACCACCACGCCCATCAGCTCGCCCCCGGCGCTGCCGCCGCTGGCGCTGATCTTGCCCTTTTCGGTATAGCCCGCGTCGATCAGGCCCTTGGCGACATCGACGAAATCCTCGAACGTGTTGGTCCGCTCGTTCAGCTTGCCCTGCAGGTACCAGCGGCGGCCCAGATCGTCGCCACCACGGATATGCGCGATCGCGTAGGCCATTCCGCGATCGACCAGACTGAGGCGGCTGGTCGAGAAGCCCGGCGGCACTGCATAGCCATAGGCACCATATGCGTAGAGATGCAGCGGGCCGGGGCCTGCGGGGCGATCCTTGCGCATCAGGATGCTGACCGGCACCTGCGTGCCGTCGCGCGCGGTGATCATCCGCCGCTCGGTCTTGTACTGGGTCGCGTCGTAACCGCTCGGGATTTCCTGCTGCTTGAGAAGTTCGAGCGCGCCCGTCTTCACGTCGTAATCATAGACCGACCCGGGCGTGACCATGCTCTGGTACGACAGGCGCAGCTTCTGCACGTCGTATTCGGGATTGTTGGAAAGGCCTGCGGTGAAGCTTTCCTCGGGGAAGGCGATCGGCGTGAGGTCGCTCGCATCGTCGTAGGCGCGCAGCTGGATCTGGTCGAGCCCGGCGAGCCGACCTTCGGTGACGTAGAAGTCCTTGAACAGCTCGAAATCGGTCAGGTAGAAATCGTCCGACCCTTCGATCAGCGTGGTCCATTCGCCGGGATTGGCAATCGGCGCGGTGGCGAGGCGGAAATTGATGTGATCGTCGTTGGTATGGACGAACAGCGTATCGCCGCGCACGTCGACATCGTACTCGACGCCCTTCTGGCGCGGCTTGACCAGGATCTGCTCCCCGGTCGGGTTGTCGGCGCTGACCAGCCGGATCTCGCTCGTCTCGTTGTCGCCGGTGGCGATGACCAGCCAGTCTTCCTGCGCGCTCAGCCCGGTGCCGACGCCGAAGCTTTCGTCCTCTTCCTTGTACAGCGTCACGTCGCTGGCGACCGGCGTGCCGATCACGTGCAGCTTCGCCTCGAGCGTGCGCCATTCCTCGGTCGACGGGCCGTAGACGAGCGCGCTGTCGTTCGCGACCCAAGTGAGGCCGCCGCGCAGATTGGTCAGCTCGTCGGGCAGCAATTCGCCCGTCTCGAGATCCTTGATCCGCGCGGTGTAGCGTTCGGACCCGTTGTCGTCGGCCGAATACGCGAGGTAGCGCCCGCCCTTGCTGATCGAGAACGCGCCGAGGCGGAAGTAGTCCTTGCCCTCGGCCAGCTGGTTCTCGTCGAGCAGCAGCTGCGGATCGCCGCCCGCAACAGGCTTGCGATAGTGCAGGCGGTATTCCTTGCCCTGCTCGAATTCGGACCAGTAGAGCCAGTCGCCATCCTTTTGCGGGACCGTGGAATCGTCTTCCTTCAGCCGCGCTTTCATCTCTTCGTACAGCGTGTCGACCAGCGCCTGATGCGGCGCCATCTGCGCTTCGAACCAGGCGTTCTCTGCCTTGACGTAGTCGAGCACGTCCTCGTCATCGACCACCGGGTACGATTGGTCTTTCAGCCAGTGATAGGGATCGGAAAGCGTGATCCCGTGGTGCGTGTAGGTGTGCTCGCGCTGCTCGGCGACGGGCGGGGAGGTGGGTTTGGCGTCGGTCACGCTGGAAGATTCCTCGGAAGACGTTTGGGCCAGCGTCGCCGCCGGGGCGAACGCGAGGCAGGTGGCAATCGAAAGGCTGCTGAGAAGGACACGGCGCATGATGGCAATTCCCCTGCACGAACGAAGGTTCGTGGCCGGTGCTAGGTGGCGCCACACGGGCTTGCAAGAACTTGCTTGGCAGCACGTGGGGCGCGCCGCATAAGCAGCTGCATCGGAGGGCCCATCGCATGCCTGCTGGTCGTTCATCGTGGCTCGCACTGTTCGGCGCGATCACCATCGCACTGCCATCGCTTGCGCATGGATCGGAGCCGTCAGCACCGCGGGCGACCTATCGCGGAAAACCGGTCGATGTCGCGATCACGGTCAGCGGCTATGGGCAAACCCCCGATCAGGCGAGCCCGCCGATGCGCCTGCCGCAGCCGCTGGCCAAACCGTTCGAGTGGTTCGGCGAAGATTCCGCGCTGGCACAGGCGCACATCGCCCGGCCCGACGCGCTCGGCTTTGCCAAACTGGTGCTCGACATCGATGCCGACGGCGCAGTTTCCGGATGCCGGGCGACCGACACTATGGAGCTGCCGGTCGACCTTGCGGCGGTGTGCAGCGATCTCGCGTCGCAGAAATTCCTCCCCGCTCTCGATCCGGAGGGGAAGCGGATCGCCGGGGGCTACATCGTGACGTTTTCGCCGCGTCGCTTCGATGCGGCGGACGTGTCCCAAGCGCACCCGCTGTTCACCGGTGAACGCGACCCGACGCCGGTGCCGACGATGGCGCCGCGGGTGGATTCGCTCTATTCCTTTCCGCCTTCCCCATCCTGGATGAGCTCGTTTTACAGCGCGCCCCAGTGGCAGCATGCCCCGCAGATCGGCTTGCCGAAGGATGCAGCGGGCGACGCGCCGATGACCGCGATCGTGCTGTTCGACAAGGGCTCAGGCCTCGACTGTCGCGTGATCGAGCGTTCGGGTGTGCGCGCCGAGGACGATGCGGCCTGCGGCTACGCCAGGTCGGTTCTCAAGCCGGTGTGGCCGGATGCTTCGGCGAGCAATCATCGCGGCATCCCGCTTTATGTCGGCGCACAGGGCGGTGCGAGCGTCGCCTACGCGCCCGATCCCGATTATCGCCGCACCACCACGATCGGCGATGCGATCGAGCGTCGTTTCGTTGCCGCGCTCACCAATGCCGGGGTGTTTCCCGATGGTCGCGAGGCGAGCCCCCTGCGGATCGGCCTGAGCCCGGATCCACAGGGCAAGGTCGCCCGCTGCCGTATCTGGGTTTCGACCGGCAGCGATGCGGGCGATGTCGCGGCCTGCCGGGCCGCGCGCGAGACGGTGGTCATGGAGCCGATGGAGGATATCTTCGGGCGGGTCCCCGACTATGCCGGGCTGGTCTGGGTCGCAGCCTCGACCGACCGATAGCGCCCGGGTGGCGAGGAAGCGGTCGAGGGTCTATATCGGGCCCACGATCTTACGCTGACAGAGAGAGCCCCCCATGCTGATGCAGACCCACGAAGCCCGCCTTTCCGCCTTGCGCGAAGAATTGAAACGCCGTGGTCTCGACGGTTTCGTCGTCCCCATCGCCGATGCGCATATGAGCGAATATGTCGGCGAGGATGCGCAGCGGCTGGCATGGCTGACCGGCTTCGGCGGCTCCGCAGGCAGCGCGGTGGTGCTGCAGGACAAGGCGGCGATCTTCGTCGACGGACGCTACACCGTGCAGGTACGCGATCAGGTGGAGGAACGCCTGTTCGAATATCGCGGCGTGCCGAAGGACAATCCGGCCAACTGGCTGGCCGACAATGTCGGTGAAGGCGCGACCATCGGCTACGACGCATGGCTCGCGACCCCCGGCTGGGTCCGCTCGACCACGGCCGCGCTGGAAAAGGTCGGCGCAAAGCTGGTCGCGGTCGACGGCAATCCGATTGATGCCGTGTGGCAGGACCAGCCCGCGCAGAGCGAAGCCCCCGCGCGCATCCATGAAGACGGGCACGCAGGCCGCAACGCGCAGGAAAAACGCGCGGCGATCGCCGACTGGCTCACGAAGGAAAAGCTCGACGGCGTGGTGCTGAGCGCGCTCGATTCGGTCGGCTGGGCGTTCAACATCCGCGGCGGCGACATTGCCCACACGCCCGTCACGATGGCCTTCGCGCTGGTCGGCCAGGACGGCACCGCGCAGCTGTTCATCGACGAAAACAAGGTCTCGCCCGAGATGAAGCAGCATCTGGGCAACGCGGTCGCCATCCGTCCCCGCAGCGAATTCGAAAGCGCGCTGGGCGGCTTCGAGGGCAAGCGGATCGCGCTCGACCCCGAATATGGTGTCGCCGCGATTGCGCAAGCGCTGGAGGACGGCGGCGCGAAGGTGGTCGAGACGCGCGATCCCACGATCCTGCCGCGCGCAATCAAGAACGAAGCCGAAGTGGCCGGCCACCGCGATTCGCAGGCGCGCGACGGCGCGGCAGTCTCCCGCTTCCTCGCGTGGATCGAGGCCGAGGCTCCCTCGGGCAAGATCGACGAGCTGACGGCGGCGGCCAAGCTGCTCGAATTCCGTTCGGCTGACGGCGGGCTGAAGGATACCTCGTTCGACACCATTTCGGCCGCCGCAGGCCACGCCGCGCTGCCGCACTACAAGGTCGACGAAGACAGCAACATTACCATCCCGCCGGGCAGCATCTTCCTGTGCGACTCGGGCGGCCAGTATATTGGTGACGGCGGCGCGGGCACGACCGACATCACCCGCACCGTGTGGGTCGGCAGTGCCGACGGCAAGGCAGAGCCCTCGGCGGAGATGAAGGACCGCTTCACCCGCGTGCTCAAGGGTCACATCTCCATCGCCCGCGCGATTTTCCCCGAAGGGACCACCGGCGGCCAGCTCGACACGCTGGCCCGCATGCACCTGTGGGAAGCCGGCTGCGATTACGCGCACGGCACGGGCCACGGCGTCGGCAGCGCGCTGGGCGTGCACGAAGGGCCGCAGCGGATCGGCAAGACCACCGGATCGCAGGGCGGGACGATGGAGCCGCTCCTTGCCGGGATGATCTGTTCGAACGAGCCGGGATATTACAAGGCGGGCGAGTACGGCATCCGGATCGAAAACCTGATCCTGATCGAGGAACGGCAGATCGACGGCGCCGATGAAGGCACGTGGCTCGGGTTCGAAAACCTGACCTGGGTGCCGATCGACCGCACGCTGATCGACATCGACCTGCTGACCCCCGATGAACGCGACTGGGTCGACCACTATCACGCGTGCTGCCGCGAAATCCTCACGCAGCGGGTAGCCGATTTGGGTGATGATCGCGCGGCGGACTGGTTGGAACGGCATACGCAGCCGCTTTGAAACCGGCTTGCGAATCGCGCCTCGTTCTCGTAATGTTCCGGCTGCGAGGGTCGCACCTCGGGAGACAGGACGATGATCGGTTACGTCACGCTGGGCACCAACGACCTGCAGGGCAACGCGCCCTTCTACGACGCCATCGCCAAGGAGATGGGCGTCGGCCGGATGATGGACTTCGAGATGTACATCGCTTGGGGTGAGCCCGGCGGTGCGGCAGGCGTGGCGCTGACCAAG
>Ga0208018_100303_pt1 | contig 14899 bp, 7 predicted proteins | sample 31_taG_FD_184105 | JGI IMG/M metagenome (GOLD analysis project Ga0208018, IMG submission 184105) | Marine viral communities from the Gulf of Mexico - 31_GoM_OMZ_CsCl metaG (SPAdes) (version 2) | ecosystem: Environmental > Aquatic > Marine > Oceanic | place: Gulf of Mexico | collected 2015-07-12 | reverse complement strand
GTTTAAATTTTAATGTTTTAATTCACATTATAATAAGCTGTTAAAATTAAAAAGTTTTTACAAATCAACTTAATATTATCAGAAAAAAAGTACATCAGGTATTATTGTTAATTGTCCGTATAAAAAATATTGGTTTAAAGTCTAAGGTTGATTACATTTGCACTGCAAAAAATAATTTAATAACATGAATTTACACGAATATCAAGGTAAGGAAATTTTAAGCAGTTTTGGAGTAAGAATTCAACGAGGTATTGTTGCTCAAAGTGCGCAAGAAGCAGTTACTGCTGCAAAGCAATTAACAAGTGAAACAGGCACAAGTTGGCATGTTATTAAAGCACAAGTTCACGCTGGTGGTCGTGGAAAAGGTGGAGGAGTAAAACTTGCCAAGAACTTAAAAGAAGTTGAAGAGATTGCAGGAAAAATTATAGGCATGAACTTAATCACGCCTCAAACTTCTGCTGAAGGAAAGAAAGTTCATCAAGTATTGATTGCTGAAGATGTTTATTATCCAGGAGAAAGTGAAACAAGTGAGTTTTATGTTTCAGTTTTATTGAATCGTGCTAGAGGGCGAAATATGATTATGTACTCTACAGAAGGAGGAATGGATATTGAAACTGTTGCAGAAGAAACTCCACATTTAATATTTACTGAAGAGGTTGATCCAGCTGTTGGGTTAATGCCTTTTCAAGCTAGACGTATTGCATTTAACTTAGGATTGTCTGGTTTGGCTTTTAAGGAAATGACAAAATTTGTTACTAGCCTTTATACTGCATACGTAAAGTCGGATGCTTCTTTATTTGAAATCAATCCTGTTTTAAAAACTAGTGATAATAAAATAATGGCAGTTGATGCTAAAGTAACTATAGATGATAACTCATTATTTAGACATAAAGATTATAAAGATTTACGTGACTTACGTGAAGAAAACCCAATTGAAGTTGAAGCTGGTGCTTTAGGACTTAACTATGTTGACCTTGACGGAAACGTTGGGTGTATGGTTAATGGAGCAGGACTAGCAATGGCTACTATGGATTTGATTAAACAAGCAGGAGGAGAGCCAGCAAACTTTTTAGATGTTGGAGGTACTGCTGATGCTGCTAGAGTAGAAGCTGCTTTTAAAATCATATTAAAAGATCCAAATGTAAAAGCTATCCTTATCAACATATTTGGAGGTATTGTTCGCTGTGATCGTGTGGCTCAAGGTGTCATTGATGCATATAAAAACATGGGAACAATCAATGTGCCAATTATTGTAAGACTTCAAGGAACAAATGCTGATATTGCTAAAGAGTTAATTGACAACTCAGGATTGGATGTGCAAAGTGCCGTAGAATTTCAAGAAGCAGCTGATAAAGTTCAAGCTGTTTTAGCTTAAGACTTAATAACATAATTATTAATATAAGAGTAGTGTAACACACTACTCTTTTTTTGTGCTTAATTTTAAATTGTATTCCGAGACTGTCTGTTAATAGTGTGCTAATTAACGTTAAACTATAGTTAACACATGTAACAATTAAAATATAGAACAGTCTATATAGTATCAATCAATTTTTATTCAATCAATTTAAAACGAACAATTATGAAACAATTAAAAACTTTACTACTTGCTGTAGCGATTACTGCTAGTGGTGTGCTTGCTGCAAGCAACGAAGACAAGAAAGCCGATTCAGTTGTAATTACTGAAGAAATTGGAAAATTACTAAAAGACCCTAGTTTTTTAGTAGATAAGGATATCGTCGCAGACGTAACCCTTACATTAAATAAAAATAACGAGATCGTTGTTTTATCTGTAGACTCGAACGAATTATATGTAGAGAACTTTATTAAAAGTAGATTGAATTATAAGGAACTTCCTTCATCATTTTCTACTATGGAAAAAACATTTAAGGTTCCTGTAAGAGTTGTTGCAGGAGAAGAATAAATCTTTTATTTTGAATTAGTCTATAAAAACTCCCAAGAAAGTCTTGGGAGTTTTTTTATGAATTATTATCAAAAACATTTTTTTTTAACACTAATAATGAGAATAATTTAGAGGCTATTTAACAGCCTAATTACTACTGCTGCTGTTCGTCGATAATGCAACTTGACTTCTGTTAAATTAGAATATTGTTAAATATAACGCAACTAATTGAAATACAATTATTTATACAAAATAGGTATGTGAAACCTCAAAAAACAACGATGAAACGAAGTTGAGTTTTCGATAATGTACGCTATATCTACGATTATAAAAAGATTATTCTAACTACTTTTATAAGGTAATAATTAATACTCCCTCAGTGATGATAAATCGTGTAGAAAAATTAAGTTTGCTCTCCGAAATGATAGCTTTTGCTAGGATAGACAAAACTTTAAAGGACATAGAATATAACTTCTTATTAGGTGTCGCTAAGCAACTAGAAATAACTCGTGAAGATTTCGATTATTTATTAGACAATCCTGTGACTCATATTAATCTAAAATCTCATAGCGAACGAATTGTTCAATTTCATAGACTTGTATTGCTAATGAATCTTGGTCAAACTATCACTGATAGAGAATTGGTAAGACTTCACAATTTTGGCCTTCGAATGGGTCTTGGTCATGAGTCTATAAATAAAGTACTTGATTTAATGGAAAGTTTCCCTAATAAAATCATTCCTCCTGATTTCTTGATTGATATCTTTAAAATTCAGTATAACTAAAACTACACCTTAAGGTCTGAAAGTTTACTTTGATAATTTTTAATTTCATCTCTGAGTTTGGCAGCAAGTACGAAGTCTAATTCTTTGGCAGCTTGTTCCATAAACTTTCTAGTATCTCTTATTTTCTTTTCCAATTCTGATTTAGATAAATACTCACTCTCTGGCTCCGCAGCCTTTAAAGCTTCTAATTCATAATAATAAGAACTCACTGAATTTTTTGTAAGCGCATTATCTAAGCTTTTATTTAAAGCTTTTGGAGTTACATTGTGTTCAGTATTATAAGCAATTTGTTTCTCGCGTCTGTAGTTAGTTTCATCAATGGTTTTTTGCATACTGTTGGTTATTTTATCAGCATACATAATAGCTTTTCCATTCAAGTTTCTTGCAGCTCTTCCAACCGTTTGTGTTAATGAACGTGCCGAACGTAAAAAGCCTTCTTTATCTGCATCTAAAATAGCAACCAAAGACACTTCTGGTAAATCGAGTCCTTCACGTAAGAGGTTAACGCCAACCAAAACATCAAATAAGCCTTTACGCAAATCTTGCATAATCTCCACACGCTCCAAAGTATCAACATCACTGTGAATGTATCTGCATCTTACCTGAATTCTAGTTAGGTATTTGGTTAATTCTTCAGCCATTCGCTTGGTTAAGGTCGTCACTAGAGTGCGTTCATCTTTTTCTACACGAAGTTGAATTTCTTCAATTAAATCATCGATCTGATTTAAACTTGGTCGTACTTCAATAACAGGATCCAACAATCCAGTTGGTCTGATCACTTGCTCCACATAAATACCATCGGTTTTTTGCAGCTCGTAATCAGCAGGTGTTGCACTTACGTATATCACTTGATTTTGTAAAGCTTCAAATTCTTCAAACTTTAATGGTCTGTTGTCCATAGCTGCTGGCAACCTAAAACCATATTCCACCAAATTTTCTTTTCTACTTCTATCACCTCCATACATGGCATGTACTTGAGAAATAGTAACGTGACTTTCATCAACTACCATTAAGTAATCACTCGGAAAATAATCCAATAAGCAAAAAGGTCTTGAGCCAGCTTCTCTACCATCCAAATAACGAGAATAGTTTTCAATACCTGAGCAGTAGCCTAATTCACGAATCATTTCAAGATCGAACTCTGTACGTTCTTTAAGTCGTTTGGCTTCTAGATGTTTACCAATATCTTTGAAGTAATCGTGTTGTTTCATCAAATCATCCTGAATCAATTTTATGGCATTTTGCAAGATATCAGGTGAGGTTACAAACATGTTTGCTGGATAAATATTCAGTCTGTCATATTTTTCAATCACCTCATTGGTTTGCATGTTAAACGACTCGATATCTTCAATTTCATCGCCAAAAAAATGGATTCTAAATGGATCATCTCCATAACTTGGAAACACATCCACAGTATCTCCTTTTATTCTGAAATTCCCATGATTAAACTCACCTTCCGTTCTAGAATATAAACTTTGAACTAATTGATGCAATAGTTTTGTTCTTGAAATGACTTGGTCACGCTCAATAGAAATCACATTTTTCTCAAATTCCACAGGATTTCCAATACCATACAAACAAGATACTGAAGCAACAACTAAGACATCACGACGACCAGAAAGTAGGGAAGAAGTTGTGCTTAAACGCATCTTCTCAATTTCTTCATTAATCGATAAATCCTTTTCTATATAAACACCTGAAACAGGAATGTAGGCTTCAGGTTGATAATAATCGTAGTACGAAACAAAGTATTCTATAGCATTCTCTGGAAAAAATTGCTTGAACTCAGAGTATAATTGAGCAGCTAAGGTTTTGTTGTGTGCCAATACCAAGGTTGGACGTTGTACTTCTTCAATCACATTAGCGACTGTAAAGGTTTTACCTGAACCAGTGACTCCAAGTAAGGTTTGGTATTTTTCATTGGAGTTTATTGCACTAACCAGCTGTTTGATGGCTTCTGGTTGATCTCCTGTTGGACTGAATTCTGATTTTATCTTGAAACGCATAAGGCTAAATTAATTAATTTTTTAGCGCTTTAAACTAAAATGTCCGCGATATTCTTGTCCATCGATTAACTTAACAGCATACCAATAATCATCTGATGGTAATAGTTCACCTTTATAAGTGCCATCCCAACCAGGAGTGTGATTGTTTAAAGAGGTTATGAGTTTACCAGTTCGATTGAAGATGAAAATTTCAATGCCATCATTAAAAATGTCATTGACTCCTTTGACGTGCCAAGTGTCGTTGTAGCCATCATTATTTGGCGTTAAAAACTTCGGAAATCCTAAAACTGAAATCAATTTACTAACTACTCCACAGCCATTAATATCTCTTACATAAATGGTATGAAATCCTGCAAGCACATTGGTAAATACATTGCTACTCTGATACAATCCATTTTCATGATCTAAAGCATATTCATAATCACCAGCACCTGAAACCAATACTGTGACTGTATTGTAAGTATTTCCGCCTTCGATAAGAACTTCATTAATGTTTGCAATTTCAGAGGCAGCCACCACAATGGAGCGCGAACTGGAACAACCATTCGGATCTGTTACTGTAACAGTATAAGTGCCAATTTCATTAACATCAATAAACGAAGTGTTTTCTCCTGTACTCCATGAATAGTAGTAGTTGTTTGGCAAATCAAATAAAACACCTCCATACAATCTTATGGTGTCTGGATAGCTATTCAAACAATAATATATTGGGTTGTCAGCATTGACATCAGGTTCTAAAATTGGTGTGTACAGCACAATCAAATCGACAGTAGAAATAGCATAGCATTGGCTATTGCTTTCTATTCTCACATAAATGGTTTGTTGGTCAATGGTTGTGTTCGTCAACGTTGCACCTAAGCTGCTAGTTTCTGCATAAGCATCATCTAAAGTTTCATAATAGCTAACTGTTGCGTTTGGCGGCAACATGGATTGAAACGTTGCTGTTATGTCATTTAAATTAAATTCAGTAAAACCATCTACTTGCTCATCATCGCATTGCTCAAAAGGATTAATTGTAATCACAGCAGTAGAAATGCGTAGTTCCAATTCAGCAATTGAAAAACAATTATTATCGTTTACGATGCGTGCATACACAATTTGATTAGGCGTCGTGTTTTGAAACGATGAGGCATTGGCAATTGGGTTTGTATTTAATTCAGCTTCAGTTAAAGTGAGAAAGAAATTTTGGGTTTGTAAATTCGGATTACCATTGGTTAACTCGTTATTGGCATCAAAAAGATTATAGGTAGCAAAGCCATCCATTTCAAAATCACATTCGGTTAGTGTCGCATCAAAAACCACAGGGTTTTCTGAATATTCAATGATGATGCTTCCTGCAGATTGGCAACCACTTTCTAAAGTTACTTCAACCTCATAGGTTCCAGCATCTACAACTTCGTAAGTTGCATTGGTTTCTCCAATAAGCTCCACACCATCTTTAAACCATTTGTAAGTGCTTAAACCAGTTTCAAAAGCATTGAGTTCTAAGGTGTCGTTTTCGCATAAAGCCGTTCTATTGGCTAATAATCTGTCGTCGCCTAAGTTGGAATGTAGCTTAAAACTTCCAGCTTCCAGAAACACAGCAGAATCGTAGCGATAGTTTTGTTCGTCAGCAATAACGAGCTTTACATGATAGGTTTCATTTGGAACTACAGTTGTGGTCGCTTCTAAAACTGAAGTTTGACCATTAAAATTTATTGGAGCAGTAGCATCGTTCCAACTGCCAAAATAGGCTTCATTTTGAGCAGCACAACCACCAGGAATTTCTGGATGCACTGTGGTTACTTTTACAGGTGTTGTTGTGCCTGGAACTAAAGCAATATTGGTATAAGTTGAAGCAGCAGCAGGACGAATTAAAAAACCAAACAAATCGGAATATTGACAAGTACTATCGTCACCTTCTTGATATTCTTCTGAGGCAAACAAGTAGCGAAAACTAATTTGATCTGCAATGGCAGTGAATTCAAATTCTATAATAGTTGCGTTTAAGGTATTGGTTTCGTTTAAGGCTTGTTCCAAATCAGAATCGCCCGACCAATTTGGTGCATCATCATCACTTAAGCTTGTGTTTGGACCATCAACATTTTGTAAGCGTCCTGTACTTAACACAATACCATTTTGAAACGGAAAATTGGTTCCTGAAGCATCAAAATAGCCATAACTTTGGTCTGTACCATTAAAATCACCACCAATCACATTAGTGACCACGACATTTTCTATACAGTTGCTGTCTATTAAAATATCTTCAATAAGCTGTTGAGGTGTAAAGGTAGTGGCATCAGTTTGAACGTTTTGTCCGAACGATACTCCTGAGATAATAAAAAGTAGAAGCAGTAATCTTTTCATCTTTAGCAACTGGAAGGCAAAGATAATTCAGATTTTGAGTATGGTAGCTATTTATATGTTAAAGATTCGATTTTATCGTCTTAAAGCAAAATGCCCTTTCACCTGAAATGAGATATCATCTTTAACCACATTTGCCACAAACCAATAATCACTTGCAGGCATTTTATGTCCATTATAAGTACCATCCCAACCTTCAGACGTTGCTGTTAAATAAGTCATTTGTTTGCCATATCGATCGTAAATGTAAATGGTAGTTCCTGGCAAGGTTTCCACACCAGAAATATGCCATGTGTCAAAATAACCATCGTCATTTGGTGTCATGAATTTTGGTGCATCAATCACAACCACCTCATGTGTTGTAGAGTCGCAACCGTTTAAATCAATCACTGTGACAGTATGATAACCTAAGGACACGTTGGTAAACACATTGGAAGTTTGTGGTTCGTTGTCATCCAATTGATAGAGATAATTTCCAATGCCGCTAATGGTCACTGTAATATTATTTGGGTCTGAAAAGTCAATGGTTTCTGTAAACTCAATGGTTGCAGGTTCAGATTCAATAACATCAAAAACCGTTGTAGTCTGGCAACCAAATGGAGTGGTTACAGTTACAGAATATTGACCAATGGTATCGATGTCAATCTCAGAAGTGGTTTCTCCTGTACTCCATAAATAAGTGTCTCCAGCAACCAATTCGCCGGCAAAAACAGTTAGTGGTAAATTGTTTAGACAGATGACTTGCTCAGGAATTTCAACCAATGGCTTGCGCTGTACAATGGTTTGGAATAAGGTCGTATCAAAGCAACCTGTTGCATTGTTTGTAATACGAACATAAATGATTTGCCAACTCACAGCATTGTAATTCAAATCGGAAATAGCATTGGTTCCATCAATAGCATCCACATCTGTTTCATGATAGGTTACAGTATATTGGTTTGGATTTTGTGCTCCGAGTACGATGGCAGTTTGTTGCGATAAATCGAACACCAACTCAAAATCGTGATCATCATCACAGGCCTCTAAATCTGGAGGTTGATTAGCAATCGGATTTGGATTCACCACTAAATTAAACGACGCAATAGCCACACATGAGGTTGCTACATATTCAGTGCGAATGTAAATCGTTGTTGTAGGTGCTGAATAGTTATACGTTGTTGCTAAGCCATTCTGATTGTTTGTAGCATCAGCTAAGGAACTGTGATACGTAATGTTGGTTCCTGTGGTGTCATCCATTAAAATGGCTGTTGCCTCAGATAAATCGTATGTGTTTGTTGGGTTGTCACAAGTTTCAATAGTCGGAATAGGATTAATCGGAGGAGGTAAGTTCACAATTAATTCCAACGGAATAGACACAAAACAATTAGAAATCGTATTAGTTACTTTAACGTAAACCGTTTGCGGATTTGTGATGTTTTGGTAGCTGTTTGGATTTGCAATTTGATTCGTGTCAGCTTCTAAATCGGTTTCGTTTTCAAAGTAAGTGATTTCAATATCATCATCACGTATATCTAAAATTTCGAATTCAGAAACGGTTAAATCAAAAGTTGTACTTCCATCGTAATCGGCATCACACAATACGATAGCGTTAGGTAGATTTACATCTGGAACTTGAATGACATTCAATCCAAATTCAGTAATCGCATGACAATAGGTTCCGTTTTCAATACGAGCGTAAATTTGTTGTGGATTTACAGTATTCGTGTAATCTAACGGAATCGGATTCAATTCATTTTCGGCATCGTTAAATGTTGTATGAAAGGTAATCTCTAAATTCTCAGGAATACCTTGAGAAATTTCATTAATTTTTTCTTGAAGATTGAATTGTTCAAACCCATCATTGGAAATATCATCACAAAGAATGTAATTGGTTGGAGGATTAAACAATGGAATGGAACCAACTTCTAAATCAAATTGAGAGATTCCAAAACAATCTTGATCTGTTAGATTTTCAACACGAACATAAATGGTTTGCGGACTGCTTGTATTATTGTAAATCGAATTTTTATCGATGATGTTTGTTCTATTCGAAGCATCAGCTGCAGTTTCGAAATAAAGCACTTGCTTTCCTGTTTGACCGTTTAAAATTTCAGCGTCTTTGGTTGAGAAAATAAAATCTGCAATTTGATTGCCATCAGTTTCACACTCTTGATAGTTACTAATTGGAATAAATTCAGGTAGCGTGTTTACAATCACATTGATTTCAACTAAGGCGTGGCAACCAGTAAAGTCGCTTTCTACACGTACATGAATGGTTTCGGTCGTAGCATTATAATTTGTTGTAGTGACTATAGGATTTGCATCAGCATTGGCATCGTTTAAAGAGTTGTGAAATGTTATGGTAATATCAGTTGTATCAGCAATAAACTGAGGAATCATAGCATTCAAATCGATTATTGAAAAGGCATCTTGATCATCATCGCAAATTACTACATCTGCAGGTTGTGTCACTGTTGGAGCCGGAATTACATTGATTTCAATAGGCATGGTTTCAAAACAGCCAGTTGTGTTGTCAGTTGCTCTTACATAGAGTGTTTCAGGATTTGAGGTGTTGGTATACAATCCTGGTAATGCATTGGTACTGTTAACCGCATCTGCATCTGTTAAGAAATAAGACAAGGTTAAGTTAGGATCAGCAGTGACATAACCATTTAAGCTAGCCAAGTCAATTGCTACAAAGCCATCATCATCAGTATCACAGTAATCAATAGTTGCAATAGGAGTTAATATCACAGGAGGATTGATTATTAAATTAATAGTTGTCTCATAGGTACAGTCAGTAGTTTCAGCTTTCATGTATAAAGTATGAGGACTTGATGTGACTTGATAAGGAACAGATTGGTCAATGGCATTGACATCAATATCCAAATCATCTTGTGTTTCGAAAAACGTAATGGTTACTCCATTAAGATTATTGATAATTGCTAATGCAATATTTTCTAAATTAAAGTCGGCAATACCATCTCCGCTTGCATCGTCACAAACGGTAAAATTACTGATGTTTGTGCCAGTAATTAACACATTAGCGTGAATCTCAATAGGCACAATTGTAGCGCAACCAGTGATGTCATCCACAATTCTTACGTAAATGGTTTGCATGTCTTGTACAATATTTTGATAATTGGTTTCATCTGCAATCGGATTGTCTCCGGTCTCTGCATCAGCTTGAGTTTCATGAAAGGTAATAGTAACTCCAGTTAAACCGTTTAATAAGTCTGGAAGCACTTCGGTTAAATCGAAGGTTCCAAAACCACTATCATCTTGTACACAAGCGTTTAATGGTGGTGCATCATTTGGATCAACCAGTGGTGGTTCAAGGACTGTTAAATCTATAGTTGTGGTGCTAAAACATCCTGTTGAAGGATTTATAACTCTAACAAATAAGGTTTCATTCGGATTGGTATTAACATAAGGTTGAGGTATGGCATTGGTGCCATTATCAGCATCAATTTGTGTAAAATGATAGGTTACTACCAAATTTGCGTCTCCTTGAGTAATTTCAGCATCTGCTGTTGATAAATCAAAAAGGGTAGAACCATCAATTGGCATATCGTCACATACTTCCATTGGAGTTGGGTCGACAATATTAGGTAATTCATTAACTACTAAATTGAATTGGGTATAAGCCAAGCAACCTGTATAAATATCTATAATTCGAACATAAATGGTTTGCGGATTTGAGGAATTCGCAATTGGTGTCAATATTGGGTTGATGTTATTTTGAGCATCTGTTGAAGAAAAATGATAAGTAATGCTGTAATTTCCAGCAGATACAGCAGCTTCAGCTTCAGCATTTTTGGTGGTTAAATCGAAAATTTCTATACCATCACCACTTACATCATCACAAAGTTCGTAATCTGATATTGGACTTGCATTTTGTACAGAGTTTAAAGTTATTTCAATTTCATCTTCAATAACACAATTCATGCTGTTAAGCGGAATTGAGATTTCAACTCTATAGGTTCCAGACTGTGTTACATTTAGAGTGGGATTTAATTCTGTTGGTAGTAAGACTCCATTTCTATACCAAGCATATGTTGCTAAAGGATTTTGAATATCACCATCAATAGAATAATCATTGGCACAAGTTGTGGCGTCTGGACCTAAGTCAACCGTTGGGTTAAAACTATTACCTTGAATAAACACAGCAGAATCATAATTCTCATCGGTTTGATCTGCAATAACTAATTTGATATGATATTGAACATTTGGTTGAATGCTTGCTGTTGCAGTAAGAACTGTTGTACGGCCATTATAGTTTGTGTCACCCATGGAATAACCATCAAAATAGGCAGCATTTTCAGCAGCACAGAAACCAACAATTTCCTCGTGAATGGTATTGGTGTTTACTGGAATTGTAGTTCCAGGAATTAAAGCGATATTTTGGTAAGGATTGCTCGTTCCAGCTTCACGAATTAAAAAAGCAAAACCATCAGAATATTCACAAGGGAAATTGGCATGGTACTCTTCTGAAGCTAAAAGGTAATTGAATTGGATAAGATTAGAAACTGATACAAAATCAAATTCTATGGTTGTTGCGTTTAAGGTATTAGTGATACCAAGAGCTGCTTCTAAATCTGGATCTGTTCCCCAAGTTGTTTCTCCATCATGTAATGGATTCGTGTTGACAGCGTTTCCTCCTGAAGCTGCTCCACCAGTTGCAAGCATGATTCCGTTTTCAAAAGGGAAGTTAGATAAATCGCGTTCAAAGTAAGCAAAACTATTAAAGCCGTTTACATTGCCATTAATGTTGGAGGTGATATTGGTAACTTCCACACAACCTTGAGCTAAATTATTTTCAATTAACTGCTGTGCTGTAAAAGAATCGTCTACTAATATATTTTGTGAATTGATAGTACTTATGCAACAACAGAAGAATAAAGACAGGATCTGTTTATAGTAGTTGAAAAGCCAATCAATGATACATTGAAATTTCTCTTGTTTCGGTTGCAATGGATATAATTTGGGTTATACCTGCGAAAAATAATAAAAAATCGATGAAACACAATAAATAATCGATGAAATACACTTTAATTTAACATTTGCAACAAAATTTTCAATAAGGGAATGACGTGAGTTATGAATACTGATTGAAAATTAACTAATGTTTTAAGGTGAAATGACTTTTAAATACACGTCCATCTTGCAGTTTTACATGAAACCAATAGTCACTTGTAGGAAGTGGTTGACCGTTAAAAGTACCATCCCAACCAATACTCGTCGGAGATAACTGTTTAACAAGTTTGCCAAAACGATCAAAAATGTAAACTATACTTTCAAGTTGAGTGTCATGATTAATACCATACACTTGCCAGGTATCATGATAACCATCACCATTTGGAGTTAGGAATTTAGGAAAACCAATCACAGACACGATATCTTCAACAATGCCACAGTTGTTTTTATCTCTTATATAAACAGTATGTAATCCTGGCGGCACATTTTCAAACATGTTGCTATCTTGATATGGTCCATTGATATTGTTAAGAGCATATTCGTAATCGCCTTCACCTGAAACAAAAATAGTTATCATATTATTTGAAGTAGCATCGACTACTTCAACATCATCAATAGTAGCAATATTGGAAGGTAGCACAGTTATAGTTCTATCTTTAGAACAATCATTGCTGTTAGTTACTGATACAGAGTAGGTTCCAGGAGCATTAATCTCTATCTCATAGGTATCTTCACCAGTTGACCAAACATAAGTAAAGTCGATAGGATTTCCGGAAATTAAACCAGCACTTAGGGTAATAGTTTCGGGGAAGAAATTAAGACAATACAAGGTTTCATATACTGTTTCAATGTCTGGGAGCTCATATACTGTTAATTGAACTTCATTAATGCCATAGCAGGCATTATCATCTTCAACTCTAGCAAAGATGATATCGCTATAAGGAACTGAATTTGTATAATTATTTGGGAGCACATTTTGCTCTAAAAGAGCATCTTCATAAGTTGCATAATAGCTTAGTGTTACACTATCTGGTGTATTGCCTAAAACGGTTGCATCTGCTTGAGATAAATCAAACTCGTAAAGACCATCTTCAATCCCATCATCATCACATTCAAAAAGCGCAGCATCATTAGCAGTTGTAGTACTCACTTCAAGCATTAATTCTGCAATTTCATAACAGCCAGTACTATCATTTCTGACACGAACATAAATGGTTTGAGGGTTTGCTGTATTGCTGAACGCATTACCATCAATTTCATTGGTGTCATTTTGAGCATCTAATAAAGACGTATAATATTTTCCTGATCTTTGAGCTAAACCATTTGACAAAACGTCAAATGCTTGTGTTAAATTAAATAAGGTAAATCCATCTGTTAAGCCATCTTCATCACATTGAAATAAAGAGGTGTTTGAAAACGAAGGAAGCTCATTAACTATAAGGTTAAATGATGTAAAGCTTTGGCAATTTGAATTGACAGTGCTTTCTAAACGAACGAATATTTGCTGTGCAAAAGGGATTATGTTGTAGTATAAATTTGATAAAGCATTAACCGAAGCTTCTGCATCTGCCAATGAAACATGATAGGTTATATTAATATCTAATGGGCTTTGGCCATTTAATAGTTCGGCATTTTTGGATGATAAATCGAAAGTTGTTTGTCCATTTGTAGCGTTTCCATCATTATAATCGTCACATTTTTCAAAATCTGTAGGTTCAGCAAAATCAGGGCCTAAATTAACATCAAGCTGAAATACTGAAACATCAAAGCACTCTGTAATCGTGTTGGTTAGTCTAACAAAAATAGTTTGAGGATTTGTAAAATTAGTAAATGGACTTGTTATTGGATTAATGTTAATAGTAGCATCACTTTCAGAAGTATGATAACTAACAACAACATCACTTTGCGAGCCAATTATAGAAGCAGAATTTACAGTTAAATCAAATTCTGTAAAACCATCATCAAAAGGCGCAGTTACGTCGCATTCTTCCAAATTAAGTGCCACTCCAGAGGTAACTTGATTTGCAGGTGGTTCTGCAAATTCGGCACTTCCTGTCCACTCCAAATTAAACGGACTATTTCCTATAGGCCTATCAATTACAATAAAATATGATTCGCCAGCTGTTACATTTAACCAGCTTACAAAGCTATTTCCATTAGGTCCTGGGCCTTCAGCTGTATCTGTTTCAGTGGCATTCATTCCAGTTAAATTATTGCCTTGACCAGCAGCTGCAGGATTTGTTGTAGAACAACGAATGGCCTGACCTATATTGCCACAATTGACATTTGGTCCAAAAACAAAAAAATCATAATCTTCATTTATCGAGGGACTTTGAGGTGTAAGTGTAAAACCTAATGTTCCAGAGGTTAATATATTTGCCCGAAGCCAGATACTATTAGTTTCTTGACTACCACAGGTATTACTGCCAGATAATTCTTGAATTCCTATGCCATTGACATCCAAATTAACATCTGAATTACCACAAACTATTATTGCATTTGAGCAGTCTGTAGGTTCTTGAGCATACAAACAACATGATGAGAGGAAAAGACTAATGCATATTAATCTGAAGACCTTCATTTTATCGTTTTAAAGTAAAATGACTTTTAAATACTCGTCCATCTTGTAGTTTTACATGAAACCAATAATCGCTTGACGGCATTGGTTGTCCATTAAAGGTGCCATCCCAACCAATTCCTGTTGGTGATAATTGCTTAATGAGTTTACCATAACGATCAAAAATATAGACAATACTTTCAATTTGCGAGCCGTGATTTAAGCCATATACTTGCCATGTATCATGATAACCATCACCATTTGGAGTTAGGAATTTAGGAAAACCAATCACAGACACGATATCTTCAACAATGCCACAGTTGTTTTTATCTCTTATATAAACAGTATGTAAT
>Ga0208018_100302_pt1 | contig 14928 bp, 5 predicted proteins | sample 31_taG_FD_184105 | JGI IMG/M metagenome (GOLD analysis project Ga0208018, IMG submission 184105) | Marine viral communities from the Gulf of Mexico - 31_GoM_OMZ_CsCl metaG (SPAdes) (version 2) | ecosystem: Environmental > Aquatic > Marine > Oceanic | place: Gulf of Mexico | collected 2015-07-12 | reverse complement strand
TTATACCATACTAGGCGATGCGATAGGCAAGGATGACAACACCATTTGATCCTCTACCGCCACTTGCTGCGGCAATACCGCCAGCACCTCCACCACCAGAACCCACGTTTGGAATCTGTGCTGCCTGCCCGTTTCCGTTTCTTCCTCCGTTGCCTGCTCCTGCACCACCGCCGCCGCCTGGTCCAGCGTTCTCACATCCACCACCGCCACCGCCACAGTAGTCCACTTCGCTTCCTGAAACAGTAGATGCTTTTGATGATCCTCCTTTACCGCCAGAAGAACCGCTGCCGCCGCTGCCTCCACCTGAGGCACCTCCACCGCCTCCACCAGACCAGGGGGAAGCATTGTATCCACCGCCACCATTAGAACCAAAACCATATCCTAGGCTACTCTGTGTAGCAGATCCCTTACCGCCATTAAATTTTGCTCCCCCACCTGAGCCACCAGATCCTCCGTTGCCTTGACCCCCGCCTCGTGCTATGTATCCAAAAGCAGTTGAGTCCCCTCCCTTTTGTGTGGCACCACCACCTGTTCCTACTGTAATGATGTTTTCCCCTTCTTGTAAAACAAGACTATTAAGTTCAACAAATCCCCCAGCACCGCCGCCACCAGATGATCCATTTGAAGAAGGCTGGCTTCCACCTCCACCGCCGCCACCGATGATGAGTGCCCGTGCTTGAATAAGAGGATCTGTATTGGTAACATTAATGGTAGTGCTTGGATCTGTGAAAGTATCAATACGCCATGTTGTGTTTGTGTTTAAATAATTGGGGTCAATAATTGATGACACTCCTGTTGTTGCTGTGTAATCAATTTCAATAAAATCTGAGGTTTGACCAGAATTTAGTTGTGGTACCTCGTGATAAACCCAATGCGAGGTGCGGTTCTCATCAAGAGATACTGCCCTTACACGGATGTAGAAGGTCTCTCCTAGGTCAATATTGGGGGGTAGTTCATCACTAGATAATGTAATCTTAGGCATTAGATACCAACGCCAAACCTAAATTCAGCATAGGCGTTTGTGTTTGCTTTCTTAACAATAAGACCCGTTTCACCTGCTTCTGGTGTGGGAACAATAGAGTATCCTGACATTGTGTAAAGAGGGTTTTGTGAGGTTACATTATCAAACCGCATAGCGTCAATACCAAAGTACCAAGTAGGATCAAATGAATCTACCTCTACCTCTACATATCGGGTGTCTGCCCAAGAGAAGCCATAAGCAGATGTTTTAATGTCTCCTAGTGTTGTTTCTGCTACGTTGTATTTTAGTGTTGCCATATCTTCGATACGCCATACCGCCGCACCTGCGGGGGGATCTTCATCATTAATGCCTAGTGATGGGTCACGCATAAAGCGAATAGTCGCACTAATGTTTGGAGATCCAGGCCAAGCATTAATGTCGCCAGGATCATTTCCTGCCTGTGGATACATAGCAAATGATAGTTTGAGTAAGTCTTGGGATGCGTTGCGACTAAAGTCAACGGTACGACCATCAATAAAGATCTTACGAGGGAAAGCATCTCCACGAACCATAATAGTTTTGTTTAGGAACCTAGCACCCTGACCTCCCCTGTTTGTTTGTAAGGATAGGTTGTCAGCATCAACAGCAAAGATGTAATCAGATACGTTAATGTCCCCTGTCTCTGTTTCTGTGTCTCCTGAAATTGGATTTTGATAATACACAATTTCTTCTACGTTGCCCTCGTTTAGTGTCTGCCACCTCTCGTCATCGGTGAAGGCAAACAGCACACGGCTATCAGACTGAGCAGCAGCATTCTTAGAATCAGACCACAGGGCAATCTCTGTAATGACATAGTGTTGCTCCAAGGGAATCTCACCAGCAAAAGAGATCTTGCTAACGCCAGCGTCATTTACTACTGACCTAGAAGAGATGGGTACTCGTAGCATCTCAAACTGCATTGTCTCTTCTGTGCCGTCGTAGGCATCTCCTGGCTCTGCCCCGCACCCAAAGGCAATATAGGAAGCATATGCTGGAACATATCCCAGCAGGTATTTGGCGATAAGATCCTTGCCATTTTCTGTAATCATAACTCTCCTATTATACCACAGCGACTACAGATCAAACTCGTCTACTGTTTTAGCAATTTGAATTTGAATGTATTCATCTGTATTTACATTTTCCACAAGTATTTCGATATTCCAAACTCCTTCCTCAGTCTCAGACTCTACAGTTGAGATAGAGGTTTCCAGGGTTTCAGGCATTTTCTGGTGAATATCAATAGCATATTGGCTGAATAAATCTTCCATGTTTTTACTCATCAAGACGTTGAGTGGATTGAATTGAGACTTGATATCTGCTAGGTTGTCTACATGTGAATAGACTACCTCTTCTCCACCTACTGTATTGTGTCTTGCTACAGATAGAATCTCTGTGCCGCCAACATCTTGAAAATACATTTTCTCAATTTGTTTTGCTGGCACAACATCTTTCTGGAAGTTGATGATGTTTACTTCTGGAACCTTTACAGATGATGCTCTGTATTGTCCAGGTGGAGGTGGAGGGGGAGGTGGAGGGGAATGAGGATGTGGTTGTGGATGGTGTCCACCCCCACCGCCACCACCGCCCCCGCCGCCTCCGCTTGGGCCTGGGCCTGGATTTGAAGGTGCTCTCTGGTAAGGTGTTTGTGATTCTACAGCAGCAATTGTAGCGGCACTACCACGATTGTTTGCCCTGTTCATTGCCGCTTGATGATAATTTACAGCAGCAGCATGATTACCTGCGGCTGCCGCCGCCCGTGCTGCACCTAACGCAGCATTCATTTTTCTACGCCATGCTTTCATATCACACCTCCACCAGATATGCTGTCATAGTATTTCCATCTGCACCTTTTGCTAGGTCAATTTGATACACAACAAACTCTTTTGTAGCATCTGAAATAGCATTCATTTCAGGTTGTCCTGTTGGTTCTACTGTGTAATCAACAGTAAAGATATCGCCTAACTGCATATGAGACATTCCAAATACATTCACACCAAGCAACTGTCGTGGTTTCTTTGTTTTGCTTATGATCCACCCCATCATACTTTCAGCAACACTATCATCTTGAATGTATTCGCTTGTAATTGGATCAAACTCTTTTGTTCCATACTTAGCACGAGATTGTAGCACGGTGTCATATTGCTCTTTGTATTTCAAAGGATCTCCTGACCTGATATTTCCAACCATCTTTGGTCTATCTAGACTGCCAAATTGACGATAGTAATCATCTACTGTTAAAGTCTTAGTTGTATTTTGTGTGATGGTTACACCCTGTATTCTTAAAAATGCTCCTGTCTTAGCATCTAAGTTGATGCTTCCGTCTGTAGTGTTGAATACTAGAAACTCTGCTCCATATGCCCCTGCCATTAGACCCGATGTTACATATGTATGTGAATCATTTATTACGGGTGCGATTTGTGCCGCTAGTGCTGGGTACGCCTTATCATATTTGATATCAAAGTATGCTGCCTCACGCATAATAGTTCCGAACTCATCAAAGTACATAGAGTAATCTGGTGAGGTTTGTGTATTAATACTTTCAAGATATGATGATTGAACAAAACCAGTCATAGAGTATTTACGCATTGCTTCTGTGTTGGTGATGCTGTCTACACCAAACACATCGTCAATTTTTGTAGCAACTTTGGCGGCAGTATTTTCAGAGAACCTATCAGCAAGAGCATAAATATTGTTAAACATACATTTAGATGAGCCACGAGTAAACAATGCCATTGAGTTTTTGGGATTGTCCACAGGGTCCACATCTGTTACTGTACCAACCTGCCTGCCATTAAGATATAGATAGAATACTCTTTGATCGTTTACATCTTTAAACTCTACCCCCAAATCATAGACGGTGGTCTTTGTTTGCCCCACAAATCTTTGAATGTCAACAAACTGTCCTGTGTCACATAGGATTTCGGCAAGACCCTCCCACAAAACATATGGAATAAGTTCTCCCTTGTTGTTTTTCATCATCTTGTAGAAGAACACATTGCTCATTGATGTTTGTTCTTTGTCAAGTTTCTGTACTCTAATGCCGCTTGGAACATTTCCGTTTACTGCTTTTTCGATGCGTAGGTTGATAGTGTCTTTGCTAACTCCCTCTGCTTTCCATTGTCCAATAATGCTTTTAGATGTTTCATCTGTGTTGTCACTAACAATAAGGAACCTATCTCCTGCTTCAATATTGTGCTCTACTTCTGTTTTTAGCACAACCCTCTTCTGATTTACTGAGGCTGTTACTGGGTAGAGTGGGTTGGTTGATGTTCTATCTTGAACGTCTTCTGATAGTGCTACAATCTCATACCAATACCCCTCATTAGTGGCAGGGTTGACCTGAACACCCATTCCACCACTACCACCAAGAAGCGTAACTGCTTCTGATGGATCGTCTGGTTGTAGCGACACATATTCTTGTGCTCCTACTGCCTTTTGTTTACTGTTTGTGTTTGAGGTAATCTCGCCAACAACACGCATACGAGTACCAAAGTGCCTAAATGGTCTGAACAATGGATCGTTTGTATCTACATTAGAAAAGTCTTTGTAGATGTATGCTATGTTGTCTGTTGATTTGTATCTAATAATGTTTCCTTCTTCTGTTGTTTTTGAGAAATCTTTTGGACCCTCAAACACAAGGGCAGATGCCTGGACTGTACCACGACGAGTAGTGTTAAACCTTTCGTTCTCTTGCTCTACTTGGTAAGAATCAGCATAGAAGTTTTTGATGATGCCGCCACGACCAGAGCCGTGAGCAATAGCATTAATTAGATTTTCTGTTGCTTGCTCTTCTGTTGGATGTTCCAAACTAAGATCATATGACCTAACGTGGTCTGCTGAAAACAAAATAGAACTATCCATAAGCATACCGTAGCAGTTAGCGTTGTCCAACCAATAGTCTTGAATGCCAGCAGAATGACTTACAATAGGAGTACCAAATTGTCCTCTGCCGTGTTTCTTTACAGGTCCGTCAGCAAAGTTTCCTACAGATGTGTAGTATGGTTCTGCGTAAATCCTTACCCTGCCTGTGGGATAGATCTTTCCGTTGAATGGTAGTTTAGCAAAGTAGTCTTGGTATTCGTCATTGCTAGTAATCCATACAGTACCCACATTAGAAACAGCATATTCCATAGCGTCAAAACGGATGATCTCTCCGTTAGCATAGAAGTATCCATTTGCTCTACCCAACCAATTGACTGCTTCTCCAAAGTCAATAATGTTATTTGTAATGTAGTTGTTCTTTGGGTTTGGCTGCCCTACTACATATGGAATCTGTGCTGTAATAGTGTTTTCAAGTGGTAGTGCGGCAAGGTTGAAAGCAGATCCGTTATTTGTAGCGACGTTGTAATCTCGTAGATTTGGATCAGAAGATACTTCCCACAGCAATACAGGCTTGTACATCCAACTACTCCATTGTCCTGTATACATTGATTGGTCCAAAGATGACTTTTCTCTTTGAATGTATCGTTCTGTGTAGTTGATAGCACCATCATTTGCTACTCGCTTTTCGTCAGAGGCAATAGAAACAATGTTGGGTAGTTTCCTATCTTTCCAAGTATCAAAGTTAAAATCACCTGTGTTGCCAATTAATTGACCGTCAACTGCTCGCTCTGATTTTGATGGCAATATCCAGTTCTTAGATGCCACACAAAAATCATTCTCTTCATTAAACCACATAGATGATTGACTTCCCATTGCTAATTCTCGCAACACTTCTGCTACCGTTTTTTCTGGCGACACAAAAAAGAATGGAATAATAAATTCATCATCAGAACTGAGACGGTAGAATTTGTAGTTGCTAAAACCAATAGAATCAAGCAGCATCGTGATAGCAAATGATATGGATATGTCTTGCAAGAATAGTTCTGGTGCCTGCTCTCGTTCTAGAATACCAAATGCGTCACGCAACTGAATAGTAATAGCATCAAAGTTTCCTGTTGCTTGTGGGAAACCTTCTGAATACAAAGTTTTTAGAGGAATAAAGTGCGTTTCTGTATCTGCTAGAACAACATCATAGAACACAAACTTAGCAGAATTATTCAAGTAGGGTGTTAAGATGCTAGTTGCACTCTCTTGACTGAATGCTCCGTCATCGTTGTTTACGGCGATGCTACCCGTAGATACAATAATGTCTCCAACGGGTAATGTTTTGGTTCCTAGATCCCCAAGAGATTTTGAGATTTCAAAACTGTTTACCCTATCTGTAATGTCTGCTACCAACCTGGGAGACATTTCAATAAGGTCAAATGTGTTGTCTGGGTTTAGCATTTCTGTTACAACAATTCTAATACCTAAGATTTTCTGATATTCTTTGCGTTCATTACCTAATAGATCTGTAACAACAGGAGTAGACATATTTGTATTGCCATCAGAAACAGTCCAAGATTCATTTAGGGTTGCTTCTTCCCACGCTGGACGCTGGTATGTGTAGAACTTCTCATCTTCGGTACACCAATATGTATCTCCTTCTCGTGCGGCAATGGGTAGTGACCCAAAGTTTGTCATCTCACCCTTAAAGTTATGTTCTTTTGGTAGGCTCCATCCCAGCATTAACTCAACGTGTCCTGATTCTGTTATGTCTTCGTTGGTTAGCAAGGCAGCATCTACCCATGTGTAACTCTCGTCTAGGGTTTGTACCTTCCATACAGAAGGAATAGTTGCTTTATCCATACCATACAGAGGATCATCAATAGTGTCGTTGCCCATACGATATGGTCCCTGGTCTACGCTACCCACATTTGTCTGCATCTTTATTACAATACGGTTTGTTGGAACAGGGTTGTCATACACAACATAGGGGGCAACATCCTCAATCTCTCCTAGGGAATTGGAGATTCCAAACTCAAACCCGTTTTCTGTGCGGTAGGAATTCCAATACTTAAAAGTATCTTCACGAGACCCCATGTAGTATCGTGGTCGTTTATCAATATCGCTACCATAGTTATTTACATACTGAGCAGTTAGACTATCGGATGCTGTGTAACTTAGGTAAAGTGGTTTGTTGATGCCACTACGAGGACGATTAGGTTTGATACAATCCTCAAGAGAGTACAGCAACTTTAACTTTTCTTTAGGCTCGGTAAAAAGCATAATGGTGTCTTCTTCTTGCTTGAAGATAGTTGTGTCTGCGTCAAGAGCACCAATAGTGGCGGCATCGTCAGGCATCCATTTAGGCTGTAGGGGCCAGTCTGTCCTATTACGATAGTTGCCTACCTCTCTAATGTTGCCTGGAACATTCATATTCCATTCTGCATAAACAATAGTATCATTACGAATAGTGTAAGCACTAGTCATATAATCTTGAAACTCTTTATCTCCGTACATTATGCCTCTTCTAAACTTACCGACATGTTGAACATATCATACAGTCCACGTTTTTCAACGCTGTAGTTGAATGAAGTGAAGTACATAAGATGACGAGATGAATACTTATTGTTGAGAGCAAACTGATCTGGTGCCCCCTCGTGGTTATTGTACTTGTCGTAAGCAAGGTAAACCCACATTGGCCCCGTTGTTCTTTCATACCAATCAATCATATCTACCCCGCCTGCCCCACGGTCTGCTGTGTATTCACAGGCGTATAGGTTTTCTTGTACGAAACCAGTTTCATCAAACTCTCCGATGCCTGAGAAAGCACGGGAAGGAAGAAGGTTCCAACTAACATTTAGAGTAATCTTGTCGTCAGTCCAATAAGACCTCATAAAACCATTGACCATACGTTGCCTATTCTCAATTCTCATTTTATCAATATCAATAGCAGAGCGACTGTGGTCAGAAGTAACAATAAAGTTAGTGCCTTCAATACCAAAGGGGCGAGTAACGCCTGTGTCAGATCCAGATGAAATAACTTCCCCTGGGTTGTCTGCCCATAGCATTGCCTGTGGTTTGTTCCAACGCTTACGCTGTTGAAAATACAGGGCAGCATTGTTAGAATCAACACTAGACAAACCAACTATTCCTGTCATTATCCAGCACCTCCAATATTCTTAAATTTCTCTGAGTCCAGCCTGTTTATCACTAGTGTTGCCACTTCGTATGCGTTGGCACCTTGGGCATTCACATTAACGTTGTTGTAGTTGTTGCTAACATTGTTAGTGATATTGCTCATTATACCACCTTGGGCCGTGGGCTGATCTTGAGCGACGGGGAACTTACCATCATTCAAAGCATTCAACATAGGCATACCTAGTGCTTGGGCAGATGACTTGGTAATAACAAACTCTCCTGGTGTCAACATTGCAGGAATGGTGTCCCTGCTTCCTCTACCTGGAACAATACCACCCTTATTGTAGGACAATGGCGTAATGCTTGGTGACCAACTTAAATCTCCTGGCAACCAGTCAGGGGGCTTGATTGTTATTCTATTGATGGCACCAATAATCTTATTCATAATGCCCGTAACTGTTTTTCCTGCTATGCTTGCTACTTTGTTAAATGCTTCGACGGCTGCATTTTTAATCTTATTCCAAATACTATCTTTACCAATAAACATATCCGTTAGGTCGTCCTCAAAACTTTCAAACGCTTCTTTGAGTTGTCCAACAGTTTCATCAAATTTTTCTTTTAGAAATGCTTTAGCATCTTCAATAATTTGTGGGAACTTTTCATCCCAGAAATTTCTGATATCTTGTTCCATTTTGTCGATGCCGTTTTCTCCTGCCCATGACCACCATACATTCCAGATTGTCCTCATAGCATTCATAGCAGTATTGAAAGCGGTCCTTATTACATCAAAGACAGCAGAAAGTGCAATAATTCCTGCTTCAATAATAGCAAACACCGCTGGGAATTCTATCCTAATGTAATTCAGAATTTCCCCTACCTTTGTTTTTAGAGCCTCCCAAGCAGCGGAGATGGCGGCTGCCCATTCTTTAACCTTTGTAATAAGTCCATCAATCATTCCTCTAATCTGATCGCCAAAGATTGCCATAAATACAGCGGCAGCAGTCTTTCCTAATCGAACAAAGAAACCTTCAATCATAGAAATAGCGTTGGCAATGTTTGTAAAGAAATTGCCAATTGAGGTCACTATGCCTTCAAAAAATCCTGTTACTTTTTCTGCTTCCCCAATAAGATCAAGGATCGCTTGCTCTACGTCTTTTACTTCATTTTCTGTTTCTTCTGCCAGTTTCTTTGCTTCTTCAAGTGCTGCGTTTGCGGCATCTAGATCTGCTTGTGAAACAAACTCTGGTGCCTTTGAACCACCGCCACCACCACCGCCAGAGGATAGGTTTGCCAATTCCTTCTCTGCGGCTAGACGACGCTGGTCAAGAGCAATTGCTTCCCTCTTCTGTTGGTTTTGTGCCTTCAACCTATTAGTGTATGATTCTGAATCTTCAATTATTTCTTCAAGCAAGTCAGCATCTTCTTGACGCTTGTCGATAGCATCTTGAAGTGGTTGGATGTTTTCTCTACGGATCTTATCAATCTCTGCTTCTTTGTCACGAATAAAGTTTTGTAGTTCACGCAATTCAGGGCCATACTCATCAATAATCTTTTGGTAGGGTTCGATAGCGGCATCTCGTGCTTTTTCGTATGCGTCAATCTGCTTATCTACACCCTTGATAAGTTTGTTTTGAGCATCAATTTGATCGTCGTATGTCTTTGTTGTCAACCACATTAGATGTTCTTGGTCTTTAATCTCTTCTTGTATGGCATCAAGACGCTCTTGAAGCAAATCTTTTTGTTCTTCAATAAAATCAATTTCATCATCAAGTGCTTCTTTGTTATTATCTAGTCTTTCCCTTTCCATATCTGATGCCATTTGTGCTGCGTCTTGTTGTGCTTGTACTTGTGCTTCGGCTGCCGCCGCTACGTCACCACGGGTCAAGGCATCTGCTAGATTTAGTTGGTTCTTCTGTTGCTTTGCGATGTATTCGTTGATCTTAGCAACCTTGTTAAGTGCTTCGATCCTATCATCAATAACATCTTTTTGATCTTGTAGTGATTCAATCTGATCGTCGTATGCGTCATTCTGCTTGTCTACCGCATACTGCTCCATCTTCAAAGTATCTTCAAGCAGTTTGATACGCTCTTCAAATGGTTCTGCTGCTGCATCTCTTTGATCTTCTAGCCCATCTACAATATCTTCTAGTGTTTGCTTTTGATCTTCTAGTGGATCAAGAAGTGCCTTGTACTCATCGTTTATGTCTGCTATCAAATCCTTTTGGTCAGCAATGTCAGCATTAATATCATTGATGCGGTTTTGTGCTGGCTCAATATTATCTTCAATTGCTTCAATTTGATCCTCAAAGGGCTTCATCTTATCTTCAAGGTCTTCAATCTCTTCCCCGATTTGTTCAATAGCGTATTGAGCGTCAGCAACATTCTTTATGTCAATTGGTTCCCCGTCGATATCAATGGGCATCTCAATTGGGTTTTCTTTCAAAGTTTCATTGAGTTGCCTTCTGAACCTCTTCTTTGCCGCTTCATCAATCTTGATATCATCTAGTTCGATTTCTGCCAAAGCATCACGCAATGCATTTTCTCTTTCAGCAAATGGATCGGAACTACCACCTCCACCACTTCCCTTATTTTCTTTCTTCCATTCCTTGTACTTTTTACGCTTTGCTGTTAGGTCAGAAACTTTTTGTTCTGCCGCCACAACTGCTGCGTCTGCTTCTGCCTGTGCACCTCTTGCCGCACCCAATTGTCCCAACAAAGATTGTAGTTGAGCAACCTTAGATGCAGTTTCCTCTGCTTCCCAACCTAGTTCTTGCAACCTAACAATCATTCCGCTAACATCATATCCTGCGGCTGCTGCTTCGCTAAGTACAATTGCTGAATTGAGATCGGTGATTCCCTTGATTGCTGTCTCAGATTGTGGGTAGAGGTCTTTGAGTTGTTGCTTTACAACCCATAGTCCTTGACTCTCTGGCATTGATTCTATTTCTTTGCGAATCTCTGCCAGATTTTTTTTGAATGCTTCAACGTCTCCTGTTGTTCCAAAATTAGAACTTGCAAGATTGTAGACAGATCCCAAAGCGGCGGCGGCTAGTTTTGCTTCCTTTGTTGTCTGTGTGAATCCGTCTTTTACTGCATCAAGACCAGGAATCATGCTTGTCATACCATCAGGCAATTCTTCCATCAAACCATTTAGCAGACCCAATCTTTCTACACCTTCTTGACTGAACATTCCTCCATCTGCTTCAAGGTCATTGATCTGATCTTTCATTAGATCCAATGAAGGTACTAATGACTTCTGAACAACTTCGTTAAAGTTTTCTAGATTACCATCGTCATCAAACTCAATGGTAAATGGAACAACTACGTCTGCTTTGCCTGCCGCAATAGCAACCTGTTCAACAAATGCCTGTGCAGTTTCTTGTGGAGCACCCTGAGCAACCATATCAACAAACAAAGATTTGAGAATAGCGGCTGCTGTTGCATCATCTACGCTGGCAACAGTTTCTATTCTCTTGGGATCTTGTAGTGCTGCTTCTTTTGCTTGTTGGTTTAGATCTATTTCTTCTTGACTTGTACCCGATACCCCCTGTAGGCGACCAATATTTTTTACAGAGTATCCCAACAAGTCACCAAGACCAGCCATTTCGTCTGCGGTTGTTCGTGCTGCCTTAGCAAGATCTCCTAGTGTGTCATTGAACTTTTTCATTCCTGCTACACCAGCGGTAGCGGAAATAGCAAGAGAAACAAGTGCAAGCAATCCCTTGCCACGAGTAAGTTTCTTTAGGACATTAAAAAGGGAATCAAACATTCTTCCTACTGGACCTAATTTCTTTTTGAACTCAGTTAGTTTTTTACCTGATGCACTTAGAGGAATCATAAAACTGTCTACTGCTTTATCTTTAACTGTTTTACCCGCAGAGAACAAATTATTTACCATGTCATTTATTGCTTTCTTTAATTTGTTGTTATCATCAAGAATATCTAGCATTTGGATCATGCCAGTAAGAGCAAAGGTGGCACTAACTGCTTTCTGTGCTACTTCTTGAAACTTGTTGGGTAGCAACGCAGTCATTGTTGTTAATCCTGTAATAGCATAAGAGAAACGAGTCAAGGTTTGCAAAGAATTCTTTTGCATTTTTACACTCTTCTTTGTTGTATCAGTCATATCATCTAGAGCATCTGTTGCATCGTTTACTGATGATGTACCCTGACCCATGTACATTGCTCCCACGGCTGGAACACCTGGCATTGCATATCCTGTACCCGTTGGGTTGGCACCCATGATTTCTGCCTTGATTGCGTCTGCGGTTTCTGCTGCCTCACCAACAGCAAGAGGTCTTGATTCTTCTAAGCCTTGTGCAAGACCCCTGTGTAGATCGACCCCTCGCTGATGCATTTCTTTTGATGGTGATGCAATACCAGTAGAAGTATCCAATCCCTGCAAGAAAGCATGACCGCCTTCTTCACCCATTTCACGGAACACACCAGTAATTTCAGCAAGTTCTCTAACCAATGCCTCATCCATATTAAGTCCTTTTTCAAGAATTTGCATGTATGACTCAATGAATTTCATTGCTGCTTCTTTACCAGCCTTGCTAGATTTAACTCCTGCCGATTTCATTGCTGCATCTGCTGCTGGCCCTATTGTTCCTGTCTTATAAGTTTGATAATTGGCTGCTGTTGTTGGTTTGCGTTCGCTTGCATCCAATGCCTTGATGCTACTGCTAATTCCGTCAACATTGATGACACCACCCGCACCCTCTAAAGAAACACGCTTAAGTTGATCGTATGTAGTTTGTAACTCTTGTGAAACTTCTTTTCCTTCACCTTCAAGTCTTTGTATTTCTGTTCCCAAAAGTTCAGCAAGGTCATCTATCCTTGTAATACCTGTTGCATCAATATCAATACCCTTTGACTTAAGTCCGTTTGCAACATCTTGAACGTACTTTGCCATTGCATCTTTTTGATTTAGCCATTTTCCTGTTGCTGCATCAAAATACTGTAGACTTCCATCTACTTCGGCTACTTGGTCTCCTAGCAAATCGTGTTGTTGTTTGATATGGTCTGCATGTTTTTGTATTTTACCCTGTGCTTCGCTCCTTGCTGTTGCCGCCATAGCATCCATTGCAGGATCATCAATAATGTTGTCTCCTGCTTGACGCATTTGTTCTATCATGCCGTTCCAGTAATCTTCTGCGTATTGGTCTACTGCTTGTCGATACTCTGCCCTTTCGTCTGCGGTCATATCTGCTGGTTCAGCATCATACATTTGTTGACGTAACGTTGAGGTTCCTTGTCGCCAACCAACATTTTCACTTTCAATTTTTGCCAAAGCCTGATTGCCTGTAATATTTCCTGAGGCAGCCAACCTATTTACATCTGCTGGAAGGTTTAGAACAGAATTGCTAAGTGCTTCTCCAAAGACTCCAAACTGGTTGTCTGTAATTCCCAAAGTTTTGTTTACTTGTTGGAGAAGACCATTGAACTCTGTCATAACCGTGAGTCTTTCTTCTCCACCCGTTGCTAATTTACCGCCTGTTTTTTCTATTTGTTGCAGGATAGAATTCATTGCAGGAGTGTCCATAAGAGCACCACGACTACCTGGAACGTGACCTGGAAGTGCTCCACGCTCAAATAATCCTGGTCGATCATGTGCTAGGTGCAATCCTTCTGTTTGACCAACATAACCAACTCTATTTCTAAGGCTGTCTGGATCACTAACTCCTGATGTTATGTTTTTCTGCCTTAATTCTTCTCCTCTGGCATCTGCACTTGCAATGACCTTATCCATTTCTTCTTCTAGTTTCTGTGCCATTGCTTCCGCACCTTGTTCACCCGCACTCACCAATGCCTCAAGAACTGCATTCTCAAACAATTCTTTCATAACGTTCATTACACGATTAGTGTGCTGTCCTGATGTGCGTGCCCGAACCTTATCTTCGAACCCTCCTACGAAATCTTGTGATCCCTTTACCAGTCTTTCTACGCTTCCGTTATTGAGTGCCTTCAAGAATGATCCGTTTCCTGCGGCTGCCCCCTTGTTTACGACAAACTCACCAGGAGTCAAGAGTGCGGGTACTGAATCTTGATTTCCTGACCCTGGAACCCTACCACCAGTAGCAAAACGCATATGAGGAATTGCCCTTACTCTGCTTGTTCCCTCTGTGGATACTCCTAGTCTTGCTACTGCCCTTTCTGCTTGAGAAGCAGCCACAGCCAGACTACGATAAGATTCTGATTGTCTTTGTGCAGCCGCCGTTGCTGCATTCATAGCGGGGGCAAGTAACTGTTCCCTGATTAGCAAATCTTGTTGTTCTTCTGACAAATACTTGGTTGCGTCACCAGCACCTCTAAGTTTTTGAATAAACTGAATTAATGCACCGAAACCCTTTACAATGTTTCCTGAGAAGTTAGCAAGCAAACCGATAAGCATAACAACTGGGCCAACTAGGGCAGCAAAAGCAGCACCAAAGATAACCAAACTCTTTGTCCAGTCAGGCATACTATTAAACGCATTAAGTAGTTTTGTAGTGAAGTTTACAATTGGTGTTACGATCTTTAGGATCTGTTCACCTACGGGTGCTAGTGCTGCCTTTAACTTCTCCATAGATGCCGTGAACCTGATGCCGATAGAATCTGCAACAGCACCCAATTCTTTCTCTGATAGTTGGGCCAACTCTTCCGCACTAAACCCTAGTAGATCAAGAGCACGTTGAGCCTGGGAAGCATCGTCTGCCAAACTATTGAACAGAGCACTAAAACGAGCAAACTGATATTTACCGAATACCTTAGACAATACTTCTTGCTTACCAAAGTCATCCAATTGACTTAGTGCTTGACCAAAGTCATCCAACAATCCCATAAGGTCGCCACGGTTGGCATCAATCATTTCTCTTAGATTGATTCCATATGCTGCCGCTGCTTCTGACGCATTCTTAGTTGGGGTAATGAGTCGGGCAAGACCTGATTTGAGTGCGTTGGCACCATCAACTGCCTGGACACCACCCTCACGCATAGCGGTA
>Ga0208018_100299_pt1 | contig 15031 bp, 34 predicted proteins | sample 31_taG_FD_184105 | JGI IMG/M metagenome (GOLD analysis project Ga0208018, IMG submission 184105) | Marine viral communities from the Gulf of Mexico - 31_GoM_OMZ_CsCl metaG (SPAdes) (version 2) | ecosystem: Environmental > Aquatic > Marine > Oceanic | place: Gulf of Mexico | collected 2015-07-12 | reverse complement strand
TCAGAGCTATGCGTCCGCGAGTTTCGGTCGTAGGGCGTCAGGTCACCAGGCGGCAACATCTCGACGTCGGTGTAAGAAATCAGATCAGACAAGCGCTGCTCCTAAAACGAAACGAAATGGAAAAAATGGCGCACCCACAAATTGTTTTTTGCGACCGTGACAACCCACTGGTCCCTCCCCCCGAGGAAGGACCCGTTTATTCTGAGACAGGTTCATGGCGACACCTCACAGCCTGACATGGTGTCTGCAAAGCAAAAGGGCGCGGCGACGCCAGCGCTAAACTCACACGCAGCGGTCAGAGCAAGATCAAGTCGCTTTGCAGGGTCACCCAGGCTGTAGGTCGAGTAGAGAGAACCAAGAGCGATGTCAGCCCCGCAGCCGACTGCAGCAAAGTCGTTCTGCCCTTCGCCAACCTGAAAGTCGCTCTCGATGCAAAAGAGCCGCCCACGTATCCCGACAAGAAACGCTCCACCGCTCTCGACGCCGTCATTCGTTCGCTTGAAGCCACCATCGCCGAGACATGCCCGCACAGATTCGACAAAGTCGGTCACCATGTACCGAGCCAAATCGACGCCCGCTCCAATTGCTGGTGGCTCGAAGGAATGATGCAGCAGCTGCCCCATTCTAAATGATGAAGTGAAGCCGATCACGAATTCCCCCAGCTTAAACACTTTGGGATCGCGACGGCGAACGATCGACAGACCATCGACGCCAGCACTGTCGCCCGCCAGATACACGGCACCACCATCCACTAGGCCAACAATGCACGTCATGGCCGGCCACCGGCCACCAATGCGCAAATCATAGCGGCATGCGACACTTCACCCCGCAACACAGCGAATGATGATAGCTTGGGCCAAGGCTGCATGCAGGCAAGTGCGACGGCTGACAGGTGACCAGAGTGACGTTCATCATGATATCGAGTGCCCATCAGTTTGCCCCCCCTGCGCGCAGCTGCGCGCGCAACACGGCATAGTCGCCAATCAACACCGGCAGCACCGAACCCTCGGGCAACGCCTCGAGCTCATCAGCGGCCTGCGCCTGGACCGCGCGCGAGTATTCCTTCACGCTTGGCAACACGCTAGAGCCCTCCTTCACGCAAGCGGTCAACAATAGACCGACGATCAGTAGCAACGGCAGAACCCGCATCCTGCATCCTCCTCATGGTTTTGATGTTATCGAGGGACTGACGCGATTTAGCGTCACGACGTCCGTCCCGTTCTTTGATCTCGCCCCAGCCTTTCAGGCCAGCCAAGATGGCGATGCCGAGCATGAGGTAGCGACCCCATGCTGAGCGCATGAACCGATGTGCGAACAGGCCAATCATCGTGCTAGGCTCCTGTTCTCACGTGCATCCCGCAGCCGGCGACGACGGGTAGAATATCCGAGTGCCCGAAGTGCGAACCATGCGACCACGCAGAGCCCGCACAGCAGCAAGGCAGGCCAGTGCTCGGTCATCATCGCGCTCAGCTGCCCCATGACACCAGACGCGGCCTGCGCGGCATCACCGGCCTGTTTTGCTTGGGTAGCGATCCCGGCGACACCACCGATGCCCACAAGGTCGCCAACACGCGCCGTCATCTGCGCGTCCTGGGCGGTACCGCTCTCCCGGTCAATTTCCTCTTGGGTGACGAAACGCTCCGGCCGCGGAGCGGCTTTGACCACCTGAAGCCAATCGTCAGCATCAACGACGCCGTCAGAAGGCAGCCCATTGTCAGCCTGGAATGCCAGGGTGGCAGCACGGGTCAGCCGGCCGAAGTCCTTATCAGCACGGCCCAGGTGGTAGCCGCGATCGGACAGCTCTACCTGCCAGACGCCAACATCCACAGATTTGTCACCGAAGCGTAGGGTAGGCCGGTTGGTCTGGAGCACTTCGACACCGCCCAGCATCAAGGTGATGCGCTGCCGCATGTAATCACCGACCGATCGAGCGCCGCGCAAATCGTCGCGCCAGGGCAAGCGCGCCACGTCCCATTTGCCACGCTGCTGGACACCAAGCGTTGTCTGCACCTCAGCATGCGTCAGAACCGTCTGGGGCGTCACAGGGATGCTATACTCAACGCAGAGGTCCGCAACGAGCTTACAGAACGCGTTGAACTGCGCCTCGTTGAGCGGTGACGGCCCAGCATCGAAGGGATGCTCTACAGCGCCGCGCATGCCGCACATGGCGACCCCGATCGACCCGGTATTGAGCCGCAACGTGTGGGCTGCATAATCACCATCAGACGTGACGATGTTATCCTCTACATCCTCTTTGCCCCGCACCACCGACCCGTCGTATTCGACCATGAGATGGTAGTGCTCCTTATCCTCCCTCGAGGCGCGACCCGCCCCAGCTGTCCAATGCGCAATCACGCGCTTCATCTTTCCGCTCACGACACGGCCCCCTTGCTTTGTTGAAATGAAAAATCGTCCAGACACGCCATCAGGAACCACCCTGCAGCGCGATGATCTCGCGAACCCGATAGGTCGAAAGCTCCACGCGATCGGCAATCTCGGCAATTTCCATGCCCTCGGCCTGCATCCGTACAATCTCCCGATCGCGGTGCTTCCGATGGATGAAGCGGCAGTTACTCGGCTGTAGGATCATGCCCGAAAACGCGTAGACCATCTTGCAGGCATCCTGCCATCCGAGCAGCTCGACCAGCTTATGGTCCAGAGAAATGCGCTTGGGGATGTAGACGCAGACGCGCCAGGAACGCGAACCCGAAGGGGGCAGCTTCCCGATGAACTCAAGCGCCTTGTCGCGCCCGAGAACCTCCGCAATTTCCTCAACCGATTCCGGCAATCTTGCCACCAGATCACGCCGCATCAAATTTCCCCGTCTCGTTACCCCAAACCGTCCAACCCTGCCGGGATTGGCGTGAAAACATCTCAAGGCGCTTCGCGTTGGGCATAAGCCCCTCCGCGGCCGCAAAAGCCTCATCAGGCTTCCGGCTGTGTTCGCGCGCCTTTGCCTCGATCGTGATGGAACTGGCCGGCCAATCCATGCCAGACGCATGGAACCCGTCGTCATAACTGGGGATCGTTGACCGGGTGGAACGCGTCGTCTTCGGCGACCCCCTCGTCCCGATAAGGAACGGCTCATTCGATGAGCGCAGAACATAGCCTGTACCAAAGCAATCCTTGCCGTGCTTGGTCCGCTTCACCCACGTGCCGGCCGTCTTAAACTCGAACCCCCAGGCGTCCATGATACGTAGAGCCTGCGGCAACATCGGGTTCAGCGCCCAAAGCCAGAGAAGACAGTCCTTCGCCGCCACGGCCTCAACTGGCAAAGCAGCCAGATCGTCCAGGCTCATACAGTCGTAGTGCGCCTGCGGAGCCTTCGCCTCACCAGCTGCGGAGTACAGGTCAAAGCGCCAAGGATTGTCAGCCATGATCAGATCAAAGCCGCCATACGGGCGCAGGCCAACAAACTCTGCCATCGCGCTCATAGCAGCGTCCCCGTAGCTTCTTGGACGTCGCCCAGCGCGCCAGAATGAAACCGCGTGTCGATGATAGGCTTGCGCCAGACACGACGGCGCAGAGACTCGATCATTGCTGTGTGGATCGCAGGCGCGGGCAGCTGCTCGCAAATCACATCAGTCAGGATATGGACGTGCGGCCGCTGGGTGATCTTCAGCTGGTAGGCCTTAGCAATCGCAAAAAGCTCGTCGCGCCATAAGGTGCCGCACATACTGCGTGGACACAGGAACTTCCCCTCCGATGGGGCACACGGATCGAAACGGATGTCGTCTCGCAAGGTCTCGTAGGTGTATCCCCCCCGAGGCGTTGGGATGCGCTCCCCTAGCTTTGTTGCGCGGTTGTAGGGGCGAACTGATCCATCGATGACTTCCAGGCGTCCCCATCCGGCAGGGCGTTTGCCAAAGCACTTATCCTGCAGCCCAGCGCTGGGCAGTAACCACATCTTGCGACAGACACGGCCATACACATGCCCTTGCAGATCCAGACGCGCTGGGCTGTCTCCGTCTCCCTTGATCTCTACACCGACGATCTCGTTCTCGGTGATTGCCGCGACATCGACACGGGCACCACCCCAATCGGCGACACTGAACTCATTCACGATCAGCGATCCGGGATAGGTCTCACGCATCCAAGCGACTGCGAGATCAAGCAATTGGTGAGCCTTCATACAAACACCGAAAATAGAGCGCTCAAAATCCCGATCGCAAACGCGGCCATTGCGGTGCGCCGAACGCTCTCCAAATCTTCTGCATCGTGCTTCAGGCGCTCACGGCCGATCCGAAGGGTATCGAGGCCTTTCTTCAGCTCCGCCTCCCGCTCGGCAAGACGATGAGCTCGAACTCCGACATCAGCTAGTGTGCAGAGAACCGTCGCCGTCTTGTTGTCGATCGTGACCTCGGGCGAAACAGCGGCATAGACGCGAACGCGATCCATTGTGGTCAGGGCATCCGTCATACTTCGACCACCTCGATGCCCTGGGCCTGCGCAACAGCGCGGCGAACCTCGTAGTCTCTTGTTGGTGTGCCCTTGGCATCCTTGTAGACGCGCAACCCTGTTTCCAGATCGGTGTAGGCAAAATCGACCGTCAGCCTCATGTGTCTCCCCGTGCGGGTGCGCAACGGACCATCGCGGCCGAACAAGGGGATCTTCACCTGCAGCTGGAGGTCGGCAATTTTCCCGACCCGCTCGAGCTGGCGCAGACCAGCGTAACACCGTGCCTCATGCTTGGAATCGAAACTGATGCCATCAAGCTCTTTGCGAACGGCGCCATACTTCTGCTTTTTGGGCTGGGTTTGGATTGCAGCGAACTCGGCCGCGGTCATGCGTTCAGTCAAGCCACCCGCTCCCGCATGTATTTCTTGAACAGTGCGACCAGGGAGCGCTCGAATAGCGAGCGGCCTGAGCTGCGGAAGTGTTCGGGCGTTTCGCGCAACTTCGAGACACCGCGCAAAATGCTGTCGAAAGAGTTTGCGTTGATAAACTCCACCAGGACCGAAGTGGGAACCTTGTGGAACTGATCCACGACCGACAGCCACGGCCCCAGCACGTCAGCAGAGTACATATGGACGTCGTCACCCTGGGCGGACTTCGACAGAGCGTCGAGCGCGCGGGTCACCGTCTCTGCGCGGCCGTTGTCGACCAGCTTCCTGATTGTGGAGATGCAGTACAGATCGCGGGGTTTCTTCATCGAAGCTGACGAATTCCCATGCATGAGCCGGCACCCAGCAGCTGCGACCGCGGCCTGTGAGTTGACCGCCCACGGCTCCTCGGAGGCGAGAGCTGCTCGATAGATGTGAAAACCAGAGACGGCCGTGACGTTGCCGTTCACCCAGGCGAACGCCTGAGCCTGCTCCTTCAGGGACATCTGGCAGACCATAGCCGGCACACGTCGATGCCCCCGAAGCGCAGCAGCATGCGCGCGGTGCTGGCCATCGATCACTGCGAGCTTGCCGCCGTTTACCGGAGCGACCAAAAGCGGAGTAAACCGCCCCCAATCGAAGCTCTTCGCAATCTTGAGAATGTTGGACCGGCCGCGCTGCTCGATGTTCCGCTGGTAGCGATCGTCAAAGACCAGGGCCGAGATCGGAACCCATAGCAGCTCCGGGGCATCGTCCCCATCATTCGGTGCCATATGTGCCGAAGCGTGGAACACAGACAGATCAACGGGACGGAATTGTTCGGCGTTATCCATTTTTGCGGCCTTTCGCGTTTTGCAGCTGCTGCGCCGCGAACTTGAGAGCCCGAGCCACATCACCCGCGGCCGGATCGCTCGCGGACAATCCAAGCTGGACCTGATAGGCCCCCTGAATTTCATCGATCGAGTGAAAGCGTTTGCGCACCGGCACGTCCGCGATCGGACCAGGGCGAGTGCCGTGGATCATGCAATCGCCGGCTGCCTGATCGACAGTCACGGTGACGCGACCGAAGGTGCTGCCATTCGAAGCGGGGTCGTTGTGGACGGCGCTCATAGGTTGATCCCCGCGGCACGGCACTCGTCAACGGTGACCTTCCCATCAAGGCACAGCTGGTGGGCAACACGGGGCGAACAGTGGGCCGCGCTCACGGCCTTAGCCTTGATCCAGTTGGCCCATCGGTTGTTAACGGCCTCGGCGTTCGCAGAGCTCTCGGCCGCTGACTTCGGAGCAAAGGGCACCCAGCCTTTGCGGGTTATCCAATTTTGCGAATAGGCCACATAGCGCGGCGAGTTTCCCTTTTGCTCTTCGGCGTAGGCACGGGCCCCCGAGATGATGACCTCTGGCGAGGTGCCGGCCGCAATTGCCTTTTTCAGCGCCGCCTCGGTTTCGATGGGATCACCAGGGCGTGGATGGAGATCCAACAGCTGCTCAGTCAAATCTTTGGAAAAAGCATTTGTCTGCGGGTCGGTTTCCGACGCGCAAGGTTCCTTTACTGGTTCCCTTACAGGTTTGTCTCCACTGGGGTGGAGTTGGGTTTGGCCTAAAAGTGGAGATGGGTCTGCATCAAAAGTGGAGTTGGACCCATCTCCACTTAGTGGAGTTGGCTCAGTATCCAGATCCTCGTCACACCCCAGGATGTACAGGGTGGACAGCCGTTCCTTGGTTTGTGGGTTATACCGCTGTTTTCGGCGGATCAGCTTCTTCGTTTCTAGCCCGTTTAGACACTTATTCAGCCCCCCGTTCGACAGGCCTGTCTTCACACGAAGAAACTTCTGTTCAGGGAAGCACCCCTTGCTGGGGTTGTGACAGTCAGCAAGGAAAAACAGGACGCGAAACTCGCCTGACGTTAAGGCGTCAGCCGGGACCTCTGAAAACCAGTTTGTCGCTTTGTGGCTCATAGCGTCCCCCCGAAAGAAACCGTGTCCGAAAATGAGACACGGGCTCGTCGCTTTGAACGCTTCAACAGGTAAAGGCTGATCGTAACCGCCCGCCTGATCTGGCGTTCGCTCAAGCCGTCGAACAAGCGCAAGTATTCATTCACGGTCATGACGTGGCACCTCGGCGAAAGTTGTTGCCCGGCAGGGTTCCCACCCTGCCAGGACTGCCCGCACCGCTCCGGGAATGAAAAGGCGGTACGTATCTGAAAAGGCTGATAATTGTTTGACTAACCGCAAACCAAATCTGCTGCTGTGCAGCATGGGCGATAGCGATAAGTCCGGCGATAAGTCCGAAGTAGGTCAAAAAAATATGCGAAAACAGCATGTTATGCAGCCTCCGCAAAAAGCATCTGGAACGCGATCTGACCGTGCTCACGCATGGCGACCGCGACGTGCCCGCCATTGGCCCCAAATTCGCCTTTCCACCAGTTTCTGGCGGTCCTTTCGGACACTCCGAACACGCTCGTGACGTGCCCGATGTTCCGATAGTTGGCGAGGATGTACGCCTGCCAGCGGGCCGGGAATTCGCGATGGACCTGGTAGGGATCATAGCGGCCGCGATCGCCGGAGGAAGGTCCGCTCGCCTGACCAGGCCCCAAGGTGACATGATCCCCGTATGCAGAACCATTCACATAAATCACGACAGGCGAACCAGGGGGCAAAGCGCTCATGCGGCCTCCTCGGATTTAGGCGCAGGAGGGTTATCCTTCATATACTGCCTCAACCTTTGAGCATCGCGCTCCAATGCATCGAGACGTCGCTCATGACGCGACACGTACCTGCTATCGTTCAATGCTCGGACGCAGACAGTGGATGCCTTGAGCCCGACCTCCTCGCAGTAGGCATGCAGCTCGTCGATAACGCTTTCATGTTTCATGGCCCCATACGTTGGATAACTAGCCAATCTTGTCAATGGACAATTAGCCAATTCCTGTTGGCTGATTGTCGAATTATCCATTTCACATGATCAATGAGCCCATTCCGACCTTCGAAAGCGCCTTGAAACGCCACCTCGAGGCATCCGATTTAGATGTTACGACCTTGGCGCGGAAAGCAGGTGTAAGCCGTGATGCCCTGTACAAGGTTGTTTACGGCAAAACCAAATCACCGAGCCTTGAGATAATTATCAGAGTGGCCAGCGCATTCGGCGAGACCGTCGAGGAGTTTATGGGTCTGACGCCTGCGCAAATCCGGGATGATTTGCTTGATGAGATTGGTCGATTGTCAGCCCAAGAGCGCGCTGTACTTCATGCATCGTTAACGGCGCTTCGCCCTCAGCAAGCCGCCGATGGCGCAGGCAAAGAGCCAGCCCAAGAGCCTGCTCGTTTGAAAGATCCTGAATGACCGATTCCCCCCACATTCAAGAACATTAGTAGAACATTCAACCTAAAGGAAGTGATATGAAGTATAAAAAAATTGCTTTGCTGATTTGTTTTGTAGCATTCGCCAGCCCATTGAGCGCTGAAACATGCGATATCTCGGTTGCGGAGGGTAAGCTGCAGAAGGCGGAGGCGGCTGGTATCATTTCTGGCGTTGGTTTTTTTAATGACAAGCCAACGATTGCCGTCGAACGACAGACTTGGGATGCCATACGCTTGGATGCTCGCCTGGGTATGATTGAGACGCTTGAATGTGCGATTGCCGGTCCCGGCAATATTTTGGCAGAAGTCCAGATTATTGATCTTGGCGGTTTGGTTCTTGCGACCTTCGATGGTGTCGACCGGCAGCTCCAAGTGGCTGAATAGCGACCGCATTCCTTGGAGAGCCACAATCCATAAACCTGCTTGCTGCGCACAGCGATTCGCCAAGGCGTAACTGTGATTTTGGATAATTAGCCAATTTTGCATTGACGTTGGACAATTATCCAACATACTACCTCCTATGACATCAGGAGGCGAATATGCACACACAAGCTCAACCGACACTGCCCCAGGCGAAACCATCTGACCAGTTTCTGAGCGACGCGAGGATGATCGCCGCCAATCCCGAACAATATCACGACCGGCCGATCCTGCGCCGCCTCGCATGGATGACGCTCATGGCCGCGCGCGGGCACAGCGTGAACCAGAGACGCCTGGCACTCCTTCCTGCGGAAACACAGCAATGAGCGCCCGCCTGACAGACGAACAGCTGGCAGCGCTCAAGGACGCCCACCGCTCGATCAACGAAGGTGGGCTGATTGAGATGCCCTCGCGGAACCCGCTGGACCAGTGCTGGACTGCGATGAACCCCGACTTCAAAAAGCGCCACGCACAGAGCACCGTCGAGAGACTGAGCAAGATGCAGCTGCTGGTGATCACCGGGCTGCCAGACCAGCGGAATGCCAGCATCAGCGAACTCGGCCTCATGCACCTCGACATCGAAGGTGCCATGCAATGAGCGATCGTCAGCGCCCACCCAACCGACGACCGTCGATCACGCGCGAGGTGGTATGGAAGACTGAGACTGCACAGCACAGCTTCCACGTCACGATCGGGCTGGATGAGAAGACGGCACGGCCGGTCGAAGTGTTCTACGCTGACGGTCAACGCAACGGCTCGCAGCTGCAACACGCGATCCAGGACGCATGCGTCCTCATCAGCCTCCTCCTTCAGCACGGCGTGGATCCGGCCACGATTGCCAAAAGCCTGTCGACCACTCCAGTGCTCGGCACCGAAATGCCCTCCTCCGTCATCGGAGTGATTGCCAACGACATACTGCGCGGGGTGATCGAAACATGAACGCCCAGCGCCCGCAGGTTCCTGCCACCGTCACAACACTTGTCCACGCGACGGCAACTTTGCCCTCGAGCTCCCCCTACTGCTCGAGGGCACCTTTCCATTTCCCCGAGATCGGCGACCAGGTCCGCTTTGCCAGGACGCCGATCCAAGATGCCGAGATCGGCACGGTGACAGCGCGAGAGTTTGGTACCCGCTGCATCGAAGTGACCGATTTGAATGCGAAACCGCTCCGGCTTATGCCAGGACAATACAAGGTGATCAGCACATGACACCCGAACGCCAGACACTAATCGAACGCATCCGCGCGATGCAGGCAAAAGCTGAAAACGAAGCCAGCACAGAAGCAGAGGCGATGCAGGCAGCCGCGATGGCAGCTCGTCTCATGTCAAAGCACGAAGTTACCGACGAGGAATTATCAATCATCGAGGCTGGTGGCTACGGCATCCAGATGCAACGCGTAAACCATGGCACCAAGAGAATGCACTTCTCGCTCAAGTATGCCGCGCACGGTATCGAAGTGCTTACAGAAACCAGGGGATATGTCGGGACAAACTGGTCCGACGAACAACGGCTGGTGTTTACAGGTTTGGACAGCGACGTCGAAATGGCGATTTATCTATCGCTTGTCATTAAGGGAGCCGCTGACCGTGCGTGGAAAGCACACGCAACGGGAAGAATCTTCAGTAATCGGACGAGGTCGCGCAAGTCTTTCCTGATCGGTTTTGGCTGGCGCATCAAGGAACGGCTAATTGAACTTGCTCAGGAGCGTAAGGAGGCACGGTCCACCAGCGGCACTGCTCTGGTGGTGCGGAAGGATGCGCTGATCGAAGCTCACCTCGCAGAACAAGAGGTCGACATTAAGTCGAGTCGCTCGCGGAAAACCACCATCGACGGAAATTATGACCATGGCGCGAGCGCAGCCAACGATTTGAACCTGTCACGACCGCTTGGCGACGACAGAACCTCAGAGCCGATGCGATTGGAGGCAAGCACATGAACGCCCAAACCCTACCACAATGGGTGGTCGAACCCCTCGACATGAATGGAGCCGCAGCCGCGCTCGGGGTCTGTCGCCGACATCTCGTAGCTATTGTCAAAAATCATCCGCACTATGAGCTGCGCGGGAAGAAAAAGATTTTCTACCCAGAACACATTGCGCAAATCAGAAAGGAATTGGCATGCGTAAAGACTACGACCCGATCTGGGACGAAAAATGGGGCTGGAAAGTCGATTTCTACATCGAAGGCGAGCGGGTTCGCCGACGCCTTGGCATCCGTGACAAGAGCCTCAAGAGAATCGCAACCGCGAAAGCGGAGAAGATCTACCGCGAACTCTGGGACCGTCGTCTCAATCCAGTAGCACAGGCTGCGGGCACACCATTCTGGTCAGCGGCAAAAGGGTACGTCGACGCGGGTGGCGAGGCACGGTTTTTGCCCAAGCTGATCCGGCACTTTGGAGAAACCACCATGATCGAAGACATTGATGAAGCGGATATCGTCCAGGCTGGTGTTGCCATCTACCCCGGGCGCGCAGCTGATACAGTCAGGCGACAGGTGCGGGTGCCAATCACCGCGGTGATCAGATGGGCCCAAGGCAATCGCCGCCGGCCGTCCACGGATAACAAGCGGGTGCGCTGGCTCACTCCCGAGGAAGCCGATGCGCTCCTGAGCGCGGCCGCAACGCTCACGCTGCCCAGGCATTCGAACCCGGAACCGTACACACTGGCAAAGATCGCTTTTCTTCTCGGCTCCGGCTGCAGGACGGGTGAGTGCTTCGCCGCCAATGTCGATGACTGGAACCCCGGCAGCTCGCAGCTGTGGATCCCGGCGATCGAGGTAGGAGCCGGGAAAACACGAAGCTCCGCGCGATGGGTCAAGCTCCCAGAGCGATCGGTTGAGCTCATGGGCGACCTGCCGATCAAGGGTCGTATGTTCCGGACCCCTTACGGGAAGGAAATCAAGCTGATCGAGAGTGGCGGTGGCCAGATGCAGACTGCCTTCAACAAGGCGCGCGATTTGGCAGGCCTGGGCGACGATGTGACCCCGCATGTGCTGCGCCACACCTGGGCGACGTGGTTCTACGCTCAGACGCGCGATTTCGGCGGTCTCATGGACCAGGGCGGGTGGTCGAAAGCAGACATGGCGAACCGGTACCGCAAGCTGGCACCCGATGATCTGTCCGAGCGGCTGCTGAAGCACGGCTGGGACTTCCGGCCGGAACTACCCGAGGAACGCCGGAGCAAACTCAGGATCGTCGGTGACCAATAGCGCGACGGAAAATGTATAGCGGCCACCGCTGTACAAACGAGACAACGAAAGGAGACGGATGTGCCGATCAGCCCAGAGAGAATGAAGCGTTACCCAGGCGGGTCGATCCACTCCAAAGTCTGGAAAGCCTTCCGCGCGTTTCTGCTCTTCAGGGCCGGCAACCGATGTGAAGGCACACCCCAGCACCCAGACTGCCGCGCGCGCAATGGCCACCCCCACCCCGAGACAGGGGGCAAGGTTGTGCTGACGATCGCACACATGGACCATGATGAGACACATGCGGATCCCGACAGGTGCCGCGCGCTCTGCCAGCGATGCCACAACAAGTGGGATGCACCGCACCGCATAAAGAACGCGGCCAGGACACGCCGTCGGAATTCACCTCAGCTCGATATCGAAGATTACATCGAGGCAACAGCGTAACACCCAAGAAGGAACCACCACATGAACCACCCGATCGACACCCACGTTGGCAGACAAATCAGAGCCTTCCGGATCCGGAAACAGCTTTCGCAGACCGATCTGGCGACCGAACTCAAAATCTCATTTCAGCAGATCCAGAAATACGAAACCGGCCACAACCGGGTCAGCGCGTCGAAGCTGGCCCTGATCGCAGCCAAGCTCGATGTGCCGATTAGCGCTTTCTTCCCCGAGTGTTTCCAGGACCGCGATTTGACCACAGACGAACGCAGCCTGCTCGCCAACTTCCGGTCTGCAAAGCCGGAGGCGCGTGTTTCGCTGATCAGCATCGCCTCGCAGATCGCAGAGGTACAACATGCCTGAAGAATTTCCCAATATGCCTGAACGCATGCATTTCATATCCGACCGCCGAGGCAACAACCTGCAGGTTGGGGCGGAAATTTCGGCAGAAGATGCCCTGAAGAAAATTACCGAAGGCTACGACGTTCAGATTGTAACCTACGTGAAGCAGGCACCGCGTGTCGTCATGAGTGAGCAAAAATGACCGAACACACGATCACCATAAAGACGAGCCCTAAATTTAAGCCGCATCGAACTCTTGTCGCCGTAGGCGCGCAAGTCGGCGTCATCGGAGTGGGAGTGATCGCAGATAGCCCGGCAATGCAGTGGGCCGGGTTTGGCGTCCTAGCCCTCATGCTCATCACACTGACTGCACGTGATAAGAGCAGCGGTCTCACTTTTGATGAGGCACGAAAGAAAATCGACAAAATCGAAATTGATAGCGACTGAGCCCGGAGGCCTACATGGCGAAACTAAAATCCCATTATTTACTTGTCAGGGTTTCGGCACCAGATGACATGCCCGCCGTCCAGGTCCGCCGCGAAGTCCGATCCCTAATCAACGATCAGTGCAATCACTCTGCTCACGAAGGTGACCTTCGCGCAGCCAAAGTCTCGCCCGTGCCAGAAGGCTGGGTGGGGCAGTCCACCTAAGCCAACGGGAGGCCAGCATGGTCACAACACTTAGTGAAACGACCAGACCAGCGCGCAAACCGCACAGCTGCGACGAGTGCGGACGCACAATCTCGAAGGGTCAAGTTTACCTGCGGCAAGCCAACACGGATAGCTCTCAAATTTGGACGTATAAGGCCCACACAGACTGCGCAGAAATGTCGCAGCAATTTAGAAGTGAAAACAAGCTCTGGAGCGATGAATGGTATCCGCTCCACGAATACTTTGACAATTCCGGGCAGATAAACGCATGGCGCGGGCTTTTCCCCCATGCAGCCTGCCGGATTGCGTTTACCCAAAACCTGAACCCTTAAAGCCCCGGAGGTTTCACACTTGCCCCTAGAAATCGGAAAAGACGTGCCGTGGAATGCCTCATGGTCAGGCGAGGACAAACATCAAATCCGGCCATGCCGATACGCAGGTGGATCGCTCGCGGTCTGGCAGCCGTTCAACCCGGGGGTGGGGCGGCCGATCTTCGCTGCACCCCACATGGTGCGTCAACGTAAGAGTATTTCCGAAATGCGGTGCACGGTCTGCGGGGAAAAGACGCCAGAAGATGACCGGTGGTGGTTCCCGTTCGGCGATTGGCGAGATGGGTGGTGGGTCAGCACGGAAAGCCCTGTCCATAAGCGGTGCGCCGACCTCGCCGCACATGCCTGCCCAATCCTCCGAAAGAAGGGCCAACCGCCTATCCGAATGCCACATGGATGGTCGGTCCTGGCGGCAGTGGTAGGTGGCGCAGAAGCTGACAAGGATTTTGGCATTAAGACGGCCAACCGCAGCGTGGTGGGCCACCTGAAACTGGCGTGGCGAAACCCCGCTTTCCTACAACCGAATTAACCCTAGGAGGCCGATATGGCAGAGAACGAAACGGACGCGGAATGGATAGAGGATGCCTGTCAGATTTTCGACACCCATGCGCAAAACCTTGGATGGGCACGGCACGTCTATTCCGAAAAACTGCCCGCGCTGTTCAAAGGGGCGCAAAAGGTGTTGCCGCTAATCGAGGCCGCGGGCCGAGAGGAAGTGACAGACACCCAAGACTGGGACGAAGCGGAAGCGATGATCCGCGCTGCTGTCGGACAGTTCAAATCCCCCCCCAACGGAGAGAAACTGAAAGCATACACCACACCCGTGATCGCTGCGGCTCAAAGGGTCGCCCGCCAGCAAATAGAAGGCCTGGATCGCCACGAACACCGCGACCTCGACACGCTCGAAGCTGCTGGCTTGATGGATAAAGGCATCTGCGAAGATGCCGAAATGCAAGACACCCTAGAGGTTGGCGAAACCATGTGGACCTTCAATGCGGATGGGGACGCGCTGATAGCAGCCCTTCGCGGCGAGTCCTAAAAAAACGGAGGCCACATGCTGCATAAACCGATAACGCTCTTTCAGGCACTGGCGCTCTATTCGGCGCATAGCATGCTGAATTCACCAATCATCGCATCCTACGTTTACGGATGGATGTCCAACTGACCCCCTCGCCGAAAGCAAGAACCCCCAGATGCAAATCACCGAAGCCTCACACAAGACAGAGCTCCCTGGCAGCGGAATCGGCAATCTGAATATTTTGGGCAACATTTGGTCAATCGCTGTTTTTGCCCCTGTGGCACAGCAAAATCGCCAGAATATTCCCAAGCCATTCCAGTCAATAAAAACAGGGGTTTGGGTGGCGGAGACGAAGGGATTCGAACCCTCGAGACCCTTCCGGGCCTACTCCCTTAGCAGGGGAGCGCCTTCGACCACTCGGCCACGTCTCCGTCGACGCGTATATCCAAGAAAACGCATGGGGCACAA
>Ga0208018_100298_pt1 | contig 15055 bp, 15 predicted proteins | sample 31_taG_FD_184105 | JGI IMG/M metagenome (GOLD analysis project Ga0208018, IMG submission 184105) | Marine viral communities from the Gulf of Mexico - 31_GoM_OMZ_CsCl metaG (SPAdes) (version 2) | ecosystem: Environmental > Aquatic > Marine > Oceanic | place: Gulf of Mexico | collected 2015-07-12 | reverse complement strand
AGCTCTGTTGTAGCCAATTGTTTCTCCTTCTTCAATGTTGTGAATTTGTGATACTATGGATTTTAATGAAGTAATTGGAATTAAGCTTTTGTTTTCTTCTTCGGAGTTCCCAAAACCATACAAACCAATACCACATCTCACCATATCTAAATGCGCTTCAGGATAATTCAAAACACCAGATGTATTACAAATATGTAATAACGGCTTATAGCCAATTTGTTTTGTGAAGTTTTCAGCAATGGAGTTAAAGCTAGAAATCTGAGATTTAGTAAACTCTCGTTCGTTTAAATCTTCACTGGCAGCCAAATGTGAAAAGATAGATTTCACATGTAACGTATTGTTATTTGCTAATTTTGAAACAATATATTCAACATCATTTTCCCAGAATCCTAATCTATTGAGACCTGTATTGAACTTAATATGTACAGGGTAATTTTCTTGCTTCTGCGTATTAGCAACTTGCCAAAATTCGTTTAAAACCTTTGGATTATATAGGCTTGGCTCTAGACAACGATCAATAACTGTTTTAAAGGTTACTGGTTGAGGATGCAATACCAGAATGGGTTTTGTAATGCCAGCATCACGTAAAGCAACACCTTCAGAAGTAAAAGCTACTGCAAAATAGTCAACATTTAAGTCTTGTAATCGGAGCGCAATTTCGGCTGCATCACTGCCATAAGCAAATGCTTTTACAACCGCTAAAAATTTAGTGTTCTTGTCAAGTTTTGATTTTAGATGATTAAAATTATGCTCAAGTGCACCTAAATCAATTTCTAGAATGGTTTCTTGAGCTTTAGCCATTTCCTGTTTTAAATTTGGGAGAGATTTCTTCAGCCTCATTGACCTTTATGTTTCTTACCTTATCACGAAGCATAGATTTATAATAGGCAGCTCTGCTCAATGGTTCATATTGTTCAACCTCACCTAACAAAACTAGATCATCACTTTTAGCTTTTCTATAACTGTATTGTGCAAGATTTCCTGTTCTTGTACACACGGCATGCACTTTAGTCACATACTCCGCAGTAGCCATGAGGTTCGGCATTGGACCAAACGGATTGCCTTTAAAATCCATATCTAAACCAGCGACAATAACACGGACGCCCTTATTGGCCAAATCGTTACAAACCCTAACGATTTCGTCATCAAAAAATTGAGCTTCGTCAATACCAACCACGTCACAACCATCTGCTAAAATAGGTATGTTTGCGGCTGCAGGAACTGGCGTTGAACGAATTTCATTAGCATCATGAGACACGACTTTATCTTCATCATAACGTACATCAATTGCAGGTTTAAAGATTTCAACCTTTTGTTTTGCAAATTGAGCACGCTTCAACCGTCGTATCAATTCTTCAGTTTTACCAGAAAACATTGATCCACAGATGACTTCAATCCATCCAAATTGTTCTTTATGATTTACCGTATTTTCGAGAAACATTTCGTAAATTTAACACTAAAACGAAGTAAACTTTCGTTTGTATAAAGGTGAAGCAAATTTATTAAAAATCAAAAACCTAAATTGCATAAAATTTAAAAGTTATGAAGAAGAAATTGGAGTCAGATTTAATTAGTATTGCGCATAGGATTCTAAAATTGAAAGGCAAGGAAGATGTAAACAAATTGCATGCTGAAGTAACTCAACTATATGAAAAATTAACTGTTTTAAAATTTGCCCAAGACAATTTTGAAGAAGATATGCCTACTATTGGAAGTGGAACGTCGTTTTTTGATACTATGGAAAGAACGTTTAACAATAAAGTAAGCGACACTATTGAAGTTGAGGATCAGGTTTATGTTAATGTTGATGATTCTGAAGATGATGGCATTTTCGAGCCAGTGATGGAAAAAATTAAAGATATGGTTGCGCAAATGCCTCAAGAAACGCACGCTGTAGATGCCATGGTCGAATCAGTAATCCCAAATGGAAAGTCAAAAAAGAATGAATTAGAAGAATTAGTGGCAGATTTTCAAGAAATGCCAGTTTTTGAACCTGTTACTGAGGCCAATAAGCGAAAAGCAGACAACGAAAAAAAATCGCTGAACGATAAATTAAAAAGTACAGGTTTTGCCATAGGACTTAATGATAAATTGGCTTTCATAAAACATCTTTTTGATGGAAAAAGTGAAGATTACGAGCGTGTACTTTCTCAAATAAACACCTCGTCAACTTTTGAAGAAGCAAACACTTTAATTCAAAATATCATCAAACCAGACTATAATCATTGGGAAGGGAAAACTGAATTTGAAGAACGCTTTATGGAAATCATTGAAAGTAAGTTTGATTAATGAGTAAACTCTACATCGTTCCAACACCAATCGGAAATCTAAAAGACATGACATTTAGAGCCATTGAGGTTTTAAAAGAAGTCGATTTAATTCTTGCTGAAGACACACGCACTTCAGGTAAATTATTGAAGCACTTTGATATCGCTACACCTTCACAATCGCATCACATGCACAATGAGCACAAAACGGTTGAAGGATTAATTAATAAGTTAAAAAGCGGAACAACAATAGCATTAATCAGCGATGCTGGAACTCCAGCCATTTCAGATCCTGGATTTTTACTAACAAGAGCTTGTATTGAAAATAATATTGAAGTGGATTGCCTTCCAGGAGCCACAGCTTTTGTTCCAGCTTTGGTGAATAGTGGTTTACCTAACGATAAATTTGTATTTGAAGGATTTTTACCTGTAAAGAAAGGACGTCAAACACGACTTTTAACGTTAGCAGAAGAAACCAGAACCATCATTTTTTACGAAAGCCCTCATAAACTCCTAAAAACACTCGCTAACTTTTGTGAATATTTTGGAGATGACAGACAAGTTTCGGTATCGAGAGAGCTCACAAAACTCTATGAAGAAACCATAAGAGGAACTGTTAAGGAGGTCTTAGATCACTACACAAGCAAACCACCTAAAGGGGAGATAGTGATTGTAGTCGCTGGTAAAAAGTGATTCGTTCTTCTGAACTTGATTCAGAATCTAAAAAAAGCGCAATGCAAGAACTGCTTCACAACATAAGACAGTGCACTATTTGTTCAAAGGACTTAGCACTTGGTTCACGACCTGTCGTATCTGCACATCCAGATTCTAAAATTGTTATTATTGGTCAGGCTCCAGGAACTAAAGTGCATAACTCTGGAATTCCTTGGGACGATGCCAGTGGAAAGCAATTGCGTAAATGGCTTAATGTGTCTGACGAAGATTTTTATGACGAAACCAAATTTGCTATAGTACCCATGGGATTTTGTTATCCAGGAAAAGGAAAAAGTGGGGATTTACCACCACGACCAGAATGTGCTCCTCAATGGCATCGAGCCTTATTTGATTTTATGCCATATGTTGAATTAGTGATTCTTATAGGCATGTATGCACAGAATTATTATTTAAGGGATAAAGCAAAAAGAACCTTAACCGAAACGGTTGCCAATTATGAAACGTATTTACCAACCTATTTCCCATTGCCACATCCTTCGCCACGAAACAGATTTTGGCTCACCAAGAATCCTTGGTTTGAGGTTGGAGTGTTACCTTTTTTGCAAGAAAAAGTTAATTCTATTTGGCACAATAAAACGATCAGCTAGAAATTAATTTCGCTGTTTAAAAAAGATAAAATTTAATATTGAGAACCATTGTGCTTCCCTTCATTCCAGCCATATTTTCCTAAATACTGTTCGCCACTTTCAACAGCACCTTCTTCAATGTTGGTTCCCATACTATCGTTCCAACGGTTGAGATAGCCAAAAAGTGAAATCACCCCTAACATCTCTACAATTTCGCCTTCATTCCAATGTTCGTAAAGTCGTTTTTTAATGTTTTCATCAACAGTATTAGGCACCATTGATGCAGCCAAGCTAAAATCCAATGCAGCACGCTCAGCCTCATTAAAAGCTGGGTGTGTTCTGTATTCCCAAATGTTGTCTAGTTGTTCTTGCTCTGCACCATAACGCTCAGCAGCTCGAATAGCATGTGCTTGACAATATCTGCAACCAGTTGAGTTACTACTTACCCAAGCGATCATGCGTTTTAAAGCCGAAGTCACACGACCATCATTGGCCATTACAGCTTTGTTGAGGTTAATAAATGCTTTTGAAATTGCTGGTCGCCTTTGCATGGTTAACACCGAATTTGGACAAAAGCCAAGCGTTTCATTAAAGAATTCGGCTAATTCTTTGGTTTCTAAATCATGGTCTGCTGATAATGGTGTTACTAGTGGCATAGTCTGTTTTTTATTGGTATTTTTGAACTAACAATAAACGAAAAATCTTTGAATATGATAAATAAAATCACCACAGAGTGGAAAGGCGGAATGAAATTTGAATCTGATAATCCAAGTGGAAAGACCTTAATGATGGACACCAATGTAGAAGGAAGTGACGAGCGTTTTGGGTTGTCTCCCAAAGCTTTGATGCTATCAGCTCTTGCAGGATGTACTGGACTTGATGTTGTTTCTGTTTTGGATAAAATGAAGGTAAGCAATTACGATTTTAAAATGGAAGTCACTGGCGAATTAACAGAAGAGCACCCAAAGTATTATCATAAAGTTAAACTTGACTACCACTTTCATGGAAAAGATTTAGATGAGAAAAAAATTAAAAAGTCAGTAGATCTTTCGATTGAAAAATACTGTGGTGTCATGGAAATGTTTCGTCAGTTTGCTGATTTACAGACTGAAATCCATTATCATAATAAATAAGAATTTATTTATGCGCTGGACGCTTAAACCTAAACCTGAAGCCTCGAAAGTGGCACACCTAACTAAAGCACTTCAAGTTGATGATGTTGTGGCAACTTTGTTACTACAACGAGGTATTGAAACTTATGAAGCTGCTAAAACATTTTTCAGACCAAGTTTAAGTGATTTACACGAGCCATTCTTAATGAAAGACATGGATAAAGCTGTATCAAGGATAGAAACTGCACTTCTTCAAAACGAAAATATTTTGGTGTTTGGAGACTATGATGTGGATGGAACATCTTCAGTAGCTTTGATGTCTTCGTATTTAAAAACAAGAACAGAACATGTAGCGACTTATATTCCTGATAGATATGAAGAGGGTTATGGAGTATCTTATCAAGGAATTGATTTTGCACATGACAATGATTTTTCACTCATTATTGCATTAGATTGTGGTGTAAAAGCAATCGATAAAGTAGCTTATGCTAAAGAGAAAGGCATTGATTTTATTATTTGCGATCACCATAGACCTGGAAACGAGTTACCCAAAGCAGTTGCTGTTTTAGACCCAAAACGAGACGATTGCGAGTATCCTTATAAAGAATTATGTGGTTGTGGCGTAGGATTTAAACTTATACAAGCATTAGCTCAAAATGAAGGAAAATCCACTGAAGATTTGGCTGAGTACTTAGATTTGGTAGCCACAGCAATTGGAGCAGATATAGTTCCGATTACAGGCGAAAATAGAGTATTAGCTTATTTTGGGTTGCAAGTCATCAATTCAAATCCACGCCCAGGAATAAAAGCAATAATCAATCAGGTTAAGAAAGAAGAACTCACCATAACAGACGTCGTGTTTATCGTTGCACCAAGAATTAATGCAGCTGGACGCATGAAGCATGGCAATCACGCAGTAGCGTTATTAACTGAAACCAATATAAAATTGGCTGAAGAGTACGCTGCAGAGATTGAAACGTTTAATACAGATAGACGAGAAGCAGACCAACAAATTACCGAAGAAGCTCTTCAACAAATAGAAGTTCAAAACGAGCAAGAACGTTTCACCACTGTAGTTTATAAAGAAGATTGGCATAAAGGTGTTATTGGTATTGTTGCCTCAAGATTAACAGAAACCTATTACAGACCAACTTTGGTATTTACCAAAAGCGGCGATAAGTTGGCCGCTTCAGCGCGTTCAGTTTCTGGATTTGATGTTTATAACGCATTGGAAGCCTGCTCAGAACACATTGAACAATTTGGAGGTCATAAATATGCCGCCGGCTTAACTTTAAAAGAAGAAAACTACGAAGCCTTTAAACAAGCGTTTGAAGATGAGGTTTCAAAAACTATTGATAAATCCTTATTGACACCAGAAATTAATGTCGATATGCAAATTGATTTACCTCAAGTAAACGATAAGCTATGGCGAATTATTAAACAGTTTGCACCTTTTGGACCAGGAAATATGACCCCAATTTTTATGACAAATAACTTAAAAGATACAGGTTATGGTAAATGTGTTGGAGAGGATGACAAGCATTTACGCATTACTGTAACCCAATCTGGAAAAGAAAAACTAGTTTGCATAGGGTTTGGTTTAGGAGATAAGTTGGAAGTTATATCAAACAGAAAACCGTTTAAAGCAGTCTATTCTGTTGATGAAAATCATTGGCAAGGTAGGGCTTCGCTTCAATTAAAATTAAGAGATATCAAACCTTAATATGGCAAAAAAAGATCCTTACGCAGCCTTAAGAATTAAAGAGTTCAACATATTTTTATTAGTCCGTTTTGCGTTGGTTTTTGCATGGTCCATGCAGTTTATTATCATAGAGTGGGAAGTGTATTCCATAACAAAAGATCCTTGGTCACTTGGGTTAATTGGTCTCATGGAAGTGATTCCAGCAGTTGGTATGGCATTATTTGCAGGACACATTGTTGATCAAAAAGAAAAAAGAGGACTTTTAATAAAGTGTATCATTGGATTTACCATAATTAGTTTAGGGTTGTTTTTATTAACGTGGCCAAAAGTTGTTGATGGATGGTCAACCAAAACTATTTTATATGGCATTTACGTTTTTGTGTTTTGCGGCGGTCTTGTTAGAGCCTTTATTGGGCCAACAGTATTTTCGTTAATTGCTTTAATAGTCCCTAAAAAATTATATCCAAATGCGGCTACATGGAGTAGCTCTACATGGCAAGTAGCATCAGTTATTGGTCCAGCAGTAGCAGGATTATCGATAGCTTGGATAGGAGTACATTGGTCACTTTGTGTGGTTGTAGGTTTTTCCTTCTTAGCATTAATCAATTTATTAAGGATTTCTAAAAAGCCAATTCTAAATCCAAAAATTGGCGAACCTGTTCTTCAAAGTTTAAAAGAAGGAATACGATTTGTTTATAAAACCAAAGCTATATTAGGAGCGCTAACCTTAGATATGGTTGCCGTATTATTTGGTGGAGCAGTAGCGCTGTTACCAATATTTGCACAGGATATTTTAAAAGTTGGAAGTGAGGGATTTGGTGTGCTACGCGCAGCTCCTGCCGTTGGTGCTTTTTTAACCATGCTTGTCACGGCCTATATTCCGATAAGTAAAAATGCAGGAATGAAATTACTTGGAGCGATTTTTGGTTTTGGTGTTTGTATTATTGTGTTTGGTCTTTCTTCAATATTCTGGATTTCTGTGGTTGCACTATTCTTTAGTGGTGTTACAGATGGTGTGTCTATGGTTATTCGTCAAACTATCTTACAACTCAAAACACCTGACAACATGAGAGGTCGTGTTGCATCAGTAAACTCTATGTTTGTTGGATCATCAAATGAATTAGGTGCTTTTGAAAGCGGCTTAACCGCAAAGCTCATGGGAACAGTAACAGCTGTAGTTTTTGGTGGAACCATGACCTTGATAACTGTAATCACAACAGGAATTGTGTCACCTTCGTTTAGAAAATTAGATTTAACCAAAGACTTAGAAGAGCACGAGAAAGACGATTAGTACTCTTTTAATTCCATTTTTTCACCATCAAAAACACCATAAGTGTAATAACGAATCCAATCGCCTAAATTGATATATTTTGAATTAGGCTTTAATTCGATTTCTAAAGGTAAATGTCTATGACCAAACACAAAATAATCACGATGATTTTCTTGAAGTTTATGCTTGCAATACTGTATTAACCATTCGTTATCTTCACCCAAAAACTTCTCGTCTTCATTGCCAGAAATCAACTTGTTTTTTACACTCATATATTGAGCTAAGCGCACACCTAAATCTGGATGCAACCAACGAAACAACCATTTACTAATGGAGTTGGTAAATACTTTTTTCATTAGTTTGTATCCTTTATCACCTGGACCTAAGCCATCACCATGACCAATTAAAAAAGAGATTTGGTTAAAGAAAAATTCTTGTGGTTTGTGAAACACAGGAATATTGAGCTCGTCTTCAAAATACCCATTCATCCATAAATCATGGTTACCAACAAAATAATAAATGGGAACACCAGAATCTGAAATTTCGGCAAGTTTTCCTAAGGTTCTCGTAAAGCCTTTGGGCACAACTTTTTTGTACTCAAACCAAAAATCAAATAAATCACCTAGGAGGAATATAGCAGCAGCATCGTCTTTAATTTCATCCAACCATGCCACAAATTTTTTCTCACGAGGCAGAGACTCCTTATGCGTTGGTGCACCCAAATGATTGTCTGAAGAAAAATAGATTTTCTTTCCTTCCGGAACTTTTATGTGAGTGGCTTTATTCATTATCGCTTGCAAACCATTCAGCAAAACTGGTTGCGGTTTCTTGAAGTTTTAATGAGTATAATTCAATATTTTTTGGGAGACGGGTTTTTATTTTTTCTGCAAAATCAATTACCATCATTTCACTTGTTGGTTGATAATCTACAAGTAGCACATTATGATCTCTACTTTCAAGCTCTTTCGCTAACTCAACATGTGGTGTGTTTTTATTAAATACTGTAGCATGATCAAACACGTCAACAATCTCTTCTTTTACAATCTTTTTTAGGTCGCCAAAATCAATCACCATTCCAAACTTCACGTTAGAGTTATCTGAAATGGGTTTTCCTATTACTGTGACATCCAAGCGGTAACTATGACCATGAACATTTTTACACTTTCCATCGTAACCATAAAGCGCATGGCCTGTTTCAAAAGAGAACTGTTTTGTAATTCTAATACTACTCATTGTTATTCATTTTCAGTGCAAAGATATTCATTTTGTAAAAGCAATTGCTTTTTAGATTACATTTGCTCGCTTTTAAGTTATTGACGCTAATTATGAATCAGCTATTTGAAGAAATTCCTTTTATAGAAAACCCTCAATACGAGCGCATTATAGAGAATATTTTAGCGCAACAATATTGTATTGTTGAGGATTTTTTTACAGATGAAGAAGTTTCTTTGTTGAGACAATCATTAATTGAAAAGCATGAAGAAGATGCGTTTAAAAAAGCAGCAATTGGCAATCGTGTTAACGAGATTATCGTAAAATCAATACGAGGTGATGTTATTTTATGGATCGATGAACTTAATGCCAATGAAGCAGAGATGTTGTTTTTTAATAAGGTAAACAATCTTGTCAATTATTTAAATAAAACATGCTTTTTGGGGATTTTGCAAAAAGAATTTCATTATGCCTTATATCCTGAAGGGACTTATTACAAAAGGCACATCGATACTTTTCAGAATGATGATAGACGAAAACTATCTATTGTTTGCTACTTAAATGAAGATGGATGGTTGCCAGAAAATGGTGGTGAATTGGTGTTGTATTTAAATGAAAATGGAGAAGAAACTGAAAAAGTTATATACCCATTCCCAGGTCGTGTGGTCATTTTTGAAAGTCAGATCATTGAACACGAAGTAAAACCTGTAAACAAAGAACGTATGAGTATTACAGGTTGGTTAAAAACTAGATAATTAGCGTTTTTTAACCCTATTATAAAAATAGATAATAATCAATACAACTGCTAATACTAGAAAAAGTCTACTTCCACCCATTTTATTCGTTTTTAAGTTTATTCTTGTGATGTCTATAAATTAGATATGCAATAACTACTAAAACAACAAAAGGCAACATTGAGCCTATAAAAACTCCAATTTCATAACTACTATCTGGAGCATTTTTAATTTTTTCTTCGATGTCAACATCTTGAAGTATCGTTGCTAATAACATAATAAAATAATTAAGTAAAATTACGTCTTTTGTGAGAGTGATAAAAATTGTTTTCTAAATTTTATGATTAATGGGAAACCTCTTGCTATTATCCAGAAAGTCATGGCAATAAAAATAGCATATAATTTATAATCTAGTGCATCTAGCCAAAAAAGTATTGGCACAAAAACAACAAAAGTGGAAAATAATAAGACATTTCTTAAATACTTCATTTGCCCTAGACCTTTAAATACGCCATCGAAAATAAAGGCAAGCGCACAAAATGGCTGCATTGCCAAAACAATCCAAAACACTTTGTAAAATTGATTTAAAACTTCAGGATCATCGGTAAATATTTGTCCAATAGGATAATATAAAAGGCCTCCAATTATAGCTATAATAATCCCTAAAAATAGTCCATATTTAATAAGTTTATTACTCAATTGAACGAGCTCCTTATAGTTTTTTTGTCCATAAAGTTTTCCTGATAATATGTTGCCTGCACTAGAATAACCGTCAACAATAAAAGCACCAAGGAACCACAAATTAATAGCTATTGTATAAGCCGCAATGTATTCCTTTCCATAACTTGTTGAGAATGCGCTTGCGTAATAAAGCGTCACATTTAAGGCTAATGTTCTTACAAATAGATTAAGAATCATCAGTATAAATGTCTTTATTTCTTTATTAAATGGGAATGTTGGTTTTAATGATATCTCTGTTTTCCTTAATAAATAGTAAACAGATAAAATAGCCATGATGAGTTGTGCAACTACACTAGCATATGCTGCACCTTTAATATTCATGGCAGGAATTAATCCATTAATGCCATAAACCAAAACTATGTCTAAAACAATGTTGACAATTGTGCCAACAATGGCAATGAGCATGGGATAATATGTATTTTGAAGACCTCTAAAGGTTCCAAAAACAGCAATAGTAAAAAGCGTAAACGGAAACCCAAAAACGCGAATTTTATAATAATCTACGCTGTAATCCAATATTAAATGCGAGGCATTATAAAGTTTAAAAATAGAAGTTGCAAAAGGATAGGTTGTTAATATGATTAATATACTCAGAGATGTGATTATAAAAATGGCTTGCGCAGGAAGCGATTTAATTGCGTCAAGATTATCTGCTCCTAAATATTGCGATACAAGAGAGGAAATGGCACTTCGTGTTTGACCAAGAACCCAAATAAGCATTGATAAAAAAGTAGTTACTATTCCAACTGCCGCTAATGATTCTGTTGAATTTACCTCAATATTTCCAACAATCGCTGCATCTGTTAATGACAAGACAGGCTCAGAAACCCCTGAAATTAAAGCAGGAATGGCAAGTTTGTTAATCTGTTTTAAAGTAATTACTGTACTCAAAAGTCTTTTTAGAACTTATTATTATTAATGTTTATTTTTGCAGAGTAATTTTCAGTAAATTTAGTCTTTAAAATTTTGAATATGAAGAATATTTTAGTTCCTGTCGGTACATCAAAAAATGCAAAGAGTCATTTGCAGTATGCTGTTGATTTTGCAAAAGAGTTTAATACAAAGCTTTACATTGTACAGGTTTATAATGTTTACACAAAAGCAGGGACTATGATTAAGGTGGATCATATTTTAGAGAGAGAAAGTAAAGAATATTTAAACAAGTTAGTGTCTAAAATTGACACTAAAGGGGTTGATGTCATTGTAAAAGTTCTTAAAGGAAATTTAATTGACACCTTAGAATTAGCATGTAAGGCTGCAGATATAGATTTAATTTTAATAGAGCCAAGAACAACATCGGTTAAAGACGAAGTGTTTTTAGGAAAAACTTCAGGAAAAATCATAAAACAAACACAAATTCCTGCCTTAATAGTTCCAGAAGGTTATACGTTTAAACCTATTAAAAGAATATTATTTGCTGTTAAATCTGCTATTATTAAGAAGAAAGGTGTTTTAAAGCCAATTGTTGATATCAAAGAACAATTTAAAGCTACTGTAAACCTATTATTGGTAAAAACCACGTATTATAATGAAGGTGATTTTGATGTGAATGACACATTAAAAAAGATTGTGGATGACATTACAAAAACTGAAAATGCAACAACATTTCAAGGTGTATTAGAGCATTACAAATCCAATGATCCTGATATGTTATGTGTAGTTAGGCGTAAAAGAGGATTTTTTACAAAAAAATGGGAGAATAATACCATTTTAAAAAAAGACTTTCACAGTCCTAGACCAGTTTTAGTACTTAGTGGTATGAAATAAAATTTGGGGATGTAGCTCAGTTGGCTAGAGCGCTTGACTGGCAGTCAAGAGGTCGTCGGTTCGAGCCCGATCTTCTCCACTTAGCTCGCTGAAGCCATGTGCGACGGCGAGCGATTTTAACCCTTTATTAAACCTCTTTCTCAATAAAATCAATTTCAGGATTAAAAATCTCTAGTATTAAGTTTTTTAATTGTTGAGTAAAATCGCTTAATATCTCTTGATTAATTGTTGCACTTTTTTGTTGCTTTCCGTTTTCTCTTTCAATTTTATTGAATTTTATAAATCCTGATTTTAGGTTTTTAAATGAAATAATTCCTGCTTCAGTGTTATCGCTTAAAGGTGTTTCATGTTGTATCATTAATGCATAACTTAATATTTGAAAGCTCTTGCTATACTTATCATAGTCTGTTGTTATGTCGTCCCAGTTTTCTAATTGAACTTTATTTTGCTCTACTTTTCCAGTTTTGTAATCAATAATTCTGGTTATGCCATTATATTCGTCTACACGATCTACCTTTCCTTTTAAACGAATTGGGAAGCCCAATTCAGTCATATCTATAGGAATATTCAGATCCGATTCAATGCTGATAATTTTTATCGCATTTCCTTTTTTTAAAGAGTCTATTTCTAAGTTTAAGAAGTTTAAAATATAGCGTTTTGCAATTTCAAAAATGATAAGGTTTTTACCTTTAGTGATATCACCTTGTTTGTAAATATCTAAAAAATGCTTCCTTACAGTGTTATCAATTTGAGACACCATTGTGTTGATGATTTCTACAGTTAAAAGTTGCCCTTCAAGTGGCTTGTAAAAATCTTCAAGGGTGTTATGAATAATCGATCCTAAAGTATTGGCAGCTACAATTTCCTCAACATCATCGACTTCCTTAATACCTAAAACCTTTTCATAATAGAAATCCATTGGATTTCTGATATATGACGTCAATGAAGATGGTGAAAATCCACTTGCAGCGATATCTTTTAATTTGGAAATAATGCTTTCATTTTTTGAAACACGATCAAGTTTAACATCAATTTTACGGTTTATAGGACTAACCAATTTATGTTTTATATCATGTATACCTTCAATTTCTAACTGAGTAATAAATCTGCTTTTTTCACCTCCATTTAAGGCGTCAACTTCTGTATTGTAAATAATGTAAACGTTTTTGGCGCGTTGTAACAACCTATAAAAATGATAGGTATAAACAGCATCTTTTTCTTGATAAGTTGGCAAGCCAACCTCTAATTTTACATCGAAAGGAATAAATGAATTATTGCTTTTTCCAGATGGTAAAATGCCTTCGTTAACTGATGAAATAATCACAGTTTCAAAATCAAGAACGCGAGATTCCAACATGCCCATTAATTGTAGTCCATGTAAAGGTTCTCCTTTAAAATCTAATGTTTCAAAAGAGATTAGTTCTTTAAATAAACCTTGAAGTGTTTTGATGTTCAAAATGGTTTTATACTTTGAATTTAGATCAAAAAGCATGTTAAAAACCTCATGAAACCGGAACAAATATTCTAAAGCAATAGTATTTTCTTTTTTTGAAGAAAAGCTATTTTTTATTGCTAATATGATTGACAAACAATTTGAAATTGCCATTTCAGGTTTGTTTTCCCAGTTTCCAAATAACAAAGAAATTATGTCAGCCTGTTCCTTAATAAGTGATCGTAGTTTTGCCTCTGATATAAAAACCAAATTTTGTTGTTGAATATATAAAATCAATTCGTCTGCCTCATTTTTTTCAGAATGTTGAAATAATGGGCGAATATATTGATGAGATAATATTGAAATGATGTCTTTAAAATAAAACTCTAATTTTTCTTGAGAATGCATTACAAACAACCTATTAAACAAAGGGTTTAAAGGCGTATCTTTTAACGGGAAACCCATTGTTATATTGATAGTATCTACATTTTCTGGTAACGAATTCAACACAGGAATCAAAAGGGTTTCATCACCTAAAACTACAGCAGTATTCGCTAAATCATTTGTTAATTTCAGTTCAGAAAGAAGCTCTCCTATTATTTTGGCCTGACCTATATTTTGAGAGGCTCCAATTACTTGAACAATTTTATGAGTATTGTAATGATCAGAAAACCATTTAAACTCATTTGATCTGTAGTAATTCCAATTGGTCTTGTGTGAATTGATAAACTGTGATGCGTTATGTATTTTTGAGCCCATGAAATGGGTATCAATATCCCAATAAATAGATGCCATTTCGTTTTGTAGCAACTCTTGAATAATGTTAGACTCAGCTTTATTTAAAGCGTTAAAACCAACGAAAACGTGATGCTTAGATTCGTTAGCTTGAATATAGTTTTCAATGTTTTCAACGGCTTCTTTATAAATTAATCCTTGATAGCCAAAGCCGGAACTTATTAGGTTATTTGAAAACTCTCTGTAATACTGATAAAGCTTAGACCAAAAATTTAAGTATCGCCTTGTGAAATCAGATTGATTTTCTTCTATAGACCAATGGTTGGTGTTAATTTTTTGAATCTCGTTTAAATAGCCAAATATATGTTTTGGGTCTATTAGATAACGGTCAATCTCATTAAAATCCTGAAGAATTACTTGAGCCCATTTAGAAAAGGAATCAAAGGGTTCTTGTTCATCTTGTTCAGTATAATCTATATATGTTTTATAGAAATTGAACAGCAACTCAATGTTTGAAAGTGCTTTTAGATTAGATAGCTCTTCTACAAACTCTTCAATACTTAAAATACTCGGTGCAAAAAATGTTGTATTATTAAGTCTAGAGAGCTCATTTTGCAATACTAAGCCAGAGCGTTTGCTTGGTAGGATAAATTGAAGTTTAGAAAAATCAACATCCTTCTTTTTTAAATCTAGTAATACACTTCTTATAAAGTTTGCCATTATATAAAAATAAAAAACGCCGAGATATTATCTCAGCGTTTCTTATCTTATTTATAGAAATA
>Ga0208018_100297_pt1 | contig 15079 bp, 15 predicted proteins | sample 31_taG_FD_184105 | JGI IMG/M metagenome (GOLD analysis project Ga0208018, IMG submission 184105) | Marine viral communities from the Gulf of Mexico - 31_GoM_OMZ_CsCl metaG (SPAdes) (version 2) | ecosystem: Environmental > Aquatic > Marine > Oceanic | place: Gulf of Mexico | collected 2015-07-12 | reverse complement strand
AATAAGACCAATCGTCTGGTGCTGCGAAAGATGCTGCAACGGCTGAACATCGACCTGCAACTTGCCACCAACGGGCAAGAGGCAGTTGCGCTGTTCGAAACCTTCCGGCCCGATCTGGTGTTCATGGACATTTCTATGCCCAAGATGAACGGCAAAGATGCCGCCGCCGCCATTCGTGCGCTGGAAGACGGGGCAAGCAGCTGCCCGATTGTCGCGCTGACAGCGCATGCCATTCAGGACGAAAAGGAAAGAATACTCGCAGCCGGGCTGGATCATTTCCTCACCAAACCCTTGCGCAAGGCGGAGCTTGTGGCGCTCCTTAACCGTTACTGCCCCAACGCGGCTTTCCCGCTGGAGGGTCAGCCGGTGGGATAGGGCCGCACAAATACGGGTTTTTCCGGCGTCGACAGCTCTTTCTGCCATGCGTATCCGCCGATATCGAAATCCTTGATCGCCTCGGCGTCGGTAAGGCGGTTCTGCACTACGAAACGCGCCATCGCGCCGCGGGCTTTCTTGGCGTAAAAGCTTACAATCTTGGGCCCTTTGCCGTCCGATTTATCTTCCATGAACTGTGGTGTCACAACCGTCGGCACCAGCGCCTTAAGGTCGACCGCGCCGAAGTATTCCTGACTGGCACAATTCACCAACGCCTTGCTATTGGTCTGTTCCGCCTGTTCGTTCAACGCTTCGGACAGACGCGCGCCCCAATAGTCGTACAGCGATTTGCCCTGCGGCGTTTTCAATCGGCTGCCCATCTCAAGCCGGTAGGCCTGAATGGCATCCAAGGGTCGCAGCACACCATAAAGCCCCGACAGAATGCGCAGGTGATCTTGGGCATAGTCCAGTTCATCAGGGTCCAGGCTGGTCGCTTCCAGCCCCTGATAGGTGTCACCAGCAAAGGCAAAGGCAGCGGGGCGCACAACATCGGGGGACGGTTTTTCTTCGAACGCGGCGAAACGGTCGCGGTTCAGCTTGGCCAGTTTCTCGCTCAGGTGCATCAATGATTGCAGATCACCAACGCTCAGCCCGCGGGCCACCTTGACCAAGGCGACCGCATCTTCCTGCAGGTCGGGCGTCGTCATAGCGACGTCGCGCGGGGTCCAGTCCATTTTCTTGGCGGGAGAGATAACGGTCAGCATGGATTTTCCTTTTTTGGTCGCAGCAAGAGCTAGCCCGCTTGCTGCAAAACGTCCAGAAATGCGGGGCCAAACCTTTCGGTGCGTTTCTCGCCCAAAATGCGTTCGATGGCATCAAGGTTCGGCGCGTGCAGCTGCGCCACTTTTGCCAGCAGCGAGGTTGAGCAGCTCAACGGTTTTTCGCCGCCATCCGCCCCTCGAGACAAGGTGGTTTGCACTTCGCGGAGTTGATCGAACACCGATCCTGCCGCGCGCCCCGCCAGCTTGCGCCGCGTCGGGTGCATCTCGGCGGCGGCCCCGTTGATCACCTCTAGAAACGCATCGCCAAAATTCTCGAGCTTTTTGGCCCCCACCCCGCCGATACGGGCCATGGCGTCCAGTGTATCCGGGCGTTTCTCGGCCATCTCGATCAGGGTGCGGTCGTTAAAGATGATATAGGCGGGCACTTTGGCAGCTTCTGCCAGCCCGCGTCGTTTCGCCTTGAGCGCAGAGAGCAGCGGCGCATCCTCGTCGCTGACCATCGCCTTGACCGCAGGACGGCGCTGCGATGCGGCGGCGCGGATACTGTCCCGGCGCAGAGAGATTGACGCCTCACCGCGCAGGATTGGCAATGCGGCATCGGTCATGCGCAGCGCACCGTGACGTGCGGCATCGGGGCGCACCAGATCGTGCCCCATCATTTGCCGGAACACCGCCTGCCATTCGCGTTTGTCATATTCCTTGCCCACGCCATAGGTCGGTAAATCGCTGTGCCCGCGTTCACGGATTTTATCGGTTTCATTGCCCAGCAGGATATCGATCAGATGACCTGCGCCAAACCATTCCTCGGTGCGCAGCATCGCCGACAGCGCCTTGCGCACGGCGGTGGTCCCGTCAAACACATCGACAGGCGTATCGCAAAGGTCGCAATTGCCACAGGTGACATCGGTTTCGTCAAAGTATTTCAACAGGTTCGCACGGCGACACGCCAATGCTTCGGCCAGCCCCAGCAGCGCGTTCAGCCGTGCATGATCAGCGGCGCGCCGTTCCGGCGGGGCGAGCCCTTCGTCGATCTGGCTGCGGCGCAATCGGATATCATCGGGGCCGAACAACGTCAGCGTCTCGGCCGGCGCACAGTCGCGACCCGCCCGCCCGATTTCTTGATAGTAGGCTTCGATGGATTTGGGCAGATCGGCGTGGGCCACCCAGCGGATATCCGGCTTGTCGATGCCCATGCCAAAGGCCACTGTCGCCACCACAATCAGCCCGTCTTCCTGCTGGAAACGGCGTTCGGCGGTGCGGCGGTCGTCCGCCTCCATCCCGCCATGATAATGCAGTGCCAGATGTCCGTCGTCGCGCAACGCTTTGGCCAGCCCTTCGGTCTTGGCCCGCGTTCCGCAATAGACGATGCCCGACTGCCCCCTACGCCCTGACGCAAAGTTCAGTATCTGCGCGCGCGGCCCGTTTTTGGCCGCAAAAGCCAGATGGATATTGGGCCGGTCGAACCCGCGCAGGAAGGCGCGCGGGGGGACACCATCGAATAGTTTCTGAACGATCTCGGCTTGGGTTTCCGTGTCCGCCGTTGCGGTGAACGCGGCCAGCGGAACGTCAAGCGTACGACGCAATTCGCCGATGCGCAGGTAATCGGGGCGGAAATCATGGCCCCACTGGCTGACGCAATGCGCCTCGTCCACGGCGATCAGCGATACGCCAACCCGTTTGAGCATGCCCGTAACCGACCCGGCAGCGAGCCGTTCTGGGGCCATGTAGAGCAGCTTGAGCGTTCCGGCCTCAAGCCCTTCCCACACGGCATCGGTTTCCTCGGGCGTATTGCCAGAGGTCAGCGCCCCCGCCCCGACGCCAAGCTCTTGCAGCGCGCGGACCTGATCGCGCATCAGGGCAATCAACGGCGATATCACCACCGTCACCCCGTCGCGCAAAAGTGCAGGCATTTGGAAACAAAGAGATTTACCACCACCCGTGGGCATGATTGCCAATGTGTTTTCGCCGGCGGTAACCGCCTCTACGATCTCTTGTTGGCCGGGGCGGAACCCGTCAAATCCAAAGACATCACGAAGTAGCGTGGCAGCGCCTGACATGAAAAACCCAACTGTATCTAACCTGCAGTTTGCAGAATCTCATAGTCGCGGGCGGGGAACAATCCCTGCCCGTGCGTCCAGCGGGGTCTTTGCCCCAGCAGCCACCCGATCAGTAGAACAGCGCGGCGTTGTTGATCAGCAGGATACGCAAAACGGCAACGGCGATCAGAACGACCAGCGGTGCCAGATCAAGCCCGCCCATTTGCGGCAGAAAGCTGCGGACCCGCCCATAAACAGGCTCCAACAAGCGATTCAGCCCATCCCAAACTTGCGCCACCAAAGGTTGACGAAGATTTAAAACCTGAAAATTAATCAGCCAGCTCATGATGACATGCGCGATGATGATGAACCAAACGATGTTCAGCAGAAGCATCAGGATCTGAAACAGGGATGTCATAAGGGGGCCTTTCGTTGCACAGCGCGAAAGTAGGTGCGCTGGCATCAAAGAACAAGAGCGGCAGCGCCTTGGCACCGCCGCTCTTGGTAAAATCGCATCACATCACGCTTGCATCGCGTTGATGACGACAGAAAAATCCAGACTATCGACCTGAAGCATGGACCAATCGGCGAAATGCCGTGTCTCGATCGGCTTTTCGTCGAGGATTTTGAAGCCGCTGTGACGACTGTCTTTCTGGATGTTTTCGATCAACTGGCGGATGGCGGCTTCTTCGCCCTCAAGCACCTGACAAAAGTTGCGCCCGTTGTAGGCCAAGGCACCGGTGACACCGTGTTTTTCATTCTCGCGCACAGCGACGGTAAATATGTCGGCAACATCCGCCTTAGAGACCGAAGGAACTGCGGTGCTGAAGTACAAAAGCCGGATCATCGACATACGGAGCCTCGTAAAATTATCCAAAACATTCTTAACGTTGGCACCCTGTGTAGGCAAAAAGGATTTGAAAAGCGACCCTTTTGAGATGTCTTATGACATACTGATGGGCAGTTCACGCTAGCGTTGCGCCCAACACCGCTCTTGCGCCGCGTAGGGCTGCTGCACTACCGTCCCTCAAAACAGGAGAAAGCAGTCATGGCAGCCACGTCAGCGCGCAAGAAAATCTGGGGCTGGTACTTCTTTGACTGGGCCAGCCAACCCTATAACACGCTTCTTCTGACGTTTATTTTCGGCCCCTATTTCGCGCAAACAGCAACGGCAAATCTGGTGGATAGCGGCATGGCGCTGGATGCCGCCAAGGCGCAGGCACAGGCCTATTGGGGCTACGGGCTGACGGTTGCGGGGATCATGATCGCGATACTGGCCCCGACCCTTGGGGCGGTGGCTGATTCATCGGGTAAACGGATGCCGTGGATCTGGCTGTTTTCGGGGCTTTATGTGGTGGGATCAGCCGCGCTGTGGTGGACCGCGCCGCAAGATTTCTCGGTCCTGTGGGCGCTCTTCTTCTTTGGCATTGGCCTGATCGGGATGGAATTCGCGACAATTTTCACCAACTCCTATCTGCCAGAGCTGCATCCCGACCCGGGAGAGCGCGGGCGGCTGTCGGGGTCAGGCTGGGCCTTTGGCTATGTCGGCGGTGTTGTGGCGCTGATCGTGATGATCGCGTTGTTTCAGGCGGGCAGCAATGGGCGCACGATGGCGGGGCTGAGCCCGCTTTTGGGGCTGGACCCCGCGACCAAAGCCGATACGCGCATCGTCGGGCCGCTGACCGCGATCTGGTACGCGGTCTTCATGATCCCCTTCTTTCTGTATGTGCGCGATACGCCGGTGACCGGCGCGGCGCGGTACCGCGTGGGGCAAGGGCTTTCTGATCTGTGGGTCACGCTCAAGAACCTGCCGCGCCACCCGTCGCTGCTGGCCTATTTGGGGTCATCCATGTTTTACCGCGATGCGCTTAACGGAATGTACACATTCGGCGGGATATACGCGCTTGGCGTATTGAACTGGAGCATTATTGATATCGGCGTCTTCGGGATACTTGCCGCGATCTCAGGCGCGGTGTTCTGCTGGGTGGGCGGGCGTGTGGATCGTGCGATCGGGCCGATGCCTGTGATCGTAACATGCTGTCTGATCCTGATTGCAACGGCCGTGCTGATCATCTCGCTGACGCCCAACTCGATTATGGGCATCACGCTGGCCGAAGGATCCTCCGCGCCCGACATCGCCTTTTACATCGCTGGTGCGTTGATCGGGGCGGCGGGCGGGGCGCTACAGGCATCGTCGCGCAATATGCTGACCCGTCAGGGCAACCCCGACCGCATGACAGAGGCGTTTGGCCTTTACGCGCTGTCAGGCAAAGCGACCTCGTTTCTGGCCCCTGCCCTGATCGCCATCGCAAGCGACGTATCCGGCAGCCAACGGATCGGGATCGCGCCTGTCGTAGGGCTGTTCATCATCGGCCTGGTTCTGTTAGTCTGGGTGAAACCGAACGGAGATTTCGCGAAATGATCCTGACACGAATCCTCACATGTACCGCGCTGGCCCTCACGCTGGCGGCTTGCGGCGGGTCACCGTCCAAGCCGAATGCGGAAGCGTCCAAAATCCTGCCGACCATCGGGTCGTCGGGGGGCGCGCGCAGCAACATTCAGGCCAAGAAGCTTTTTGGCGCGAAAGCCGACGGGTCACGGCAGTCTTCCGCCGCTTACGGCAGCTATTCAAAGGGCTGTGTCGCGGGGGCACAACAACTGGCGGAAACGGGGCCGACCTGGCAAGCGATGCGCCTGTCGCGCAACCGCAACTGGGGCCACCCAGAGATGATCGATTACATCAAAACGCTCAGCGCGAAGGCCGCGCAGCAACCCGGATGGGAAGGGCTGTATGTCGGCGATATCAGCCAGCCCCGTGGCGGCCCGATGCTGACGGGGCACGCCAGCCACCAGATGGGTCTGGACGCCGATTTCTGGATGCTTCCGCCCAAGTCGCTGTCGCTCAGCCGGGCAGAGCGTGAAAGTATTTCCTCTATCTCCATGCGTCGGGCCAGCGGTGCCTATGTGAACAGCAGCTGGACCCCGCAGCACCATCAGGTGCTCAAGGCCGCGGCATCTGATCCCCGCGTGGCGCGCATCTTTGTTTTCCCCGGGGCCAAGGTGCAGATGTGTGCCGATGAAAAGGGCGACCGCAGCTGGCTGCGCAAAATCCGTCCTTGGTACGGGCACCACTATCATTTCCACGTTCGGCTAAGCTGCCCCAAAGGGGCGACCGGCTGCGTCAACCAGGATCCGCCCCCTGCGGGCGACGGCTGCGCCGATGCGCGTCAGTGGCAGGCGAATATCCTGAACCCGCCCCCACCAAACCCCAATGCGCCCAAGCGCAAGCCAAAGCGCGAACTGCTGCTTGCTGACCTGCCAGCGCAATGCCAATCCGTGCTGGATTCGAACTAAGTTTGCTACAGATCCTTTTTGCCCTCGGCTTTGCCTCCGCTGCTTTTGCGGCGGGTGCAAATGGCCCTATCGCGCAGCATCAGCAGTTGACGTGGGAGCATGACGCGCCCTGGTTCGGTGGCCTGTCAGGTGTCGAGATGCGCGCGGATGGCAAACAGCTTACCGCGATCAGTGACCGCGGGCGGATTATCGTGGCCGACCTGTCGCGCGACGCGCTTGGCACGCTGACGGGGATGGAGATCATCCATTCCGTCGCGCTGCGCGATAAGAACGGCGCGGTGATGGACAAACCCGAGGCCGACGCCGAAGGTGTGGCGATTGCGCCGGATGGCAGCATCTATATCAGCTACGAAGGCGATCATCGCATCGCGCGTACCAACCTTGCCGATGGCACCCCATTGCAGTTCATCGCCCCGCCCGAGGACGCAGTGCTGCGCGACAATGCCGGGTTTGAAGCTTTGGCGGTCGATGCAGCAGGCGCGCTTTATGCCTTGCCCGAGGATAACCGCGGCGATCAGATCCCGCTGTACAAATACCAAGACGGCACGTGGCGCATCGCGGCCTACCTCGAAAATGACAGCCCCTTTGTCCCCGTGGGTGCGGATTTCGACGATGAAGGGCGGTTGTATCTGCTCGAGCGTACGGTCACCCCGCTGGGGTTTCGCACGCGCCTGCGGCGGATCGAACTCTCTGGGGATCAGGCCAGCGCGGTGACGCTGCTGCAAACCCTGCCCGCGCGATACGACAACCTAGAGGCGCTGACCGTTTGGCGCGACGCCATCGGGCGCACGCGGGTGATGATGATATCAGACGATAATTTCCTCTCCGTGCAGGAAACCCAGGTGATCGAGCTGACGATAACGCAATAGCTTGCGCGGGTGCCCCGCCTTCCCTACAACGCATGACGTCTGCGATCCCCGCAGGCCAAGTCGCCGCACCCTTGCAAAAAACGGTTTCAAATATGACACGCACCTACCTTCCCGGCATTCTTGCCATGGCCGCCATCGTTGTGGCCTCCAACATTCTTGTTCAGTTCCTCTTTGGCCAATGGCTGACCTGGGGCGCGTTCACCTATCCGCTGGCGTTTCTGGTCACCGACGTGATGAACCGCGTCTACGGCAAGGATGCCGCGCGCCGTGTCGTGCTGGTAGGCTTTGTCGTCGGGCTGGTCTGTTCGCTGATCGGGACACAGATCATGGGCGAGTTCGGGCCGCTGGTGACCCTGCGCATCGCGATCGGGTCCGGTGTGGCATTCCTCGTGGCGCAATTGGTCGATGTCGCAATCTTCTCTGCGCTGCGCGATGGCACGTGGTGGCGTGCGCCTTTGGCCAGCACGCTGGTCAGCAGCACGCTTGATACGCTGCTGTTTTTCTCGATCTCATTTTCCGGTGCCCTGTCGTTCCTGCATCCTGCAACCGATGTGTCCTGGGCGGCCGAAATGTTGCCATTGCTCGGCAGCGGCCCGCTCGCGCCGCTTTGGGTATCGCTGGCCGTTGCAGACTGGTCTGTGAAACTCGGGATTGCGCTGATTGCCCTGATCCCCTTCCGCATCATCACTGCACAACTTTTGACCCGCAGTTGATAGGCACCCTTTTGTGAACCGGAACGGGTGCAGAAAACGTTTTGCGTTTTCAGATTACTGTGCCAGTCTTCAAGTGAGTTCAACAAATGTAAAGGAGGTGATCCAGTGTCAAGAACGGTATTGGAGCGAGGTGTCGGAACAGCTTGGGAGGTATCCCGTTAGGGCAGCCCCTGACGGTTGAAACAACCCGGGTGGATCGCCGATCTAACCGATCCCACCTCCTTAAACCCTTCGATTGGGCCGCTCCGCACCGGGGCGGCCCTTTTCGTATCTGGGCGTTCCCCTTTCCCTTGGGTCTGCGCGATGCGATAGTCGCCATGAAGGAGAGTTTGATGCTGCGGATCACGGACGAGATTGCCATTCAGGACTGGGAGCTGACGGAAAGCTTCATGCGTGCTTCCGGGCCCGGCGGTCAGAATGTGAACAAGGTCTCAAGCGCCGTGGAACTGCGGTTCGAGGCCGCGACCTCCCCTTCTATTCCGACGCCGGTCAAAAACCGTCTGCGCAGACTGGCGGGCCGTCGTTGGACGACCGAGGGCGCGTTGGTGCTGCAATGTGACGAAACCCGAAGTCAGGTCCGCAACCGCGAGATTATCCGCGAGCGCCTGAAGGAACTGATCACCGCCGCGTTGAAGCCGCCCAAAAAGCGTATCCCGACACGCCCCACGCTCGGTTCGAAGAAACGCCGGCTGAAGGCGAAAAAGACGCGGGGCGAGGTGAAGGCGTTGCGCGGACGGGTTGATCCGCCGGAATAGCCTGCCGCGGGGCCTGCCCTGCGCCGCTGTTCCATCACTTCTATCGCAGCACCGCTATCTCGCCGTTTTTTGCCGGTATGCGCCCCCGATCGGCAAATCGCCGCCAGAGCGCCGAATCCGCGCCGGAACGGATCGCCGCGGCCCGGTGTTCCCCTCGCAGACATACAAGCGATGTCTGGTAGTAAATCTAAGGAGAACTCAGATGAAACTTACGACCACAACACTGATCGCGACCCTGATGGCCACCGGCGTTTCCACCGCAGCGATGGCGCAAACCTCTGTTGATGGCGCCGTTGGCGGCGCAGCAGACGTAGGGTCGGGCATCAGCGCTGACGTTGGCGCATCCGGTTCACTATCCACCGATTCCACACTGAAACAAGCCAAGGGTGCCGTGACCGACACCGGCGATACCGCGCAGGAAAACTATGGTCAGTTGATCCAGGAACTGCGCGCCGGTGCCGAAACCGACACGCAGACCCAAGCAGAAATTGACGCCTTCGATGCCGACGCCAAGCTGGACGTCGTAACCGTGTCGGAGCTGAAGGCCTCCAAACAGGGGACCACAACCGCGCTGGACGACGCGCTGGACGCACAAGCCGAGGCCGTTGATGATATGCGCGCCTCTGTTGACGCCAATGCCGACCTGAGCGCAGAGTTGGAAGCCGAAGGCTTCACCTCGGAAGAGGTCGTGGCCGTGCGCGGTAACGGTATGGGCGGTCTGACCCTGATCGTCGACGACCGCGGCTAAGCGATTTGCAGTTATGCCCCGCACCCCACGCAGGCGGCATAAAGCAGAGGGGCCGGTGGGAAACCACTGGCCCCTTTTGCCGTCGGATCAGACGATAACTTTCTGAGCCGCCTGATCGCCGACGCCAAAGACACGTTTGTAACGGTCAATCTCTGACTGCGGGCCCATTGCTTTGTTAGGGTTATCCGACAGTTTCACCGTCGGGCTGCCGTTCGCCTTTACCGCTTTGCACACCAACGAAAACGGGGCGAGCGCGTCGTCAGGCACCAGCCCTCGGAAATCGTTTGTCAGCAAGGTGCCCCACCCAAAGGAGGCTTTGACCTTGCCCGCGAACTGTTGATGCAGTTCCTTGATCTTGGCGACATCCAGACCGTCGCTGAAAATAACCCGCTTTTCACTGGGGTCTTCACCGCGGGACTTCCACCAGTCAATCGCGGTCTGTGCCGCCACCGCCGGATCACCACTGTCGACGCGGATGCCGGTCCAGCCCGCCAGCCAGTCGGGCGCGTTATCCAGAAAGCCTTTCGTGCCGTAAGTATCAGGCAGAATGATACGCAGGTTGCCTTCGTGTTCATCGTGCCAGTCTTGCAGAACGTCATAGGGCGCTTGCGCAAGTGCGGCGTCGTCCTTGGCCAATGCGGCATAGACCATCGGCAGTTCATGCGCGTTGGTGCCGATCGCCTCGACCTCTCGGCTCATGGCGATTTTGCAGTTTGACGTGCCGGTAAAGGCGTCGCCCAAGCCTTCCTGCATGGCCTGCACGCACCAATCCTGCCACAGGAACGAATGGCGGCGACGGGTGCCGAAATCGGCGATGGACAGATCTGGAATTTCCCGCAGGGCTTCGATCTTTTCCCAGACACGGGTCATGCCGCGCGCATAGAGCACCTGCAGTTCGAACCGGCCCATACGGTCCAGCACGGCGCGGCTGCGCAGCTCCATCAAGACGGCCAGGGCGGGGATCTCCCACAGCATGACTTCGGGCCACGACCCTTCGAATGTCAGCTCGTATTGGTCGCCCTTACGCTCAAGATGATAGGGCGGCAGGCGCAGGCCCTCGAACCACTCCATGAAGTCGGGGCGGAACATCTGACGCTTGCCGTAAAAAGTATTCCCACGCAGCCAAGTGCTTTCCCCGCGGCTGAGTGACAGCGACCGGATGTGATCTAGCTGTTCGCGCAGCTCGCCTTCGTCAATGAGATCGGCCAGCGGGATATGTTTGGAACGGTTGATCAGGCTGAATGTGACCTGTGTTTCCGGCTTGTTGCGAAAAACCGATTGGCACATCAACAGCTTATAGAAATCCGTATCGATCAGGGACCGCACGATAGGGTCGATCTTCCACTTGTGGTTCCAGACGCGGCTTGCAATGTCGACCATGTTCAAAGCTCCCTTAGGCGGTGTGTTTGTGGCCCATCCATCTTGTACGGGCAAGGGAATTGCCGCTGACACAGTGCAAAACCTGTGGTAATCCACCGACTTAACCCCCTAAGGAGCGCTGCTAGATGCTGGAATGGCCCAATCTCTTGCGAGAGTTGATTACCTTGTTTGTCGTGATCGACCCTATTGGCAGCCTTCCCGTCTTTCTTTTCGCGACAGCCAACGTCCCGCAACACCTGCACAAAAGCTTTGCGCTGCGGGCCGTACTGGTGGCCGGTCTGGTCTTGCTTGGGTTCCTCGTTGGCGGGCAATATCTGCTTGAGAACCTTGGGCTGCGGCTGGGGTCGTTTCAGGTCGCGGGCGGGATTATCCTGTTCCTCTTCGCGCTCAGCATGATTTTCGGCGATCCGAAACCGACACAGGAAATCGAGGCGGCAGAGCGGGATCATCTCGCCGGTGCGGTCTTTCCGCTCGCCATGCCGTCTATCGCCTCTCCGGGGGCGATGCTGGCGATTGTGATCCTGACGGACAACCACACTAACCAGATATCAGACCAGCTGGTCACGGCGGGCCTGCTGGTGGTCGTGCTGCTGTTCACGCTTGTGCTTTTGTTGCTCGCGGGGCGGATCGGTCACCTGATGGGGACCACGGGCGCCAGCGTGATCAGCCGCGTCATGGGGATCATTCTGGCGACCGTCGCGGTGGATGCCACGCTTGGCGGGCTGGATGCGCTGGATATCCTCAACATCGCCCCCGTCGAAGACGCCCCGCTTAGCGCAGAGTAACCCCCGCCGTCGTCATCGCCTCGCGCGCGGCAGAAAGCGACCCGTCCAGGTCAATTGCACGACACAGGTCCAAACGGACCTCGACATCAAAGCCCAGCTTCGCCGCGTCCACGGCGGAAAAGTTAACGCAGAAATCAAGCGCCAGACCGACCATCGTCAGCTTGGTTATACCGCGTGTCCGCAAATACCCTTCAAGCCCGGTAGGCGTTTTCTGGTCATTTTCGAAGAAGGCAGAATAGCTGTCGATGGCGGGGTTGTACCCTTTACGAATGATCAAATCGGCACGGGCCTGATCCAGCCGCGGGTGGAACGCGGCCCCGTTGCTGCCTTGGACACAATGATCCGGCCACAGCACCTGCGCGCCATAGGGCATCTGCGTCACCTCGAACGGCGCTTTATCCGCATGGGACGACGCAAAGGAGGAATGGCCCGCCGGATGCCAGTCCTGCGTTAGAACCACCGCATCCGCCTGTCCCATCAGCGCGTTGATCCCGTCGACGATGGCGTCGCCGTCTGTCACCGCAAGGGCTCCGCCGGGGCAGAAATCATTTTGCACATCAATCACGATCAGGGCATGGGTCATATCGGGTTCCTCATAGGCCAGCTTTTGCCAAGGGGCATAGCACGGCGGGTGCGGCACGGCACCCCCTTGCCTGAACCGCCGCATGGGCGTATCTCAGCGCGCATGTATACCATTGCCGCCCTCTATCATTTCAGCCGTTTTGACGCGCCTGACGCCCTGCGGCCGCCGTTGATTGCGCTTTGTGCACAACATGACGTCAAAGGCACGCTGCTTGTCGCCGCCGAAGGCATCAACGGCACCATCGCCGGCCCCCGTACGGGGATCGACGCGGTCATCGCGCATATCCGTGCCCTGCCCGGCTGCACCGATCTTGAGTGGAAGGAAAGCACCGCCACGACGCCGCCCTTCGGCAAGATGAAGGTCCGCCTGAAGCGCGAGATCGTGACCATGGGTCAGCCCGATGTCGATCCGCTGGCCAAGGTCGGGCATTACGTCGATCCCGCCGACTGGAACGATCTGATCGGCCGCGACGATGTTGCCGTGATCGACACGCGCAATGATTATGAGGTCGCGATCGGCACCTTCGACGGGGCCATCGACCCGGAAACCCAGAGCTTTGGCGAATTCCCCGCCTGGTGGGAGGCGAATAAGGACCGGTTCCACAACAAGAAAATCGCGATGTTCTGTACCGGCGGTATCCGGTGTGAGAAATCGACGAACTACCTGATCGGCCAAGGGGTGGAGGACGTGTTCCACCTCAAGGGGGGCATCCTCAAGTACCTTGAAGAAGTCCCCGAAGAGCAAAGCAGCTGGAAAGGCGATTGCTTTGTCTTTGACAACCGGGTCAGCGTAGGTCACGGGTTGAAAGAAGGGCCGCATATGCTGTGCCACGGCTGCCGTCGCCCGATCCTGCCCGAAGATACCGCAAAGCCCGGATACGAGGCCGGCGTCAGCTGCCCGCAGTGCGTCAATGAAACCTCTGACGCGGATAAGGCGCGGTTCCGTGAGCGCCAGCGGCAGATGACGCTTGCCAAAGCACGTGGCGAAACCCACCGCAGCTGATCACGCTGTCGGCCCGCCCTGTTCCAAGCGCGGGCCTGTGGTGCAGGTTAAGCCCCGAACCCTTCGCGCCCGATCGAGACATAGGCCGAAAAACCGGCGCGTTTGGCATCTTTGGGGCTGTAGATATTGCGCAGATCTGCCATCGCAGGGGTCGTCATCCGCTTGGCCATCCGCTTGAGGTCCAGCGCGCGGAATTCATTCCACTCCGTCAGAATGACCAGCGCATCCGCATTTTGCGCGGCCTTATAGGCATCCTCCAGCCACGACACGCCCGGCAGCAAGGCTTCGCCCTCGCGTTTGCCCTGAGGATCAACCACACGCACCTTGGCCCCGTTGCCCACCAGCGATGGCACAATCGTCAAGCTGGGAGAGTCGCGCATATCGTCGGTGTTGGGCTTGAACGTTACCCCCAGCACCGCGATGGTCTTGCCGTTTACCGACCCGCCACAGATGTCGACCACCTTGTCGATCATCCGGCGTTTGACCTCGTCGTTCACCTTGATCACGGTTTCGGTCAGCTGCATCGGCACCGAATGATCCTGCCCCATCCGCGCCAAGGCCTGCGTGTCTTTCGGGAAGCAGCTGCCGCCATAGCCCGGGCCCGCGTGCAGGAACTTGGACCCGATCCGGTTATCCAGCCCCATGCCTTTCGACACCATTTTCACATCCGCACCAGTGCGTTCACACAGCGCCGCGATTTCATTGATAAAGGTAATCTTCGTCGCCAAAAACGCGTTGGCGGCGTATTTGATCATCTCTGCGCTTTCCAGATCGGTCGACATGATCGAAAACTCGCGCAGCGAGAGCGGGCGGTAGATGTCCTTCATCACCTGTTCGGCGCGTTCATTCTGCGTGCCTACAACCACGCGGTCGGGGCGCATAAAGTCGTCAATCGCGGCCCCTTCACGCAGGAATTCCGGGTTCGAGGCAACGTCGAATTCGGCCTTGGGATTGGCTTTGGCGACGACCTGTTTAACCTGACGGTTGGTGCCCACGGGCACAGTCGATTTGGTGACGATCACCGCATAATCCGTCAGGACAGAGGCGATCTCTTCTGCGGCGGCCATGACATAGGTCAGATCCGCATGCCCGTCCCCGCGCCGGGTCGGCGTCCCAACCGCGATAAACACGGCATCCGCACCATCCACTGCACTGGCAAGGTCACCGGTGAAAGACAGACGCCCCGCTGCAACGTTCTTGGCCATCAAGTCATCAAGGCCGGGTTCGTAGATCGGGACGATGCCCTTTTCCAACTTCTCGATTTTAGACGGGTCTTTGTCGACACAGACAACTTCATGCCCGAAATCCGAGAAACAAACACCCGAGACCAAACCGACATAGCCGGTGCCAATCATCGCAATCTTCATGAAACTTTATCCTAAATCAATTTGACAGTCAGCAAGCCAAGCCAGCCGGTGCACCCACATCTAGTGATCTGACAGCGCAAAACCAAGATAGGCAAATGGCATCAGAAGCCGACGCAAGCGCCCCAGTTCGAACTTTCGCAGCGGTTTTTGCATGACCTGAGGGTAGGGCCGGTCGATGGGTTTGCCCATCACCAGATCCGCGACCAGCCCGCCCGAATAGCTGCCCATTGCAACACCATTCCCATGATAACAAAGACTTGCATAGACAGCACCGGGGTCAGGGAGCTTGCCGACAAAGGGCATTTGCGCGCGCGACAGACATACCATACC
>Ga0208018_100293_pt1 | contig 15144 bp, 12 predicted proteins | sample 31_taG_FD_184105 | JGI IMG/M metagenome (GOLD analysis project Ga0208018, IMG submission 184105) | Marine viral communities from the Gulf of Mexico - 31_GoM_OMZ_CsCl metaG (SPAdes) (version 2) | ecosystem: Environmental > Aquatic > Marine > Oceanic | place: Gulf of Mexico | collected 2015-07-12 | reverse complement strand
CATTGTCCGACCTGCCGCCGGGACACCCTGCGCATACATATGTCGCTGGCTATCTCGCCCAGCTTTGCCATACGGCCTTCGCGACCGTCGCGGTCGAAACGATCGTGCTCGGCGGCGGGGTGATGCAGACGCCCGGCCTGCTCGATGCGGTACGGGAAAGGACCTTCGCTCTCGGAGCCGAATACCTGCCCGGCCGTTCAAGGCAGCAGATCGTCGCGCCGAAGCTGGGACAGGATTCGGGGATCAGCGGCGCGTTACAGCTCGCGGCCCGAGCGTTCGAAGGAGCAAACGACTAGATGGCGTCTTCCTCTTCCACCCTGCTGCTGTTCGGCGCGACCGGCGATCTTGCCAAGCGCATGCTGCTGCCTTCCCTCTACGCGCTGCACGAAGACGGACTGATCGCGGAAGACCTGCGTATCTTCGGCACCGCGCGCAGCGAGCTGAGCGATGGCGAATATCGCGAAATCGCGCGCGAGGCGCTGGAGGAATATCTTCCCGAAGACCGCAAGGACGAGGCCAAGATCGGATCGTTCCTCGGCCACCTGCAATACCAGCCGCTCGACGCGTCGACCATCGAGGGCTTCGACCATCTGGCCGAAAAGCTCGGCGACATTTCGGGCGGGCTGTCGATCTTCCTGTCAACCGCGCCCTTCCTGTTCGAGCCCACGATCCGCGGGCTGCAATCGGCTGGGCTGGCGGGCGAAAACGTGCGGATCGGCCTCGAAAAGCCGCTCGGCAACGATCTCGCCAGCTCGCGCGTCATCAACGATGCGGTCGCGAGCGCGTTCGACGAAGACCGGATTTTCCGCATCGACCACTATCTGGGCAAGGAAACGGTCCAGAACCTGATGGCGCTGCGCTTCGCCAACGCGATGTTCGAGCCGCTGTGGAACGCGCAAGGTATCGACCATGTGCAGATCACCATCAGCGAGACCGTGGGGCTCGAAGGCCGCCACGGCTTCTACGACGAAACGGGCGCGCTGCGCGACATGGTGCAGAACCATATGCTCCAGCTGCTCGCGCTGATCGCGATGGAGCCGCCCGCCGATTTCGATTCGACCAGCGTGCGCGACGAAAAGGTGAAGGTGCTGCGCTGCCTGCGTGCCGTCGAAGCGGACGAGATGGTCCGTGGCCAATATGCCAGCGGCGCGGTGAAGGGCGAGGCGGTGAAAGCCTATGCCGACGATCTGGGCGAACGCTCCGAAACCGAGACCTTCGTCGCGCTGAAGGCGCACGTCGACAACTGGCGCTGGCAGGGCGTGCCCTTCTACCTGCGCACCGGCAAGCGGATGACCGAACGCCGCAGCGAAATCGTGATCCAGTTCAAGCCCGTGCCGCACAACATCTTCGCCCAGCGCGGCGGCAAGCTGCTCGCCAACCGGCTGGTGATCCGCCTGCAGCCGGAGGAATACGTGCGGCTGATGGTGATGGCGAAGGAGCCGGGGATGGACCGCGACGGGGTTTCCCTGCGCGAAGTGCCGCTCGACCTTTCGCTCACGCAGGCCTTCTCCAAGGCACGCCGCCGGATCGCCTACGAACGCCTGCTACTGGATCTTATCGACGGCGACCCCACGCTGTTCGTCCGCCGCGACGAGGTGGAGGCGCAGTGGAAATGGGTCGATGCGATCCGCAAGGTATGGAGCGAGAACGACATGCTTCCCAAGTCCTACGGCTCGGGCAGCTGGGGGCCGAGCTCCGCAGTCGCGCTGACCGAACGCGACGGGGTGACCTGGCATGAGTGACGAACCTCGCCTCTGGACACCGAACGACTGGCATGCCTTCGAGGATGGTGGTGCCATGGCTGCGGCCTGCGCGGATCGGGTTGCGAACATCATAGAGAGCGCCATTGCCGACAGGGGGCATGCCGTCGTCGCCTTCCCGGGCGGCTCCACGCCCGTCCCGGCCTTCGAACTGCTCGCCGGGCGTCCTCTCGACTGGGAGAAGGTGAGGATCCTGCCGGGCGATGACCGGATGGTCGATCACGCCGACAAGCTGTCCAACTTCGCCATGCTGGAGCGCCATTTCAGGAGCACGGGCGCGCGCCTCGTCCCGCTGGTGGCAGATGGCGAAGCCGACAGTGCTGTTGCCGAAGCCGCGAACAGGCTCCTCGATGCCCTGCCCTGGCCGCTCGACCTCGTATGGCTCGGCGCTGGGGGAGACGGGCATACCGCGTCGATCTTTCCCGGCCCGGATTATCGCGACGCCCTGACGACCGATGCGCGCGCGCTCAAGGTCACACCCGACCCTTTGCCGCCTGAAGCTCCTGTTGCGCGGATTACCCTGAGCGCCAGCGCGATCCGCTCCGCCCGGCATCGGATGGTATCGCTGCGTGGCACCGACAAACGCGACGTCCTGCTCGCCGCGATGTCCGACGGGAACAGGAGCCCTTACCCGATCGGCGCGGTTCTCGACCGCACGGACACCGAATTCTACTGGAGCCCAGCATGAGCCTGCACCCCACGCTCGCCAAAGTTACCGACCGGATCATCGAACGTTCGAGGGATAGCCGCCGCCGCTACCTCGACCTGATCGACCGTCAGCGCGAGGCAGGGGTGCACCGACCGACGCTGTCCTGCGGCAACCTCGCGCACGGCTTTGCCGCCAGTGGGGAGGACAAGGCGACGATCCGCAGCGGCAAGGCCATGAACATCGGGATCGTCACCGCCTATAACGACATGCTCAGCGCGCATCAGCCCTACGGCCGCTATCCCGAGCAGATAAAGATCTTCGCCCGCGAACGCGGCGCAACCGCGCAGGTCGCGGGCGGCGTGCCCGCGATGTGCGACGGGGTGACGCAGGGGCAGGATTCGATGGAGCTGTCGCTGTTCAGCCGCGACGTGATCGCGATGGGCACCGCGGTGGGCCTTTCCCACGGGATGTTCGAAGGCGCGCTGCTGCTGGGCATTTGCGACAAGATCGTGCCCGGCCTGCTGATCGGCACGCTGCGTTTCGGCCACCTGCCCACGATCCTCGTACCCGCAGGCCCGATGCCATCCGGCCTCGCCAACAAGGAAAAGATCCGCGTCCGCCAGCTCTATGCAGAGGGCAAGGTTGGCGAGAAGGAACTGATGGATGCCGAGTCCGCCAGCTATCACGGCGCGGGCACCTGCACCTTCTACGGCACCGCCAATTCCAACCAGATGATGATGGAGATGATGGGGCTGCACATGCCCGGCTCCAGCTTCGTCAATCCGGGCAACAAGCTGCGTCAGGAGCTGACCCGCGCCGCCGTCCACCGGATGACCGAGATCGGCTGGGACGGTTCGGATTACCGCCCGCTCGGCCATTGCATCGACGAAAAGGCGATCGTCAACGCGGTCGTCGGCCTGCTCGCCACCGGCGGATCGACCAACCACGTGATCCACCTGCCCGCCATCGCGCGCGCGGCGGGGATCATCCTCGACTGGGACGATATGGATGAACTGAGCGACGTCGTCCCGCTGATCGCCAGCGTCTATCCCAACGGCGCGGGCGACATAAACTACTTCCACGCGGCAGGCGGCATGCCCTTCGTGATCCGCGAACTGCTCGATGCGGGCCTCGCGCATGGCGACATCCTGACCGTCTACGGCAAATCGCTCGCCGAAGGCGCGCAGGAGCCGGTGATGGAGGGCGAAGAGCTGGTCTGGAAACCGGCTGCCGCGCAAAGCCGCGACGACACCCTGCTCAAGCCCGCCACCGATCCCTTCCGCAAGGATGGCGGGCTCGCGCTGCTGCAAGGCAATCTGGGTCGGGCGACCATGAAGGTGAGCGCGGTTGACCCGGAACGCCACACGATCGAAGCGCCCGCGCGCGTGTTCACCACCCAGCATCAGGTCGCCGAGGCGTTCAAGGCGGGCGAGCTGGACCGCGACGTGGTGGTGGTGCTGCGCTTCCAGGGGCCTGCCGCCAACGGCATGCCCGAACTGCACAAGCTGACCTCGCCATTGGGCGTCATTCAGGACCGCGGCTACAAGGTCGCGCTGGTGACCGACGGGCGCATGTCGGGCGCGAGCGGCAAGGTGCCTTCCGCGATCCACGTGTCGCCCGAAGCCTTCCACGGCGGCCCGCTGGGCAAGGTGCGCGACGGCGACATCGTCCGCGTCAGCGCCGACGACGGCACGCTCGAAGCGCTGGTCGACGCCGCCGAGTGGGACGCGCGCGAGCAGGCATCGCCGCCGCCGCAGGAAATGGGCGTCGGGCGCGAACTCTTCGCGATGCTGCGCCACCACAGCGACCCGGCGGAAAAGGGCGGCAGCGCAATGCTGGCCGAGGCCGGGCTGTGAGCGGCAGCACCGACCGGCTGGTCGCGGTCGATATCGGCGGCACCCACGCGCGTTTCGTCATCGCGACGATCGGGGACGACGGCACGATCACGCTCGACGAACCGGTCACGCTGAAGACCGAAGATCACGCCAGCTTCCAGACCGCGTGGGAGGATTTCGGACGGATTCAGGGCGGCGACCTGCCCAAGGCGGTCTCCATCGCGGTCGCCGGGCCGGTCGGCGGCGACGTCATCCGCTTCACCAACAATCCGTGGATCATCCGCCCCGCGCTGGTGAAGGAGAAGCTTAACGTCGACGCCTACACGATCGTCAACGATTTCGGCGCGGTCGGCCATGCGGTCGCACGCGCGCCGGACAGCGATTTCCTCCACCTGACCGGCCCGGACGAACCGCTCGCTGCCGAGGGCACGATCAGCATCATGGGCCCCGGCACCGGCCTTGGCGTGGCGCATGTCTGGCGCGATGGCGCAGGCGGCTACCGCGTGCAGGCGACCGAGGGCGGGCACATCGACTTCGCCCCGCACGACATGATCGAGGATGCGATCCTCGCGCGGCTGCGCAGGCGGCACAACCGCGTCTCGGTGGAGCGGATCGTCTCCGGCCCCGCCATCGTCGATATCTACGCCACGCTCGCCCGGATGGAAAACCGCGCGACGATGGAGGAAGACGACCGCACCATCTGGCAGAACGGAATGGACGGCAGCGACAGTCTGGCGGCGGCGGCGGTCGACCGTTTCTGCCTCGCGCTAGGCAGCGTCGCGGGCGACATCGCGCTGGCGCAGGGCGGGTTCGGCGGCGTCGTGATCGCGGGCGGGCTCGGCTACCGCATTCGCGACACGCTCGCCCAGTCGGGCTTTGCCGAGCGGTTCCGCGCGAAGGGCCGCTTTGAAAAACTCATGTCGAGCATCCCGGTCAAGATCATCACCCATCCCCAGCCCGGCCTGTTCGGCGCGGCAGCGGCCTTTGCCAAGGAGCATCTTTCTTGAAACCCATCGAACAGCTGATGCGCACCGCCCCGGTCATCCCCGTGCTGGTGATCGAGGATGCCGCCGACGCGGTGCCGATGGCGCAGGCGCTGGTCGCAGGTGGCCTGCGCGTGCTCGAAGTCACGCTGCGCACTCCCGCCGCGCTCGACGCGATCCGGGCGATGCGCGAGGTGGAAGGAGCCATCGTCGGCGCAGGCACGGTCACCAACCAGGACCAGTTGCAGGCCGCGATCGATGCTGGGTCTCAATTCATCGTCTCGCCGGGCCTCACCGATACGCTGGGCCGCGCGGCGGTGCGCGCGGACATCCCCTTCCTGCCGGGCATCGCCAATGCGGGCGACATCATGCGCGGGCTCGATCTGGGGCTGACCCACTTCAAGTTCTTCCCCGCCGAAGCGAATGGGGGCATTCCTGCGCTGAAGGCTCTGGCCGGGCCGTTCGGCGATGTGAAGTTCTGCCCCACCGGCGGCGTCAAGCAGGATACCGCAGCGCACTGGCTCGCCATCGAGCAGGTGCTGTGCGTGGGGGGCAGCTGGCTGGTCGGCAAGGGAGAGCGCGACTGGGCCGAGGTCGAAGCGCGTGCGGCCGCGGCAGCGGCGCTTGCGGGGTAATTCCGGCGCCGGACAGTCTTCGCGAAAAGGTGGAGGCCCGAGCCGGAATCGAACCGGCGTGCAAGGATTTGCAGTCCTCTGCGTAACCACTCCGCCATCGGGCCCCGGTGTTCACGGGCTTGGCGCGAGCGGGGCGTCTAGCGGCTTGGGCCGTGCAGTTCAATCGCCTTTCGCGCCGAAGTCTGGTTGAAGTTTGGCCGAAGTTTGAGTTGCCGCTTGCAACGGGCTTTTCTTCGCCCGGCCATCGTCTAAGAAACCGCGCATGTCGATTTCCGCCATGCTCGAACCCATCGCCGGTCGCGGCGAGACCGTTACCCTTCCCGCAGACGAGTGGATGCAGGGGCGCACGCTGTATGGTGGGGCCAGCGCGTTGGTCGCCTACACCGCCGCGATCCGCGCCTTCGCCGACCTGCCGCCGCTGCGATCCGCGCAGGTCGCCTTCGTCGCGCCGGTCGGTGCCGAGGTGACGCCGCAGGCGAAGCTGATCCGGCAGGGCCGCAACGTCACGCAGGTGCAGGTCGACCTGCTGGTCGATGGCAGCCCCGCGCTCACATCCTTCTGGCTGTTCGGTGCCGGGCGGGAAGCCAACGCGGTGCACCCCGCCGCGCCGGTCGAACCCAAGCCCATTCCGGTCGAGCAGGCCGAGCCGCTGATGGAGGGCAAGGGCCCGGCCTTCATCCAGAACAATTACGAACTGCGCCGCGCCGCGCCTTCTGGCGGCGACGGCGGGCCTGTGGTCCGCCGCTGGCTGCGGCTGAAGGGCGGCGACGACCTCGACCCGACCAGCCGCCTGATCCTGATCGGCGACACCATGCCGCCGGGCGCGATGCGCGCGATGAAGCGGCCCGGCCCGGTCAGCTCGATGAACTGGGCGATCAACCTGCTCGATCCGATGGCGCAGACGCGCGACGGCTGGTGGCTGGCGGAAACCGCCAGCGACCACGCCGACCAAGGCTATTCGAGCGAACGGCTGCGCCTGTGGGACGCCGACGGGCGTCTGGTGATGATCGGCCAGCAGGCGGCGGCGGTGTTCGGCTGAGTTGCCGCGACAACGGGCCCGCTCGTACTGAGCAAGATAGATCTGACTTAGCTCGCGTCTGCGAGCGCCCTAAGCTCCCCTCCCCCTGGGGAGGGGCCGGGGGGTGGGGGTTCCCAGCCATCGGCCCGAGTACACCCCCACCCAGCCTCCCCCTCAAGGGGGAGGAGTATTCAATATCGGTCTCTGACTCAGGCAGCATCCGTGAAATTGGGCGCGCGTTTGGCCATGCCGGCCATCACCGCTTCGATCTGGTTGGGCTGGCGGATGATCGCCGCCTGCTCCTCGCTTTCGGCCATCAGCATGGCCTCGCCCGTCTCGTCGTGCATCCGGTTGTGGAGGCGCTTGGCCGCGCGCACCGCGTCCGGGTTACGCTGGGCGATGGTCGCCGCGATCTCCTTCGCCTTGGCCAGCGGATCGTCGGTGACATGCGTCGCGAGACCCAGCACCTGCGCTTCCTCGCCGGAGAACTCGCGGTTGGTATAGACCAACTCGCGCAGCACATCGTCGCGCACCAAGCCGCGCCATAGCTGATAGCCGCCCATGTCGGGCACCAGCCCCCACTTCATCTCCATGATCGCCATCCGCGCATCGGGCGCGACCACGCGGATATCGGCCCCGCTGGCGATCTGCATTCCGCCGCCGAAGCACACCCCGTGCACCGCCGCGATCACCGGCATCGGCAGCTTGCGCCACACGGTCGCGACCTGCTGAAATTTATTGGAATCCCCATGCGTGCGGTCGGTCAGCTTGGGTTCGTCCGGGTCGGGCGTGCGCGCAAAGCTGGAGGTGTCGAGCCCGGCGCAAAAGCTGCGCCCCTCGCCCGACAGCACCACCACGCGCACATCCTTGCGCTCCATCAGCGATTCGCCCGCCGCGATGATCGCCACAAACATCTGAGGGTCGAGCGCGTTCATCTTGTCGGGCCGGTTGAGGCGGACATGCGCCACGCCATCCTCGCCGATATCGACCGCGACCCGCTGCTCTTCGACCTGCGATGCCATCTCTGCGCTCTCCAGTTGTTCGTTCGTTTGAATCCGTTCGGATGGTTCGTTGCGCAAGGGCGCGGCGCTGTCCAGCCTGTATCCCGCGCCATCGGTAGCGATCATCGCCGCGAGGCCGAGCGGCTCGAGCTTCCTGCGCAGCCGCGCGACGTGCACCGCGACGCGGTTGGTGCCCGGCTCGAAAGGGCACCGCCACACGTCGCGCAGCAGCGCGCTCTGGCTGACCGTGGCATCCGGCGTTTCCGCCAGCCGCCACAGCAGCGCGAACTCGCGCGGGTGCAGCGCCAGCCAGCGCCCCTCCAGCGCAGCGTCGCGATGGAACAGGTCGAGCCGCAACGGGCCGGCCTCCATCCACCTCGCAATAAGTTGCTGTGCTGCGTGCACGCGCCCCCGCCGCCCGCTCCCTAAGTCAGGCGGCAGATAGTGGCATGAAGTCTACGCCATTGGAAAAGAAGACCAATCCGGAATGGATGCTTGGCAGGTGCGATGGCCCGAACGATCTTTCCTAGGTGTTCGATCGCTGGAGGAAGCGCTTGATGTTGCGTGCGGCCTGCCGGATGCGCTGCTCGTTTTCGACCATCGCGATGCGGACGTAACCCTCGCCCTCCTCGCCGTAGCCAATCCCTGCCGCGACCGCGACGCCCGCCTGCTCCAGCAGCTGCTTGGAAAAGTCGAGGCTGCCCATATGCTCGAAGCCCGGCGGCAGCGGAGCCCACGCGAACATGCTCGCGGGCGGCGAAGGGATTTCCCACCCGGCGCGGGTAAAGCTCTCGACCATCACGTCGCGCCGCCGCTGGTAGCGCAGGCGGTTCTCCTCGACGATGTCCTGCGGGCCGTTGAGCGCGGCACATGCCGCCGCCTGGATCGGCGTGAACGCGCCATAGTCGAGGTAAGACTTTACCCGCGTCAGCGCCGCGATCAGCGTCGGGTTGCCGACCGCGAAGCCCATCCGCCAGCCGGCCATCGAATAGGTCTTCGACATCGAGGTGAACTCGACCGCGATCTCCTTCGCGCCGGGCACTTCGAGGATCGAGCGGGTCGGCTTGCCGTCGTAATACAGCTCCGAATAGGCAAGGTCGGACAGGACCCACACCTTGTTCTCCCGCGCCCAGGCAACCAGCCGCTCGTAGAATGCGAGATCGACCGTCTCGGCGGTCGGGTTGGACGGGTAGTTTACCACCAGGACGCTCGGCCGGGGCGAGGTGTAGGCCATCGCCTGATCGAGCGCGTCCCAATACTCCTCGTTCGGCGTCGTCGGGACCGAGCGGATCGTCGCGCCCGCGATGATGAAGCCATAGGTGTGGATCGGGTAGGACGGGCTCGGCGCAAGCACCACGTCGCCCGGTGCGACGATCGCGGTCGCCATCGACGAGAGGCCTTCCTTCGAGCCCATGGTCACCACCACCTCGCGCTCGGGATCGAGATCCACCCCGAAGCGGCGGCCGTAATAATTCGCCTGCGCCTTGCGCAGACCCGGAATGCCGCGCGACTGGCTGTAGCCGTGCGCGGACGGCTTGCCCGCGACTTCGCACAGCTTGTCGATCACGTGCTGCGGGGGCGGACGGTCCGGATTGCCCATGCCCAGATCGATGATGTCGCGGCCCGCAGCGCGCGCCGCATGGCGCATCGCGTTGACCTCGGCGATCACGTAGGGCGGCAGGCGCCGCATCCGGTAAAACTGCTCGTCGCTCAATCCAAACTCCCGCACGCATCGTCATCGCCGCATATCCGGCACCTCCATTCTGGAACGCCATGCGCATCTGTGCAATTGAAGTATGCGAGGGGACGCCCAGAAATTTCCCGGCGAGCGACCGGCTGGGCGAATTGACCGAGAGGATGCAAGGCCATGGCGAAAACATCGTCCGACGAGGCGGGAGGCAATCCGTTTGCCGCGATGCTCGAAGCGCAGGCGCGCTGGACGGAGATGATGTTCGCGCCCCTGCCCCAGCTGGCGAAGGATGGCGACGCCGATGCCCCGGCCGCGTTGTCCGACATGCAGAAGTGGGCGGAAAACGCCACGCGCCTGCAGACCATGTGGCTCGAATTCTGCCAGAGCCACGCGATCGAGGCGACGGGCGAGATGATGGCGGGCGATCCGGCCAAGTGGTTCGCGATGTTCGAAACCTGGACCGAGCAGCTGCCGTTTGCCGACCCTGCCGAACAGCAGCGCTGGTGGGCCGAAAGCGCGCAATTGTGGCAGGCGCTGATGCTGCCGCAGGGCGAGGCCGACGGCGACGATGGCGGCAAGCTTGAACTGCCGCGGGAGGATCGCCGCTTCGCCGATCCGCGCTGGCGCGAACAGCCCGTCTTCGCACTGCTGCACCAGACCTACCTGATGCTGACCGAGCGCGTGCTGGCGATGGTCGAGAAGATGGATCAGGTCGATCCGGCCAAGCGCGAACAGCTGAAGTTCGCCACGCAGGCGATGGCCGAAGCGCTCAGCCCGGCCAATTTCGCGGCGACCAATCCGATCGTGCTCGACCGGATCATGGAATCGCGCGGCGAAAGCCTGGTCAATGGGATGCAGAACCTGCTGCGCGACATCCAGAAGGGCCAGCTGACCCATACCGATCCCGAAGCCTTCGTGCTGGGCGAAAATCTCGCGACGACGCCGGGCAAGGTCGTTCACGAGACGTCGCTGTTCCAACTGATCCAGTACGAACCGAGCACGGAAAAGGTGCTGGGCGTGCCGCTGATAATCTTCCCCCCGTGGATCAACCGGTTCTACATCCTCGATCTCAACGAGAAGAAGAGTTTCGTGAAGTGGGCGGTCGACCAGGGCCTGACCGTGTTCATGGTCAGCTGGAAATCCGCCGACGCGTCGATGAAAGACGTTGTCTGGGACGATTACATCGCCGCCCAGGTCGAGGCGATCGATCACGTGCGAAAGCGCCTGCGGCAGAGCGCGGTCCACACGATCGGCTATTGCGTCGCTGGCACCACGCTGGCCGCCACGCTGGCCGTGCTCGCCGAGAAGGGCGAGCTCGACAAGGTGAAGAGCGCGACGTTCTTCACCGCGCAGGTCGATTTCAGCGAGGCGGGCGAACTGCTGCACTTCATCGACGACCAGCAGATTGCGGCGATCAAGAGCCTCGAGCGCGACGGCTTCATCGATGGCCGCTACATGGCCGCGACCTTCAACCTGCTACGCGGCAACGACCTGATCTGGAACTACGTCGTGCGCAATTACCTGCTGGGGGAAGATTATACCGCGTTCGACCTGCTCCACTGGAACGGCGACGTGACCAACCTTCCTGCCAAGTGGCACCAGCAATACCTGCAGCAGCTGTATCGCGACAACCTGCTGGTCAAACCGGGCAAGCTGGAGGCGCTGGGCGTTCCCATCGACCTGGGCAAGGTCGACATCCCGACATACATCCAGGCGGGCAAGGACGATCACATCGCGCCCGTGAGCAGTGTGTGGAAGATTACCGAGCAGTTCAGCGGGCCGATGCGCTTCGTCCTCGCGGGTTCCGGCCACATCGCGGGGGTGGTCAATCCGCCGGCAGCGAACAAATACCAGTACTGGATCAACGAGAACGAGGATGTCGGCTCGCTGGCGGAATTTCGCGAAGGCGCGACCGAGCATCCGGGCAGCTGGTGGCCCGACTGGATCGAGTGGATACGCTCGCAGGACGCCAAGGAGGTCGCCGCCAGCGGCAAGCGCAAGCCCGGCAGCGGGAAGACCGACGAGGTGATCGAACCAGCCCCGGGACGCTACGTGAAAACCCGCTAAGCCTCTATATCTGGCCGACAAAGCGGGAAATGGTGCGCTGCACAAAAAAGACTTGAACTTCGGCGTAGCAAGGCATATTTGTGCATTGCAACAAAACCCCGAGGTTCCAATGGCAGACCCCATTACCGACAAGGACGACGCCGCGGCGCAGAAGGCTTACGCCGACGCCGCAGCCGCGAAGTCCGACAGCAAGCCCAAGGCGGCGGTCGAGAGCCCTGCCGTCGAGGCACCGAAGGCCGAGGCCGCTACGCCCGCGAAGCCCGCAGCCGAAGCTCCTGCCCCCAAGAAGTCCGTCGCATCGAAGGTCGCGAAGACGCCGACCGCCGCTGCGGCCAAGAAGCCGGCAGCCAGCGCCACCGCCACCAAGGCGAGCGCCAAGCCCAAGCCGGCCAAGAAGGCGGTGACGAAGAAAGCTCCGGCCAAGAAGGTCGCCACCGTCAAGAAGACTACCCCCGAAAAGACCCTCTCCAAGAAGACAACGGGCGCCGCGCCTGCCGCGACCCCCAGGATTAAGGACACCACCATGGCTACCAAGACCAAGACCACCAATATTGCCAGCGACATGGCGAACGAAATGCAGACCCGCCTTGCGGGCATGTATGAAAAGGGCACCGAGATGACCGGCGAAATGGTCACCTTCCAGCGCGCCAACGCCGAAGCGATGGCCGAAGCGGGCAAGATCCTTTTCACCGGCATGCAGGACCTGACCCGCGACGCGGTGGAAGAAACCCGCAAGGCTGCCGACCAGATGAGCGAAGATGCCCGCCTGATGGCCGCCGCCAAGTCGCCGACCGAGCTCGTGAAGCTGCAGGGCGACATCATGCGCCGTTCGTTCGACCATGTCGTCGCGACCGGTTCGAAGAACACCGAAGCCTGGATCAAGCTGGCCAACGAAGCTTTCGCGCCGCTGACCAGCCGCATGAGCGAAACGGTCGACAAGATGAACAAGCTCGCCGCCTAAGCGCGGACGGCTTGGCTGGATATTCCGGCCGCATCCAATGCGAGGGGCCGGGCGTGAGGATACGCCCGGCCCCTTTCTCGTTCGGAGCCGATTTCGGCCCGGGCTATGCGAAGTTTTGATGTGCCCCGCCCCTCGCGATCCCTTGCGGATCGGCCAGACGATACGATATTGATCCGCTATGCGCGAACCAGCACCAACCCTCCCCCACGGCCGGCAGGTCGACATGCGCTTCGTCGTGCCCGGACGGGCCTCAACCGCGGAGCGCTGCATGGGCGACGATGACGCGGACAAGGGCACGCCCGAAAATCCCGAGATCGGCATCGCGACCAAGATCCGCGCCAAGCCCAAGAAGCCGAGCCAGTACCGGGTGCTGATGCTCAACGACGATTACACGCCGATGGAATTCGTGGTCATGGTCCTCAAGCGGTTCTTCCGCATGGACCTCGACGAGGCGACGCAGGTGATGCTCCAGGTGCACCAGCGCGGTGTCGGGGTCTGCGGCGTCTATCCCTACGAGGTCGCCGAGACGAAGGTGAACCAGGTGATGGACTTCGCGAAGCAGAACCAGCACCCGCTCCAGTGCACGCTCGAAAAGGCTTAGCCCCCGGGCACACGCAAAACGCGCAGATGACGGGGCCGTGCTTTGCCGCTAGGGCGAGGCGCAAGCGACCTATCAACCACTCGCGGGACTTCCCTTGCCCCTGAACTCGCGTCTCGATCGATATATCTTCCGGCTCACGATCGTGCCGCTGCTTGGCGTGTTCGTGCTCGCCGCGTCGCTGCTAATCCTCGATCAGATGCTGCGCCTGTTCCGCTTCGTCACGACGGAGGGCGGGCCGGTAGGCGTGGTGTTCCAGATGCTCGGCACGCTGCTGCCCGATTATGCCAGCCTCGCCATCCCGCTCGGCCTGCTGCTGGGCACGCTGTTCGCCTTCCGCCAGCTTGCGCTGTCGAGCGAGCTCGACGTGATGCGCGCGGTCGGGCTCAGTTACACCCGGCTGTTGCGCGTACCCTACGCGATCACCCTGATTTTGATGGCCATCAACGCCGCGCTGGTGTTCTACATCCAGCCGGTTTCGAAGTACTATTACGAGGAATTGCAGTTCGATCTGCGCTCGGGCGCGCTCGGCGCGTCGATCAAGGTCGGCGAATTCACCACGCTGGCCGACCGGATGGCCCTGCGGATCGAAGCGAGTGAAGACTCGGGTCGAAAGCTGCAGGGCATCTTCGCGCGGATCAACACCAAGGACGGGCAGGTCCTCTCCATCAGCGCGCGCGAGGGGCGTTTCCTTTCGACCAGCGACAATCCCGACACGATCATCCTGCGCCTTTCCGACGGCACCATCGTGCAGAACCCCGAGGGCGACAGCCCGCGCGTGCTCAGCTTCAGCCTGTACGATCTGCCGATCGACCTGCCCGCGATCGAGAATTTCCGCCAGCGGGGCGAAGGGGAGGCCGAATATATCCTCCCCGAGTTGCTGCGGATCGGGTGGAGCGACTCATCGAGCGAGACGCAGCGCAACGCCAGCAAGGCCAGCCTTAACTACCGCATGGTCGAACTGGCGATGATGCTGTTCATGCCGTTGCTCGCCGTGGCGCTGGCGATCCCGCCAAAGCGCTCGACAAGCGCGCTGGGCGTATTCGTGGCGGTGGTGCTGGTGGTCGCCTATCACAAGGTGAACCAGTACATGCAGGATTTCGCCGCGCTCGGCCGGATCGATCCCATGCTTGGCCTGTGGGGGCCCTTCGCGGTCTTCGTGGGGCTGATCGTCTGGTGGTTCTGGCAGATCGCCTATGTCCCCGGCGGGCAGCCGATCGGCGCGCTCGAAAATGCCTTTTCCAAGGCCGTGAAGAAGATCGGCCGCCTGCTGCGTCCGCGGCGGCGCTCCGATGCCTTCCGCGCCGAACAGACTGGTTGAAGACCCGGTAGATGACTCTCGACTTTTTCCCTTCGCGTACGCTGACGCTGTACCTCGCCAAGATGTTCTCGCTGCGCATCATTGCCGTGCTGGTGATGCTGGTGCTGGTGCTGATGATGCTCGACCTGCTGTCGACCAGCGGCGAGATTCTGGCCGTACCGGGCAATACGGAGGCCGATCTGTGGCTCTATGCGTCGCTGCGCATACCGCTGCTGATCCAGCGGTTCCTGCCCTATTCGGTGCTGCTGGCCACGATCATCACGCTGGTGACGCTCAACCAGAACAGCGAGGTTATCGCGATGAAGGCCGCCGGGCTTTCGGCGCACCAGGTGCTCGCCCCGCTGATCCTGACCGCGCTGGTCGTGGCCGCGGGGACCTTCGCTTTCAACGAGCGCGTGGTGACGCGCGCCGCGGCGGAGCTCAATGCGTGGGAAAAGTCGAAGTTCGGCGCCCTGCCGGCGGTGGAGGAAGAATCGGGGGTGATCTACCTGATCGACGGCCCCGACATCCTCACCGCGCGCAGCTATAACGCAGGCGGGCCCGCCCCCACGCTGCGCGACGTGACCTTCTACCGCCGCAGCCCCAACGGCGAGATCACGCAGCAGATCGACGCGCCGCTTGCGGTG
>Ga0208018_100288_pt1 | contig 15320 bp, 12 predicted proteins | sample 31_taG_FD_184105 | JGI IMG/M metagenome (GOLD analysis project Ga0208018, IMG submission 184105) | Marine viral communities from the Gulf of Mexico - 31_GoM_OMZ_CsCl metaG (SPAdes) (version 2) | ecosystem: Environmental > Aquatic > Marine > Oceanic | place: Gulf of Mexico | collected 2015-07-12 | reverse complement strand
ATGAAAAAATACTAACAGCATTTTCAAATAGCAGAGATAATTACATTACATCCCTAAGTGGATATTATGGAATCACAAACTTGTCTGCTGCCGATAAATTCAAGAAGATAACACCAACTCAAGTAACAAGATTAGCTTGGCAATGTAGAGATATAAGCAATAGCAAGGGATTCTATGTATATTTTAATTTCTATGATGAAAACTTCAATGTTCTAAGCCCAAGTGAAACCGCAGGAATAGACCAGATACATACAAACGTACATTTAAGTGGTGTTGTAAACGGATTTAACGTATACGGCAAAAACTTTGATATAGATTCTATGAAGACATCAAGCACATGGAATTTCTCATCAAACAACTTGTCTGCAATAACATCTGCAAACATTAAATACTTCAGCGTATATCTTAGGTCTACAAACTACCACGCATCTGAAGCGTACCTATACGAGATAGATTGGAACGCTTGTAGTAAATACGAAAGCTATGAGATTCATTGGCTGAATCACTTAGGGGGATGGGATTCTTGGGTGTTTGACAAAAGAAGCGAAAAGCAAGTATTGGTCAATCGCTCTAACTTCACGCAACCACTTACTCGCAGAATTGAAAGTAATACTATCATTCACGATGCGTATGCAAGGAAGCAGAAGCAGTTCTACACAGATATTTCGGAGAGATTTATAGTAAATAGCGACATACTTAAAGATTGGGAATACCAAGGTCTTACCGACTTACTGCAAAGCCCACTTGTTTATTGGAGGCATCCCGACTACGGATTCTTAGCCATAAACATAGTAGACCAAGACAGCTACCCTATAAGAACTCAATTAAATGACAAGTCATACAATATGTCTTTCACATTTGAGATAAACAACTACGATAAACTGCAAGGATTGTGATAAGTATTCAGATAAACGGTGTTCCGTTACCAATAGTAGAATCAGATTATGGCGTAAGGCTAAATAAGAAGGCTTTTGACTTAGATAACATCAATAGGCGTTGGGGTGATTGGAGTAAGTCTGTTGTTGTGGCAAGTAGCCCACAATCAGATAGCTTATTCAATAGCTTGTTCAATGTAAACATAGACATTAAGAATACATCTGAAGAGAATTTTAACCCTGACTTCAACCCAAACCTTATTGCGGATTGCAACATATTCGTTGATGGCATTCCAGTTCTTAATGGACACGCACAGCTTACTAAAATAACAATAGATTCTCAACATAAAATAGTTTATCACCTAAATTGTTATAGTAGCTTTAAGAGTTTCTTTGAAAAGATAGAGGACAAGTATTTAGAGGATATAGATATATCGGACAACGATCATACATACAGCATATCCAACATAACGGGTTCTTGGTCAAGTAGCGGCTACGCAGATAGCCCTGGATATGTTTACCCTATGATTGACTACGGCAAGCAACATCAATCTGATTGGGCTGATTCAGACTTTAAGCCTGCGGTATTCACAAAGCAGTTGGTAGATAAGATATTTTCAAATGCGGGATATACATACACATCTTCATTCTTTGATAGCGACTTATTCGACAAGTTAATACACCCATCTGAATACAATATAGATTTATCGGATTCACAAATAAGGCTAAGGGAGTTTTATGTTGGAAGGTCTACTTCCGATCAGACCGTTTCTTGCTACTCTCCCAAAAACGCATTCACCACAACAGCAGCCCTAACCGACCAACTTATATTTAATGACGATACATCCCCATACAAGAACACGGATGGCAATAAGTATAGCACTACAAATGGTGTTTTCACTCCCGCAACTTGGAATGGTAGATACAAATTTCGTGGAAAGATAAAGTCCACCTTGCAAATGGATGCCACATATCCAGGTGTAGCTATCGCAAAATCTGGAATAACCGTATATGCTGATATTTCGGTTTATGTTCTTTTAATCAATAACGATACATCTCAATCAACAATAGCGCAGAAGATACCTATTAATGGATACGAGTTTAGTGGACCTCTTATATTTTCATCGACATCTTCATCTAAAACAATATTCTTCGACACAAATATTGTAAGCGTAAAGACATTCCATAGCGTTGCATTAGTCCCTATTGTAGAAAAGGTTTATTACACATTAACTACAACAAGGAATGGAAAAACAAAGACAAGGCAAGTTGTTTATGCTGGGGATTACTTTGACAAATCAGCTACAAATTCTTACATCAACTTTAAATTAGAGACCACATCAGAGTTTGGGTCTCAACTTGCAGAAACTAAGGTTCAAATAGGTGATACCGTTCAAATGTCTCAAGTTATACCAAAGGAGGTAAAGCAAAAAGATTACATCGTCTCCTTGTTTGAGATGTTTAACCTCTACTCCATACCAGACCCAAATAATCAGAATAACCTTATAATTGAAACGAGGGATGACTTCTTTACTGATGAAAAGGAAGACATTACTCAATTATTGGATGTAAGTAAAGAGCAAGAATTAGAGCCTATGGCATTGCTAAGGGCTACAAGGTACGAGTGGTCTTATAGGGATGACAATGACATATACAACAAGCAATACAAGTATATGTGGCAAGAGGACTATGGAATGTATAGGCGTGATGTGCAGAATGAGTTTGTTTATGATACCAAAAAGATAAGCATTTTATTCGCACCAACCCCAATCGTAAACTATCCTAAGAGCGATTATAGCGTTGGTAACGATAGAATAATATCAGCCATTGTGTTTGAAGACGCAAAGGATGGGAAGAACACAAGTAAGCAGACACCAAGAATATTATATTGGGGAGGATTGCTTGATACAAACGACCCATGGAGATTGTTTTGGGTCAATTCATCAACTCCATATACATTACAATACAAGTATCCGTATGCGGGTCATTTAGACAACCCATACAATCCATTCATAGATTTATCATTCGGAACTCCAAGGGCGGTATTTTACGACAATAATATAGGTGGCATACAAGACATTACATATCTTGACGCAAACCTATACAACGTATATTGGAAGCGTTGGATGGATGAGATAACCGATAAGAACTCAAAGGTTCTTACTTGCTACATAAAACTTGACCCACTAAGCTACTCAAACCTATCTTTCAGGAAACTTTACTTCATAGGCGATGCCACTTACAGGCTCTTAGAGGTATCTGATTATGATATGATGGGTGGAAGCACAACCAAGTGCAAGTTCTTAAAGTGGAATCCATACAATCAGCACTTTGTAGCAAGAAAGAACTTCAATGGCGGTAGAGACACCATAGGGGATGGCGATGACCCAACGCCAGGGTTTATGCGTGTGCTTACTGGAAACCAATTAGGAAGATATTCTGATAGCTTTAGGCTCAATAATGCTGACGATATACCTTACATAAAGGGATTTGTCTATGGAGATGGAAACACCGTTGGTGGTGTTAGGAATAGCTTAATATACTCCGATAACAATGAAGTTAGGGGTGATAATGTTCTACTCGTAAACACAAGCAATAGGATTGTTAATGGTGGAGATCAAATATGGATGAACGACATATTTGCAGAAAAGTATATCGAAATAGTCTTCACAAGCACAGACATAGGCAATATGTTCGGAGGTTACTTACAAGTATTGGGCAAACTTCCATCAGACCAATACTACAAAGTAAACAGAGTTCTTAGCTTTTACGACTACAACGGAACGGCATATCCTTTCGGTGGAGAGTTCGTGATAAGTACAGACACATCTTACAGCACACTTGCAACAGGCAATGGTGCAATATCTGGTTCAGCAGATGTTTATCTAAATTGGACAATAGGCACAGAAGCCATTGACTTTAGCGAAGGTCTTGTAATAACAAATAACGTAGAGGATACAGGTGCGGGTGGAGATTTAACACTTAAAATATACTATCAAATAATAGAGTTCTAACTATGGCAATGCAGACAGAAGAAATATTAAAGATTATTGCAGATGTAGACCCTGCGATAAAGAATATTGACCAGCTTGAGAAGAAACTTGAAGCACTTAGGGCTAAAGCAAAGACAATAGATTTCAAGGCAGACCCTCAAGGATATGAAAAGACCCAAAAAGAGATAACAAAACTTGAGATAGCACAAAGCAAGTTAAAGAACTCTACATCTCAAATGAGTGCAGAAATGCGTAGAGCATCAGGAGAGGTAAAGGGTTTTGGCGATGCAGCAGCAGTTAGTGGTGGTGTTGCTATTGCGCTCGGACAAGCACTATCTGATATTGGGCAGTTTGGCTTTGGTAAAGCACAAGGTATCAGAGCGATTGCCAACAACATATCGCAGCTTGCCACATTATTTTCTATTGCGGTAGCACAGGCTGGCAGCTTCAAGAAGGCTATACAAGGAGTTATTGCAACAATGAGAGGTCCATTAGGTATAGTTGTCGTGATTCAAGCAGTTGTTGGTGCTTTGGATTTGTGGGCTTCAAGTCAGAGAAAGGCTAAAGAGGAATCAGACGAACTCCTTAAATCAATGAAGTTGAATGATAGTGCTGCGGTAGGTATGTATAACGCATACAAACAAATGAATCCAGCAACAGAGGAAGCACGAAAGTTAAAAAAGGCATTAGGCGATGAATTAAAAGTCAATATAGATAACTATAAGGATTTAGATGACGCAATAGAAGACCATATCAGAGTTCTTGAATTGGAATCTGATATAAGAATTTTGCTTAATGAAAGGGCTGAAATTTCTGCTCAAAGGAGGCTTCTTGAAAGAGAAAACCTTGAAAAGTTGATAGAGAACCAAGAAGTATTTCAAGACCAAAATGAAGAAGCACTCAAGCAATCAAATCTCATTATAGAAAACAGCCCTCAATTATTGTTTTTAAAAGGTGAGGAAGCAAGGCTTACCGCAGAACTTTCTGAAAAATATGGGGAGATGATACCTTTATTAAAGGAAGAGAAAAAGGCTAAAGATGAAGATACAGAATCCACTAAAAAGTCTAAAAAGGCTTTATTTGAATATAACACAGAGTTAGACGAGTATAGGAATAATCTACTTGAATATTTACAGACAATAGATAGGCTCACCCTAACAACACCTCTTAGTGAGGAGGCTAAAAAGGTTTTTGAAATCGACCAAAGGTATGAAGAATTGTTCTTTAATCTTGAGGCATATAGGGCGGCTAATGACATAAGTGAACAAGAGTATCTTAAAAGGTCTAAGCAGTTGCACGAGGCATACTACAACGAGATACAAGCATTAAGAGATAAGGACCTTAATAAGAAAAAAGATTCTGACAGGCAACAAGAATTGTCTGAAAACAAGAAAATGGATGCAATTTTCAGACTTGCATCTGCCACATTTGGATTCCTTATAGCCTTAAATCAAGCATTGGCGGGAGAATCAGAAGAAGAAAGGAAAAAGGCTTTTAAAAGAGATAAGGCTTTGAGGTCTGCACAAGTTGTAATAGATACGGCAAGGGGTGTGTCCGCTGCGTTAGCTACTGCTCCACCGAATCCAATATTGGCTGCGGCAATCGGTGTTCAAGGTGCTGCAAATTTAGCGACAATCTTAGGAACTCAATACAACGGAGAATCCACCTCTGCAACCACAGCAAACGTGGGCGGTATTCAAGGCGGTTATCCATACCCTATGAGTGGATTCAGCACAATACAACCACAATTCCCCGACAGAACAGGAAGCCTTGAAATCATCCCAAGGGTACAGAGAATTGTCGTGGTGGAATCAGATATTACAGATGCTCAAAAGGCTCAAGTAGACAGAGGTTACAGAGCGAGCGTTGGAGGATAAGTTGTTCATTTTACAAATACAATGTCTTTATAAGAAAATATGCTTCCAATATTTGAACTTGTTATAGACGAAGAATCAGATGGTGTAAACCTCGTTTCATTCGTAGGAGAACCCGCCATAAAGGCTAACTGGGTTGCTTTTAGCGACATTGATGAAGAGTTGCTAAAGATACAGAAAGAGGTAATGCTCTCTGATTACCCTGAAGCTGCGGTAAACAACGCTAAACGTGCCATCAAGCACAAAGAGGAAAACGGAAGTAGCTGCGGAACGCAAGTAGGTTGGATTCGTGCAAGACAGATAGCAAATAAAGAATCTTTCGATGAAGCTATGATAAAGCGCATCTTCAGCTTCTTGAGCAGAGCCAAAACCTACGATCAAGGCAAGTACGTTGATGAAAACGGAAGCGAGATTTGTGGAAGTATCATGTACGATGCTTGGGGTGGAGACGCTATGAAAACTTGGGCGGAAAGAAAGCTGAACCAGTTTGAGAGCGAAAGAAAGGGTCAAAAGATGAGCAGCCAAGAGCATTTGTTTCAGATAGAATCAGAGGAAAAGAGAATAGTATCAGGACCAATATTGCTTGCAGACTTTCCAATCATAAGAGCAGACGAGAATGGAGAGCCATACTTCGTAGTTCTAAAGGCTGACACAATAGAGAAGACCGCACAGAAATTCTTCAAGAACAGCAATCACTTAGGCACTAACAAGAACCACAATAAGCAAGAGTTGGTTGATGGCGTGTATATGTTTGAAAGCTACATCATCGACAGAGAGATGGGTAAAAACCCGCCATCGCATCTTGATGATATGGTAAAGGATGGCAGTTGGTTCGGAAGCTATAAGATAGAGAATGAACAGATATGGGAAGAGGTTAAGCAAGGCAAATTTAACGGCTTCAGCATAGAGGGATTCTACAATATGAAGCCTATGAATTTTGCAGAGCAAGTATCCGAAGACCAAGAATTAATTGACATTTTATCAGAGATTGAATCAATGCTCAATAAAATAATTAAGTCATAAGTTGGACACGCCTAAAATGTTATTGTCTTTAAAGTAAAAGAGTATGACCTTAAAAGAAAGAATAGAAAAAGTAAGGGAACTCATCGGGCTTGCCGAAGTTAAACTTGAATCAGAGGAAAACAAAGCAAGAACAATGAGTGGCGAAATGGTAGAGTGGGAAGGTGAGGGGCTTACAAAGGGCGCAAAACTTTATGTGATGTCAGAAGAAGGCAGAAAGCCAGCAGAGAATGGCGAGTATGAACTTGAGAACGGAGACATCGTATTGGTTGAAGCTGGCTCAATTAAAGACGTATTACAAAAACAACACGAAGAAATGAACGAATTTAACGCAGAGCAGTTTGAAGCTGACATTCTTTCCAAGATAGAAGGAAAGATTGCCGAAGTTGTAGAACAGAAATTCGCTGAAATTGAAGCCAAGTTTTCAGAAGTAAGCGAGAAGGTAGAAGCAAGCAAATCGGAAGCCAACACCGAGATTCTTGCAGCATTGGAAAACATCAAGGTAGAACTTTCTAAGTTACCAGAGGAAACACCCGCCAAAGAAGAAAAGGTAGAGTTCTCTGAAAAGAAAAGCTATGCCGAAATCATCGACTCAATCAAGCAAACTAAAATCATAAACAAATAAACAATGAGTTTCGTAGTATCATCATTAACCAATTATATCAATGAGCAAAGTAAGGAACTCATTGGTAGATCATTTTTCGAGAGCCGTAGTGCAGAGTTCTTCGGTAACACACAAACGGGAATCAAGACATCAGACGCTTTGCAGCTTCTTGCTGTAAATGCAGTACCACAAGCTGATAGTTCTTGTGCGTTCAATGCGAGTGGAGACACCACTTTCACGCAGAGAACATTGACCGTAGGTGCTGTTAAGTATCAAGACACTCTTTGCCCAAAAGACCTTCGTGCTAAGTGGACACAAATCTTACTTCGCCCTGGCAGCAACGCAGAGAACGCTGATTTGACTTTCTCTAATCAAATTGCAGCTATGCTTGTAAGCCTTGTACACGAACACGTTGAAACACTTGATTGGCAAGGAGACACCACATCAAGTAGCGCATACTTGAACAAGTACGATGGACTTATTAAGATCATTGACGCTGCATCAGGGGTTGTTACGGGTAACACAGGAAGTGCCACTTCATTCACTTCAACTAACGCTATTGCAGTTATCAACGCAATGGTAGACGCTGCCCCAGCTAAGATTAAAACCAAGTCAGACAAAGTTCTCTTCATCGGAACTGATTGGTTCGACATCTATGTAAACGCTCTGCTTGCAGGAAACTTCTTCCACACAGACGCTACTTCTTGGGCTGATTATCAGTTAGTGATTCCTGGCAAAAATGTTCGCCTTGTAGGTGTACACGGATTGGATGGAACTAACAGAATGTTCTTGGGTCGTCAAGAAAACTTCTTCTTGGGAACTGACCTTGAGAGCGACATGGAAGAGTTCAAGATGTGGTACTCAATGGATGACGATAACATCAAGTACAGCATCAAGTTTAAGCGTGGGGTGCAAGTTGCTTACCCTACCGAGGTTGTTGAATTTACTTTAGTATAATAAAAAGGGGGTTATAGTATGGCTTGCAATTTAACACAAGGGTTTACACAAGGATGTAAAGATAGCACAGGCGGTATTAAGAAGCTGTTCTTTGCTAACTATGACCCCAATACTTACACCGTTACTACCAACGCTACTGGAACTGTTACGAGCATTGAGGATGGTACTGCTACCAAGGTTACAATGTACACTTACGAGTGTGTAAAGGAAACCTCAAATGCAACTGAAACCATCAACGTATCAGTACCTAATGGAACGGTAGTTTACGAGCAGAGTGTTGTTTACGCATTGAACAAGACAGAGCAAGACAAGCGCAACGAGGTTAAACTCTTGGCGCAAGCAAGGCTTTGGGTGGTAGTTCAAGACCAGAACGACAACTATTGGTTTTACGGTGAGGTAAATGGGTTAGACATGAGTGGAGATAGTCAAATTCAGATAGGTCAAGCATATTCTGATAGAAACGGGTATAACCTTACCTTTAATGGTATGGAGCCTGAACCTGCAAGACTTGTTTTGAGTACTGCTTTCACAGCATCATAAAATAGAATCATTCTAAATTAAGGGGTAGGTGTTTCACTTACCCCTTTTTTATTATCTTTGCATAACGGTTCGGGTATTTGCACTCGTTTTAAATGGTGCAAATACCATGTTATAAGCACCCTTTAGGGCTTGGTTTAAAAAATTAAAAATTAGCGAAGCGATGGCAAATATTTTAGAAATCGGCAAGGCACACCAAAGAATAATACGAGAACAAAAACAGCAGACCGATACTGGGGGACTTTTTGGCTATCCTGTTGCAGATATAAAAACAGCTATATGCAGGGAGATAACCTACGAACAAGCAAAAACAATTATACTTCAATATGAATGGCTTGGAACAATGGGGACAACGCAAATGCACTACGGAATATTTTTTGATGGTGTTTTGGCAGGAGCAATTTGTTTTGGGTATTTTCAGGCAATGCAGGGGTATGCTACTTATGTTGGAGATAAATACGAGAAGAAAGGCATACAGCTTTCAAGGGGTGCTTGTTCGCATTGGGCACATGAACATTCCGCAAGTAAATTGATAGCTTTTGGATTAAGAGAAATGAAGAAGAAGGGGTATAAATTCTGCATTGCATTTTCAGACCCAGATGCAGGAGAAATAGGAACTGTTTATCAGGCAACTAACTGGTATTATCTTGCTACCAAAAAAGATGTTCATTGGGATTTGTATTATAAGACAGGAAAGTTATTTATGAATGATAGGGATATTTTTAAAAAATATGGTTTTAGGGGGAAGGGCAAGATGGAAGAATTTATAAAGGATAAGCCATATCTTGAAATAAGATTGAGGAAGCCAAAGGCGAGATACATAAAGCTAATAGGAAAAAAATATGAGATAAAAGAAATGATGGAGCATTTGAAAGACAAAATACAGCCATACCCGAAACGCAAACCTAACGGCTTTGAAAAACCCGATGCGGGTGGGGCTAATTTTTAATTTTTTAAATTGCTTATAACAACTGCATTAAAGACGTTTTAATGTCTTTCATGCAATGTTAGAGCATCTATACTGCTTTGTATATCATAGGTTACAATATACCTACCGCCATTCATAATAACTTCATTCATACATTTTAGTTCTCCATCAGTTAAAAGCCCGATTAGGTATTCATCCTTTTCGGGCTTACTCATCTTAAAGAACTTCTGTGGCAGTTTGTCTCCATCCTTTATTTCCATCATGGTAGTAACACCTCTATAAACTACCAATATGTCAAAGGCGTTTTTAAGCTGATGTGTGTGAATTACCATTGCACCTACCCTTCTTAGTGCCTCTACTATCTGTTTTTGGTTTGAATCTACCTTTGCTACTCTTCTGAATCCCATTTGTTGTTCGTTTTTAAAAAAGTGTGTCTTTATAATAAAGACACCTTGATAGTAATAACGAAAAATAGTCAAAACAAGTTAGTGGTTACTGCATCGCAAGACAGCAGTACGAACTATTCTTACTATTTGTTGGTGTTTGAGAGCCTTGCCGAATACGCAACGGTTAAATGCACCGTGCAAGACACATCCACAGCAACTTCACGCTATAATCTATTTGTGGTTACAGAAACCTCAAGTGCAAATACCACGGGTGGGCAAATTAGCTTTGAGGATGTCGGTGATTACAAATACGAAATATACGGCAAGTGGACAAACGACCTAACAATACCAAACACTACGGCACTTCTTGAATCGGGGTATGCAAGAGTAGATGGAATTAATTACACATATAATTCAGTAGATTCAGATTATGACAACATCGGATACGACCCAGACGCACAATAAGTACAGCGGGTCAAAAGTAATAGAACTTGAAAGATACTTCGTACCACAAGTCAGAGAAGTACCCACAAAGAAATGGGTGTATTGGGGAGAGAATAATGATTTCCCACAATACCTTATCGACCTCTATAATCAAAGTGCCGTGCATAATGCCCTTATCAATGGTAAGGTGTCTTATCTAAAGGGCAAGGGGATAATGATAGATGGCACGGATGCTTCGCAGTCTGATCGTGCAAAAGCATACGACTTTATTCAGCAAGCAAACACTCACGAAGATTGGTATGGCGTTCTCGGCAAGTTGTTTATGGACTACGAGGTATTCAACGGCTACGCCATAGAAGTAATAAGAAACAGAGGTGGTGGGTATAACTTCTACCACATAGACTTCGGTAGGCTTCGCTTCAGCAAAGACGAGCGTACAATCTATTATAGCGACAATTGGCTTAAGGATAATGGTCAGAGGAATTGGAATCCAACAGTAAAGGAATACAAGCTATTCAATCCATACGATAAAGAGCAGAAGCGTGGTCTTATAATCCACAGAGACCACAGACCCGAAATGAACCACTACCCACTTCCCGTTTATCAAGGTGCTTTAGCGGCTATTGAGACAACGGTAGAGATAGCAAACTACCACCTTAATAACATTAAGAATGGATTTAGTGCGGGTACGTTAATCAGCTTTAATAATGGCGTTCCCGAAACCGAGGAAGAGCAAGAGTTCATAGAAAGAGAACTTGAGAGAAAGTTTACTGGCAGCGAAAATGCCAATAGGTTTGTAATGGTATTCAGCCCATCTAAAGAGGCAGCCCCTACCATTGAAAGGCTTATGGCTAACGACCTTGACAAGCAGTTCGACATAGTAGAGAAAAACGTACAGCAAAACATATTCACGGGTCATCAAGTTACATCGCCTATGCTTTTCGGTGTTAGGGTTGCTACGCAGCTTGGTGGTCGTGATGAGATAGCAATCTCCTACGAGACATTTAAGAAGACCTATGTTCACAATAGGCAATCACCCGTACTAAGGACACTCAACAAGATAGCAAGGGTATTCGCAAACATCAATGTGCCTTACTACATAGAAGAACTGAAGCCCGTAGATATTGGAGTTCCATTCTCTGAAAACGTAATGATTCAGAATATGGATAGAGAAGAAATCAGACAGCTTCTTAACGACAGATACGACTTAGACCTTAAACTTGACACGCAAGAGAAGGTTAGCATGAGTGCAATAGACTTCTCTAAGTTTAATTTCAGCGATGTAGAGGCTGCATTTGCGAATAAATTAGCATCAAAGGGTGTTATAGTACCTGAATCGGAAAGAATTGCAACAGACAGCTTATATGAGATGTATAATGGTCAATATACTTCCGAGAAGAATATGTTTAAGTTTCAAGAGGAACTTGACGAGATAACTCTCACCATCTTGGGGCTTATTGCGGCATCACCCGACATCAGCTACACAGACCTTGATAGAGCGACAGGCGTTGGTCTAACAGGCATCTATGAGTATGCGGGAATATTGTTAGGTCTTGGATATATCAGCAAAGAAGGTGCTAAGACAAGGGCTACAAGAAAGGGTAAGAACGCAGCGAGATTAGCCAATGCGCCCGAAAACATCAAGATAATGTTTGAGTACAATCTTAGAGATGACGCACCCGCATTAAAAGCAGGAAGCCGTAGTAGGAATTTCTGCCAAACAATGATGGCACAGACAGCAGAAGGAAGGCTATACACAAGAGAAGAGATAGAAGAATTGAGAAATGATATGAAGCCCGACTTTGCACCCGAAATAACAGATGCCTTCCTTAGTAGAGGTGGATGGTATAGACCTCCAGGCTCGCAGTTTGCAATACCATTTTGCAGACACGAATGGAAGCAAGTTGTTGTTGTGGTAAATGAATCAGGAGAACCAATTTATAGAGCAGAATAATGGCAACACTATTAATGACACCCGCCTATCTAAAAAGGCACGGACTTGTAGACGAGAATGTTGATAGCGGATACATCACCCCAGTAATAGAACTATGTCAAGATACCTTTATTCAAGAGATAGTAGGAACGGGAATCTTTAACGAACTAAAGACGCAGATAGCTGCAAATAGCCTAACAACTTTAAATAGGACATTGCTTGACGATAAGTTGCTACCCGCTATGCGTTGGTGGGTAATGGCTAAGTTGGTAAAACCCATCACATACAAGTACAGCAACACGGGTATTAAGCAAGTTGAGGGCGATAACTACTTCACCCCTTCAAGAGATGAATTAAACTCCTTAGAAGAAGAATATTACAATCGTTCTGAATACTATGCAGACGCAGCAGCGAGGTATCTTATTGAGAACAGCACATCATACCCGCTTTACGACAACCCTGGCGATGGCGTGGATATTGTCCACCCCAACAGACAGCAGTTCAAAAGTGCTATATTCTTAGGCGGTAGAAAAGGTAAGTGTGGTAATGACTACATAGATGTAGATCGTGGAGATAGGTGGGAGGTATGTAAATGAAAACACGATTTGCGATAAGTAAAAAGAACATTGAAAAGTTAAAGAGGCACATTGGCACTAACAGCAACATACAACAGAATAATAGACTTAGCGAGGTCATTCGGGACAAGACACGCACAGATAGCGAAGTTTGAGGTAGGAAACCTTGAGCAGCTTGATGCTGACACGGACAAGAAAACCGATGGAGTGTACTTAATGTTCGACATTGAGCGCATGACACCTATTGATGGAGAGGTTCAATACACCCTTATTGCCTACATCATGGATATGGTCCTCCGTGGCGAAGAGCAAGTTCTGAACAGATTCCAAAGCGTAACAAACGTTCACAACGACACAATGTTGATAGCATTGGATATGCTTTCATTTTTTAGAGGTGTAGGTAGTGGAACTTCCTCAACAAATTGCGTGGGGGTGTATGAAGACTTAGACCTAATAAAAAGAAATATCAGCATAGAGCCATTCTACGTTAAGACAAGAAACGGCTACGCTGGTGTAGAGTTGAGGTTTGATATAAAAGTACCTTACGATTGGGATAGGGGAGTTCTTCCGTTAGACATTCAGAGTGGTGGAGTAGTTCCATCTGACACAATAAACATAACGATACAAGACACATCACAAACCGTTATAGAACTATTTAGCGGTCTTACACCGAGTACACAAACATTGGTATTAAGTAACGCATACTTAGTAACAACGGCAATACAAGTAGTTAATCAAGGCGATGGTCAAGTAGGAATAATACAAGTAGTATAATGGCAGTAAATTTAACCATAAAGCAATTACGGAAGACAGCAGCACAATGGACTTCCGACAACACAATCCTCGCAGATGGCGTATTAGGCTTTGAAACAGATACGGGCAAATACAAAATAGGCGATGGTGCAACGGCTTGGAATAGCTTGTCTTATCCCTCATTTGGTGGTGGTGGTACTTGGGGAAGTATTACAGGCACACTCTCTGACCAAACAGACTTGCAAACTGCTTTAGATGCGAAAATAACTGCCAACTCTCCAATAACAGGTGCAACAAAGACAAAAGTAACTTATGATGCAAATGGATTAATCACATCAGGTGCTGATGCTACAACGGCAGACATTGCAGATAGTCTTGACAAGCGATACATCACAGATGCACAGCAGACAATACTTGGAAACACAAGCGGCACTAACACAGGCGATGAAACCACAGCCACAATCAAGACAAAGTTAGGTGCTGCATCATCTTTGCAAGATGGCTATCTAACTTCTACCGATTGGACTACCTTCAATAGCAAGCAAGCTGCATTAGGATTCACACCAGAAGATGTTGCAAACAAAAGCACAAGCACATCATTAGGCACATCGGATACATTATATCCAAGCCAAAATGCGGTTAAGACTTATGTTGATACAGGCTTGGCTACAAAGTATGATGCGAGTAATCCATCAGGCTACATCACAGGTATTGCTTGGGGTGCAATTACAGGCACGTTGTCAAGTCAAACAGACTTGCAGAGTGCATTAGATGCTAAGGCAAATCTATCAGGTGCAGCATTCACAGGCGATGTGAGTGTAACGACAAGTGGCAGCGGAGATACATTGCAGCTAACAAATAGCGGAAGTGGTACAACGCTGAACATACTCAACAGCGGTAGCGGTGATTTATTTAAGATAGACACCAATAAGTTAGTAGTTGACAATGGCGGTGATGTAAGCATAGGCACATCAGCAGCATCAGCACGCTTCCATGTGCTAACAGGCAGCACATCAAAAATCGGTGCTATCATCCAAGCCGCTGCGGGGCAGACGGCAAACACATTTGAGATAAGGGATAGCAGCGGTAATATTGAATTAAGCCACTTAATAGGCAATGGCTTGTTTGTTCAAAACTACTCATCGGGCAGTACTATATTCAATGGAAATGCAAGGGGTAGTGGTACGGTTGCATTTGAATTACAATGCCTAAGCAGTAGGCGTTTCAGAGTGCTTGCAAATGCTACATCGACAACCTTTGAAAGTAGTAACCAATCAGGCGGGTTTATTTTTAATAAGGCAATCACGCCAGCTTCACTTGCTGATGCTTCTGCACAAAACAACTCTATCTATTATAGCACAGATGCAAGTAAATTAGTTTACAAAGATTCATCTGGAACATCAAATAATTTATATGATGATGGGTTGATTGACATCAACAC
>Ga0208018_100280_pt1 | contig 15656 bp, 17 predicted proteins | sample 31_taG_FD_184105 | JGI IMG/M metagenome (GOLD analysis project Ga0208018, IMG submission 184105) | Marine viral communities from the Gulf of Mexico - 31_GoM_OMZ_CsCl metaG (SPAdes) (version 2) | ecosystem: Environmental > Aquatic > Marine > Oceanic | place: Gulf of Mexico | collected 2015-07-12 | reverse complement strand
GATTCTATATCTTGAAAAAGAAGGTAAGCTAGACAGTACAGCCTTCAGATATCTAGAGCCTATAGTAAGAAAAGATATAAAGATCTATAACCGAGATCTTTATATATTCAAAGTAGAAGTTAAACCACGATATAAAGAGTATCTCAAATGAATAAAGATATATATGCACTAAGGATTGAATTTCAATATGGTCCTCAGTCAACAATTGAAGATTTCTCTATTGAGAGAATAGGTAGAGTTCTTGACATATCTCAAGACTTTGATGATTTCTTTGATAGTTTAGTTATTGCAAAGCCAACAATTGCTGAGCTTAAGGATAAAAAGATATACCGATATCCTAAGATAAATCTACCTAGAAATAAAGTAGATATTTTAAAGGCAGCTACAAATCTTGAGGTTACTAGAGATGCTGATAAGGCTGACTTTCATGTTATATCAACCAAGATTCTTCGGAGTTATATTGACAATCATTGGACACCTTCGCAAACATCAGTTAGATCTTTTCTAGAGCATTTAAAATCCAAGTCTTTATCAGATAAAGATTTATCGGTTATGACTGTTGATATATATAATAAGATAATTAGTGCTCTTAGTGCTTTAGATCCAAGTAGCATCTTGAGAATTAAAATGCCTATAGGTTGGCATTTTAAACGTAATCACCCAGATGCAGCAGACTTTTGTGATTGGATTGATGCAGTTACAAGTGGTAATTTTATAAACTACGTCAAAGAAAAAAATGAAAATAAATTTGATTCTATAATCACTAGTAAGACTAATATCCAAGACACACATCTTATTAGGCTGTCCAATGAAAAGTTAACTATCATTGATGAAACTCAGTTTAATAGCTTAGAGAGCATGATTCGGAGTAATGATCCAGATAATACAACTATGGCTCTTGAGATCATGGCAAATTGTAATGCAGAAGAGTCTCTAGACTATGTCGGTTATCTTTTCTACTTCCATTATAATTATTTAAAAGAAGCAAGTAACTGGAATAGCTCTAATGTTAAAGCATTCAGAAAAAATCTAGACTCTTTTAAACCTATGTATAGCAGCATGGCTCAAGCTCGTTACTTTGATGGTTATCTTAAGATCTTGACTAAGCATAACTATCTTACAGAGTGGGCTTTTAAAAAGTCAGCTAAGTCAATGCTTGAAGATACCTTAAAACATTTTGGTATTAATCAAGGTTTCTTTACTATTAATCTTGAAGACATTAAGATTAGTGAGAAGTATAAGGATAAACTTATCAAGCATCAATCAGGTGAGGATATTATAAAAGAGTTACCTTTAGTTTCTCTAGATAATTTACCTTTTTAGTATGGCTTTTATCATTCTTAAGTCTAATCCAATGGTACAACAGACAGTCATTGTTAATGACTCAGAAGGAATACCAATGGAATGGGATTCACGACAAGAAGCTGAATCTATGGCTCAATTATTTCAAGCAAACTCCAATCATAACTGTACCTATAAAGTAGTAGGTATAGCGGAACCCTTGAATGATTAAGTTACAAAAGACTAAAACTCTTGTAACTAAGGACAATAATAATAGTGCTAACTGCATTGCCCCTAATCTCATCTATGGATGCTTTGGAGGTTGCGTTAGCACTTATTGTTATATGTCTAGATATAATGAGGATCGTGTATATGTCAATACCAATGTTGATGATATTTTCAACTCTGTTGTAGAGTGGGAAAAAGAGTACACTAAAGTACCTGATCAACAAGATCCTCGCTGGACTATGGTAGATATAGCTTGTAACACTGACCTAGTATTAATGCAGAAGCACCTACCAGAACATCTAATGGATTATCTTAAGCGTTATGATGATCATCCTACATTGAACTCAACAATGGCTACAAAGTATCCTGGTTTACTTAAGATTCAAGTGAATCATTTCAACAAGAAGCCTCGAGTAAGAGTTAGTTTGATGCCGCAGGTATACTCCGATGTACTAGAACCTAAGATGCAGAAGATTGATTCTCGTATTAAAGATATCAATCGGCTCAAGCAATTAGGTTGGGAGGTACATTGTAACTATAGTCCTGTTGTTTTCTATCCAGGGTGGGAGAAACATTATGATGATCTGTTTGCCCAAGTAAAAGAACACGCCGGGGTTAATAAATGTGAAGTTATAGCACTTACTAACCATGCCAATCAGATGGCTCGTTCTTCTGCAGAAGCTCAAGAGTTAATGAAGTATAGTGATGAGATAAAGAATAAACAAGGGATCATGAGATACCCTTTAAGTTACAAGTATAAGCTACTGGATAAGTTTAAAAAGATTTACAGCCAGTACTTTCCTTTAGACACTATACGGTATATATTCTAGTGTTCAATATACATATGATTATGAATTGCTAAGATATTACATGTGGGTACTTCACATACAGTTTTCTCAGCAACATAATCATTAGAGGCACAGCTCGTTAGAAAAAATGAGATAAAAATTAACTTCTTCATAAGATATTAAATTTATTTTAATCTAATGTAAAGTTAATGTAAAGTTTTAATAAATCCAAAAATGAGTAAAGAAGCAGAAGAGAGGTTCTACAACAAGGACTTTAACTTTAGTTATTCTTCATTGAATAAACTTTTATTTTCCCCGTCTTTGTTTTACAAAGATTATATACTAGAAGAGCGTGAGATCAAAACAGACAAGCACCTAGTTGAAGGTAAGCTTGTACACTGTCTTGTATTTGAGCCAGAGAATCTTTCTAAGAAGTTCAATGTAGTACCGGAGAAAACACCTACAGATAGTACTAGGAAGATACTTCATAAGATGTACAAGAAAGATAGTAAGGCAGACCTGATGACTGCAGATGATCTTATTCTTGAGACATTGAGAGAAGAGAATCTACATCAGAAGCTTAATGAAGATTCAGCTAGACTTAAAAAGATTCAGAGTGAAGAAGCTAATATCTATTGGAAGTTCATAGCAAACCCTAATATAGATGTTATAGATCAAGATACATTAGCTAAGTGTACTAGATATGCTGATATCATTAAGAGTAATGAAGCTGTATCAGAACTTCTAGCTGTCACAGAAACAGACTTTGAACTGGATCCAGTACAGACACATACTGAAAAGTGGTTAAGTGCAGATCTTGAAGATCGTGATTTTGGTCTCCATGGTATTGTTGACTTTTATAAGATTGACTCTGAAAACAAGACTATCACTATCTGTGATTTAAAAACTACAAGTAAAACAATTGCTGACTTTGGTGAGACTGTTGAGTTCTATAACTATTGGTTACAAGCTGCTATCTATACTTACCTGGTTATCAATAATGTAGATGTAGCCTTCAAGGACTTCCAAATTTTATTTAAGTTTGTAGTTATAGATAAGTATGAGCAAGTCTATGTCTTTAACGTCCTTGATGAAACTTTAAGTAGCTGGGGAGTAAGATTGTTTAATAATATAGCCCGAGCTAATTACCATTATACCAAGAAAGATTATAGCTTGCCTTATGACTTTTTAAGTGGTCAGGTAGTATTGTAACATGAAGTTTGTATACACACAATATTTTCAAAAGAGTAAGGTATTCTTATACCCTCTGCTCAAACTGAAGAAGGGTATACCTTTCGTCCCAGTAGAGACATACGTCTGCTGGGATGGGGTGTACGGTATAGATGACTTTAAATATCTATGTGTATATCATTCTGATAGAAATGACAAGTTCTTAGAGTTTGAAAGCTCTTACTTGCTAGATCATAAAATGCTGGATAACAAATTTAGTATTGATAAAGATAGACAGTTATATGTATTTAATCTGAAAGGATACAAATATGACTTCCAAAGATTTCTTGAGGGTAAGTATTCTAAGTTCTCTATGGGTGCTCAGAGTCTGATTCTTAATTACTTTGGCAGTATTGGTAATATATCAGAATATATTTTATCTGTATTTGATCCAGAAGATTATCATGATAAGTATGCAGAAGCATTAGATGTACCTATTAAATCTATTCAGGATGTATATGAGGTATGCAGTGTACCTGATCTAGAAAAAGAAACTCTATTTGCAAAGGTCCCAGAGCAAATAGAACTATTTAAGAATAATTCTATACATTTGAATAAATAATAACCAATGGCCGCAACTAAAACACACGGTGGTAACATGATGTTGGTTAACTCTGCATTCAGAGGTGCCAAGTCTTTTAGTTTAATTCCTGTGAGTCTTACCTCACCATATGTAGAAGCAATGTTTGATCCATCATCCGGGATCTTAGCTATCATTACTAAAGACAAGAAGCAATCATTTCATATGATGCCACGTCTAGATGACTTTGGTAGCCCTCAGCAGGTTAAGTTCCCACGAGAGGATGGTAAGACTGTAAAGGAACAAAGAGTGTCTGTTGAGACATTCAATGAGTTCTACCTCAGTGAGAAGTCTGATATTGAAGCTTTCATTAAACTCTTTGCGGTTAATGAGAAAGACTTTGGTTATCAAGATTTCTTGAATGTAGATCTCGAAGAGACAAAGACCTCTCCTATATTGACTGCGGAGTAATATTATATACTCTATATTTGAAGAGGGGTGTGCATATATTGCACATCCCTTTTTTTTATCTTATAAAGGTTAGATATGAATCACTGGGTAATGGATTATGAGACTTTGTCGAATTGCTTTACTGCAGTGTTTGAGCACTATAAGACTAATGAAACAAAAGTCTTTGTTGTTCATGAACTGCGTAATGACTTTGACAAGTTCATAGAATTTTTACAAGAGAATACGGACAACCGTGAGTGGCATATCTCCTATAATGGTTTGGCATTTGATGCACAGATCACTCACTATATCATAGAGAAACACCAGGAATGGGATAGATCTAACCCTACAGCTATTGCTGAAGCTATCTATAGATATGCAGCTAAATGCATTAGTCGCAGTGATAGCAAACAATTTCAAGATTACCCGGAGTGGCGGATGTGTATAGGTCAGATAGATCTATTTAAAATGCATCACTGGGATAATCCTGCTAAACGTTCAAGTCTAAAGTGGATACAGTATAGTATGGACTGGGATAATATGCTTGATATGCCCATACATCATTCTACTCCTATCAAGACTCTTGAGCAGATTGATACTATCTTGGAATACAATCTTAATGATGTACGCTCAACAAAGGCAATCTTTGAAAGATCTAAATCTCAAATAGCTCTGCGTAAAGAGTTAACTAAGAAGTACGGGATCAATCTATTTAGTGCTTCAGAACCACGGATTAGTAAAGAACTATTTGCTTACTACCTGTCTAACAATCTTAAGATACCCAAGAAGGATATCAAGAACATGAGGACTGAGAGAGATGTAATTAAAGTTGGTGATATACTACTACCATACATTGATTTTGTATCTCCTGAGTTTAGGAATCTATTGTCCCGTTTCAAGTCCCTTGAGTTAGATCCTATTAACCTGAAGGGTAGTTTTAAATACTCTGTAAATTACAGGGATGTAAAGACTCACTTTGGTCTAGGTGGTGTACATGGTGCAAATAAAAGTGGAGTATATAAGTCAGATAAAGATTACATAATTATGTCTTCGGATGTTACCAGCTTCTATCCTAATCTTGTTATTAGAAACAAGTGGGCGCCGGGACACTTTCCTAAAGATGAGTTTTGTAATCAGTATGAATGGTTCTTTGAGGAGAGGAAGAAGATTCCTAAGAGTAATCCTATGAACTATGTATACAAGATTATTCTAAACTCAACCTTTGGTCTCAGTAATGATGTTAATAGTTTCTTCTATGACCCGGAGCTATGTATGCGGATCACAGTTAATGGTCAGCTTACACTGATGATGCTGTATGAGATGATCATGGAAGAGATACCAGATGCTGTAGGTCTTATGCAAAATACAGATGGTATAGAAACCAGGATACCTAGAGATCAGGTTGACAATTACATGAAGATCTGTGAGAAGTGGGAAAAAATCACTAAATTAAACTTAGAGCATGATAGTTATCAAAAGCTAATAGTTGGCGATGTTAATAGCTATATTGGTGTCAATGATTTTAAGATAACTGACTTAAGCAATTGGAGAAAGATTCGTCAAAAGAATCCACACTATCTGTTCAAAGTTGAGAATGATAAATTTTCCTACGCTCCTACAAAAATGAAAGGACGTTTTGATTTTCATGAGCTAGCATTACACAAGAATAAGTCTAAGCTAGTTGTACCTAAAGCTATCTTCTACTACTTCGTACATGATAAGCTTCCTGAGGATTATCTGAATGAGAACAGAAATATCCTTGACTATTGTATTGGAAGTAAATCAAAAGGAGACTGGAAGCAATATGCTAGAGGTATCAAGGATGGCGAATATATATCAGAACAACTACAGAAAATCAACAGATATTACATTAGTAACAGCGGTGTTAAGATTATCAAAGTAAATTCTTCAGATGACCGTGAGATTCAGCTAGAGTCTGGCAGATGGTTGCAAAGAGTCTTTAATTCACTTGAGATCAAACCTAAATGGGAGGATTACAACATTGATAAGACTTACTATTTAAGAGCCATTGAATCTGAGATAGATAATATTCTTGACGCCGGTACAAATCAATTAAAACTATTCTAGATGGCAAAGCAGAATATTGAGAAGACTCCCCCAAAAGGAAGTATTAGATTCTCAATTGGTTTATCTGATGAACAAAAGAAGGCTAAGACTGAGGTTTTAAAACATCCTTTCAGTTTCTTAATGGGCAACGCAGGTAGTGGTAAAACACTACTTGCTGTCCAGATTGCACTGGATTTATTCTTCAAACGTCAGTACAATAAGATAGTTATTACTAGACCTTCAGTTGGAACAGAAGATAATGGCTTCTTACCTGGTACAGAGAAAGAGAAGATGGAACCATGGCTTGTACCTATCAAGTCTAATATGCGTAAAGTATATAACAAGCCTGACATCTTAGAGAAGTTAGAGTCAGAAGAAAAGATTGAGCTTGTCTCTCTTACACATTTCAGAGGACGCACGTTTGATAACTCTGTGTGTATTGTAGATGAGTTTCAAAATCTAACCAGATCTCAGCTAGCAATGGCTTTAGGGCGTCTTGGTAAAGACTCTATTATGATCTTCTGTGGAGATAATCAACAGATAGATTTACCGGATAAAAACTATTCTGCAATCCATGAGGTAGCCAAGATTGTTACCTCCAGCTATGTATTTAAAACTGTCCTTAAAGACAATCACAGACACGAAGCTATCTTTGATGTCTTAGAATTACTCAACAATAATTAAATCTAAAATCATGAATACAATTAAACAACTCTTAAGATCCGCCATGAAATGGCTAAACACAAAAGAATTTACAGCTCTTAGTGCTGCAGCTGTATGTCTACTGTGTTGGTTTATGGGAATGAAAGTAGCAGCAGGTATCGCACTTGGCGTATTCTGCACCCGGAATTGGGACATTCTCAAAGATCTTTTTAATTCTATTAAGGCTTAAAGTCTTATCTTTACACTAAATAAGTTTATTGATTAACTATGGGTTATAAAAGACCAACAGAAACAACCAGATCTTATCTGGAGGATGCCCCTTTGCCCAACCATGGCAAAAGCTATACAGTCATATCTCACAAGCAGGTGATTGACAACACACATAATCTCTTGAAAGCCAGCGGCTTTGAAATTGAAAGAGAGATTTATAGAGCTAATGGTAATGCTAATGTCGCTCAGGGCATCTACCATATCAAACCTACACGTACTACAGATGATAGGATTATCAATGAGCATGAGTTAGGGATGATGTTTGCATGGACTAACTCATATGATAAGTCTGTTAGATTCCAATGTTCTATTGGTGGTTACGTTATGGTATGCTACAACGGAATGGTTTGTGGCGATATGATGACCTTTGCTAGAAAGCATACAGGTAGTGCAGACTATGAGATCCGTATGCAGATCTCTAACCAAATCAAGAATGCTGAAGTTTATTTCAAAGAGATTCTTGATGCTCGTGATGCTCTTAGATCTACACAATTATCTAAAAGAGATCAATCAGAGATGCTCGGCAGACTATACTTTGATGAAGAGATCTTGGAAACTAGCCAGCTTAGCTGTATTAAAGCAGAGCTTGAAGAACCTTCTTATGATTATCAGTGTGATCAAGACAATGCTTGGGCCTTCTATAACCACGTAACACATGGTTTAAAGAAAGCTCATCCAAGAAACTGGCTCAGTGATACTCAGAAGTTTCATAAGTTTATTACTGCTGACTTACTAGGTAATATGGGTATTACACCCACCGATAGTGTAGATCTTAGCGGTCTTGAAACTATGCAAGATTCAACAGTTATTAATAGTCAAGAGATTGTTCTAGAAGAATCTCCTCAGATAGATCGCATGCTTAACTATAATGTAGTAAGCCAGGATCTAAGACTATCATGAATACGGATCCCAATCTAGTAAGGACAACAGTTGTTGTATTAATAATAGCTGTTTGCATACTCTACTTTCTACTAACCAAAGTAGATGATCTCTAAAAAAGTATCACATTAGGGTTTAGTTACAAGGAAACCAACAAACACCCAGGTTTTGATACTTTCCTGGGTGTTTTCCTTATGAGTAATAAGTCTCGAAAAGCTCCTGCAATATTGTGAGTTCCTCATTTGTCATGGCCTCAGCAATGACAAACCCACCCATAGCAAAGTCATCAGCAATATCTTCATTGCTTTGGAATATCAATAGATCTGTCAAGTTTATAGCCAATGGATCTATTGGTGCATCAATTGTTGTGGTTACACCATTTCTAAATAACTCGAGGTCTGTAATATTACCAGACTGTCTAGTAAGAGCCATAGACTGAGCTTTTGTTGTATCAAAGTATACAAGCTCATCTTGATCATCCTTAATTCTATCATTAAATAAACTGATATCATTAGTCCTGGTATCAGCATAAAGCTTCAAATACTTTTGTTTAGTTCCTGTGATACCAAACTGTACTTGATTAGACTTTGGTTCTATTGTACGCCAAGTAATTTCTCCTTCCGCTGGCACTGCTAATATATCCTCTATTAAGATTTGTGTGCCGTTAGCATCCTTAGATAATATACTGGCTACTACACCAAACTTATCATTCTGAGTATCATCATTAAAGTATATAATGCTACCCACACCAAAACCAGAATTAGCTATTTCACCATCTAATCCTTCTGGATCCAGGTATGTTAGTATACCCGTCTGTTCAAACTCATTTAAGTCTGCATATAAATCTATACCAGCTGCATTTTGAATTACAGCTGCTGCTCTCTCAGCAGGTAAAGATTGATAAGCGAAGATTGTAATATTATCTGTAGATAATGAATCTGCATGTGTATTTATAGCACCAGATTTATTAGCAGAGAACCCATACTCTTCAGTCCATGGGTTATTCTGGTTAGTTGTCTGTAGTAATGGAATTATACTAAAGTCTCTGAAGTATGCTTCCTCTGGTGGATTATTTGGATCTGTAATTGGATTGCCGCTATTACCTATGAATCTAATTTGAAAAGCATCACCCAAAGCTCCACCTGCTGAGTCCATTACATATTCTATCTGCGTCCAAGTATCTAGAGTAATAGGATGAAATGTAACTACAGGATCTCCCCCATTTGTCAATAGTCTTACACCATTTATACCACCACTAGCAACATCATTCGTACTAGGAATATATATCTCCATTTGCACTTTATATAACTTACCTGAATCTAAATAGTCTACAGTAAGTTCAGGAGCATTAGTAGATAGCTGAATCCTCTGAGCTAAACCAGTATAAGGAGCAGGAGGTGCTGTATACTTCATTAGACCCGTAAAGCTTGTACTAGGAATTGTTTCATTATATGAAATAGTACCATCTGTGCCTCCAGTAGTGACATATTCAAAACCAAAGTCTTGGGTTGTATCAGCATCATAAACAGGAAGACTATTATCCTGTACTACAGGAGATCCTTGTAATGTAAATATCCCATTAATCGTCTGAGTTGAATCACCAGAGTTCTTCCAGTTAATTAAATTCATTTCTTTACCTGGAGCTACAGCTGCTGAAGGCATTCCGCCGAATATACCAAGTTTAATGATCTTATTCCAAATACTTGTAGCTTCAAGAGTCCGTATAAATATATCTTGTGCTAGCTTCTGTTCATCAGTTAGATCACCAGTAGTACCTGTATTAGTTAGAATCGTTTGATATGTTGTGCTTAGTCCATCAGCAACATCAATCAGGTCTCCTGATACATTATACTTGTTGTTACCAAGATTTGTAAATCTTGCAGATCCTCCAGCAAGAATAAATTCATTTGTTGTTAACGGATTACCGCTATCAATACCCCTAAATGTTACACCTGCTTCTGGTATTATCTGAATAGTTCTATAATTAGAATTGAATACATCAACACTAAATGAAGTAGATGTGGCTGGTAATTTTACCTCAGAAGAATACTTAAGATTAAGAATCTGCCTATTATATTCCTCCTGAACAGTGCTCTCTTTTTCTTTAGGCGCAAATACTTTCTTGTTAATTGTAACCTTTGAGTTAGGACCGTAGGTTACATCTGCATAATCAATATCAATAGTACCATTTGTTGTATCATAAACAGATTTTAGTAAAGTACTATCGGCTTCATTAAGATCTACCTGACGTAGATCAAATGACTTTTTATTATTAGCGTCAAATATTATAGAGTCAGAAGGTTTTGGTAATAGCAGATCTCTAGTATCCGTATTCACAAGGGACTTCTCCATAAAGAATCCACTATCAAACTGTATCTTACTACAACCATCTATATATAGTGTATTCCTAAATTCTTTAGGTGGTAATCTGTTAAGGTTTACTTCTGCTCTGATATGAATAAATCTAGAATAGCGAGCACCAATTAAGTCGTAATGCTTATAGCCAAGACCCGCATGTTCTTCAAAGATGCAGTTGTAGAAACCATTTCCACTTGGAGATCCTAGTCCCACCTGCTGGGTGCCATACATACCCAACAACTGATAGTCTTTCCGAATATAATCTGGAAGACTTGGATCTCTGTGAGTTGGATGTGAACCTAGTCTAGCATATCTAAGCTCCACATATAGATCAGGATTATTATTCTCAGGTGTCCAAGTGCTCTGAGATTTTCCTGAATTGTCTCCATAAATGGGATCACCGTCGCCGTAGTTTGTTATGATAACATAGTCACCGCTACCATCTTGAAGTGGTGTAATATGATCTACTCTAAACTCAGAGATTCTGTTTAAAGCGTTGTCAACACCATTCAGATCCATATAATAGTTAGGCTTAGCTCTTTCTAGATCGAAGGTCCCATAGAAATAAAATTGAGCATCTGTTCCTAAGTCTGAAATTCCAGCAGGATCTCTAGTTATATTTATTATAGTGTCTTCTCCGTCATAGGTAAAGCTTGCAACCTGACCCCAAAGTCCTTCAGTATTTATACTATCTGTTACATAGATGTTGACTCCATTTACTAAACCCAGATTTGCTACCTCACCACCAAGCGTTAATGTATTTGCACCACTTATAGAGAAAATAGCTTGTGCATATAAAGAGTTACCATTAGAGTCTGCAAAGTAAGATAGTCTTTTAAGTACTGGATAACGTGATTCAAACTTTACACAAAGCAATCTTTCATTTCCAGTATAGTCGGCTTGTACTGCTGGCAAAAGGTCTGCATAGATATCTTGTAGACTTATAATAGAATCAGCAGTAACATGAGCTGTCTGCTTAGATCCATCGTTCATAAGATTATTAGCAGCCCAGTTCATAGTAAAGTCTATGAACCTATTAGAGTTTACATAACCACCAACCTTTTTAGCATTAGGTCTGTGTGGTAGCATCTCTATCTGACGTTTATTGTTAGCGCAGTTACCTCCATTAAACGTACAACCAATAACTCCTTTTAAACCTACCGTACTAGATCCTCCCATTAGATGCATATAGGTAGAAAAGAATCTAGCATCTATACATTTTATATAACAGTTCTTAGCTCCATTAACAAGTATAGCAGTAGAATAATCGGCTTCTACATTTTTATACTGTTGATATATGGGCCAGTGGTTGGTTGTATTCTGATGTTGAACTCTAGGTAGCTCTATAGAGTAACCTTTAATCTCATCAACAATTTCTTCACTTGTGGTTCTTACTTTACCACGTAAGTATGGAGACTCTTGATTAGATTCATCTAAATTAAATCTACCAGCCTGATCAAAAAATATGAATCTTTCATTACTACCATCTACTACAATATTATCAGCAGCAATAACTTCAGGCAAATGAAAGTTTTCTTCTTTAGAAACGCAATCTGGTTCAAATAAGTAACTAAATTCTTTATTATCATGATATAGATAAGCTCTCCTATTTGCAGTAACAAGTTCAGTTGTATTATCTCCTTGATAAAGCTGTCGTATAAGAAGATCTGTTACCCTTAATGTTATTGTATAAGTAGCAGTATCTGCATCAATAGAGTTCTCAACTATGGCAACTGAATCATCCCAATAGTTTCTATCATATATGATTCCAGAAATAGGTGCATTAGTTGTAGGATCTAGATCAAGAAGTAAAACCTTTAGTCTACCATTTAAGTTAGACGGGGCGTTTGTCTTAGCCATGGGCGCTGTCTCAACAGTTCCTCCTCTTACAATAGGATTTGATATCCCGTTGATCTCAAAACTATTAAGCTTAAACTGACCTGGCACTTTATCTTGCAGAAAATCTCTTAGATCTTGATAGGAATCTTTTGCATCTTGATTACTACTATCAATTTTAACACAGCTTGTTACAGTCTGTGTTGTAGTCTCCATTGAGGTGGGACCTAATCGGATAATACTATCTAGCTCAATCCATCTATGAAGATTTGTTTCATCAGCAAATGGATCATTATCAACTTTATAATTAACTGTGTCATAAGCATAGTCACTGCTAGTATTACCAATCTTAAAAAGAGCTCTATTGTCTCTCCAGGTGCTATCTAATATTGACTTCTGATCAAAACGCACAAGAGCATTAGGAGATGATATTACATTACAGCGTACCTGAATGGTTTCTTCTATAGAGTAATCTCCTTCTGGTATATATACCGTATCCAGATGTGGGTTAGGTTGATTCTTTGAGGCTTTTTGATAGATAGATCTATCATTACAGGCAGCAAAGGCTTTTTTGAAGACAGCCGTATCGTCTGTACCAATCTTACCATCTGCCTCTATAAGGTCTCTAATGTTTAATACACTAGAGCTAGAGTCTCTTACCCATGAATAGTCGGATGTATTTGAGTGTATGACATTCAAACCATCATCAACTACGTCAGCATTTAAAAGATTAGACTTTAAATATGTAATGTTCTCTGCAACAATATAAACATTATTACAGTCATCAACATCAGCTAACTCAGATAATGTATCAACAGAGCAAGTTGTTACAGGTGTACTACCCGTAACAAGATCCTTCACCTTAATTAGCTTTATGTCTTTATAGGGTACGGGAGATGCCACACCCAGCATATCAGGCTTTTCATGAATGCCTAATATTAGTACGTCATCAGGTGTATTTGTTTCAACAAACTTGTCTCTCTTGAAGAAACCAAGAACATCTGTAAGAATGCCTGACATAAAACAAAGATATCAATCTTCTGAATGAGTCCAGCCACCCATCTTATATTTATTGTTGATCTTCTTTTTTCTGGACTTAGAACCTCCCTTAACCATCTTCATAATCTCTACAGGAGACATATCTAGATCTTCACCTCCATCATACATCTTTTTAAGGAGCTTCATCTGCCCCTTACATTTACCCTTATGCATGATTATTTATCTTAATAGCCGCGCTTTTTGTTAGCACCACCCTTCTTGTACATCATCTCAGCACCTTTACCCATCATCTTCATTTCCATGTCTTTAGACATGTCCATTTCCATACCATCCTTGGCCATTTTCATAAGCATTTTAGGAGCAGGTTTGTTAACCTCACTACCCTTCTTCTTATAACCTTTAGCTTTTAAAGCGTTAAAAAGAGCTTGTGCACCATTCTTTTTCATGATAATAATTATTCAAATTCCCTATATAATAATATACTAAAATTAGAGGTAGTAAACAAATTGCTACACTTCTGGAGTTTGTATTCTAACCATCATCTCTGACTTGGTAAGAATATGATCAAACACAAGCATGGTTGTATCTGGTGGTGTTATAGTGTTACCTTCTTCGTCTTCATAAGGTACACCTGGTACAGGTAGTTCCCATACCCAGTGATCCATCCAAATTTGATACTCTGCTGCAGACAAAGGTCTAGCATAGTTACCGTTGATATCACAGTGACCAAACTGCATAAGAGATTTGCCTTCATTGACACTATCAAATGTTCTAGCATACTCTTGCCAAGTACGTCTGTGCTCTACACCTTCTTCATCAGTGTATGAGCTATCTTCAAAAGTGTCAGGTACTTCTTCTTGTAGTACAGCTGTGTCTACTTCTACCCCACCAATGAATCCATTGATACTCTCACCTTTTTTGTACAGGCGGATCATCTCTTCTTTAGAAAGAGAGGGATAGGTAATTGTCTTTGTAACTTGAGTTAAGTCTTTCATTCTTCTTCGGGTTCAGGGAAATATTCAGGATGTAATTGTTTGCATGTTTCTGTCCACTCTTTAATAGCGGAGCTACTACCAAATACATGGAGTCCCATAGGTGGGCACCATATCATTTGCTCATCCCAGGATGGGTCAACTTCACCTTTCCACATTACATCAACGTGGTATGTTGTTGACATTACTGGGGGATTCTCTTCGTCACCAGGAGTCTCTACAATGTGACCAAGTTCTACTACAGTGTGGGGATGCTCTTCTCCTAAAGCAGTGATAGCTGCCTTGGCTGTATCAGCATCTACGAATTCATATTTACGGAATGTTCTCATTATAACTCTTCATTATAGGTCCAAGTCTCATCTAACATATCCACTTGCTCTAATTCTGATTCAACAGCTGGGCATACATGAATAGCATATTTATCTTCAGTGGGATGCTTTATAGGATTAGCCCATATGATATCTTCTATCAAGCCTTTTTCTTCCTTGACTTGCTGGTTATAGTTATCACATTCCTCCCTAGTACCTATATAGTAACTCATGATAGATCTATGTTATATCTGTTAGCCATCACTCTTTCTATACCTTCTCTAATTTTTGATTGGTCTGAGTTGAAGAGGATGATTTCTTGAATTTTTCCATCCATCCATCCCGTTGTGGCATAACGCCCAATTAAAAAATCTGTTGGCGTGAAATCTACTTGAGCCTCTGATGCCGTGGCTAAAGATGTTCCATTTCCAAACACTTCTTGAGTAGCACCATCCACTTGAAATGATAGAAGCGACTGACCCGTTAAAGGACTCCATGTCATTGTATCAAGAGTGTTGTATGACCAAGCTCTATGCCTTAAATACAAGCGAGGAACAGAGGCTTCAGAGCCTGCACTAAATTCATCTGCGCTTACTGCTGAAATTAAAAAGTCAGTGTTGTCAAGTTCTGTAAGTAAATTACTTGCCGTAAAGTAGTCATCTACCCCATCAAACTGAATAGCAGGTTTGCTATTCTCCAACACTAATGCTCCATCTGAAACAATAAGAGGTTGTTGACTTGGTGTTGATTGTCTAGCATGGTTTGCATTAGCTTGATCATACCATGT
>Ga0208018_100275_pt1 | contig 15727 bp, 5 predicted proteins | sample 31_taG_FD_184105 | JGI IMG/M metagenome (GOLD analysis project Ga0208018, IMG submission 184105) | Marine viral communities from the Gulf of Mexico - 31_GoM_OMZ_CsCl metaG (SPAdes) (version 2) | ecosystem: Environmental > Aquatic > Marine > Oceanic | place: Gulf of Mexico | collected 2015-07-12 | reverse complement strand
CTTTCTATACACACCAAGTCTGTCTCAAGATTTAGTCAAGTAAAGACTTTAGAATTTTCAGTACAAGACGAAGGTAAAACATTAAAAATATTTATGAAATGATTATAGGAATATCAGGAAGAATAAATTCAGGTAAAGATACTGTAGGTAAGATTATAAAACTAATAAGACTACTGAACAGAGCTGATACTAAAGAGTTGCTAATAGAATACGAACACTTTGAAAGAAATAACTTATGGGATGTAGTAAAGGGACCTGGTTCCTTTGAAATCAGGAAGTTTGCAGACAAGCTAAAGGATATGACTTGTGTACTATTAGGTTGTACAAGAGACCAACTAGAAGATAAAGAGTTTAAAGAAAAAGAATTAGGAGAAGAGTGGAACTACACCTTTTACAACATTAGAGATAATGAAGGGGGTATGTTAGATAATCACCTAACAAAAGAAGATGCAGAAAATGATTTATCTTTCTGGGATGAAAACATTAACATTGCCCATCCCCCCTACATTGAAAAAGTAGAACAGAGATTAACTCCTAGACTACTACTTCAATTATTAGGTACAGAATGTGGTAGAAAAATTATACATCCTAATTTGTGGGTAAACTCTTTAATGAGTGAGTATAAACCAACAGGTGAGTTTAATGAAATACATGATGCAACTATATACCCTAACTGGGTAATTACAGATGTAAGATTCCCTAACGAGTTAAGAGCTATAAAAGAAAAAGGTGGTATTACTATTAGAGTTAATAGACCAGATTTACCACAGTTTACTCACCTAAGTGAGGTAAGTCTTAACTCAGCAGAATTTGATTACACCATTGACAACAATGGAACTATTGAAGAATTAATTGAAAAGATGAAAAATTTAAAAATATGGGGAGATATTATGACGGAGATATAAGTGGAAAGTTTATGTTTGCAATACAATCAAGTACTGCAGCAGATAGATTTGGTAGTCCTTATTCAGAACCAAGCTATGTAGACTACTATTTTGACGAAGACCAGTTACCTACTATAAATGCAGAGTTAAATAGTTTACAAGCAGCATTTGATAAGGTATCTAAATTTATGGAAAAACACAAGACTTATTCAAATAAAATGCTAAAAGAAGCAAACATAAGTACTCAAGAATTAAGTGATTATGCAGATTATAGACTTGGAAAACAAATTAAAGACTGTATAGAAGAACAAGGTAGTTGCTCTTTTACAGCAGAGTTATAAGATATGGAAAAATTTTATGTAAACGAACAAGAAGAAGTAAGTGGTATTCGTACTACTACTTATCAAGTAGAAGCAAACTCATTAGAAGAAGCTATTAAGAAAATAGAAAAAGAAGACTTTTTAAACATAGACTACAGATCTGTGTCCATACAAAAGTCTGACCCTAGAACTAAAACATTCAAAAGAGTGTCGGCATTTTAGGGTAAGAAGAAAGGGGAGACTTTGACATCTCCCCTTTTTTAAAAAATTTGACCTCTACTACAATCTATCTATTGCTGCAGATACCACTCCTTTAGATTTTACATTGTTTTTATCGTAGTATCCTATTATTTCTAAAATCTGATTTAGAATAGGAATTTGTTTAGATAAGTAATGTAGTTTAGGAGACCTATCCCTAGCAGAATCTTCTCCAAATAATAAATCTAAAGATTCGTCTGCAGTATTTTTCCATAGTGTAGATACATCATTAGTAAGTCTCCATAAAGGTAAAGGTGAACTAACAATGGAAGTAACTGACTCAGTGTCAAAAAAGAATGAAACTTCTAAGAAACTTCTTTCCCAAGCTTTGTAAAGATTTCTAACTAACACATTATTTTCATCGTCATCATCAAATCCTAAATAAGCTAATAAAGTTAAAGTAAGCCCCATTAACATATATATTCTTAATTCTGCTGCTGCACCTTGTAATTTACTCTTCCTTAGTTCTATAAACTCTTCTAATGTGATTTCTATTCCTGGGTTTTCTTTTTTAAACTCTTCCAGAAACTTAGCAGCTAATTCTGTATCTATACCTCTACTATCGTATATACTATAAAAACCCATTCCAAGTGCCTCGGCAAGAAGCTTTGCTACATTTTTAGAAGTACCTGAAATAGATCCTTCTAAGAATACTTCTCCTAAGGCAACTCTAAATCTACCATAATCATACTCTTGTAGAGCTTCGTTATAGTTAAATTGAGCTCCTCTAGTAGTAATTAACCCAGGCATCCAGTTTCTAAACTGCATAAATGCTCTACCAATTAAAGATGCATTTGCTAAATTTTGATTTTCAAAAGTTTGAGTACCTTTTACTCTGGTAGCAATACCATTAGCAATTGTTCTGAATTCTAACACTGCTTGTTTAATCTGCTCTTCTGTTAAACCTTCTACTTCTAAAGTTGCTTTACCTGTTTTTTCATCAAATTTAAAAGCTTCTGCCATTGTAGGAGAACTACTATCTATTATAGTAGAATGCTTTTTAATAATAGATAATGGGTTTTTTAATTTACCATCTGCTTTATCAATAACATAGTTATCCATCATAGCTAACAGTATTTGATTATCTATTAAGTCATCTCCTTTTCTATGCGCTACAAATATATTTCTTAAACTTAAAGTTTTTGAAAGTTTATTTTTAGTCAACTTTAAAGTCTTATCTTTTGTTATAGGTCTGGAGCTTATTTCAAAAAAGTCTATTGCAGCATTAATCTTAGCTCTTTCTTTTGAAAAAGGCTTTAACAATCTTTTTGTTGCATTAGACATTTGTTCTCCTTTCCAAAAAGTTTTCTCTTTACCTAGCATAATTCTGTTCATCTGAGCACCTGTAGCAGATGCCATAGCCAAAGGTAAGTTAAGACCTAATGCTTTTGTAGAAAGATATGTCATAAAAAAGTTCAAAATTTTAGACGAAGAATACTTTTTGTTTTTACCAAATACATAGTCTTTTGTAGTATTCTTTTTATAAATATGCATATCTGTAAAAGCCTCAAAGTCTGAGATAACATCTGGGTCTACATTCATTATTTCTAATGCTTTTTTAGACAGACTATTTATCATAGCATTTCCTCTATCATCTAAAGCAACTCTTTTCTGTAAGTTTAAAACTGTTCTATAAGCTTTTGCAGTTTCTTCTATTTGTGATAAGTGATGGTATTCATAAACAGATTCTGCCATTAATAATAGAGAGCTACTCAAGTCAATAGATTTTACAGCTATACCTTTTTCTCTTAATAGTGCTCTTTCCCTTTTACTTACTTCTGATACATACTCATCAGTTCCTTTCTGAAATTGTTTTCCTACTTCTTCTTCTATTTTACTTTTTTCTGCTTTAGATAAAGAAGTACCAGTCAGTTTACTAAAAAATAATAAAGGAATTTGTTTAGTAGGATTTCCTTCTGAGTCAAAAGTACCTTCTACGTCATGCTCTTTTATTTGAAATTTCTTTGCAAAGGCTTCTCTAAAACTGCCATGTGAAAACATTTCTCTAATAGACAATTCATCTACGTTGTCTAACATAGTTCTTTCAATCTCTGCAATAAAGTTTCTTTTGATTCTACCATCAGTAAGTTTAAAAAACTCTTCATTAAAGTTTACATACATGTTGTAATAATCTAGTACTTCTGCATTTTCAGGTCTAGTTAGTTGCAGCCATTTTTCATTGATAAACTTTATATCTAATGTTTTTACAAAACTATCTTCAGTATTTAGTTTTATAGCATTACCAAATATATTTTTGTAACCTATCATAGAGTACATACTATCATTAACCCCTAGTATTTCTCCTGTTGCATTATCTCTTACTAAATGTTTATTAACTTGTTTTTTTCTTTCTTCTAAAACATCATTGTTATATACTTTACCAGGGTCTAAATAATTATTGAGTTTTTCTTCTAATCTTTTTAAATCTATTTTAGTATGCTTTCTTAACCAATCTACATCTTTTTCTTTTTTAGCTTTTTTGTACTCTTCCCAATAAGCATCACTAAATTTATTAATAAGATTTTTTCTATCTGTTATAATCATTTTATATGCATCCTTAACAGATTTACCATTCCTCTTTGCCCAGTTTTGTAAAGCTTTATCCTTCTCTAAAATTATGTCAAAAGCTGCTTGTCTTTTTAACCTTGTTTCCTCTTTAGCTCCTCTTATTAATCTAGCAAGTGCTAAGAACACAGGGTTAGTTTTATCAATAAGACCGCTAAACATTCTGTTAAAAAATCCTTCATTCTTTACTGCTACATCTAAATTTATTCTGTGTTGCTCATTAGCTACTTCTTTAATTCTATCTGTTATAGAGTTAATCATTAAATCTGATTGAGCATTCCACAAAGCAATATTTTCTTTTAAAGCTTTTAACTTTGCTAATTCTGCTTCATCTTTAGTCTCTTTCATTTTCTTATCAACGAACTGTATAAAAGATACCATAAAGAATTTAGAGGATGTGTCTCCTTTAAATAGCTTTAACATATTTAACATATTATTTAAAGCAACTAAGTCCAGTTCTTGGAATTTCTGAGTATCTTCTATTAGCTCATAAATACTTTGAAGTTGACGGAACATAGGAGTAACATCATTATCTACTAATATTTTATCTATTAATAAAGTAACTGCATCTAACTTCTCTTTTACTTCGCTGTAGTTCTGGCCTGTTTTTAACTTTTTAACTAACTCTTCTTGTAAGCCTTTCATTCTCTGCAAATACTCATCTAGGGCCTTGTAGCCTAATCTAGAAGAATCAGTAGGTATGTATCTTAAAGCATCTTTCTGAGGAGTAGCTTTATTTAACATTCTAACTTTTGTGATAGCATTAGCTTTTCCAGTTGCTACTTCAAAGTCAGGAGAAGTTCTATCCACAAAAATAGGCACTACCATTACACTCTTAACTTCAGATACACCATAGTTATTTTTTAACATATCTGTATATTCTCTAGTCTGAGTAGACCAAATTAATCTTTGATTAGTGTTAAATTGTTCTGTTTTATTTGGATTCAATCTCTTTGTTTTAAAATCTGCAATACTTACAGAACCATCTCTATGGATTACTAATAAATCTATAGTACCCGCCATATTTCTACTTTCGTCAAAAATTTTGACCTCTGTCATTATAGTAGCATCTGGATCCATGTTTTTGATATACTTATACAAGTAATCAGTTCCTTCAAATAACTCCTTAAAGCTAGAGTAACTTAAATCAAAAAAGTCTAAATTAGGATGACTTTTTACCCAGTTAGATACTTCTTTATTAGAACTAAACTCTACTCTAAGTTTAGCCATTATTTCTTTCTTGAAATTATTAAGTTTGGCAGCATCTGAGAAAGCATCTATCTTTCCATCTCTTTTTATAATTTCTTGCATTACAAGCTCTTGAGCTCTATGCAGTATACTACCTGTTACAGCAGAGTGTGTTAATACATTTTGATCTGGATCAGATTCCCCGTATAATTTTTTTCTAATTTTTTCTACAATATCACTAACCCTGTTGTCTATTATAGTACCAGACTTCATTTGGTATTTGTACTTGTCTCCTACTTTTACAGTACCTACAATTTCTTCTTGAGTTTTCTTTATAGCTTCTTTAACTGCTTTTTGTTTTAGTGGGTTAGCTGGTCCAATGTATTGATATAATTCTTGAGCTCCCTCTGTAGTACCTTCGAAAAAGCCTAAGTCTTCACTCATAGCTTTTTCTGCAATAATATCTACATTAGCATTCAATTCTTTTAAAATCATTTCTTTAGAATATCCTACTATTAGCTTCTTAAAAAAGTCTAAAACTCTTTGTAGCCAGTTTCTTTGTCTCTTTTGAGTATTCCCACTGTCTTTGTTATTAAACTTTTCTTGCATAGCTGCTGCTAGCATTTTACCTGCAGCTTCTCTTTTTAGTCTATTTTCATCATTATTGTATAACTCTCCGTACTTTTCTACTACTTCCCCATACACAGCAGAAAACTGTATATTATTCATAATAGACTGTCCTACAGGAGTATTAATAACTAATTCAAATAAAACGTGAGCAGCTTCTTCTGGTAAGGTATCTACTTTTTCTCTACCTTCTACTACTTCTACTAGCTTGTTAAGGAAGTCAACTTTAGCTGCAGCATCTATAAGATTACCATCTCTATCTCTTATCTCATCTAGATACCTTGTTTCAAACCCTAACTTCTGTAAGAACTCTTTTAATTTAGTATTAAGTTCTATATTTGTTTTAGAAGGCTTGTCACTTGCTAAAGAAAATAATTCACTTTGACCAGGAGATAACATATCTCCATTTAATCCTATGTAATAAGCTCCTTTATCATTTTGTAGTAATTCAAATCCAAGTAACTCTAAGTTCCTTTGTAAGCTCTCTAATCTACTAGGACTAAGTTCTTTAGTTAAAAATCCTGTTTTATCAAATCCATACTCTTCTGCTATCTCTTGAGCGTTATTTTTCTCAGGAGTCCCTTCTTTAATTTCATTTACATTTTTAACTCTAGCTTGAGTAGCCATTTGTAAATTAGTAGAAGATGGTTTTATAGGAGAATCAGACCTAAGTACTCCTAGTTCTGAAATAGTTTGAGATTTACTAAGAAACTCTTTAAATCCCTGTATATCCTTTCCACCTTGTTCAAGATATTGAGAGTATTGTTGTAGAGCTTGTTGTTTTTGTTGTAATGTTACTTGATTTTTTTCCTTTATTGTATGTTCTACAGCATTAAAAATACTATCTAATACTGTATTATTTATCTTAAAACCAAATGTTCTATTTAAAAAATCTTTTATTGCATTAGAAACAGAATCAAATATACTTGAAGTTTTATTTAATTTAAAATCTTTAATGTAACTTAATTCTTGCCTAAATCCTTTGTTTCCAAAAGCTTCTGAAACAAATTCATCTAAATTATTAAAAGCATAACTATATCTTTCTACTAAATCAGGATCTTGCTTTACTTTTTCAAATATTCTTTGAAGTTCATTTATTAATACCTGATCTTTATTTACATTTATAGCGTCTAATAAAAAATCATGCAGTAACTCATGTAATATTGTATCTGGATCAAGATTTAATTTATTAAAAATTAAAACATTGCCTTTTCCATCTATTGTAGCACCATACCCATATTCTTCAGAAACTAATTCAGATCCACCATTAAAAAAGTAATTATCTTGATAATATATTTTAGCATTAGTTCTTATGTATGGTTTTAAAGATTGCCAAAGTTTTAATGTTACAGCGTCTGTTTCATTTTTAAATACTTCATCAAAACTTAATTCTTTAGTTGATTCATTTTTTTTAAATTCCTCTATTTCCTTTTCTACACTAAATTCAATATTTTTATTAAACCCTAAAGCTTCATATACTTGATTAGCTAACTCAGGATTAGATTCAAATAATTCTTCTACACCTGGTTCGATTCTTGCAGCAGGAGAAGTTAAAGAATCACCTTCTACAAGCTCATACTGTAAAGCTAATTCCTGAGCTCTTTTTGCAGTAGGTATATCTTTTTCAACAGTATACATAAACATAGCTCCGACTTCCCCATATTGTGAGGTTAAGTCTTTCCATGCCTTTAGATTTTTATTTGGACAAGCTGCCATATCTTATAAGTATTTTTCTACATAGTGGTCAAACACTAACATATCGTCAGTAAGTTTAGCATGGTCTAATAAATCCAATGCTTTGCTAATTTCTTCATCTTGCTCTTTACAATATTTTAATGCTAATTTTTGTAAAGAAGGTTTTTTTAATTGTACACCTAAGTCATGTAACTTTTCACATTCTCTTGTAATTTGCAATTCGTGAGCTAATGTCTCTTCTAAAATTTGCATACAAGAACTAAAGTCCATTACAGGAGAAACTAAATCTTTAAGTGTAGGAGTTATGTTGTAGTTAGTTAAATACTCAACAGCCCAATTAGCATGTTCTAATTCCTCCTTACTATAAGCCATATAAAGAGTAGATAGATTACCATACCCCTTAGTTCTTAACCACAGTCCCATATATTTATATAGCCTAGAGCTAAATTCTTCTCTACTTATTCTATGGTTTAATACGTCTATTATTTTTTGATCTAACATTTTTCTAATTTTTCTAAAATTTCTTCAAATTGTTCTAAGCTAATATTATCATTTTTAGCTAGTTTTATTATTCTTTCTAATTCTTTTGTCCCGTCTTTATACAAAAGTGCAAATTTTGGGTCAATCATTTTTATTTTTTCTGCAGCAGTATCACTTACAAAAGGTGATTCTTCAGCAACCTCAACAGTTTGTTGTGTTGGTTGTTGTAAATATAGACTTACTGACATATTTTCTCCCATGGTATTTACAGAACCAGGTTTTATGTAAGTAGTAGAGTCTGGGTTTAATCTATTACTTCTTTGATATTCATTTGGATGAATACTAGTAATAAACCTTGCCTTAACTCCACTTTGCATCTTTACTTTAGACTCTTTTAAATAATCTTCCATAGAAATTATCTCCCAGACATTATATGATTTATCAACAACTTTGTCCCCAGGTTTAAATTCTTTTATAGCTTTAACCTCACTAGCTTGTTCTGTTGATTGTTCTATTTCTGAAAAAATTTTCTTAATATCCTCTGGAGTAAATTTAAAAAAGCTAGATTTCACATCCACATCTTTTAAAGTATTTGGGTTATAGTAAGATGCGTCTGTTATTTTTCCATCTCTGTCTATTACCATATCATAGTCTTTTCCTTTATAATTTAAATTTAAAGAATATATTCCATCATCAATTTTATCATAGACTTCATTTACTACTTTAACCTCACTTTGTTGTGCTGGTTGAGCCTCCTCATTTAAACGTGTAAAATCATCATAGAAAACATCTGTACCATAAGTTTCTACTTTAATAGGTTTTATGTTTTTGTAACGATTATTTTGTTGAAGTGTATCTATCATAATACTCTTTGTCTTTTTCACGTTATTAGAAGCAATATTTGGCTTCATAGGGTAATACATATTTCCTTCTTTCTTAAATAAAATAGTAACAATTCTCTGAGAATTGGTAGCTGCAAGCTGTCTTCTACTAGGAGGTATTTGATTAAGATCTTCAAACTGGTCATATTTTAATTTAATATATTTAGAGTTAGGATCTTTCCTTATAACCTGCCCTCTACTTTCAAATGAAGGGACTATATAATCATTTTCTATATTTTCAGAATGATAAAAATCTTCAAATCCTTCTAAGATAGTTTGGTCATTTAGTTTACTTAATATTTCTGTAGTGTAGTTGTAAACTACTTCTTCAGGAAATATATTATGAAAAGATGCATAACTTTGTTTAGTACCACTTTGTGCTAAAGCTACTTTAAATAATTTTTCTACTAAAGTAGGGTGAGTACTATGTATGTCTCTTAACACATTTGCAATTATATCCTTATCTCTTTTAGAAAGATTCAATGTTTTTAAAGTTATACTGTCCATATAACTAGCTTTACCATTTTTTGTATTTCTATAAGTATCTACAGTAACTGTAAAATAATCTTGTAGAACTGATAGTCTAGGACTACCTTGAATTAATTTAGAAAACACTCTTGGAAAAGATTTTTTTCCATCATTTATATCAGTTAGTAAAGACTGAACTTCTTCTGTAGTAATATTTTTACCTTTTAGTAATATATATGTTACCATAGAAGTTTTAAAGCTATTCAATGCTCTAGTAGCTTCTTCTGAATTAAGTACGTCTCTACTTATTTTAGATAAGTATTTTTGATACATACTAGAAGATGCTGGGTAAGTAACATTATCATAGAACAAAGGTTGCATTTTAGTAAAGTTAGAACTTAAATCTCTAACAGCATCTTTATATACTTTGATAAAGCTTTCCTCATTTATAAGATCATTTAGTCCAAGAAAATCTCCAAAGAAACTAGTATTAGCTTCTAACAACTGATGTAGACCTATCATCTTTAACTCTAAAGTATTACTATCTTTCATTAGCCCTTGAGTATCAAATTTTAGATACTGAACTACTTCATTAAGTTTCTTACCTTTTTCAGTAGCTCTAATAAACTCAGCTAGTATAGCAATATTCTCTTCCATATAATTTAGAATATTTTCCGAAGATACAGAATCTAATTCTTTCTCTATAATACTTTCTAAATTATTTTTATTAAAGATAAATTTATTATTAGAGTCTACTCCGTTTAAAAGAATATCATAGTACATATTGTTTAACTCTGCAAGCATCATAGGACTTAGTTCTACATCTGATACTTCAGACCACATATCTTTTATTGTCTCTAATACAATACTAGTATTATCTTCCTCAATAGGTGCTAACTCTAATCTTCCCTCTTTATTTTTTACAGTTTTAACTCTAGTATCTCTATACAACTTGTTACCATTTACTTCTGCTATAGCAGATTCGTAAATCTCTCTATTTAATAAAAACTTATCTACAATAGGCTGAGACATCAATAAAGCTATCTCTTCAAAAGGTGTACCTTCTCTTGCTAAAGCCAAAGCAGTAGATGCAGTTCCTGGGTTTATATTTAACTGCATTAGTTGAGGGTCCTTTGCACCATCTACAAATCCAGAAAGTATTAAGTTTATTAAATAAGATATATTTTCTTCTGTCTCTTTTGTTTTTACAGAACTTAAATTTCCATTGTTTGTCAAGTTATTTTCAGAAGATATTACTACTTCTTCTCCTGCATATTTTATTCTTAATCCAGAGTTAAACTTTACTGCATGTTTCTGTAATAAAACATGAGACTTAGAATGGTCAGCAGCAGCACCTACTCCAGCCTTAGATTGAATTAACTCTTCTGTTTTATTCATGTGATAAATAGGGTCTATCAAATCATAATATTTCTTTCCAGCTTTTAATTCATTAACAAACTCATTAAACTCAGCAGTATAGTTTCCTTTTGCATCTCTAGGAGATTTCTTAAAAGTTTTTCTAAATAGAATTTCATTTCTAGTATTAAAAATTAAATCAGAATCAATACTTCTTACTAGATTTGAAAAGTTATCTGGGTGAGTCATAATCTCAACTCCTTTATTAATCATTTCATTTTCTACAGCCTTAACCCCATTTTGTTCTTCTAGAGTTAAAGATTTAAAATCTTGATAGTATTCAGTATCTTTATACTCTTCTAATTTAGCTAATTTGTCTATTCTCTGTTTAAGTTTATTTAAAATAGAGAAAGCTCTATCTCCTTTTGCTAATTTTAATATATTCTCTTCTAAGTTTTCAATATCATCTAATAGCTCTGACTCAGAAGCAATTTCTTTTATTTCTTCATTTGCTTCTCTTTTAAATACTTCTTTGAGGTATCTAGCAAATAATAAATCTGAATCTTTTTCTTGTATGAAATTAATGTATTTTAATTTATTACCTACAGTTTCAAAATTAGGCAAGAAGATATTTAACTTATCTATGTCAAAATCCGAACCTGTCTTACCAATAAGTCCCCCTGGCACTACAACTATGTTACCTGCAGAAGCTGGTAAAAATCCTTTAACAGTAATAAAGTCAATAGAGTTAAGACCCTGCGTAGGAATCCTAAATCCTATAATATTCATTAAAAGTTTAGGGTCCATTGCATTTATCTCTTCTACAGACATGTTTGCAAATTTACCTTTAAAAGGATTTGGTAAATATACTTCTAATCCCTTTACTCCAATTATTTCACCTTTTTTGTTATAAGTAGGGCTATAAAAGTTTAAAGCATTAGGATTAATTAAATTACCCTCAGAGTCTTTCAATTCTCCTTCTTGTGCAGCTAGTGTAGCTTGTGTATTACTTTCAAAATACAACTCAGAAACTTGTGCATTTGCAGCTCCATATCTTTTTGTTCTGATGGCTGAATCAGCAATAGAGCTTAACACTTGTTCTATTTTAATTCTATTCATTAAAAAGTCTATGCCTAATCCTTCCCTAAGATTTCTTTCTAAACTATTTAATTCATTTTCAGAAAAGTTTCTACTACCTGCTGTCTGTTTTAGTTTAGTTATCATTTTTTCTAAACCTTCTTCAGATAAACTATAGTAAGCAGCATCTTCTGTTTCTACAATGCCTAATTCTTTTTTAAGATTTTCTACTCCTATTTGAATTCTTGCATTATTAAGTCTTAAGTATTCATCTCCTAAAATTCCTAACTCTTCATTAACTGCTTTACCATTGTCATATAAGTCAGCAATAAAGTGAGCAACCATCTGAGTACCTGTGGCAACTTTTTGTTTGTAATAGTTAGATAATTCTAATTGAGTACCTAAATACTTATAGTACATCTCAAAAGAAACAACAGAACTATTTACAGAATTGTCTTCATTTCTACCTTGATTAATAATAGACTCTCCTTTAGAAGAAGACGCATATCCTCTAAAATCTTCCTGATTCATCATCATTGTCTTAGTAAGCTCTAAAAGTTTAGGAAACTTAACTTTACCTGTTTCAAAGTCTATCATTAAACTTGGAGCTAAAGGTAAAACAGAAGTTTTCCAATGCAATGGAATATGCTTATCTTTAGAGCCATTAATAACTTCTACTTCTCCTTCATTTCTTACACCTGCAGCAGGTCCAAAATACTGAGGCTTAAGAGAAGGTAGTACAGGTAAATTTTTATCTTCTATTATTTTACCCATATATTTTGGACTAGAAGGTATGGCATAGTTAGTGTGTTTTCCAAACACAGAGTCTTTGCCTGTGAAATACATTTCCTCTAGTTCTTTTTTATTTTCTTTAGTAGCGTTATTTATTAAGAATTTTGCAAATTGCTGCATCTCTAATTGGTATCTTTTTTCCATCTCTGGATGCCAAATACCTTGTAGTTCATAAAACTGTCTTACAGCATCTAGAGTACCAAAACTCATTGCATCTCCGTAGTTAATATTTTTCTGGTAAGCAACTACTGCAGTTTTATCTTTAAGTAACTTATTTAAGTCTTGTATTTCTTTTTTAGAAAGTGGTTGTTCTACATCTTCTAGTAAAGTCAAAGAAGCACTAGGAGAGTTCTCTTTTAATTGTTTACCATCTAGTCTCTTAGAGTTTTTATTTAAACTCTTAATAACAGAAACATCTTCTGCTAAAGATAATTTTTTAGTACCAGTTAAACCAGACTGTCTTTTAAAAAAATCTACTAAGTCTTTAAAGTAAATAGGGTTACCTGTGAACAATTTAGTCTGCTCTATAAAACCTACACTTTGTTTAATAGCAAATGTTCTAGCTATTAACTTTAATTCTCCTTCTGTAAAAGTCTTTTGATTTTCTCCTGTAAAAGGATCTGTAGGACTCACTTCTAAGTTTTCTGTATCTACTTTAAAAATAGGCAATCCTATATTTTTATAGTTTCCTTTCTCATCCTTTTGTACTAACTTGTATCTTTGGAAAAGCTCTACTAAGTCATCTGTCTTAGACTCTACAAAAGTTTCAAAAATAGAGTCAATCTCTACAGAATGTTCTGCCATAAAAGTTTCTACATCTTCCATTCTAACAGACTCTCCAGCAAACATAGCTTCATAATCTGATAAAAGTTCTGAGCTTCCTAGTTCTTTTACTAAATCTATAAATACTCCTCTACCTAATTGTTTTTTAGTTTTTCCAAAGTTTTTAAACTTTATAGCTTGTAGCTGAGTATTATCTTCATACACCATCAACTCATCTCTAAGATAGTTTTTATATATCTCAGAATATCTTCTAACTAAGGTACTATTAGAAGTAGGGTCCAAAGAAATCTTAGCACCTTCTTTTGTTGTACTTTCTGTATTAGTTGTAGCATTTCTGTATAAACTTCTCTTGTCTACTTCTACAGGAGCAGTTTTTTTATCTTGCCTTCTAGATACATTATATTTTAATTTAAAAACATTTTCTATTGAGTTATCAGATGCTCTTATAGCATGAAACTCATCAGAAAAAGTATTTGCTAAAACAGTTACTAATTTTTCTGGTCTAGTAGCTTTTGAAAAGTTTGTAAGAGTTTCAGACTTTCCTTCTTCTTGAATAGTTCTCTGCATTACTTTTTCAATAGTATGAGGGGTTCTTAATCCATCTCTATCAAATAAGAAAGTATTTAACCATAAACTATTTGCAAGGAAACTATCTTTAAAGTGAGGGTATACTCTTTTTACATCTTCTATACTAACTCCTTCTTCTAGATTATTTAAGTAATTGAGCATAATAGAATGAAAAGTATTCATACCTACTGTATAAACTCTAATATTACCTTCATTATGCATGTTATCAACATTATCAACAGAAGTCATTTCTGCTACTTCTATAAGATAATCTAAATATCCTACTACATTTGAGTCATAAGCAAAGATATTATCTTTGTAATTATTTAAAAGAGATTCTGCATTGCTTATAAATTTGTTTTTGATTGTGTCATTTAATAAATTAATAGCATCAATTCTAAAGTCTGTACCATAGTTTTTATTTAAAAACTCAATTAACCCTTCTAAAGTCTCTGCTTTGTACTTTCCTTTAAAGGGTCTGGGTTGTACAATTAGGTTATCTTTTAATAAGAAATTAGGATTAGTATTGTAATAAATTTGCTGCCATTTATCTATAATTCTCTTCTTAACATTGTTTCTGTTTGCATCAAATTTTACAACCTTTCCATTCTTTCCAATAATACTAGCTTGATAGTTATTTCTATTGTTTGCAAAAGAAGTTATTATATTTTTAAGTAAAAAGGATTTTGCCCTATTAAATTCTTCTTGTTCTAAAGTTTCATTGAATTTAGATAGACCAAGTTTATCAAATAACAATTTGATACCTTTAGAGTTTACAGGGTCCCACCCATACATTTGCTCTAATCTATTATTTAAATCTGCAAAGGACTGAATTCCTGCTAATTTATTTACTAATACATTAATACCATTTTCATCTAATTCTACTAATCCTAATGTGTTAACTTTAACATTCCCAGTACTATCAAATTTAATAATACCACTTGCTAAAAATCTAAACAAGTTATTTACAGTTTCTTTTGCAGAAAGCTCTATACTTCTTTTTGCATATATATCTTCACTGTTCATCTTGTCCTCTTCTTCTACAACAATGTCAGACTCAATTTCAGCATCATTAATTTTTACAGAAAACTCTTCTAGTAATTTAGTATGTTCTTGTTGAATTACTTTTAAATTATTTAAAATAAGGTCATGTTTAGGATTCCCTTCTTGTAGAGTTTCTTTTACAGACTGTACAGTTTTTTCTTTTATTATCTCATATAACTTGTCTTTAATAACAGGGTCTGTATTGTATAAAATCTCATAAGGAGCAAAAGAAGTTTTTGTATTTATAACTTCTTCAAAATTTTCTTCATTTAAAATTTCATTAATAAATAAAGCATGGTAATTATCAACTGCTTGATAAACTTCTGAATAACTTAATCCTTTTATAGGACTATTTTTTTCACTGTTAAATCTTTCAGAACTAGGGGTTAAAACTTTAGCATTACTAAATCTACCATTATCTATGTTCTTAAATAATTTATTTATCTTAGAGTCAAATACAGGATCTTGTTTTCTTCTTAAGATAACTTCTTTAAAGAATCTGGCAATGTTTTTAAAAAATTTAATTATTCTATTCTTTAAAGATTTTTCCGAGTAATCTTTTACTTGTCCAGTAAGTTTGTAGTCTCTGTAATCTTCTGCTAATAATTCTTCTATAACTCTACCAGAAGTATTTTCATCTATAACTATATTGTTGCCATTTATATCTGTAACAGTCTGTCCTTTAAATGCTTTTCTATATTCTGCATATAATTGCTCTCTTTCTTCTTTTGTCAAGAATAAC
>Ga0208018_100274_pt1 | contig 15749 bp, 1 predicted proteins | sample 31_taG_FD_184105 | JGI IMG/M metagenome (GOLD analysis project Ga0208018, IMG submission 184105) | Marine viral communities from the Gulf of Mexico - 31_GoM_OMZ_CsCl metaG (SPAdes) (version 2) | ecosystem: Environmental > Aquatic > Marine > Oceanic | place: Gulf of Mexico | collected 2015-07-12 | reverse complement strand
AATAATCTTTCATTTGGAGATGTCCTTACCTGCGGACGTAAATAATAATGATTATTTAGACCTTGGAATCTATCTACATTGAATTTACTCTCTTGATAAAAAGTTAACATACCAAATATATCTTTATTTTTGGTAGCCACTTCAGACCAAGGATTAACAGACTCTTTAATTCCAAATGTTTTGTAGTATTCCTTATCTTTATATTTCTCCATCATCTCTGCACTCGGCTGGTGGAACTTACCTACCAAGTCTGCATTGAAATCAGGGTTCTCCTCTAGAGCTTGATTAGTCATACTCTCCCATATAAAAGAAGGTCTCTTTTCTTTTTGCACAAGCTGACCATTCTCATACTTCTTGTAAGCAACATACTGAGCATCTCTAGGAATAGGGAATTTACCATCAGTCCGACCTGTCAAACTTAGAGTGTCCAACCAATCACTTAGTTGAGTGCCCCCTGTTTCTTTCTGCATATTTTCTAACCTAATATATTCCGCTTTGAACGATTGATTAGGTACAGCTTGGAAGGTGAATGGGCTCTTTCTCTCGTTATCTACTACATATTCACCTCTTGGGGTGTTCTTACTTTTTGGTCCTGTTAAATCAGACAATGCTTTGTTAACACTTCTTAACTCTTGGACAGCCATTAGGTCTTTACTAAACTCTACTCCGTCTACTTCATTATTAAGTCTATTAGAACGGAATGCATCTAGTAAAGATTTTTTCTTTTCTTTTAATCCCTCATATAGGAAAGTAGGAGTAACTTCTTCGGCAGAAACATTTTCAGTGTTTACCATTTTCGTAATCGCAGCTATCCTTGCTTTGTATCTGTTACCCATAGCATCTCTAAGTGCTTCCTCATCTATCTGTAAAGGTTCTGCATTAGTTTCTACTGAATTTTCAGGGTACACTTCTATTGAAAATACTTTCTCCCAAGCTTTAAAGTTTCTAGAACTAGCTCCGAACTGTGCTTTTGCTCTTTCCCTAGCTACATAGTAAGCATCAGAAGCTTCCTCAGATAGCTCGCCTCCCTGGAAGGATTCATAGTAATCTCTTATATCAAGTGCTGTAGCTAACTCAAGTCCTGTTTTAGGTCTGTAAGCCTCATCATATAAACTTGATGCATGCTTAATTTGTTTTTTGATAGTATCTAAAGCAGCTAAGTCCTTAGAGTCAAAAGTGTTAACAAACTCTCCTGTATCAGGGTCTCTGTATCTTGAATATACATTTGCCTTGGCTCTAGAATAAGCTCTAATTTTTCTTCTTGCTTCTTCTGTCCTAGTTTTGAGACCAGTAACAGGATTTTCAGTTTCTCTATTAGTCCTACGACCATCAGGTTTCTCTATGAACCTGCTCATCAAAAACTTGTCACGTATTGCTGCCTCCTCTTCTTCAGCTAATACTTTTAACTCTTCTATTTTAATTCTATCTGCATCCTTGGTTCTATCGAGAGCGTTTATTTGCTCTGCATACTTGATTCTAACTTCGCTTATAGCATCGTTAAAATCCTTTTGAAAGCTTTGTATATCGATAGGAGCCCTCCAGTAGGAACCATTAACTGCTTTCTTAAAGAACTCTTCCTCCCGCCCAAACATCTTAAATTCTTCCAACTTATCTAAAAAATTGTTGAAGTAATTTTCTCTCCTTCTGATAGACACATTCTCTTGCTCCCTCATAGCCATATAGCCATAGGCAAATATGGGGTTTGAAATCATATCAGAGCCTGAGAACAGGTACTGTGCCACCATAGTCATGTCAGTCATCCCTGCACTAGACAACATTCGATTTTTTATTTGTTGAATCATTTCATCAGAAGCTCCCCTCTGTCTTGCTAATTCTACAAAATCGTTTTGGACTTTTGCTTGAATTAACTCATTTACTTGAGGGCGTATTAATTCTGATTGTCTTTTGATTTCAGCAATAACATCTTCTAGAGATTTTATATCCTCAGTACTATATAGTCCTGAAGCTTTTAAATCAGTTAAAAAAGCACTTATAGCCTCCAAATCCTCATTTATACTACTCATATAAGTGATTAGATTCATTATATTAGGATTTGGTATATTAAGAAGTAACTCTTGTGCCATCTGATTTGAGGACATATCTGCTCTTTGGTTACCTCCTTGTTCGTCCCTAAGTTTCCTAAGTACTTGATTTTCTGCGTTTCTTAGGATTTCAGAAGCCCTTCTGACATCAGACCTCATTACTCCCAAGAATTGGTTTGTTGATTCTAGTAATCTACCTTCCGTGGCTTTTTGAACTGTATCGTGCATTGCCGCACTTTTCTCTGTTCCTTTTTCTTCAAGACCCATTAACCTTAAGTACTTATCTCGATAAGGTCTCATCGCCATAACAAGATTGTTACTTAAGCTTTGGGAAGCAGGTTTACCTTCATTTAAATTGAAGTAAAATTCAGTAGACTCTCTAGGTAGAAATGCTTGACTGCTGCTAGGGTCCACTACTTCTTTAGCCATAAAGTCAATAGTACTTTCATACTCTCTGAAGAATTGAGAGTTTTTATTTGTACGTAGGAAAAGGTCTAAAAATTTATTAAATAAATCTAATAACGTAGAAAATATTCCTTCTTCCGCAACGTTAGCAGCATTTTCAGTATTGAAATTATCTTCAATCTTTTCTGCTAATATTTTACCTAAAATTTCTTGTCGTACCTTTCTTTCTAGTGCTGCACCCTCTAATCCTTTCTCACCTTGTATCTTTTTGCTGTATGCTTCTCTGTAGCTATCTGCATACGTTTTGTACGCATTAGTAGTGTCGATAACATCCAACATTCTATTCACAGTAGCTTGGTCTTGGAAAAACTCTACTGCGAAGTGAGCAACCTCCTCTGTCAAGACAGATGTGTCAGCCTCGTTGCTTAACACAATAACTCTATTGACCATGTCAGCGATACCATTGACACCGACAGGTCTCCCAAATCTTTGTTCGTAGTTCCTTTGGTACTCCTCCATACTAACTACGTTGACACCTAAGTTACTTAAAAAGTTTCTAAGTTTTTGCATCCGTGCTGACTCAGAAGTTTTAAGCAGCGTTTTGGCATTATCCATTGCTGTATCCTGCATCTCTCTGAGTAGCATATTTTCTACTTCTAGGGCAAGGCCTTGTACGTCTTGAATGTTTCTCCCTCTCTTAGCTTTTTCAAACTCCTTACGAACATCTATCTCTACTTCACCTTGGGGACTGTTAAATATCTTTACATCACTAAACACTTGGTTAGCTTGATTTTCATCTAACATCATGTATGTCTTGCCATTCTGCTCAAAGAATGTAAGGAAGTCATGTGTATCGAACATCTCTTGCGCAAGGCCCTCCATGACTCCTTGAAAAATAGGGTCGGTCATCTCATAAACAAAAGAATTGTTAGAAGTCGTAGAACTTACATTACCTCTTCTCAAATCCAATTTAACTGCTTTGTTTAATGCCCCTTTACTTCTATAGGTTTGCCCCTTGTAGACATAGTGAGGGTCTAGCGTGTTAAACTTTACTTGAATAGTACCATTTTGCTTGAGTTCGGCAACAGATATATCTTGATTTTTACTAGCTCTTTTCTTAGCTGACATGCTATCTAATACGTATCTACCATCAGGCATCTTCTTGGCTACCTGCTCTCTTTCTAGAGTTTCCCAAACTTCTAGTTCTTGTGGAGATAAGTTTCTAGCTGAATAGATAGGTTTTTTAGTTTGTGCAAAAGCCAACTTAAGCATATCTTGTGCAACAGACTGTGGGAAAGAAGGATTAGATAAATCTAATCTAGGGACTTCAAATCCATCTAACATAGGTTCCAATTCAACTGTCGCTACGTTGTTCCCATTTACAACTACATTTACTCCTGATGGATTACCATCCACACTCTCCATTTGGACCGCAGTAGACTGAGAGCCTTCTGAAACAGGCTCTTCATTTAATAATTCAGATAAATTAACTTTTTCTTTTGCGACAAAACCTGATGTCATTGCCATAGTAGCAAATCCTGATGCCGTGGCACTGTCCCCCTCTTTGTTAAATAGTGTAAGAGGAGTGAAGTCATTTTGAGAACTTGTAACAACAACTGATTGACCTCCTGCCAATTCAGAAACTAATTGTTGATTAATACCTAATCCTCTCGCCCCACTTCTAGTGTTTTTAATAAAATCAAAAGCATTTAAAGATTTATCAAGAACATTTGTATTCTTTCTTTTCTTTACAAACCCCACTTCTACTCCTTTCCCTTCCCTGTCATTCTTTAATGCTTCAGCGAAAGACGTAGTGTAAACTAATTTATTACCGAGACCGAATTGGTCCATACTGCTTCGTGCTCTAAACATAACGATAGGTTCACCATTCTCATCTGTATAGAAAGAGTCTTTGGCGTACTGCTGTGCTTTGTTATGATATATAAGTGCATCATTCTGCCCTTCTATAAACGGCAGTTTAAGTAAATCTTGGTATAAATTAGATTCAACACCATTGGGAGCGAGTACTGATTGTACTCCTGATTTATTTTTAATTATGCTACAAGCCATAATAAATTATTTACAAATTTGGTTTTCTACTTCTTTTTCTTCCGTTTCTCTATTGAGGAAGTCATAAGTAGGCTTCAACTCATTAGTATTAGTAAAGTCCCTGTATCTAACAATTTGGTCAATTTCCTTTCTGCTATCTAGTACTCTAGATACTATCCCATCAGCATTTCCATTTGCTATATGAGATGCAGCTATGTACTCAGGAGATATTACTAACCCACCTTCAACGTCACTCAAAATCGAATTTACGAATTTTATATCATTTTGTACCTCTTCTCGAGAAATAATTTCATCTGTTATCAAATCAACATCTATCTCTCTAATGTGGCCATGTTCATCTTTAACGCCTACTACATCTTTACCTTGGAACATATCTATCATAGCCTTGGCACTCATTTCCACATCGTTAAACTCAGATAAGAAATTTACAGAGTCATTAAATATTAACGCTCTACCTACACCCCCTGTTTTTCCTTCATCTAGTAATAGTAGCGAAGATAAATTAAGTTCCATGTCTGATAAGGCTAAATCTCTAGCTAGACCTGTATACAATCCTATTAGAGAAGTAGTACCACTAGTAGAATCTACTCTCTCTGCAAAATTACGAATTGAAGCTAAGACATCTATGATACCTTCTTTACTAAGATTTTCAATAACATCTGTGCCTTTTATATACAGAGACTGCTCATCGAAAAATTCCTCAATTATTCTTCTTGGAATTCCTAAAGCTTGTCTGTAAGCAGCAGCAGTCATGTTTACAGTATCTAACCTCTCTAGCCTTGCTATTTCATTATTCAACACCCCAACGTTATCGGATACTACCTCTCTTAACAGCATTGACTTCTCTTTTCCTATAAGGATATCAGCTTGAGTAGCAAAAGCCCATATAGAAGCATATGCACCAGAACTTAAGTTTTGTATGTATGCTTGCATTGTCTCTTCGCTTAATCCAGCCTCCCTCATCAATTCACGTAGATTAGATGGGAGAGTCTCTCCGTTCTTGACCATGTCGGTGTACTTCTCTACCATCAAGATAAGGTCTTGTTGCATATTAATGCCTAGTTGAGCCATCACGTACATACTACTTGATAATCCAAATTTATCGGGGCGAGATTGGTTGTAATATAAGTCTCGCATTTTCTCACGCATCTCTGACACTCTATCTTCGTAGATATCCTTTATAGCAGCATCTCTACCACTAGGAGTCATGTTGAGAGCTTCTTTCTCTATTATTTGAATTATCTCTAAATCACTTGGTGGATTATCTTCTACTTCTTGTCTGTCAATAGATTGTTCAACTTCTGCTAGACTACCGTCTTCTCTGAATAATGTCATCTCACCATATCCCGCTTTAGAGATAGTGACCGTTGCACCTGAAGCAGCTTGGTCAAAGTTCAGAGTAAGTTGCGTACCTGCTTCGATTTCCTCTTCTTCAGTCTGTCTTATGACTTCGTAAGTCGTACCATCAGGCATTGTAAACACATCACCTGGTCTACCATATTGGACAATAAATGCTTGCTTACCTTCTAGAGATGGTATCTCCTCTATTGCTTGTAATCTTAATTGTTTATTTTGTTCTACTAACAATAAGTCTTCAGGACTGAGTGCTTCATCTTTAGCTCCTCTTTCATCTAATAAATCCATATATGCAAATAACATTTCTAGATAATCAGATGACATTGTGTTTGCCTTGATACCGTAGTTACCTTCTGCATTTATTTCTGCCCATCTAGCATGTACCTCCTCGACAGTAGCTGACTCATCAATACCGAATATAAGGTGAGGGTCAATGTTTTCTCCAGGCTGTGAATCTTGGATATCATCAGACATTTGTTGTGCTGCCTCCTCTGCTTGTATAGCATCAAGTTCTAAAGCAATATCTTCATCAGTGATAAGTTCTTGGCCTAAATCTTGAGCACCTTTTTCTATTTCGTCTAGCCTGTCTGTTACTTGCTTGTATTCTTTCTCTAGTTCTGTTAACTCTTGTTGAGATGTTTGATAGTTCAAAGCTTTTTTAGCTAACTTTAATTCAGCTATCCTGCTATTTATACCCTTTTTATGATTAAACAAAGACTCTTTGTTCTTCTCATTTAACTCAAGATTTTTATCTTTGTGTGCTTTAGTCAAGAAAGGTCGCAACTCACTTTCTATTTTTCTGAGCTCTTTCCCTATTTGTACAGGGTCTCCATTATACCTTCTAAAGATATCGTTCACTTTTGCCTGTAAACCTGAGTCAGGTCCTAGTTTACGAATCTCTTCATTTATATCTTCAATGGTAAGCTCTTTTGGCTCTCTTTTTTCTTTTTTTGCTTTGTCTTCTTCTCTTTGCTTGACTCTATTTAAGGCATTAGATTCTTTTCTAGAAGGCTTCTTCTGTTTCTTTTTACTTTCAATTTCTTCCTCTAGTTCAGCTCTTCTCTCCTTGAGGTCCTCATACTCTTTAGTTGTTGATACCTCTACTTCTTGCTCACTGACAGGTGTACCTTCTTTGACTTGAGATTTGCTTTCATTGAGAGCTCTTCTTTCTTTTCTGAGAAGTTCAAGTTCTCTACGCAATCCATCTATTTTTTCTTGGTCTGCTTCACTAATAGATTCCTGGTCTTCAAGCTTTTGTAGTTCATCAGCTAACCGTGTAAACTCATCCCTAGTCGTTTGTAAGGTGTCGCTTACTTCTTGCAGCTGTTGTTCAAGTTCTTGCTGTTTTGCCGAAGCTTCATCACTAATCTCCTTAGAATTCTCAAGAGCTTTTTCTTGCCTAGAAGGCTTTAACTTAGAAGCGTTAGATTGTTTAGCTTGTGCTTTCTGAGTCTGTTCTGCTATTAACTTTTGCTTGAGCTGAGATACTTCGTTTTGTAAATCACTAACTTCTTTTTGTTTAGCTTCAATCTCTTGCTGACTTACAGCAGGTGCAGCTTCTTTGGCAGGAGCTGGTTTAGCAGTTCCCTGCTTCTTTGAAACATTATCTATAGCACCCGCTAAGTCGGGTAATAGTTTTGTAATTGTAGCTGCATTCTTAGCTATTCTTTCAGCCACCGCACCTTCGTTCCTCTCTTGCCTCTGCTGCAGTTTAAGTGCTGCTATTTTTTTATTGTGCTCTAATTCTTTTTCGAGAGTTTTGTCTTTTGACTTAAGGTTTTTAAAACTTCGTTGTTCCTCTTCTACTTGGTTGGTAATTGGGTCCAACTTTTCTAGTAGCTCATTTATTTCGTTTAATCTCTGTTGTTTTTTGAAGAACCGTAAAGCTCGTGCCTTCTCATTTCGAAGTTCATTTTGCTCTACTTTAATGCTTCGAAAGACAAGGTCTGCAGATGGATTAGCTATTTTATATTCTTGATAAGCCTTTACTTCTTCTGCACTTTGTAGTGCCTCTCTTTTCTTCCGTAGGTCTCTTTCAACAGCTTTGATACTACCCGTCTTAAGGCCTGCTAGGTCTTTCTTGAGCCCTTGCTGCTGCTGTTCAAGTTTTCCTATCTTATCCTTTAACTCCTTCTTTTTAGTTTCAAGTTCTTCTTTCTTTCTGTCATTCTCTTCTTTTTCAAGAGCTTTTTCGGTTTCCTCAAGTTGTTTCTTAGACTTCTTGATGTTCTCATCTAGTTTTTTAGATTGTTCTGTATCTTCAAGTCTTTCAAAGGATTGCTTTTGCTCTTCCAGCTTGGCTATCTCTCCCTTAATCTCAGCTATCTCTTTTTCCTTTTTATCTAATCTCTCTTGAGCATCATTTACAACTTTTTGTTCCTCTTCTGAAAGGGTGATTGAAGGTCCTGTTTCTTCAGTAGTAGTTTCTTCAGTATTCTTTCTTACCTCTGCAATATCAGCATCAGCATCCTCATTGATTGATTCATGAAACTGTTCTTGCATTGTATTAAGAGCTTTCTCTCTTTTCGCTTCTATTTCTGCAATCTTAGCATTAGATTCAGCTTGAGTAAGCTTTCTTGTTCCTACTCTAACCTTTACCTTTCCTTTCTGCACTAAATTACCGTCAGAGTCAAGTAATTCAGGAGTCATAACTCTTTCAATAACAGTTGTCCCTATGGGTAAAGTATCATCTTCATTTCTGATTTCAACATCAATAATTTGACCATCTCCAACCTCCTTACCTTTTTGAACATTCTCACTTATCTGAGCACCTTCATTAGCAAGCTCTTGAGTAAGTCTGTCTATTTCAGCTTGTTGTTCATCCGTAACAAATGACTCGCCATGACGTTCTTGAATAGCAGTGGTATTGGTTATTATGGTTTGTAGTGCTTTTGCCTTTTCCTTGGTGGTAGTAGCCTTATTAGCATCCCTTATACCCTTTTCAATCCTTTTATTATAGCCTGCTTTTTGCTTTTCAGTAGCAGGTGTTATAGCAGGTTTACCTTGTTGCTCTCTCTGTTGGTTCTCGAGGGCAGCAAGGTCTTGTTCAGCCTTTTGTAATTGCTCTGTCTTAGCTTGTAATTCTGTGTTTTTCTTTGTACCTTTTGCTATAACGTACTTAGGTTTACCTGACTTCTGTCCTCTTCCTAATCCTTGTACTATAGTATTTCCTTTTGTTACTGCAGGACTTTTAACTTCCTTTACAACAAATTGGCCTTCAGGTATAGTGGCATCTGGTATAGGTTCTGTCCCTTCGGGTGCCTTATCTAATACTGCTCCTACTTGCTCAGTACTTTGTGTTGAGTACCCTGCATTATCAAGAGCAGCTCTAGCCTCCTTCAATATTTTTTGCTCATCTTCATTTAATTGAAGATTAGAGTTTTGAAGACTTTCTAATTTGTAAACCTCTCCAGCTATTTTAACTGCATTTGCATCTGTAAGTTCTTGTACAGCTAAATTCTTTAATTTCTGAATGGCAGCAGTTGCCTCTTTTCTTCCTTTGGTTTGAGGTGCACCTTCAGGTCTTTTGTTCGCTACATTTTCATTGTATCCCTGAAAATCTTTTATTTGGCCTAAAGGTAGTGTTACATTGCCATCAGGGCCTTTACCCGTTATCTCACTGTTGTTTAAATCTAATTTAGAATCCGTAAGTGGTATTTGTGTGCCGTCTCTCTGTACGACATTAATATTTCCCTTTGACTGCTTCGCATTGTACTTATCGGACATATTTTGGCCGTGAGGGATTTCACTAGCTTCACTAGAGAAGGTATTTTCATCTACAAATATTTGAGTTGATACAATAGGTCTACCTGTAGAAGCATCTAAGTTAGTAACTAGTCTCTTTTTAAAATCAGTATCACCTTGGATATCTGTATCATCTAGTACAATCTGATTATCTCTCAGTACAAAAAACTCTGTGCCTCCTTCCTCTGATTGTATTGTCTCAGTTGTAGCTGCTTGGGTAGTTGACACTTGACCTGTAACATTGTCTTTTACCATTACATAAACACCTCCTTGTCTAAATGGTGAAAGTTCTCTGTTTGCATCTTTAAGAGATATTGTTTCACCTTTAGCGTTTACCGCTTTTGTAGTAGAAGTAGCTACATAGAAATCTACTGTGCTTTGCCCCTTCTCATTAATCATTCTTTCGAATTCTTCTAGAGTAGTGAATTCTGTTTTTTGCTTATTGTTAGATTCTTCAATGTTGCCTGAAAATTTTTGTACTGTTCTTTTTATGAAGTTCCCACTTACTTTTGCTGAACCTACTAAAACACCACTAGTAGGGTTACTTCTAAGTTGTCCTATTCTAGCTGCAACATCTATCTTACCATTTACAGTAAATATCTTTTCTCTAAATTTTTGAGCTCTTTTCTTGCCTTCATTGGATGTTGACTCATTTGCAAGACCATCTAAGTCAGAGGCTCTTAGCACCCCTACTACAACGCCATTACTAACTACTTCAACAACTAGGTTGTCAAATACTTTTGTTTCATTTGCTTTGGTAGGGTTTCTTTCGTACTCATCCAATAAGTCTTTGTTGTACTGATTAGTAACAGGACTAGCCAGACGGATTTGAACTGTATCTCCTATTCTTAGTTCCCCTACTCTAACTTTAGATTCAGCAGTAAACTGTCCTTCATTGAAGGTAGAGCCGATGACCTTACCTTCTTTATTAGATTCTCTAAGTACACCTGAGTAAGGTTCTCTATAGATATCTAAACTAGCTTGTATTTCTTTCAAGAAGTCTCTTGTTCTTGTGTTTCTGCTCATAACGTGTAACCTGTTGTTACCGTCCTTAAGAACAACTAACCCATCCCCAAGTTCTCTATTTATTTGAGCAGCAATAGCTTCAGCTGATTTTCCTTCGATATCGATGATTGTGATATCTTTATCATTCAGCAGCTTATCGTTCAAATGTATAACACCCACGATAAGAGGGCCTGCTTCCCGAACAGCTGCGTATATATTTTGTAATTTGTTTCCTGCAGATGTGGATAAGAAGTTGTCAAGATTATACTTACTGTTCAAAAGCTTCATGTAAGCATAGTCATATGCAATAGCTAAACTTCCAACAGTAGCCTTTGTTGAAGGACTTGTAAGTCTAGATGCTTCTCTGTCTATTTCATTTTGGTCCTTTGGCAGTTTATCTGTAGCATCCTCTAGTCTTTTCTTTTGAATGCCTTCAACAGTTTGCTGTTCTTCCTCATTTAGAGGTTCGTTGTTTTCTATTTTTTGTGTAACAGTTCTCTCAGGAGACTGAGGTGTCTTCTGCTCGACATTAGCTAGATAGTTCTCGACTAATACTTGCTCATCTGTTGTTTCAAAATTTTCAGGCTTACCAATACCTTTAACAACTACAACTTTACCTTTTTTCTTTTCAACTAGACCTTCTTTACCTTCCTCATCGTAAGTAACTCGAGGCTCTTCTACTTCTTTTACAATAGTGATTCCATCTGGTAATTCTTCTGTTGTTTCTTCTTTAACCTCAAAATTATTACGCATTTCAGGAGTCACCTCCTCACCTACTTGTGGAGACTCTACGACATACCCTAAACTCTGTAACTCCTGTGCTCTTTCTAAGTAAGCATTGTACATTCGGTCACTTGGTATAATATCGTTGTCTTCCTTTGCTTGTAAGAATTCTTCTATTGCTGCGGCTTCTGCTGCAACATCACCACTCTCTTGTGCTTTTTGTATAGCATCTACTTTTTCAGAAAGTCTCTCAGCAAAAGGGCGTATAATTTTAATTTCTTTCAAGTCTTTCTCAATTGCCTTCTTCTGCTCTTTTAGAAGGCCTATCTTACCCTCTAGTTCATTCTTTTTGCTGTTAAGTTTTTGTTTCTTTTCACTATTCTCTTCTTCTTTTTTAAGGGCTTTTTCGGTTTCCTTAAGTTGTTTCTCAGCCTTTTCGATGTCTTCGTCTAGTTTTTTAGATTGTTTGGCTTTATCCTCAGCAACCTTGTCTAGTCTTTCAACTGTAGATACTCCAGTTTTAGCTTGAGCTTCCTTAGCTTTGGCTTTTTCTTTGGCTTCTTCTAACTTTTTTCGGTGAGGTTGCTCTCTAGCTAGTGCTTTTTCGACTCTCTTAGGGTTTTGTTTAGCTTTAGCTATACCATTAGCTGCTTTTTTGAACGCTGATTTGTTCTTTTCGTTCAAGTCCATAGATAAGGACTCTATAACTGCATCTTGTGCTTCTTCTAGGGTATCGAAGTCCTTGCTGCCTCTAAAAGAATACTTACCAGTCGCTTTGTTTTGCTTGATTTTACCTAGAGAATCCAAAATTATTTTAGATTCAGCAGCTGTCAAATCATCTCCTACTATTTCATCAAGCTCTTCTGTCGTGATACTCTCACTTCGAGCAATATCGGTGTTTACCCCTCTGTAACGGTTACCTCTTTTTGCTTTACTTAAAGCATTTTCAGCTTTAGCTGTTTCTCTACCCTCTACAAAAGCTTCTGCATATCTCTTTCTTGCGTTTTCGTCAAGTAAAACATTTTGGAAAAAAGTAAGATTGGCATTTTCAGCATTTAACTTCATTAAATCCTTAGCCTTTTCTACGAAAGCTTCATTAACAGCGGAAGGGGCTATCTTAACCGCCTGATTAAGTATTGTATTTATTGTTTGGTCAGCATCATAATTGTCGGATATGTTGCCATTCTCATCGAATATTTGTTCTCCCACAGTTGTCAGTGCTCCCAAGTACTCTTCTTGTTTTCTTATTGTAGTTGCAAGAGCTTCTTTTTCAGCCTCATTTTGAGAATTTTTTAATAATTCTCTATTTGTTTCTAGGGATGCTGTTACACTGCTTATTGCTTGGGGTAGTTTTGATGGGTCCATAAGAGCATCAAACAGCTCTCTTATTTTAAATGATTTATCTGCATCCTTTCCATCTTGGCTATTCATAACAGCCTCATCAAGTTCTCTTCGGATTGTCTCAACCCTAGCCTCCCCATCTCTAAGTTTAGTACCTGCTGATGCTAAGACGTGAGCCGCTGTGTAAGTAGCAGCAAACTCGTTTGAATCCATTTTGTCATTAAGACCAAAAGCATTGATGTACATATCCATATCTTTAGAATATGCATTGTATTGGTCCATCAATTCTTGCTTTGTTTCTTCTATAGTTCTACCTCCAAGAAGATTTTCAAGAGCAGTTGGATTCTCCTCCTTCATTATGTCCATCACCTCGAACATATCATCGACAAAATCCTGTCCTCGACCTGCTCTGTGCATTGTATTAAATAAAGCTGTTCTAGCTTCTGCTCGTAAGTCTTTTACTCTTTTAGTATCACCTTCTGCCTCTGCTTTTTGGATTTCAGCGGCTAACTGAGTCTGTGTGGCAGCATTCACATTATCAGTACTGAACATGTGATTTTGGACAAACTCGTCCATAGCATTATTCTGCATTTCAGCAAGCTCCCTGCTTTGTTCAAGTTGACTTTTACCTCCAGATGCCTTTCTCTTTACATATTGGAAACCTCCACCAAGACTTCCAAACCCTAGGCCCATAATCGCTCCTGCTGTGAATTCATCCCATCCTGCCTGGCTACCTAAAGACTCACTAACGGAGTCACCTGCAGCTCGCATCATTTCAGTCCAAGTATCCCCGTACTCATTATTTACAGGGTCATATATTTTTTTAGCAGTTTCTGCTCCCCACCCCTGTGCTATTTCTTCAAAACCTTCTGGTATGGAAGTCTTAAGACCTTTACCTGTGTATCTACCTACACCATAAGTAAAGCCTCCTAGTCTCTTGCCCATAGTTTTTTGCATACCCTCTTTCACTGCATCACCAAGGGCTTTGTACTTGCCCCCTCTAAATACAGTTTTAGGTAGTAATCCTTTCATTGCAAATTTTCCTGCCATGGCAGGCTTGATGATATTAGGGATAACTAAAAGGTTAGTGAATGTCAAGAGAGGCATATTCCAACCAAAAGTAAAATCAGCTCTTTTTGCTGCAACGTCTCTGATTTCTTGCATCTCCTCAGAAGTAGGAGGCCTACCAAACTCATCTAAGCTATGTTGTATACCTTCTTGTATAGTTTCTAGTTCTACCATACCAGCTTCCATAGAAGCCTCGAAAGATGCTAGATTTGCCATTCTAGCTGTGTAAAAACCTGCTTTACCGAAATTCTTAAGTACTTGCTTGGCTTTATTGGCTTTTGATGCATTTTTAGCTACTTTGGTGATGTTTTCACCAGCAGAAAACATTAACTTCAAAGCTTTCCTAGCTTTGTTCATGTTCATACTTGTTCTCAACGCAGCCAAAGGTGCTGCTGCTCCCCCAGAAAGAGCTGTAGCCCCCATTAGGGCTAACTCTTCTACTCCCACCTGAGTTAGTGTACCTGCTGTAAATCCTGAAGAACCCCATAGTTGCGCCCATCTTCTACCTGTATCTGCTCCTCCTGGAAGATATGTTCCAAGTGAACTGAAGAAGCCTGCCTTTCTACTTGCATCTTCCGCAGCCATTTGTCTACTTTGATAAATAGGATTTCTTTCAGTGGTTGCAGACATACTATAACCAGCTGCTCGTCCTGGGTCATTGACAATTAGTTCTCCAAAACTACCGCTTAAAACGTTACCTATATTATCTGCTGTACTTTCAAAACCTCCAAAGAATGACTTCTGCCAATTCCCCCAAAACTGCTTCCACATATTGCTTCTGACTTCCTCTTTAGTTTGGTTGTCAGCCCAATCAAATTCAGACCAATTAGGTCTGTAATTTGGGTATCTTGATATAAAACCTTCTTCTGGGCCATAATATTTATAGACATCTAGAGGGTCTATAATATGCATGTCTTTCATGACATTTTTGGCGTTGGCATATCTTTTTGTATCAATAGGCTGAAAGAACGCATCTTTGGCTCCCCTATCCATGCCTCTCTGCTGTCCCATATTAAAAGTAGGAACTTCGTTCATGATGCCCTCAACATCCACTTGAACTTTTGGTTTTTGTGACTCAGTTGCCATATGTGTGTATATTTTACCGTTATTCGTTTTCTACGCCTGCAGTTCCGTACAAATCAACTTCAGCTGCTATAGTACTTGCAATGCCTTGTTTAAGAGCATCATTAGTAAACCCAGTTTGTAAGTAGTTAGTAAGCTCTTCTGTGTTATTAAAACTTCCAATTGTTTGATAAAAAGGACCTGTATTATATCGGTAAGGTTCTTTTTTACCGTTATTCTCTACTATTCTTTGGGCGTAAGCTACTAGGTTATATTGTATTGCTCCTGATTCCGTTTTTTCTGCTACTTGTTTCACTGAAACTTGATGGCTAATTTGTGGGTAATTAATCACATAATTTTCATACGTGTGAGGTCTTACAAGATTACCCATGTCGTATGTTTCGCCTGGTTCTATGCTACCTGATATTTCTCTTTCTAGTACGAAATTTTTTCTTTGAGCTTTAATAGCATAATTATGACCATCTAAAATAGGATGCATTCTGTTCGATTCTTCATAATCGATAGATTCAACAGGTATTTTAGTCGCATAGACATTTTCTGTTACAGGATTTTGGCCAAGATATATATAATGATAACCATCAGCTGTTACAATTTGAGCATCTCCAGTTAACCTAGCCTTGGTGTCTGCTGCTGTGCTACCATCATCAGAGTAGCCAGTTCCTGCAGCTGCAAGGGCAGCATCAATATTTTCTGGTGTGGTAAAAGCTAACATTGCTGTTCTATCTACAACTTCGCCAGTAATATCTTGGAATCCATAACGTTTCAATTCCTCTGGTGTTACAGAAACCATGTCATTAGCACTTTGATTTAGAAGGGATGCCATTCCTTCTGAAGCATCGGAGTCTCCTAAATCAATTATACTTAGAGGTGCAGTAGACATGTATTCTGAATCTTTATATACTATGTCACGGG
>Ga0208018_100272_pt1 | contig 16025 bp, 23 predicted proteins | sample 31_taG_FD_184105 | JGI IMG/M metagenome (GOLD analysis project Ga0208018, IMG submission 184105) | Marine viral communities from the Gulf of Mexico - 31_GoM_OMZ_CsCl metaG (SPAdes) (version 2) | ecosystem: Environmental > Aquatic > Marine > Oceanic | place: Gulf of Mexico | collected 2015-07-12 | reverse complement strand
AAACGCATAGGGGCCAGTGGCCCATGTGCCAGCCGCGTCATCGCGGCCGAGGCGAGTTGGCGGAGTGGTTACGCAGCGGATTGCAAATCCGTGTACAGGAGTTCGATTCTCCTACTCGCCTCCATTTTAAAACAATGACTTAGACATATTTAAGTAAGGTCACCAGCAGCTCTGCCGCACGCTTTGCCGCACATTCCTGTTCTGTTTTTGTTTTGTACCGGTCATTCTGTCCGCACCCACAACGACAATTTCGAAGACGTCTTGAAATATCAAGCAAGGCTTAAACGAGTTCCGACTCATGCACATGCGCCAGCTGATGCTTTTGAATGCTTCGGACGATCACTCGTAGAAGTTTCAACTATTGGGATCTTTCGCCGGCCATCTAATAACTCTAGGCTGCATCAAGCGCGCGATTCCAAACAAAATACATGTACAAATTCCAGGTTATTAAATGCAACAAGCACTTCCACATTCAGCTGTCGAAATTAAGCCAAGATCTTCCGTCGCGACGGATATCAAAGATCGTCTTTCTCAAGAGTTAATTATCGCACTGGTTGGGCCAGTGGGATCAGGCGTTTCTACAGCTGCAAAATTCATTTCTGAAATACTCGATAGTAAGTTCAAGTATAACGTCGCTCCGATCATGAAGGCGTCTGATATTATCAAAAGTGAAGCTCACCGAGTAGGTATATCAGTACCGAATGCGGAACCTTTCGACGTATATATCAGTGGAATGCAAGATGCCGGCAACAAGCTACGCGAGCGGTTTGGAAATAACTACCTTACAGAAAAAATTGTAGAGAAAATCCGCATAGAAAGAAAAGATCGGGGGGGGTATGATAATGATGTACCTCTTCCTGGTCGCCGAGCTTTCATTATTGACTCGCTTAAAAATGTCGAGGAGCTTAATTTGCTCCGCTCAATCTATGGCGAGACATTGTGCGTATTTGGTGTTTTCGCGCCGGACAACCTCCGTGAAAAAAGACTTAAGGATGCGGGGATTCAGGGTGAGCAAATTGGTAAAATTATATCCAGGGATCAGGGTGAACTACCCACGTTCGGGCAGAAGACCAGGAAATTATTCGTAAGGTCTGATTTTTTTGTATGTAATGACCGTAGAACAGATGATCTGAGGGCTCGGATAGATCGCTTTCTGAATATTGTTTTTGATATATCTGTACATACTCCGACTCGAGAAGAGTCGGCGATGTATGAAGCAAGCTCCGCCGCGGCAAACTCGGCATGTATGTCGCGCCAGGTTGGAGCTGCGATCGTTTCTTCGAGGGATGAGTTAATTGGGGTTGGTTGGAATGACGTACCCAGCTTTGGGGGCGGCCTTTACACGGAAGACGATCGGTCAATCTATGATGAGGTCCAAAAGAAGCTGATTGACAGGGATAAGCGGTGCTACAACTGGGGTGGATCGATATGTCACAACGAGACTAGAAGGGTGGATATCATCACTAGTATCGTTGCGAAGATCACCCAGGCTGGGGTCTTGAAGCGAGGGAAAACTGGTAGTGATATTCGTAGACTACTTGCAGGGACCGCGGTGGATTCTCTGACGGAGTTCTCTAGATCTATACACGCAGAAATGGAAGCAATCCTTTCAGTAGCCAGAGAGGGAAAACACTCTTTGGTGGGCGCAACTTTGTATACCAACACCTATCCATGTCACAATTGCGCACGGCATATTGTCGCAGCTGGAATCACAAAAGTTGTTTACATCGAACCGTATATCAAAAGCTTAGCAACGACATTGCACGAAGATGCGATCTCCGAAAATCCTGATGCCGAAAATATGGTTATCTTTCGGCAGTATGACGGTGTGGCTCCTACAAGTTACCTGAAGCTGTTCCGGCCTCAGGCAGAGCGGAAATCAGGGGGGAAACTTCGGGTTCAGGAGCCCGCCACGGCTTTACCAATGTTCCGAATCCCGCTAGACGCTCAGCGAGATTATGAAGATAAAATCCTTGCAGACTTAGCTTACAAGGAGCAGGATGGTCAGTAAAAGGGGGTTTGATATGGGCGATAATTCGGCTCTAGGCGAGCAACTTTGCTTTGATCTAAGTGTCGACCAGGACGTTGAGTGCTTGGCCAGCAACGGCAGCACTAATCTGGTTGTTTCTTTCGTGAATGCTAAAGCGTTGTCAGCACGACGGGAAGCGCTTGAACGTGTTGAGCGATCGGGTATTTTTCGCGTTGAGCATATAGGTGCGTAACCTCTTTGTAAGCTTAACACCTCTAGGGTCTCAATTCCTTGTGCTCTATAGCTTGGTGTAGCAAGCTCTTTAGGTTATAAGCTTGATAAGCCATTTCAAGGCTATTTCCTCGAAGCGTTACAAGGTCTTATAGTTTCATTCCCATAGTTTTGTGACTTGAAGAAGCTCTGATCCAAATTAACCTCTAATACCCTTATCATCATTGCTGCACCTCATTCATATGCGTTGTCGTTAACGTGAATGAACGTTTTCAAATGGCGAGAACTATGCGAGAACATCCATGGTAAGGAGACATTCCATGGGCGCGAATTCCAAGATCGAGTGGACAACTCACACGTTCAACCCTTGGTGGGGTTGCACTAAAGTTTCAGAGGCGTGTAAAAATTGCTATGCTGAAACCTGGGCAAAACGCGTTGGTCAGGATGTTTGGGGGCCAAAGCCACAGCGACGCCTTCTTAGTGATAGCCATTGGAAGCAGCCTATAAAATGGAACAGAGAAGCCTCGGGTGCTCTCGAACGACCTAGGGTTTTTTGCGCCTCAATGGCGGATGTTTTTGAGGATAGAGAAGAGCTAGCTATCCATAGGTTACGTTTGTTTAATTTAATAGAAGATACCCCAAATTTAGATTGGCTCTTGCTAACTAAGCGGCCTCAAAATGTGATGAAAATGGTAAAATGGTCCGATGGGTGGCCAGATAACGTCTGGTTGGGGACTACGGTGGAGCTGCAGAGCCGCGCCGAAGAGCTGCTACCAGCGCTTTCAAAGATTCCCGCCAAGGTGCGATTTATTTCAGCCGAGCCATTGCTGGGCGCACTTTCGTTAGAGCGATGGCTCGGCACCACAATCGATTGGGTAATTACTGGTGGAGAAAGCGGCCCGAAAGCACGACCTGCTTCACCGACGTGGTTTTCAGGCCTGCATCGCCAATGTATGCAAGCGAACGTCGCATTTCATTTTAAGCAGTGGGGAGATTGGGCTCCAGGCCAGGGAGAAAACTTGCCCGCCAAGAAAATGAAACGAGCGCAAGATGGTACGGAAATGTTCAAAGTTGGCAAAAAGATAGCTGGACGGGTCTTGGATGGCAGGCAGCATGATGGGTTGCCGAGAGCACATCGATCGGCTTAATTACTTTAAGTTGAGTTAACAATCCAACAGGGATTCGATTTGGATAATCTTTATGTCGGCCGTGAACAAAGTCTCGCAAAGCACAATATTCTAAGGCAATATATTGAACCTTTTGCATTCAAGATTGTTCAGCAATGGGACAGTTTAGATTTTGTTGACTGTTTTTCTGGGCCTTGGAAAAATAATGACTCTGTAACCTTATCTGATACCTCAATCGGCGTATCTCTGAGAACACTCTCTGGGGTTGCCGAAAAGCTGGGGCATACCGTAGAAAATAGGCGCATTAGGTGCATTTTTAATGAAGCTGACCCTCTATCGTATGCACTGTTGCAAAATTTTGTTGAAGCCCACCGAGATTCATATCCTCTATTGGAAATTAAGATATTCTCAGGAAAGTTTGAAGACAACGCTCCACAAATTAAGGCAGCCTGCAAGAGTAGATTTCAGCTTCTTTTTGTAGATCCAACAGGATGGACCGGGTTTTCCCCAGAAGCTTTATCGCTATTCAAGGGGCGATCAACTGAAGTAATCGTCAATATGATGCGGTCATTCATCGCTCGTTTTGTTTCTGGCGACCATGAGCACCGTGATGTGGCTTTAGCCGGGTTAGTGGGCGAAAAACGCGCTCGATATCTTATTGATACAGGACTGACGATCAAGACAGTTGAAGAAGAGTATCTACGTATGCTGAGAGGGACCTTAGGATATAAATACGCTGGATTTTCCCCGATCCATAACCCGGACAAGAATGAGATTCAGTTCAATCTGGCGTACGCTACGCACCATCCAGCAGGGATGGAAGTCATGAGACAAGCTGAATTCACGGCTTTGACAGATCACGACCGTATTCGCTACGATAAATCTAAGGACGACGCTACACCTGATTTATTTTCTGATTTTGAAAACGAGCTAGAGATTTTAGGCCCTTACCTCAGACAGCGAAAGCTCCATCTAAGCAATGCCCTGAATGTTATCACAAGCGTAGTTTCAAAAAATCCGAGGGGCCTGCCATTTGATGAAGTTGCTGCTTTAGCTCAACAATCTCTTTACCTTAAACAGAGTGAAATAAGCGACGTCATAGCTGAAATGGCCTCGCAAGGCTTAATCAAGCCTACTTGGAAGGAGCGGAATGGGCGTAAGCCGGTGAAAAAGGATCTGATAGCATTCTCTTAACTTGCAAACATAAGATGCGTAGTTTGAGAGGTTGATCTTTAAATGCTTCCTTCGGTAGACTTATTCGCGGCGTCAATATCGAAATCTAATTCTGAATGCAGTGGGCACGATGTCCCAGTTTTTGTGTTCTAATAAATGGGCAGGGTTGTTAATTAGCTGATAGCGGGGTGAATTTGACATGCAGTTCGCGATGAGGAGCAGCGAATAGTCACCCCCATAGCGTTTTGCAGCGGCCAATTCATTCGCAGTGATTTCTATGTTTCGAAACATAGCGGCTTGTGTTCCCTTCACCTCTACGCGGTGGAGGGAACCGTTGGCATCGAGGAAGTCTAAATCCCAGCCGGGGGTTTCTCCGATAGCCGCGCGGTGGATGTGATTGGTGGAACCCTCAATTCCTTGCAGAATCTCAAGAGCGAGTTGTTCCGCCCAGTCTCCTACGGCTTTCGCGTGGCGTGAGTAGCGCGGTGGCGAGTTTTCACCACCACCGCCCTTAGATGATAACAGCAATTTGCCGGCAGGTATGGCAGAAATTTTATCGGGATGAGGAGAGGTGTTGCCTGGTGCTGCATAACCTTGTGCTAGACCAGATGCCTCTAAAATGCTGTCAAATGTTTCGTTGTCAATTACGCGAACGCCATCGCGGAATTGGTTGCTCGGGCCCTGTTCCCTCAGTATTCCATCGACTTTGGCAGGAACGTCAGATGGAAAGCGCTCATAATTCTCGACCTGGCAAAACCAGGCTTTCTTGACGCCCGTTTGTCTTTCTGGATCGGGATCCGGTGTAATCGATCCTATCCTGCCGGTGCCGAAGTAGTGGGCATCGCCTCGCTTGCCCTTCAAGCGATTTACCCCGCGGTAGTAAATAAACCGCTCACCTTCTAAGACCTTGTTTCGGTATTTCGTGGGGTAGTGGTATTGTACACCTTCGTCATCTTGCCAGTTGTGGGCGTCGCTCACGTTAACTTCGTTTTGCGTCAATATCAGCGGCATAGTGCGTCTACCTTTAAGTTCCTTTGAGCGCAGGCCAGGGACATCCCCTAACCACTTAAGCGAGCCATCTCGTAGCGCTCATTTACGTGCGTGTTTTTCTTTGGTCAGCTCGACATTCCGGATTCTAAAATTTCTATCCCTCAGCCGTCACAGGCGCATCCGACGCCCTTGCGGCAAGTGTAGGACCGGCTGATGCAACTGTCTCCGCAGGCTTTTCCCTTGCGACATACTTTGCAGCACGCTGCCGAATATACGACTGCGCCTTCGCGAGCATTCAGAATTTGGGACCAAAAGTCTTCTGGCGTGGTGCTGTCTACGGTAGACTGAACGGGTGTCGTTTCCGCTAAATTCGTTTCCGCTATCGATGTGCTGCTTATGCCTGCGAGCATCACCGCTAAAGCTAAGGTGCGAAATTTCATATAATTACCCGTTTTTCACCCCAGCCGAAAAGCCGGACCTGCCGAGGCGCTATACTCAATGTATGGCTGGTCCGCTCATGCAGGGTCCGCCGCTCGCGCTAGATCGTCAACGATTCTTCTTTGGGTAGAATGAATGCAACCCATGCGAATACACCTGAGGGAACTTGCTGTGCCCCGCGGGCTGCTCGCCTTGGGGCTGGGGCAGCGTTCAAGATGAACCGCGTTGCCTCGCCACATTTGCTGCCTTTGCGCGTAGCTTCTGCCTTTCCGCCCCGGCGTACAGCTGCACCATACGGTGGGTCTTGTGCCCCGTGATCGCCATGATCAGGTCATCGTCCAAGCCGACCCGCGCCAGCTCAGCCGTGGCGGTGTAGCGGAGGGAGTGGATGTCATATGCTTCAGCGCCGATCTGCCGTCTTAATTTCATCATGCCATCGGCCGCGCCTCGATAGGACCATGGGCCTGTCTGCGCCTGGTTCGTCAGAATGAACACCGAGCTGCGCTGGGCGCTCCCTAGGGCCTGCAGGAGCATGTGTGGCGCTGGGATCCATAAATTTGCTTTGGTCTTGCCCTGGCGGACGCTGATCGCCTCTCCGTCGAAGTCTGACCACTTCATCTTGAGCACATCACCGATGCGTTGGCCGGTGCCGAGCAGAAGTTCGAACAGCAGCCGGGTCCGGGGCTCGGCATGTTCCCTGGCTGCTTCGATCATCACGGTTGGCCATGGCATCCGCTCTTTCTTTTCGTACTTCACCTCGGACACGCCCTTAGCCCGGTTGCCACCCGTTGGCAGCAGGCCAAAGTCGATCGCCCGCTCCATCACGATCTTGAGTATGCGCAGGCGGTAGTTGGCTTTATGTGGGCTTTTCTTGGCCCAGGTATCCCGCCACTTGATGACGTGGTGCCGCTCTATCGCTTTAGGCTGCAGGTGTCCGATCTTGTCCTGAAGAAAGTCGAGGTGCTGCCGGTAGTCAGCCTTCGTTCGCGGCGCAAGATTGGCAAAGTCGTCAGACCGCTCGTAGCGCTCGATCACGTGAGTGACTGTCTTACCCTCAGCCACCGGCATGGGGGCGTTCAGCATGCGCTCACGTTCCTGGTGCAGAGCAAAGGGGACAGGGTCGCCCGCGGGGAACTGAGTCTGGAGCGGGATCTCCACGATCTTCGCCCCGTAGCGCTTCCGAAAAAACAACTTTCCGTCCCGCTTGCGCCGATGAATGTAAGAGGGGAGGTCGCGTCCCTTCATTCAGTCATGTCCACAAGGTCAGCTGGGTTAGAAGATTTGTCATGGCCTGCAATCTCCACCTCGATCCCTCCGCCTGGCAAAATCGTTGCCTTGCCGATTTGGCGGCCGAGCTTCTGTTCCAACGTCGACACATAGAGAGCGACGCGGGCAGGTGACAATATGGTAGTGCCCGGAGTCGGTTTGACGTGTGCGTTCATCGTGCTGCACTCCGGTACTGGCCCGGGCGCAACCGGAGTGGCTTTGCGTTAACGTCGACTACCTCAATGCATCTTGTACCGTATTCGCGCGACATAACGTATCCTGTTTCCCGCTCATGGGACGGGGATCTGGTAAAGACTACCTCGTCACCTACTTCGGGGAAGTGAAACGGGAAGCGAGAGTTGACGGAGGCGCTCGTAAGCACATCGACATTCGGTGCCGTTGCAACCGTCTGCTCATAGCGGTCGGAAGTTTTGGGTTTCGATGTGTCCATTGGGATATGTCCGCTCGTCGGGTGATGTAGGATATCTCGCCAACCGAATGGCTTGGTTGCCCCTAAGCTGCGGTGAGACCGTAGGGGCAACCAAGGTGCGGCAAGGGCCACGCTAGTTGCAAGCCTAGCTATAAGTTTGGAAAAAACTGCTAATTTGTCAACTTTTTCGCACGTAAAGGCGGTGCCTTTGGGAAAAGAGCCAAGCCGGATTGAGTTGCGCAATCCGGATTGACCTAGTGCTTCGCAGGGAAGGGGTGCCCCCGAGCGGGAGTTACTGCTCGAGGGCCGATGGGAAATTGCAACACTGTTGCGGAGTGCATTTCCACTGATGAGTGTGGCAGATCCTAATGGCATGTCAACATTCCTTGCAGCAGTGGCGTCATTCGCAGACGCCCTCGATATCCAGTTCCATGAGCCCATTTTCAGTGAGATGTGCTCTGCGATCGGGCTTCTCACCGGAGACCTGAAGCAATCCAGCCCGCACCAGCAGCTGCATTGTGCTGTCGGCGTGGCGCTTTTTGTAGGTGGGGTTCATCGCGGTCCACACGATGTCCAGTGGGTTGCGAGAGGGCATTTCGATAAGGCCGCCGTAGTTCAGCGATCGGTGTGCATCGATCAACGCCGCTAGCTGCAACTCTATCAGCTTCCGGGTGCTCATAGTGCCATCCCCCGCTGCAACTGCGCTAAGCGTGTCTGGTTCACCCTGTGGCCGCGAGCCGCCATCAGCGTCGACCAGGCAAGACGGCGTAGGAGAGGGCGATCGTAGACCAGCTCAGGGTGGCTGGCGATCGCCATCGCATTGCCGAGTTGAGTAGGCGGGGGAACCGCCAGAGGAAATTGGATTACCCGCGGGCAAGTCTGTGTGCATGACTTGTCCGCGGGCAGGATGCCGGCGCTACCAACACCGACATCCAATCCATCCCGCAAAAACAAAGGAAATACGGGATGAAACTCAGCTGTGAACACAAGCTCGCTGGAGCGCGGAGAAAATTTAAGGAGGCTCGGCGAATGCTGACCATCATGTACGACAACCCCGGTCCCACCATCTTTTTGGCAGTGTGCTTGATAGTCGTGGCACTGTGCCTGCTGGCTGCTTACGCAATCTGCCGGCTTGGCTAGGCCTTGGTCTGATGGGGTGGGTCCGGTGTGGGTTCGCATGTCTTCCTCCAAGTATATTGAGAAAGAAATAGTCCGAAAAATGCGTACAAGTCAAACAAAAATCCGAAAAAAATGGATATAATGCAGGCGGCTGGTTTACAGGCGGCGATAGGTGGGTGAGAATAAAACGTGAACATTGGAGAATCGACTTGAGGATCTACGCCCTTCTAGCAAAGCCCTTGCGCCTCCTTGGGGTAGACTTAAATTGGGTGTTCGATCCGGTTACTCAGTTAGTGCGGCTAACTGTGCAAAGAGCCGCTCCTGAACGTCCTGGGGAAGTTGAGCAAAGTCACCATGAAGAATGAAATTGAAGTCGATGCGGTGTTGTCTATGAAAATAGCGCATCGTTTTTGCGCTCGGAGCCCCTCGAACCTCTTGGGAATTAAACGTGGTCTTTTTTAACCCTACGGCTGCAGCGACATCTTGCTGCTTCATCCTGATCGAATTCCTCGCCGCTAGCAGGCGGACGTGAACCGCTTCAGGCGAGATATCTCCAAGTCGGGCTAGGCGCTCTTTTTGTTCAATATCCATGCTTCCTCGATAGCCTAAATCCGCAAATATTGAATTTCCTGAATGACGGATGTTGAAAATCCGCAAAAATCGGATTATTCCGATTTCTATGTATGAAAATCCAAGAAAGTTTATAGCTGCTTTGGGGGGGTACAGAGCGGTTGCTCGTGCTCTGAACAAGACGCACACCACTGTACACTCTCATATGCAGGCTGGCGTATTGCCTGCATCTTGGTACGACGCGCTTTGCCAAATGGCGCTCGATGCGTCTCTGGAAGAACCCCCACGCTCGATGTTCTCCTTTCTGCAGATAGAGGAGGACGCGGCATGAGCTGGTCACCTTCAGTTTACCACCCTGTTTATCGCGGAGGGGTGTTTGAGAGGCTCGACGGTGAATACTGTCTCGCAGCCACTGCAGATCTTAGTGTTGTTCCCTTGCAGAAACGACTTTCTCTTGTTGGCCATGCAGTTCGGACAAATGAAATGCTCTGGTTCTCCCATGTCATGGCCTTCTTTCAGCCGATACATGAGGCTGCCGGCAGGAGTATTCCAAAGTTCATAGCGGTCGAAGTCAGACTGCTTTGTCTTCGATGCCGCAAGCGAAGCGGCAAGCACCGACAACCGTTGTATCAGCGTCGCGTTCGCGACCTGGATGCTAGCCACCTGTGCCAGCAATTCGCTAGCGGCGAGTTTGATTTCCGGAGCTGGGATCTCTTCCACCGTTTTCGACAGCTGTTTGATTTCGACGAGGGTTTCAGTTGCCCGCTTCGCAGACGTGCCAGTGTCTTCCGCGAGTTCAATCGCGTCTCTGATGGATTGGAATTCGATATCCACAGTCTTCCCCAAGTTGATTCGTTTCCGAATGTTACCTCCAAAGGGAGTTTCGCGACATGAATGCGTTGCCGGCGGGTTCCCCGATCGTGATTTATGTGAATGGCTCTCCATACGGTGACACTGTCACGGTAGAGGGTTCGCAGACGAGCGGACCTTCCTCCGGGTCCCGTGCGGGGTACGATGCGTATCAAGTACACCGTGACTTCCCAGCGCGCTGGCAGGCATACATCGTCGCCAACTATCGAAACATCGGCCATGTCACGAATGTGTTCGGAGTTTCCGAGAGAACCGCCAGAAACTGGTGGAAAGGGCAATTTGGGGCGAATGGTGGCCACGTTGCCGTGGCAATGCGCGAGCACGGCCTGATCGCTTTTCAGATGCTATTTGCGGAGGCCAGCTGACATGGGCGCTCCGGATATTTTTTTGCCCTGCATCGGACTTATCGCCGGACTTATGGCGGGGCGGATATTGCCCAACATGCTGCACAGCAGCAGATTCGTGGGTGCTGTAGTAAATCAATTATCATTTTCAATTCAATGCATTCGGTCTGCTCGTCGGATCGTTTGCATGGGTGCGCCGGGCGTGAGCCTGCCCCGGACGCGCTCGTGTGAGGTAATGCTATGAGCCACGCTGCTACCCACTGGTTGGCAACGGTGCCGCCCAACGACATGACGCATGGCGAATTCAGGGTGCTGTTTCACCTTTGCGATTGCCACAATGCCAGCATGGGGTGCTTTCCAAAGCAGACCTATTTACGCGACCACACCGGCCTGTCGAATGGTGGCCTGAACAAGGCGCTGGGCGAGCTCGAGCGTAAGGGATTGATCCGCAGAAAGCAGGAGCGTGACGAGCGCACAAACCGGCAAAAACCCACCCGATATGTGCTCGGCTTCGAGCTGTCAGGTGCCGTTGAGCCGTCTCCACTCAGTGGAGCCGGAGCCGTCTCCACTTTTGACGCAGTTCCGTCTCCACTTTTAGAGGGGTCCGTCTCCACTGGGGTGGAGTCGTATATAGAAGAACCAGTAAGAGAACCTGTAAAGGAACCTTGCGCGTCGGAAGCCGACCCGCAGACAAATGGAATTTCTTCGGATTTCTTGGAAGAGTTCCTTGAGGCGCATCCGCGTCCCGGAGATCCTGTCGAAACCGAGGCCGCGCTGAAGAAGGCGATTGCCGCCGGTGCCGATGCTGCTGCCATCCTCTCTGGTGCCAAAGCTTACGCCCTGGAGCAGAAGGGCAACGAACTTCGCTACGTGTCGTATTCGCAGAATTGGCTCACCCGTCAGGGGTGGGTTCAGTTCCTTGCCAAGGCGGCAGCTAAAAACACGGTCAACGCCGATGCCGTCAAAAAGCGCTGGGCGCGCTGGATCCGAACGAAGGCTGAGAATGCGCGGCATTGTTCGGCAGCGATGGCCCGCCAACTGTGCACCGAGGGCCTAGTTTCCGCCCAAGAGTGCCGGGCAGTGGGGATCGACGTATGAGCTCGGTCCACAACGATCCGTCAAGCAATGGCACCACGTTCGATGGCGTCACTGTGACCGTCGATCTGATCGCGGGGGATTGCGTCATCCACTCGCAGCGGCCTGGGCCGTGTAGGGATATCCCATACCGGAAACGTTTTAATTCCATCGATGAGATTCAAGGAGCCTACCAGGTCCAGTTCGGGCTCGGTGTTACCGATCCTGTGGCGGCCAATGTTGCGCGGGCTCTGAAATTCGCGGCTACCCAGTTGATGGCTCAGCGGAAGGGGGACAAGCGTGGTTGAACGTATGACCGCCGTCGATCTGCGAGCGACGCAATCCCAGCCAAAGAGCCATAAGTACGGGGCCCAGCGCACCGTGGTGGATGGAATAAGCTTCGATTCCAAGAAAGAGGCCGCGCGCTGGGCGCAGCTTTGCCTTCTCCAGCGCGCTGGGCAGATATCTGACCTAAAACGCCAGGTGGTGGTTCCGCTCGTTGGGCGGGACGGACCGTTGCTTTCTCGGAAGGGACGGCAGATGCGGATCACGGTTGATTTTGGCTATGTCGATTTGGAGACCGGGCTGCAAGTCTACGAGGACGCAAAGGGCATGCCCACCCGTGACTACGAGGTCCGTCGAGCTGTCGCCGGTGCCCAAGGCATCGAGGTGGTGGAGGTCTGATGGGACGCGAGATGGTCGCACGGCTGCCAGAGTCCGTGCAAGAGATTGCGGAAGTGATTGGGCGTGACAAGGCGCTCGAGTTCATTGGCAAGCTGCCGGTTTCCGGATCACGCTCTTGGCGTGTTTGTGTCTACATCCCAAAGCGAATTTCACTTGATCACAAGCTGGTCGAGCTGCTCGGATGGCAGGATGCCTGCAAGATGGTCTACGCCTTCTCAGGTATGATCCTGCAGCCAAGTAACTGCCGCTTCATCCACCGCAAGCATCGCGATCGCGAGATCATGCGGATGCTGAATGAAGGCATGGCAATCAACGAAATCGCAGACCGCGTCGAGCTTTCAACCTATCGGGTTCGAGAGATCGTTGCGCTGCAGGAAGGGTCAGCATGATGCGATCCGCAATCCAACCCAATGAAAGGGACGTACCGTGAGTGGCGGACGAATGAAGCGCGTCATCGCGCACTGGACTGCCGGGGCAGGGCGCGCCTCTGCTGAAGACAAGGCCCACTACCACAGGCTGGTCGAGTACGACGGCACAGTCGTTGCTGGAGCAGTGGCTGTTGAGGACAACATCGTCACGTCTGATGGCGACTATGCGGCCCATACTCTGAGGCTGAACACAGGATCGATTGGCGTTGCTATGTGCGGCATGCGTGGCGCTGTGGAGCATCCCTTTGATGCCGGACCCTCGCCACTCAATGAGGCGCAGTTCAACGCCTTTTGCAAACTGGTCGCTGATCTTTGCGTCGAGTACGGCATCCCCGTCACACCCCAGACGGTCCTCACGCATGCAGAGGTCCAAACAACGCTTGGGGTTCAGCAGCGTGGCAAATGGGACATCGCGCGGTTGCCTTGGCGTGATGACTTGCGTGGTGCTCGATCGGTCGGCGATTTCATGCGCCAGCGCATCACCCTGATGCTGGGTGGTGTCGAAGTGCTGCAAACCAACCGCCCGATCCTGCGCTTTGGTGACAAGTCTGTTGATGTCGGCGTTTGGCAGGTCGAGCTATCCGATCGAGGATATCATCTGGGGCGTGCTGACAAAGACTTTGGCCGGCTCACCCGTGCTGCAACCCTCGCTTTCCAAGCCGATAACGATCTGCCTTCCGATGGCGTCGTGAACGCTGATGACTGGCTTCAAATGGCCAAGGCGACACCACGGCCTGAGCGTTTCGTCACGCAGGAAGAGATCGATCGTGAAAGTGGTACGGCGCAGGATGCCCAAATGACAGCGCGTGTAGGAGACTTAGTCGGCCTGGGCGGAGTTGCCGGCATTGCCACCCAGGCAAAACAGGCAGGTGAAGCGGCGCAGGCTGCATCCGGGGTGATGGGACAGCTGAGTGCGATGGTTTCCGAACACTGGCCTGCGCTACTGCTGTGCGGGCTATGTGTGGCGGCATGGTTTGCGTTGCGCGCTCTTGGGTATTCTACGCGGCGTCGCCGGCTGTTGGACGCGCGTGAAAATCGGAGCCTAGCGCGATGATCGGTTTGCTTGCACATCGGTTCATGCGCTCGGCATGGGGACGCTACCTCATGCTTGGGCTCGCGATCTTGGCTGGGCTGAAAGGCTGGGGCGAGCTCAGAGAGCGCGAGGGCAGGGTTGACGCTAAAGAGCGTCAATCGCTGGAAAACATCAAAACCATGAGGAGAATGCAGGATGCAGGTGCTGCCGTTGCTACTGATCGCCGGTCTGTCGTTACACGCTTGCGGAACGGAAACTTCTAGCGTGTTGCCAACCGTTAAAGATTACCCGCGCGCGGTCCAGGAGCAGGCCGCTGATGAGCTCGAAGCATTGCCAGAGGGATCAGTGCTGCCAGTGCTGATCGGCGACTATGCCGTACTGCGTGAGCAGCTGCGCGCGGGCAGGGCGCAGTGAAATCGTCATATAAAAAAGGGGTCCTTCTGCGGGCGGGAGGGCCAGTGGGTGCGTATGGTCGCAAAAACCAACTTGTGGGTGCACTATTTTTTCCATTTCGTTTCGTTTTAGGAGCAGCGCTTGTCTGATCTGATTTCTTACACCGACGTCGAGATGTTGCCGCCTGGTGACCTGACGCCCTACGACCGAAACTCGCGGACCCACAGCTCTGAGCAGGTCAGCCAGATCGCGGCATCGATCCGCGAGTTCGGGTTCACCAACCCGGTGTTGGTCGGCGAGGACGGTACCATCATCGCCGGCCACGGTCGTGTGCTTGCGGCCTTAGAAATAGGGATGTCGCAGGTTCCGTGCCTCAGAATTACCGGCCTGTCAGACGAGCAGCGTCGTGCCTATATCATCGCCGACAACAAGCTCGCGCTGAATGCCGGATGGGATGATGAGCTGCTGAAGCTAGAGCTCGGCGAGCTGCGCGATCTGGGATTTGATCTCGGAGTTGTGGGCTTTGATCAATCCGAATTAGACGAGCTTTTTGTCGATCTCGACGGCCTGGAAGAGGAAGGAAAAACCGAAGACGACGAGGTGCCGCCGATCGGGGGGGACTTCGTTTCTCGGCGTGGAGATGTTTGGGTTTGCGGTGATCACCGGATCATGTGTGGCGACTCCACGGTCATGTCCGACATCGAGCGGCTGATCGGCGACGAGCTGGTCGATATGTGCTGGACCGATCCGCCCTACAACGTGAACTACGAGGGCACGGCCGGCAAGATTGAGAACGACAACATGGGCGCGGACGCGTTCCTTGCCTTTCTGACCGATGCTTTTGTTTCTGTGTTCTCGGTCGTCAAGCCAGGCGGGGCGCTCTATGTCGCCCATGCTGACACCGAGGGGCTGCCGTTTCGCACAGCCTTCAGCTCCGCCGGCTTCAAACTGTCTGGCTGCCTAGTCTGGGTGAAGCCGAGCCTTGTTCTGGGCCGGTCGGATTATCAGTGGCGGCACGAGCCGATCCTTTACGGCTGGAAGCCAGGCGCACCGCACCGGTGGTTTGGCGGCCGTAAGCAGACAACGGTCATCGATGCAGAGGATCTGCCGTTCGTCGTGAAAGAGGACGGGTCGCTGTTGATCGACACGGGATCCGGCCATCTACGCGTTTCGGGTTCTGACCTTCAGATCGAGGAGCTGGTGTCGTCGGTGCTGCGCCACGAAAAGCCGAGCCGCAACACCGAGCACCCGACCATGAAGCCGGTCGGGTTGGTGATGCAGTACCTGAAGAACAGCAGCCGGCGCGGTGATCTGGTCCTGGATCCGTTCGGCGGGTCGGGGAGCACGATGATTGCGGCGCAGAAAATCGGCCGTGTCGCGCGGCTGATGGAGCTGGATCCACGGTTCGCGGATGTGATCGTGAAACGCTGGCAGGATTTCACCGGGGGGCAGGCTATCCTGGAGGGAACGTCCGATCGCTTTGCCGATCTGCGCGGCAAACGTGGGGAGGCTGGCAAGTGACAAGGCGCGTAGGTTGGCTGCCCACACTGGATTGCTCGGATGTTGAATGAGCAACTCGGGCAACCCAACATATCCGGTCACTGTGATTGCGAAGCTGCTGAAGCTGACCGAACGCCGGGTCCAGCAGCTGTCGAAGGAGGGCGTGATCCCGAAGGCCGAACACGGCCGCTATGAGCTTGCGGCCGCGGTGCAAGGCTATGTCGGGTACCTGCAGGAACGGATCGCGCCGCGCGGTGCCGACGGTGATCCGGAAAAGGCCGACTACCATACCGAAAAGGCGCGGCTGACCAAGTCGCAGGCTGATATGGCAGAAATGGAAGCGGCGAAGATGCGCGGAGCCCTGGTGGATGCCGAGCAGATGAAGG
>Ga0208018_100271_pt1 | contig 16049 bp, 12 predicted proteins | sample 31_taG_FD_184105 | JGI IMG/M metagenome (GOLD analysis project Ga0208018, IMG submission 184105) | Marine viral communities from the Gulf of Mexico - 31_GoM_OMZ_CsCl metaG (SPAdes) (version 2) | ecosystem: Environmental > Aquatic > Marine > Oceanic | place: Gulf of Mexico | collected 2015-07-12 | reverse complement strand
TTTATGTTGTAGGGTTTCAAAATTGATTTTATATTTGCGCTCCTTAATAATAGGTACCTTAGCTCAGTTGGTAGAGCAACGGACTGAAAATCCGTGTGTCCCTGGTTCGATTCCTGGAGGTACCACTTACTAAATCCGCATTCGCTTGATATACAAAGTGTTGCGGATTTGTTTGTTTAATAGGGTGCTTTATTGTGTGTGTCACGTTGAATTTAAATGAATGAAAATCTTTTTTCGAAATAAAAACCTCAGCAATTATTATTTTCATTAGTAGGGGGATTGTTGAAAAAACGACTTATTTTGATTTTTTTTAGGATGGTAGATCTTATCAGAGTACCAATTTTTATTTTTACTTCACATTAGGTATCAAACCAATACATATATATAAATATTAAATAAGCCTTTTATTAATCATTATTGTTTATATAAAAAACCCTAAGATAAAGGTAGACCCTCACAGAAAACCTCTCACAATTTCATTCCATACATTTTACTATCCAATTCTTTCCAGTTTGGGATATGCTTTGCTAGTTCTGCCCAAAATTCTTTTGAGTGGCTCTTAACCTTTGTGTGGACTAATTCGTGAACTATCAAATAATCAATTAAAGAGAATGGTAATTTAATAGCTTCTATATTTATCACAATCGTGTTTGATGGCGTACAGCTTCCCCATCGTTTTTCTAACTGTCTAAACTTTACGTTTTCATAAGATAGACCTGTCTTTTTAGACCATTTTTTAATTCGAGGTGCGATTTTTTCAATGGCTTTAGTTTTAAAGAATGTATTGAAAGCCTCAATCAATTCTCTTTGTTGGATGTCTTTATTATGGGTTTTTACTTGAAATTTAGACTCTGTAAAATCAATTTGGATATTATCTATGCTTGAGTCTGCTATTATTTCGACATAATATTTACGTCCTAAATATTGTATTCTTGAACCAGTTTCGATGGTTTCAACACCTATATCCTCAACAAGTTTTAATTTTTCAAGTATCCACTTTGCTTTTTTAGAAACTAGCTTTTGAGATTTTTCTAGGCTTACAGGCTTTCCTTTTAAGGTTACTCCTTTGTTTTTTTCTACAGTTATGTAATGAGATTTGAGACTTTCTTTTTCAAGAATGCTGTATTCAATAGTCTTATCTCCGTACTTAATACTAGGCATCTTTATTCTTAATTAAAGTGTCCACCATTTCTTTGGCCTTAATTTTAGCCTCATCATTTTCTAACTTAGTTTTTAGAAACCTCTTAATCTTATTCTCTATATCATTTAAAACTCTGCCTTTCTCATTCCATCCTACAATATCTAGTTCACCAGAAATTAAGTCAAATAGTGTTTTAGTGGCATCTTCTGCACCTGAGCCAAAAATAGTTTTCATTGATGCATAAACAGCCCTAGACCTTTCTGTAGTAAAGCCCATATCTTTCCCTGCTTCAGACTCATCAATTATTTCATCTTGAAGTTTAGTATAGGCTAATAATAATTCAATTTGTGAAATGCGCTCTTCTGTATGTTGTTTAAGAAGTTCATCTAAGCGTTGTGCAAGGGGCTTGAAAAAATCTGGATTCTTGTCTAGACCAACCTTAATAGTGTGTTTTAGGTTATTACGCATTTTAAGTTCCTTGGTTGTAGGCGATGCGTTTTGAATTTCTTCTTTAAACTTATCTTTATCTATAATAGAAATAGGCTCATTTAATAAATTCTCTACACCATTGGATTTTAAATGCTCATCTATCATTTCTTGAAGCATCTTACTTTCTTCTTCACTAGTTTTCAAGTCCTCGTCATCAGGATATGTGTTTCTAGCTCTCAATTTTATCTCATTGTATAGCTTGAAGTCTGATTGATATTTCATTGCCTTTTGATTAGGCAAGACTAAATTGACTGACTTATTGAAATTCTTGAGTAGGGTTTTAAATGTGTCTCTTTTGTCCTGTGGCTCTAAAAACTGCAAGGCTCTATCTATATAGTCTTCTCTTTGATATATTCTATCAATTTTTAAAGGCTTAAAAAAGTCTACAAGCTTGGTATGGTTAGTTTCCAATACAGGAATCTCTTCAGCTAAATTCTTCAAAATGTCATCTGGCCTGATGTCTCCTGAAAATATTTCTAATGCTTGAATGAGGTAATCTGCTATACCACTATAATCAACAATAAATCCTGCATTTTTACCAGTACGGCTTCGGTTTACCCTTGCAATAGCTTGTAATAAATTATGTTCTTTAAGTGGTTTGTCTAAATAAAGGCAGGATGCTATAGGCGCATCGTACCCAGTAAGTAGCATATCGCTTACAATTAGGAATGCTGTATTGTCATATTTCTTTTTGCCAGATTTTTCTGTGTCGGTCTCATCACCAAATGGTAATTTAAAGTCCTCTATAGCATCCTTGACGTTTTCAGTAGGTGTGACTAAGATTGGTTTTGGGTTATCTGGGTGCTTTTCATTCCAATTGAGCGTTTTATAGTAGTCTTTTGCTATTGGGTCTGTCTTAGGTGAGCCTAAGCTAACTATAACCTTAGAATTGAAATTATGCACACCTTGACTTTTAAGCTCAAGTAAGATATTTTGAAATCTTATTGCAGAAGCTCTACCACTACAAACTATCATTGCCTTATGGCCGTCAGGAAAAATCTTGTTTTTAAAGTGACTTATTATATGCTTTGAGATATCTGCAATACGCTCTCTAGATAATTGATACTTGCGTAAAGCATCTTTTTTCAATGCATCTTTTTTCTCAGCACTTTCATTTTCAAACTTCTCATCAAACTCTTTATCGAGTTCTTCTTTTTTCACATCGAGCTGAGCAATGCCTTCATCATATAACAGCTCTACAGTTGCGCCATCTGCAACGGACTCCTTTATAGTATAAATGTCTATATATTCTCCACCGTAAAATTCTCCTAAAGTAGATTTGTCTTCTTTAGAAATGGGAGTTCCTGTAAAGGCAACAAACTTAGCATTGGGTAATACTGAACGCATAAAAGCGGCCAAAAATCCATATTGACTCCTATGCGCTTCATCGACTAAGATGTAAAGATTTTCTTTGTTAGATAACTGCTGAAGGTCTATGACTTCATTTTCTATCTCTACCCATTTACCTGCTTTAAGTTCCTTTACAGTTTTATGAAGTTTATTATCTACTATTTTTTTCTGAATAATAATATTGCCGTGCTCTTCTATTTCTGTCTGGTCTTCTTGGCTTGAAGTCTCTTCATCTTTTACCTGAAACTTCTGTAATGTGGTGGTTATAATGCCACCGTAATCATTGCCAAGTAATTTTTCGAGATGAGCGACAGATGAGGCTTGCTTTACATTTTTAAAGCCCACATTTTGAAACGTGGTTGTAATTTGTCTATCTAAGTCTTTACGGTCTGTCATCACCATAATAGTAGGGTTGTTAAACCCATACTCTTCAGCTTGTAATTTTCTGGTGACATAAGCCATTGTTAACGACTTACCGCTTCCTTGTGTATGCCACACCACACCACCTTTATCATTTTGTAAACGTTGTATGGTACTATTTGTAGCTCTTAACTGTTGGTATCTTGGTAATTTTTTAATGGTGCGCCCTTTATCAATCTCAAATAGCACAAAATGGCGAATGATATCTAAAAAGCTTTCTTTTTTAAATAAAGAGTAAATGAGAATATCTTGAGCTGTAGGCTTATTCCCCAAAATTTCAACTTTCTCATCTTTTTTAAGTCTATAAAATGAGTAAAACTGTTTAGAGGCATTTATAGCTCCATATCTTGCGCCATCTTTCCAAAGGCCAAGACATATTTGATTGTAGTGAAATAGTTTTTCTGAATTGTCTTGATAGTATTTAAGGTCACTATAAGCTTTATCCCAAACATTTTGTGCCAAGGGTGATTTACACTCTATAACTGCGAGTGGCAAACCATTAACATACACCACAAGGTCTGGAACAGAATGTTGGTATTTGCCGTGATACTTAATCTGATTAACAACTAAAAAGTCATTATTGTCTACATTGTTATAATCTATAAAATGAACTGGCTTAAATTCTTCCTCACCATTAAAGGTTTGTTTAAGCGTTTGAGTGCCACCTTTAATAAAGTGCCATAATGATTCATTAATTTCCATTAATGATGTGCCAGATAGGTTGTTTACGAGGTTAAATGCTTTGTTAAGATTATTATCATTAATCCAAGGATTTATGCGCTTAATTGCTTGTGTGAGCCTATCATTTAAAATGACTTCTGTAATAGCAGAACGCTCATCATTTTTTGAAGCATCTTTATAGCTGTACCCCAATTTTTGAAACAACTGGATGGCAGGCCACTCACTATGGGTATATTCTGGTGTGTTATTCATTAGTCTCAAACTGTGTTAAATTCTCAAGACACTCTTTAGTCCATTTATCTATGATGTCCTTTTTGGCATACTCTAACTTTTGCTTTAGAAGAGCGATAAAATCTAAATCCTGACTCATAAAATCTTCCGCATTAAACAAATGATAAGTACCAATAGCAGGATAGTCTGACTCTGGTTTACTTTTTTCTAAATAAACAAACCTGTCATTCTTTTTGAAATTTAGTGCTTTCATTTCATTAAAGAGCATAGTTTTTTTAGGCTGTATGTTATTCTTAGCTTCAGCATTTCTAATGTCTGCAAAACACCACTTTAACCACACAACTTCTTTATTTAAGAAAAGCTCTATCGCAAAAATATAATCGCCATTCCAAGCCTTTGCCTGTGGAAAATAGTATAATTTTTTTAGGTTTTCATTTTTAGGTAATATTCTGAAAATATGTTTAGGCTTCCATTCTGGTAGAATTTCTAGTCCGTCAACAAAATCATCTTTAAATGCTTTTTCAACATCTTTTACTTTCTTTCTAAAATCTGGACGGCTTGCAATAATGTAATCTATCTCACCTTTATATTTTAAATATAATTTTCGAGCCAAAAGTAGTTCCTCACTGTTTTTCACTATGTGTTTTTTATGTACGGCAATATATTGTTTAATGCTGTCTGCTACTGATACCTTTGCCTTCTCTATGTCTGGCCCTAAATTCTCAAAAGCATTAATTAAATTTTTATAAGTAATATTTTGATAAATATCGATTTCCTCCTCTGTACTAAAATTTTCAACACTCAACGAAGGTGTAAGGGTTATGAAAACTTTGTTTGTAAGATGGTCATAGTTTCGATGCACATATTTATAATATTTCTCTAATTGGGTTTTTGAAAATCTCGCTCCTATTTTATTTTCAATACATATTGAAAAGCCCAGAGTCTCATTAATTATTAGAACATCAATATTCCCTTTGGATTCCCTAAATACAATTGTGTTATTTAAACTTTTATCTAAAACGTTTATTTGGTATTTCTCACCTTTGTTTAAAAGTTTAATAAGTTCCTTCAAAAAAATATCTCCCAGATTATGAGAGCCATTAGGGTCAAAGAGCCAACCTAAAAAGTTACTGTGCCGTATTTCACGCCTATGTATTTTGAGCACCTCAAAAATATTAAATGCGTCTAGTGAGGCTTTAATAGTTTTAAAGTCTTCTTTGCATTCCTTTTCAAAATACTCTAGTTGTGCGGTTGTCATAAACTAGTTGATATTAACTCGCAATTGCCCAGTTAATAACTGTTGCATTAGACCTTTCTTTAACTCTTGAAAAGCTTTTTTTTTGTCTTGCTTAAGTTTAAGTTTTTCATCTAAAGCACTTAATACTTTAGAGATATCTTTCTGTTCATTTAAAGGTGGTTGTTTAACTTTAATTGAAGAGAAATCTGTTTTATTTAATAAAGGAACAGCTTGTGTGCCTGCTAATTTTTTAATAAAAGGAGCTAAGAACTCTAAATAGTAATAGAAAAATTCTCCTGAATTGAAATCATTACAAACCAAACTATTTATTTGTTGATTAGTGGACATTTTTGAACTGGTCATTCCTATTTTTCCAATAGTTGAACCAATACAGGTCACCATTATAGAATATGGTGGAAGTTCTCTAGTTTGTTCAAAACCCTTTTGTGATAGATGCTTATTTGTTTTTAAAATGTATTTTTCTTTCCCTAAATCTGAAGGAGAAGCCCATAAAAACCCATTTTCATCATAATATTCTGGAACTGATGTTTTAGGTGTTGTGCCTGTTACAATATTTCCCAAATCATTTAATTGCACAACCTCCCAACTCTCAGGAATTTTACCTAGTGGTGAGTCTTTAAACTTTGTATGGCCTATACCCTTTGTCAGTAGGCGTTGCATTAGGCCTTTTTTGAGTTGCTGTGTTTCTGCAATTTGTTGGTCTATGACTTGAATCTTATCATCTACCGTAGAGAGGATATCGGCTATTTTTTGTTGTTCTGGTAGTGGAGGTAGTGGGATTTTGAAATATGCAATCGCTTTTGTATCTAAGAATGGTTGAGCATTACCTGTAAATAATTTATTTTGCTGATTTTTTATTTTTTCACTGTTTAGAACGTAATAAATAAACTTAGAACTATTATCATTTTTAACTCTAATTCGAGGAGCATTATAAGAAAATGGTAACCCATCCCACAAATCATCAACTAAATATGAGATACCAGCAGTTGCTCCAGTTCCAGCCATTAAAATGTCACTCTTTCTTAATGTGAGTTTCTTTGTCTTTTCAGTATTTGTAATAAATTTAGGAGAATTTGATTTAAAATCATTTATCCTAATAAGTCGAACACCTTGATTTGCATTTTCGACATAATTTAAATGTTGTGACGCCAAACCTCTTTTAATATCTGCTATATCTCCAAGATTCTTTATTTTCCATTTTAATTTCATATCCCCAATTCCTTTAAAAATCCTGCTAGTTTCTGGTCTATCTCTTTTTCTTTGGCCTCTAAATCTTCAATAGTTTTCTTTACTTCAGCAACATCTACAATAGGTTCTGGCTCACTAGTATCAATATATCTTGAGATGTTTAAATTATAATCATTATCCTTTATTTCACTAAGTGGCACAAGGCGCATATATTTTTCGACATCTTTAAAATCATCATAGGCATCAACAATTTTAGTGACGTGTTCTTCTAAGAGCTCATTTTGATTTTTCCCTTCTTTATAGTCACTACTGCCATCTATGATAATCACCTTGCCTTTTTGGGCTTCGGTTTTATTCTTGTTAATTATCCAGATAGAGGCAGGTATGCCTGTGTTGTAAAATAAAGCACTAGGCAAACCAATTATACCTTCTACAATATCTGCCTGTAATAATCCTTTTCTAATCTTGCCTTCACTACCACCTCTAAACAAGGTGCCGTGTGGCAATACGATGCCTGCCTTACCATCTTGTTTTAAGACAGCTATTTTATGTTGTAAAAAAGCTAAGTCTGCATAGCCTCTAGGTGGCACACCGTATTGCAAACGGCCATAAGGGTCTGTCACTACCTTGTTGTAGTTAGGGCTTATCTTTTTCTCCTTGCCATCTTTACCTAGCTTGACTTCTAGGTTAGTTTCCGCAGGTGTCCACCATTTTCCCATAGAAAAAGGTGGGTTTGCAATAACACGGTCAAACAGCATTAACTCATTATCTTCGTTACGGTGTTTTGGGTCTACTAAGGTGTCTCCTTTACGGAGGTCTGCATCCATAAAGTTATGGAGTATCATATTAAGCTTACCAATAGCCCAAGTGCTTAGGTTTTTTTCTTGGCCATACAATGAGACATTTACATTGTTACCAACTTTACCATTAGGTTGTTCTGCCACATAACGAGCAGACTCTATGAGCATACCGCCACTACCAAATGTTGGGTCATAAATTTTATGTTTTGGCTCTGGTTTTATGAGGTTTACTATAAGTTGCACCACACCTCGTGGCGTGTAGAACTCACCACCTTTCTTACCTGCGTCGTCTGCAAACTGTTTTATAAGATACTCATAGGCATCTCCTAAAAGGTCTGGTGTGGCGAGGTCTGCATTACTCAGCGAATATTGGTTAAAATGACTTAGTAAGCGTTGCAATAGGTCATCAGACAGTTTTTCCTTATCGCCAAATTTAGTAGCCGTAAGAACGCCTTCTAAGGTCGTGTTTTCGTGTTCTATAGAGGCAAAAGCTTTATCTAATGCAACACCTATATTTTCTGTCTTGGCAATAATGTTATTCCATCTGGCCTCTTTAGGTATTGTGATATAGGTTTCATCTTCAGCATCTTCTCTAGAGAGGTTATCACGTTGCATAATAATTTCTACATCTTCCTCAAAAACATCGTTAGCTCGCTTTAAAAAGAGCAGGCCAAAAATGTAGTTTTTAAAGTCTGAGGAGTCTATACTACCACGTAGGATATTAGCAGAATCCCATAACCAGGATTCTAAGGTGTCAAGTTTTAAAGTCATTTAGTTGGTTTGATTATTTATGTGGGGATGTTAAAGATATGAATTTCTATATTTGGGTTAAACCGTTTCGTGTTTAGATTGAAATCTTTAAGCTAAAAAATACTTTCTATGCCTAATAATATGTCATTATTCAACCAAAACCTTGATAGCTACTGCATAGGAGATATTACCGATTTGGAAATATTAATGGACGCTCAAATAGTAACCATAGAGCTTGATGAGCCTTATGAAGAAAATGGAAGGCAGATTACTACGGATGAAGTTTTATTAAAATTAGACCAAGTCAAATGGTTAGAAAACAACTTAATATCGAATGAAAAATATAGTGAGTATTTTATAAAATTTTCAAAAGATGTAAATCAGACTTCTTTTCAATCATTGAACTATCAAGATTTTATAAATGAGAAAAATGATTTTTTGGAAGTCTTAGAAACACGAATTAACTCAATAGAGGAATATTTATATACTTACTTAGAACAATATATATCTGAAAATTTAGGCAGAGAAGATTATCCTAGACACCTTTTAAACAATGTTATTCTACTAAAAATATCTAATGCGAATAGATGGGTTGAAACTAATTATATATCAGACGGTATTGAAGAGATGAAATTTCACAGTGTTAAAAGGCAACCGAAATTCTCAAAGCAACTGGTAAAGGCTATGGAGTTTGTTTATGAAAGACAAAATACTTTTGTGAGAAAATTGAGGGAGGATTTTAAATATTATTATGATAAATCTCCTACAGAAAAATTTCTTGAGGACTTTGAAATTGGACAACTTGCTAATAAATCTAACAGCCTAAAGAAATATAAAGGCACTATATGGTATAAATTGGCAGAAATAGTAGCTTCAGGAAGAATCAAATATGAAAAAAGAACTGGCGATTCAGTAAAAACCTTTTATTTGGATAATAAACCCCAAAGAAATGCTTTAGGAGTAGCTGAAAAAATAAGTGAATCCGTTAGGCTCAAAGCAAAATCTATTAGACCTTATATAGATTCTACTTTTAAAGAATCTAATTCGAGTGATAAAAACATTTTTATTCAATCACATAAAGAAGGACTTTTAGAAATTGAAAAAAAATTTGATAACTCCAAGTTAGATAAATTCTTTGAAGCTAAATTAGAGCAACTAAAGAAAGACCAATAATTAAATTTGTACTGAGCTTGTACGGTACAACTGTCTGATAGCCAGTCTGTCTTTGTAGATTTGTAAAAAGAATTTACAATGAAAGATTTTTCAAAAAATGTAATCGGAATTGACGTAGGAAGCCTGCAGTCAATCATCAGGCAGGCAGTCGCCAAAGAACTGCAACACATCAAGGATTTTATTAACCCAGTAAAAGAGGACGAGGAGCTCTGGACACGACAGCAAACTTGTGACTTCTTACAGATTTCACTTGTTACGCTTTGGCAAATCACTAGAGATGGTTTATTGGTAAGTAGGCGGATAAAGTCTAAACCAATGTACCTTAAAAGTGACGTGATGCACTACCTAAAAGAAGTTGCGTAATGGAGATGAAGATAGTAGTGCCAGCAGGCACATTGAGAGCAGTAAACTATTTGGAAGAGCGATTTGAAAGGCAAGGGCTAAATAAGGAAGTGGCTTTAATTTATTTGAGTCTTTTAATGTCGTATTGGCAAGGAGAGCATAGCACCATTAAACGACCGCTTAGCACTTATACTATGCCAGAATTTGATGAATATTTGAATGCCTTTAAATTCTACAATCTTATAGAAAGTGGAGGTTCGTCCAATACCTACTATCCCTTAGAGGATTTAGATGGCCATTTTACAGAGGTTAGCATTACAGATTTCCGAAGCTTAGAAAAGCTAAAAAACCTGTTACACAATTTCCCTGAGCTACAGCAGACTATTTTAGTAGCGTAGCCAATTTCACTAATTTATTAATGATACATAGCGATGCTTGAGAAAGCATAGACGGGCATTGCTATGTTTAAAATTCACACAGTATTGAAAGCAATTATTAAAAAACAAAAGCGATTTTTTCTTATAGAGGATTCTATATTTCAGCATATCAAGTTAAAACTTGAGAGAAATAATGCATTGCATTTAAAAGGAAAACACCATTTAAAGTTAGATATTTTAGTCTTTTTTATTGATTTGATTCAGCGTAAGGCTATAGAACGTAAAGACCATTTGGTTAACGGCTATGTAAGGCTAATGGCTAAAATTTTTCATAGGTATCATTCAGATTACAAGAGATACCTAGATTTCTTAATTGAAATTAAAGTTCTTGATACCATACCTTACAATAAGCCAAAGCACTTATCTTATGGCTATAAGGTATTAAGGCCCCAATCAAAAAGGAAGACCCCTAAAGTAATTAAATACGACCCTTTATCCTTTACTTTTCGAAATAAGGTAGATAGCATTGAAAATAGATTATCACCAAAAACGAGAGGCTGTACACATTTAATTAAGTGGCTAAACCATAGACATATCATCATTGATTATGATAGCGCCTTAAGTTTTATCCATCAGCCTCAATTTAACCTTACAAAACAGTATCAAATGCGCTATACTATAGAGCATATCCATCACGGTAATTGGTTAGTTCATAGAGATGGCAAAGACAAGCGGTTGCACTCTAACCTTACCAATTTAAGTTCTGGCTTGAGACCATTTATAACTTATAGGGGTAACACTTTAGTGTCTTTAGACTTAAAATCGTCACAGCCATATATATTGGCGGGTATTTGTAACCTTATGATGAACAATAGCTATGATAAGTTAGATGGGTTGATAGAGATGGTAGGAAGTAATGATAATAAAACCTTATTGAGAGATGCTTATTCTGTTATGATTCCGTTAATCTCTGAAAGCCCTATAAACATTGAGTTGAGGCAGTTTATAAATGCAACTGTAAATAGTGATATTTACGAGGCTATTTCAGAAGGATTTTCAACTGATTTTAAGAAAAGCATTGTCACTGAAAAAGGCATTATAGACAAGGTTTATATTAAAGCTTCAGGAAAACGTAAAATAACCCAATTTAAGAGTCTTAGAGGTTACGCAAAACTTTGTGTGCTCCAATACCTATATTGCTCTAAAAACTCGACTGAAAAGCGTGTAATAGAGCTTAGGCGGATATTGCCAGATGCCTTAAACAACCTTGTTGACTTTATGAAGCAGGAAAACAAAACTGCTTTTCCTATCATCCTACAAAATATTGAAGCTCATTTGTTTTTAGATATTATCACAAAGGAGTTAAATCTAAAATATCCAGATTTATTTATGGCTACTATTCACGATAGCATAATAGTGCCACTAGGTGAAGAGCAAAAAGTGATTGAAGTAATGCAAGCAGTTTTATATAACACTTTTGAAATTATGCCAACTGTAAAAAAAGAGGTGTGGAGTAATACGAATTTAGCTAATGCTAGTTAGAACTTATTTGATGGATTTAAGCTCTTTTAAAGTTATCCATTCCTCAAGGCCTTTGTGCCATACTAGTGATTCATCATTTAATCCTTGCTTATTTATATTATAGGCTCTAAATGCAAATTCTTTATCGTCTTTAAAGCCCCATACCACATCAAATGGTTTAAGGTAGGTGTGTTTATCTAAGTCAAATAATGACATAAATGGAAGGAATATTGCAAAAAACACACGATGAACCTTTTTGGGCTTAACTAGATTCGCATAGAAATGAATGTTAAATAAAACAGCATTTAAATAAAACAGCAGAAATAAGTAACGAAAAACTGTAATATAATTATCCTTTGGCGACAATTGAAGGCTTCCAACATTAGCCATCATTATGAGAAAGAAAAAAGAAATCCCTAATAAGATGTTAGATGTGTATGCAACCCTCTTTAGCATTCTCCTTTTCTTGAAAGCCTTTGCGCCTATAAATAAAGCTACTATCAACAATATAAAAGTTAGTAAATTTTCAATATTAGTAGTTCTCCTTATATAAAAATCGATGTTTTGTTTCGTCAAATCCATCCATTTTATATCTGGAACGAGATAATCACTATCTCCTATCTTTAAATAATGTAATGAGGCTAGAGTAACAAGAATGTTACAAATTATAAATATTAAATAATATAGAATTTTCATAGGGAAATTTTTCAGGTTAGTTAATCTATTGCAGGTAATGTTTAGAAAAATACCCAGTATGACCATTTACCCAGACTTTATAGTAAATATCTTCAGAGGTAGTTATAACGTAAATTTCCGAATTTGGCGGAACCTCATAAATTTTATTTGAATTAGCATTTGGTTGAATCCTGAGAGCCATACTGTATGAAGAATTGATTTTAGTTTTATATAGATAATTGCCATAATATATCTTCTTCTTAGCTTTATTAATCGGAGGTTCGTTTGTGAAAACTTTAGAATTTCCTAAGCCATAAGTTTTTAAAACTTTCCCCTTTTCATCAAATAGGAAATAGACTCTGTTGTTTACCGTTTCGTATTTTTTTGATTTTCTATCCTTGAATGTGAATTTCGTTTTTAAGATATATTCTAATTCATTTGTTTTATGTATTTCAAGTATGTTATTAGAGGAGTAACTTGAGTATCGCCAGGCTTTCCTGTATTCTGCTTCTATTTCATCTTTAGTTGGTGTATATAAATTCCAATACCTAACTACACGGTCATCAAAGAAGTCTAAAATTAAACTTAAGTCTCGATTATCCTCAGCCCTTATTAACCTTCTAATCTCATTCGAGAAGTCTTTCTTTTTTGTTGTTTCTGTTTTTGAAGAGTTTGTTTTTTGAGTTGGTCTATAGGAGTTGTGAAATAAAGAGGCACCAATAAGAATTGAAAAGATTACAATTATTGAGACTATAACTATAATTAATCCATTCCTTTTTTCTTTTTTATTCTCTTTGGCTTTTATAGAATGCTCATTCTCCGCTAAAGTTTTTTTTTTACCTATTTCGGGCGGATAATAGTCGTCAATAAAATTCCAAAATTCTGGAATCTCCTGAAATTTCGATTCGCGACCGTCTGGTAATTTAACAATTGTATTTCTATCAAAGTATTTATGATTTTTAATCGCTTTTTCGATATCTCCTAAGGTATAGTCAAAATTTTCAATGTGATAAGTAGGTTCTGTTTTAACAGGAATCTCTGGAGGTGTTTCTTCTTGCTTCTCCTCAATATCTTCTTTAGGGACAAATGGTGGAGGTTGATAAAATATAATGTCTTCTATTTCAGGTAAGTCTTTTGCTTTAACCCAGTCCTCTAAACCTTTGCGCCATACAAATGTATCCTCTTTAATCTCTTTAGATTTTAGCTCTTCAATTGAAAATGGTTGAGATTGTTTATCATTTTCTATGATGAAGTATTTTTGAGTTGAATCTAAAGGTGCAGGATTAGATTTTCTATTAAATATAGGTTTGTTAGGTGCTGATTTTACAGAATTGTAACTAGACTTTGCCACTGGTTTTGAAATCTGGTCAAAATAGTATTTAGGATCGCTATTAACAATATTACCTTTGGAAAGTTCAAAGAGGTAAACTCCTAATAAAAAAAAGCCAATTGCAAGAGGATTTAAAACTAGTATATTAAGCGCCCCAAACACTATACAAACCCATCCCCAGGTTTTAAATGAGGGTTTTGGCTTTGTGGGATCGTTCTTAGCAGAAGGGCTTACTGCAATTGCAATAATGCCCCCTATTAAAGAAGTGGCTAATAAACTAAAAGCCCACCATTTACCAATATGCTTACTACGCCCGAAAAACTCTGCAACTCCATATAGCAATGCCAGTGCTATAATAATAATACCTATAACCATTTCAACTTTGTTTTTGTTTAGTGTGTAGCGACTTATATTTCCTATACTTAAAAAATAGGGTAAGGGTAATTAAAGGGTGCAGAAACACAAATAGTATAACATTAAACTGTTGATAGGTAATACCAAGAAAAGCTGAGCCTTTCTTCATTATCTCAACGCAAACCCAAAAAATAGTATCCATCCCAAATTATTTCCATTCAAACATAATAAAACCTGGGGCGGATTTTTTACGGTTTACCGTAGAAGGTTGAATTTTAAAGTAACATAGTTAATCAAAAAATCCTGATTCTACAATGGTTTTAATTTTTACTTTTTGTTCTACACGAATATAATTCATAAATTCTTTTTCAGTTTTATGGCCTGAGAAAGCCATTATAAATTGAATAGGTTTTCTTGCCATATAATGATTTGTGCAGAAACTACGTCGAGCAGTATGAGGTTTTACCAATTTGTATTGAGGTATTTCTTCAGCTTTCTCAGTTCTTCCTTCATAGGACTTCACTTTTATCATTTTAGTCAACCCAGTCTGCCTTGCAACGGTTTTCAAATTTTCTCTAAAAACAGGCTCAGACATTTTATCAGGAAAATTATTATTATGCCTTTCCATAACATCTCTAATTTTTTTGATTAATGGCATTTCAAAAATATATCCTGTTTTTTGCTGTTTAAGTTTAATGCTATGTCCATCTTCACCCTTAATAATGTTATTCTGATTGAGTCCGTTATAATCACTAACACGTTGCCCTGTGTAATAACCAATTAAGAAAAGATCTCTAGCTTGCTCAAGCTTGGGTTGTTTGGAAAAATCTTTATCACGCAGAAGCTCAATCTCCTCTTGGTTCAAGTATATTTGAGTTGTCTGTTTTTTAAGAATTTTGAATTGCTTTTTGTAAGATATGTTAGTCATCAAACCCTCTGAAACAGCTTCATTTAAAAATATTTTTAGATTTTTTATATGCTTGCCCATCGAGTTAACATTAAAATCTTCGTCTTCCAACATATTTAGAAACTGACGATAAAACTGAGCAGTCATGTTTTCAAACTTAAGTTGAAAACCATTTTGTTCTTCGAACAACTTTAACAGGTTAAGAGTCTGATTATAACTTCTATATGTGCTTTTTACAATAACTCTATTCTTTGATTTAAGGGTGTTTTCAGAGAATTTAACGAGAGTCATTTCTTCATCCGACTCACTCACTAGAGACACTCCTGATATATAAGCTCCAATTTCTCTTTTAAGTTTGTCTATATCAATACCATTTGATTCAGATTTGATTTCTGATAACTTTTCAATTGAAAATTCCTCTAGTTCGTTAAGATATTTGTTTACTAATGGCGCATTACGTGTTCTATGCCTTCCCATTTTCACACGTTGCTTGTCAACATCCCAATTTTCAAGTGAGCATTTATATGTTGTAGATTTTTTAAACCTTTTGCCATCAAGACTAAAATGAAACATTATTAGAGACTCTTCTGTAGGTTTCTCTGACAATTTAGAATAGGACTCTTTAAGACTGAACCTAAAAACTCCCTTGGAATTACTTATCAATTTTCCCATACTATAAATATCGGAATAAATTTCAATAAGGGTGTTATTTAGGGTGCTTTAATATTTAATTGCCATAAATATTTTTGAATTGTCACTAATTGTATAAACCTATTCCTTAGCTATTAATAGATTAATAAATGATTATGATTTATTAGAAATTATGTGAATTAATATTATTAGTACTGGAGGTACCACAAAAACCCTGAAACATTTGTTTTGGGGTTTTTTGTTTTTTAATCTTGAGCATTCTATATAAAAAAAGCGCTTCAAATTTTGAAGCGCTTTTTAAGTTCTTAAAAGAAAAAGATTAGATACCTAAGTCTTTCTTTACGTCTGCCATAAGATCATAACCATCTGCAAGGATTACTCCAGTTCCAGTTGTAGAGTCTATAACATAAT
>Ga0208018_100270_pt1 | contig 16090 bp, 21 predicted proteins | sample 31_taG_FD_184105 | JGI IMG/M metagenome (GOLD analysis project Ga0208018, IMG submission 184105) | Marine viral communities from the Gulf of Mexico - 31_GoM_OMZ_CsCl metaG (SPAdes) (version 2) | ecosystem: Environmental > Aquatic > Marine > Oceanic | place: Gulf of Mexico | collected 2015-07-12 | reverse complement strand
TGGGCGGTCTGGTCGGCAATCTGGATGTGCCTGGTCAAACCGGCTCGGGCAACGTGTTCATCGTCGGTGAAGACGAAGATGTCGGCGAGGGCAGCATGGACGCTGGGCTGGTCAAAATGAGCCCGACCACCATTGGTGTCTTTGGCCGGGTGACGCGCCGTATGATGCAGCAGTCTTCGATGGATGTTGAGCTGCAGTTCCGCAGCTCTTTGGCAACGGATCTGGCACTCGGTATCGATTGGTACGGCTACTATGGTGACGGTGTCGGGAATAACCCCCTGGGCATCTTGAACCACTCCGGTATCAACGCCGTGGCCTTCGCGGATATTCAGCCGACCTATGCGGAGATCATCGAAATGGAGAGCGAGGTGGCCCTCGACAACGCTCTGACGGATTCGGTGCGCTACGTGGGTAACTCCAAGTTCCGCGGTCACTGCAAGTCGACAGAAAAGTTCGCCAACTCGAATGGCCAGACGATCTGGGAAGACGGCGGTACCGTGAACGGGTCGACGGCCGAGATCACAAACCAGTTCGAGAACGGCGATGTGCTGTTTGGCAACCTGCGCGATGTCTACATCGGCCTGTGGGGCGCTCTGGATATCCTGGTCGATCCCTACACCCAGTCGCTGTCGGGGACGCGCCGCGTTGTGCTGCACCAGGACTTCGATATCGCCGCGCGCCGTACTGAGAGCTTCTGCCTCGGCCGCAAGCCTGCGGCATAACGATTTGAGCCGGCCGATCAGGCCGGTTCGCTCCCTCTGACCTCTTTAATCTTAGGATTTCAAAATGGCTGAAAAGACAGTGAAAGTTAAAATCACCTCCGCGATCGCGATTGCGGGCAAAATCAAAACGCCTGGCACCACGGTGGAGATTGGCGAGGATCTGGCAAAGAACCTGATCAGCCGCGGCCGCGCCGAGCTGGCGAAGGGTAAGGCTGCCAAAGCTGAAGGCGATCTGGGCAAGATGAAGGTCGCGGACCTGAAGGACATTGCGGCCGATCTTGAAATTGACGGGTATGACGGCATGAACCAGGCCAAGTTGATTGCTGCCATCGAAGAAGCGCGCGACGCGTAACCCATGCCCCATCCCGATTGGGAGGACATCTCCGCCTTTTTCGAGCTCGAGGAATTTGCCACCACGGCAAGCATCACCAGAGCTTCGGAAAAGGTGGCAGATGTCCTTGGCATTTTTGACGATCCGACCCAGATGGCGACCCTGGGGGAGTTCGAGTTCGACGGTCCTGGTCCGCGGTTCGTTTGCCGTGAAGACGAGGTGTCGCAGGTTCTGCGCGGCGACACGGCCGTGATCGAGGGGCGCACCTTCGATGTTCTGGAAGAGCCACAGTTGGACGGTACGGGGATCGCCACGCTGATCCTGGCGGTGCCGAATGTGATCTACAATGCTGGCCTTTGACTTTGACGACGGTCAGCTCGACAAGATCGCGGCCGAGTATGCGGCAACGCCCAAACAGGTAGACCTCTCTCGATCGCGCGCGCTGAAGCGCACGGCCGCGACCCTTCGGCGTCTGGCATCCACTGGCCTGCAGACGGAGCTCGGGCTGCGGAACGCTAAGGCGCTGCGCCGTCGTCTGAAGGAGTACAAGGTCGGCAAGGGCAACAATGCGTTGAAGCTGTGGTTCGGTGCCAATGATCTGCCGGTGTCAGCGTTTAAAGGCCGGCCGCAAAAGGTCGATGGCGGGATCAAGTTTGGCGACACGATGGTCCACGGCGCGTTCTTTGCGAAGGTGGGCGGCAAGCGCAAAGTCATGCAGCGGTACGGGTCGAAGCGATGGGCGATCGGCGAGGCGACGCTGTCGGTTGCCGATCGGATGATGATCTACCTCGAGGACGAGGTCTTTGTGGATATCGACAGCATCTACATGAAGCATTTTCTGGCAGAAATTCGGGCGCGCACAATCTTGGGAGTTGGATGATGGCTGAAGCACTTGATTTGGGCGCTGCCCTGGACACGGTCGTGGCCACGCTGGCGGCGGCGTTTCCGACTTTTAAGACGGTCGCGGCCGAAGATGAGACGCGCAAAACTTTGGAAGTACCGGCCATCATCGTTCAGATGTCGGAGCTCGAGCCTGATCCCGACAAGGATCCGCATACGGGCCAGTTTCCGTGCCTGGTCCGGATCGAGGCGCGCATTGTGCTCGGGTACCGAACACCGAAGGTGCGGCGCGAGGTGCTGAAGGCAGCCGGCGCGCTCGCGGCCGCGGTGCACAGTAACCGATTGGGGGTGGCTTGGGGCGCGGCCGCAGTCTTGGCTGTTGAACCAGATGAGTTTGCACCGCAAGCGGATCAGTACGACGTTTGGCGCGTCGAGTGGGCCCATACGGCGGATATCGGTCCGAGCTTCTTTATCGATGACGGCGTGACGCCGACCCAGCTGCTGACGTCCTGGTCGCCGGATATTGGGCCGGCGCATGAGCAGGAGTATGTGGCGGAGGGCGGCGATGTCTGAGTTCACCTTATCGCAGCTGATGCAGGCCGTGGAGCGCATGATCATGGTAGCAACGGTCACGGCGCGCGAAGGCGATCGTGCTAAGGTCAAATGGGCTGACGGGGCTGAGAGCGATTGGCTTAAGATTGCGCAGCTCGGATCGGAGCAGCTGAAGTTCTGGATTCCGCCATCGGTTGGCACTCAGGTGGTGGTGCTTTCGCCTGGTGGCAATACTGCGCATGGCATCATCTATCCTGGTCCCTTTGCGGGTGGTGTACCGGCCGGCAACTTTGCCGGCACGATCACCGGTGCCGGCGATGTCGTGGCGTCCGAGATCAGCTTGGTGTCTCATGTGCATGAGGGCATTCAGCCTGGGCCTGGCGACACCGGCGCTCCGAAGTAGCGCAGTGGGGAACCGCCAGAGGATCGCAGCGCGGGTCCTGTCCAATGTGGGCGCATGTATGGGATCAGCGCACTCACAGGCCGTAAATTGGGCGGCATCGACCACCTCCGGCAATCCATCCGGGATATCCTGACGACCCCGATCGGGTCGCGGGTGATGCGGCGCGACTATGGATCCCGTTTATTCGATCTTATCGATGCGCCGTATTCTTCGGCGACCAAGCTGGCGATCATCGCGGCGACGGCCGAGGCATTGATCACTTGGGAGCCGCGCATCGATGTGGACACCGTGACGCTGCGGACCTTTGAGCCTGGCAAAATCATCATTGATCTCAGCGGCCGCTATCTGCCCGACGGCCGCGAAGTCACCATTGCGGGGATTGAGGTCGGATGAGCGCGTTCACGGCAATCAATCTTGAGCGTCTGCCCGCTCCGGAGATCATCGATCGCAAGGACTTTGAGACGATCCTGGCGGAAATCAAGGCATGGCTGGTCGCGCGTGATCCAAGCCTTGCGCCGATCATGGGGTTGGAAAGCGAGCCGATCACCAAGGTGCTCGAAGCTTGGGCGTATCGCGAGCTGCTGTTGCGCGCTGAAATTGACGATGCCGGCCGCGGCAACATGCTGGCGTTCGCAGGTGGGGCGCAGCTCGACCATCTGGCGGCGTTTTACGGTGTTGAGCGCGCGGTAATCCAGCCGGCCGATCCTGCGGCACTTCCGCCTGTGCCAGCCGTGCTCGAGGATGACGTCCGGTTCCGCTCGCGGGTGCAGCTGGCGCTTGAAGGGTTCACCACAGCCGGTCCGCGCGGCTCGTATGTGTTCTGGGGGCTATCGGCTTCATCGTTGGTGAAAGACATTAGCGTTGAATCGCCATCGCCTGGTCAGGTCTTGGTCACGGTATTGTCGGATGTCGGGGACGGCAGCGGGGATGCTGCGCTGATCCAGACGGTGTCTGACAAGCTGAACGACGAGGACATCCGGCCGCTGACCGATCAAGTCATCGTGCAAGGCGCATCGATCGTACCGTATCAGCTCGAAGCCGTGCTGACGCTCTATGAGGGGCCCGATGCCGACGTTGTGCGCACTGCCGCGGAAGCGTCGGTATCGGCGTTTGTTTGGGACCAGCACCGTTTGGGTCATGACATCACGGTTTCTGGTCTGCATGCGGCGCTTCACTTGGCGGGGGTGCAGAAGGTTACCCTGGTCAGCCCCGGCGCTGATTTGGAGGTTGATGCGTCTGAGGCTGCCTATTGTACGTCGGTATCCGTAACGGTCGGGGGGCGTGATGTCTGATCTGCCCACCATTTTGCCGCCAAATGCGCAAGAGATTGAGCGCGAGCTGGAGCAGCTCTCCGGCCGCTTGCTCGGGTTTGGCGATCCGATCGCCGGCCTTTGGGATGCATCGTTGTGCCCCGAGCATCTGCTTTCCTATCTGGCCTGGGCATTCTCTGTTGAGGTTTGGGATAGCGCTTGGCCTGAAAACCAGAAGCGCCAAGTGCTGGTCGATGCGGTTCAGGTTCACCGGGCAAAGGGTACGATCGGATCTGTTCGTCGCGCACTCGGGGGCATCGGCTTTGAAGCTGAGATTGCGGAATGGTTCGAGTACGGCGGGCATCCTCATACGTTCCGGATCGATGCCTACGGGGACGATGTGTTCGCGGCGGGGATGTCGATCGACGTCAGTTTGCTCACGCTCATCACATCGATCCTGGTCAATCTTAAGCCTCAGCGCTCTCATTTTGAGCTCCGCATTGGGGAGCGGTTCGATACGGCAGTCTATGCCCGTGCCGGCGCGCGCAGTCGTATGCAATCCGATCTGAGCCATGACCCCAATCCCCGGACGCGCGTATCGGTCGGGACCACGCATATGCGGGTCGGGGCGCGGCCGCGCCAGATCAGCTCAGTTTACCATGATGTTCAGCCAAGGGATGCCGCCTAATGCCCACCACCATTCTCACCGATATCGCCGAGGCGAAAATCACCCAGGCTGCCGGTTCGGGGTCGCAAGTTGCAATCACCCATGTGGCGTTGGGAGACGGCAACGGGGCCAGCTACAACGGCGACTTTGACCAGACCTCTTTGCGACGGGAACGTGTCCGGGTGCCGATCGAGCGCCGGCATATTGTCTCGCCGAGCGCATGGCGCGTGAAGGCAGAGTTTGGGGCCGACACGGTTGCATTCGATGTCCGTGAAGCGGGGTTCTTTGATGCCGATGGGGATCTGATTGCGCTTTGCACGTTTCCCGCGGCCGAGGTCCGTCGCACTGGCGCGATCGTCTATCTGATCGACCACGTGTTGAATTTCAGCCGGGTCGCAGAGGGGCTGATCATTGTCGATGCGCCGGATGATGATCTGTTCGATCACGTCGTCACGAATCTTGAAACCCAAGCGATTTTTGCGGCGGAGCAATTCGACCAACGCATCGCAATCCGCGAGCTGCAAGCCGCTAACTAAGGAGAGCCCAAATGGGGATCGAAAATATTAACCAAGCCGCTGTCGCGATGAATGAACTTACTGCTCGTATGAACAGTTTTTTTGGCGATGCGGATGATCAAATTGCTCAGAGCCAAGCGGCCTACGCTGCTCTAGCGGCAAACCTGAAAAATGTCGTGAATTCCCAGATGTTTTTTTTCGGTACGGTCGATCCTGATGAGGAAAACCCGACGAATATTCGCGGCGGTACCTTCACGACAATTAAGAATTTACTGGCATATGCGCCAGCAGGCAGCAGTGTGCAGATGAACCTATTGCCGGGTAAAACCTACGATGTAACCGAGCGGGTCACTATCCGAGGTCAGCACATTTTGTTCAACAAACTGGGGGTTGGAGACCCGCCCATTATTTCATTCAAAGCCTTTGCGTCAGGGGGGTTTAACACTGTGGCGTCTTTGATGCCCACGGGCCCTTCTTCTCTGAAGTTTTACAAATGCAACGTTGAGTTGCCTACAGCAAAAGCTGACGAGAACCTGCCTTGGTCCTCATTTACCGGATTGTTGGGGTATGATGTAGCAATGCCTCAGGCTGTCGGCTTTCAGGACTGCTTTGTCTCTGGTGGTGTGGTTGGTGAGCAAATCGGGATTATAACGTCTTCCCCTGCGGTGCACGCAATGCTCGGTATTTTCTCAACCACATTTGATGGCCCGTTATTTGGCGTGGTGAACGGCATCAGCTCAACCGCTTCAATCTCTCTTGCGTCTGCTACCCTCTTGAACGGGGCAAAGTTGATTGGGGACGATAGCACTTTGGGCGTCAACTATCTGAAATCATAAATGAAGGAACGTGAAAAATGAAATTCGATATTTCACACGAAGGACGAACAACGCTGTCCACGACACGCGAAGATGCGGAAGCTTTGGGATACCCCGACCAAGTTATCGCTGATGCTGAAGGTGGCGTCCGAAAAGAAGCTGCAAAAGCTGAGTGCCGCCGCCGTATTTACGGTGCGGCCTCTGCTGAAACCCAGATGAACATGGCGACTGCGGCCGCGGTCATCTCAGCGAAAGAGGCCAGCGCGCGGACTGAAGACGAGGCGTCGATCTTGTCGGGGCTCGATGATGCGATCGGGTGGGTGGCGCAGATGCGTGCCCGCGTTACGGAGTTGGCTGACGATGCTGCGCTTGATATCGGTGACGACGCCAATTGGCCTCCTTTGCCGGATGGTGCTCGCGACGTTGTCGCCAAGTTCTGAGCCGGCGCGAGGTTGATCCGATGATCGCCTTGGCTTTCTACAAGGGGCGCGGGCAGCTGCTCGATCGGGTGATCCGTTGGGTCACCCGATCTTCGTTTAGCCATGTCGAGATACTGCGCGCGGTACCAGCAATGTCTGGCGATGGTTCGCAAGCGCGCGCCTGGTCATCGAGCGGCCGGGACGGCGGCGTGCGCGAGAAGTCGATCACCTTTAAATCGGGGCATTGGGAGTTTGTCACCATTCCCTGGGCGGGGCCGGCCGCGATCGACCGGGTGATCGCCGAGATTGGCAATCCCTACGACTATGTCGGCTTGCTGGCGTCACAGGCGCTGAACCTGCGCCGACATCGACGAGACCAGTGGTTCTGCTCTGAAATCTGCGCCCATGCCCTTGAGCTGAGTGCGCCGCAGGAGCTGTCGCCAGGCGGGCTTTATTGCCGTGTTTTGGAGATGAACCGCGCCTATCTCGCCGGCTGGTCGCGCGCGGGGGAACCGCCAGAGGATTGAGCCGCGGTGCGGTGGAATGCTTGGGGCAACAGTTCACATCCGCAAGCGAGGTCACTATGGCATTTCTTCACGGCGTCGAGGTCATCGAGATCGATGCAGGTCCACGTCCCATTCAGACGGTCAAGTCATCCGTCATCGGCATTGTGGGCACTGCGCCCGACGCCGATCCTGATGCCTTCCCTCTAAACACACCGGTCTTGGTCGCCGGCTCGCGCAAAGAAGCCGCGGGCCTGGACACCGTCGGCACCGCGCTCGGCACCTTGCCGGCCGCGATGGACGGCATTTTCGATCAGATCGGCGCGGTCGTCATCGTTGTGCGGGTTGAGGAAGGGGCTACTGAAGCTGAAAGCCTCGCCAATGTGATTGGTGGTGTGAACGCGGTTGATGGCAACTTCGAAGGGGTCCACGCCCTGGTCGGGGCCGAGAGCGTCGTCGGGTTTTCCCCGCGCATCTTGATCGCGCCTGGCTTCACCCACCAGCGCCCCGAGGGCAACGCCAACCCGGTTGTTGCGGAGCTGCAGGGGATCGGTGACCGTCTGCGCGCTGTCATCATCGCCGATGGGCCCAACACCAACGATGCCGACGCGATCACCGCGGCTGGCGACTTCGGGTCTGATCGCATCTACCTGATCGATCCGTGGCACAAGGTCATGGTCGGGTCCGATATTGTGTCGGTGCCGGCTTCGTCCCGCGTTGCCGGCTTGATTGCCAAAGTGGACAACGACACCGGGTTCTGGGCATCGCCATCTAACAATCTGCTGGGCGGCGTGATCGGAACCAGCCGGCCGGTTGACTTCAAGCTGGGCGATGCGAATGCGCGCGCCAACCTGTTGAACGAGGCCAAGGTTGCCACGACGATCCGCCAGAATGGCTACCGTCTCTGGGGCAACCGCACCCTGACGGATGATACCAAGTGGATCTTCCTCAGCGTTCGTCGCACGGCCGACATCATCAACGACTCGCTGCTGCGCGCCCACCTGTGGGCCGTCGATCGGGGCATCACCAAAACCTACGTCTCGGACGTAGAGGAAAGCGTGAATGCCTACCTTCGGGATCTGGTTGCTTTGGGCGCGATCCTGGGCGGGCGGTGCTGGGCCGACCCGGACCTGAACTCGGCCGCGAATATCCAGCTCGGCAAAGTGTTCTTCAACTTTGATTTTACCCCGGTCTATCCGGCCGAGCATATCACGTTCCGTTCGCACCTGGTGAACGACTACATCGAGGAGGTGTTTAACTGATGGCTGCTGAAGATATCCTGAAATATCTAAATCTGTTCGTTGATGGCCGTGGCCATGCGGGCAAGATCGAGGAATACAGCCCCCCTGATCTGACGGTTTCGACCGAAGAGTTCCGCGGGGGCGGCATGGACGCGCCCATCGATCTCGACATGGGCCAAGAGAAGATGACCACGTCCTTCGTGCTCACGTCTTACGACCGTGACGTGCTGTCCCTCTGGGGCATCAAAGACGGCTCGGTGGTTCAGCTGACGGCGCGTGGGTCGCTTGAAAGCCTGGATGGCACCAAGACGGCCGTGGCGCATCACATGCACGGCAAGATCATCTCGGTGGCGCGCGGTACCTGGGGTTCGGGGACGAAGCCGTCGCTGACCTTCACGGTGAGCCTGCGGTACTACCGTGAGGTCCACGGTGGCGTCGATATCAACGAGATCGATGTCGTCAATATGGTGCGCAAAGTGCGCGGCGTGGATCAGCTCGCCGAGCACCGCGCAAACATCGGCCTGTAAGGAGCTCTCATGGACAATCAAAATAAGCCGGCTTGGCTGGTCGAAAATGACGATGGGTCGCTTACGATCAACTTTGAAAGCCGGCCGCCAAAGATCGACGGGACGGAAGTCAAAAGCCTGAAGATGCGTGAGCCGTTCGTTGACGATCAGCTGGCTGCGGATTCTGCCGGTTCCAGCAGCGCTCTGTCTGAAATCGCGCTGATCTCCAACTTGTGTGAAATCTCACCGGAAGCTGTGCGCTCGATGACAATGCGCCAGTACAGCCGGCTGCAGACGGCGCTCTCGGTTTTTATTGGCTGACCCGTGAACAAGTCCGGGCGGGGTCACTTCGGCTCGCCCGGCACACCGGATGGGCCGAGCGTGAAATCATGGCCATGCCGGTCAGTCGTTTCATCTGGTGGATAGAGGGCCTTCCGAAGAATGAGTAAAAACCAACGCCTAAACGCAACGATCACGATCGGTTCGGTTCTCGAGCAGTCGGTCAAGCGCAACATGGGCTTCCTAAAATCTGGGCTTTCCCAAGTCGGCGATGCGATCAAGGGTGTCGAGCGCCGGCAAAAGGAGCTCGATCGCCAGCGCAATGTTCTGCGAAAGCAGGGGCAGTCCGTTGAGCACCTCGATCGTGAGTATGAAAAGCTCGAGCGGACGCTTGTGGATCTGCGCCGCGCCCAAGAGCGCTGGAACCGCGCGGCCGCGGCGTCGCGCCGTGTCGGGTCCACCTTCAGTAACATGGCATCTGGCATCGGCCGGAACGCGCGCCAGATCGCGATCGGCGCGACTTTGGCTGGTGGCGCAATCTTTGGCCTTGCCAATTCTACAGCGGATCTCGGGGACAACGTCGCCAAGACGGCCGACAAGCTGGGGATCGGCCTGGGCGCGCTTCAGGAGCTGCGCTATGCGGCCGAGCGGTCAGGGGTTGCGACAGGTACCTTCGACGGCGCTTTGGAAAAAATGACCAAGAACATCGGTCTGGCGCTTGAGGGGACCGGTGCCCAGAAGGATGCGCTGGATGCCTTGGGTCTGTCAGCCGGCCAGCTTGCCAATCAGCTGCCGGAAGAGGCGCTTGCCTCGATCGCAGACAAGCTGCAGGGGGTAGAGACGCAGGCGGAAAAGGCAGCACTCGCAAACGATCTGTTCGGGCGATCGGGTATCGGTCTGCTCAACATGCTGAAGGACGGCTCTAAGGGGCTGACGCAGCTGCGCGAGGATGCGCGGCGCACCGGCTACGTGCTGTCGGATCAGGCTGCCCGGGATGCCGAAGTGTTTAAGGACACGCTGCTCGATACGCAGCTGGTGATGTCTGGCCTGAAAAACACGGTCGGTTCTGCACTGATGCCGGTGGTGACGCGCTCTATGCGCCGCATCGGCGACGCTCTGATCGGCAACCGGGCTGATGTGGAGCGGTGGGCGAACGGGTTCGCTGATGGCGCTGAGAAAGCGCTGCCAGTGATCGGCGAAGTTGCCGCGGGTATCGGTGCGATCGGGTCCGTGGTCTGGTCGGTCACCGAAGGCACGGCCGATATGATCGGCGGCTGGGAAAACTTCGGGATGGTGGTCGGCGCGGTCCTGGCGTCGCGCACGATCGTGCGTATTGCCAAGTTCGGGGGCGCAGTGTTCAGCCTCGGCCGCGCCATGCTGTCTCTGGCCGCAGCGTCGCCGATCGTCGTTGGGGCAATCCGCGCGATCGGGTCGGCCCTGGTCATGAACCCGATCGGGGCGGCGATCGCCGTCATCGCGGGCGGGGCCTATCTCATCTACCGCAATTGGGAAAGCGTCGCGCCTTGGTTCAAGGGGCTATGGGGCGATACGAAGGGGTACTTTCAGGGGTTTGGCAACTTCGTCGGGGGTGTTTTTACCGGAGATATGGAGCGCGCAGAGAAGGGTGTGCGGGCAATGTGGGACGGCACCACGTCGTTCTTCGATCGGACCTTGAGCGGCATCGGGGCCGTGTTCTCTGCGACCTATACAAACCTCATCAAGCCGGTCACGGATGCGATGGGGGTCACGGGGCCGATCGAGGCGGCATGGCGGCAGGCTGGCAGCGTTTTGGGGCCGGTGCTGTCCGATATTGGATCTTACTACTCTGGCCTGGGCGATGTGGTCGCTGGCGCCTTTTCCGGTGACATGCAGCGCGCGTCCGATGGGCTCGGCCGGATGTGGAAGTCGGCGCGGTCGGTCATGGACGGGATCCTGGGCGGCATCGGCGACAGGTTCCGGTGGATCTATGACAATGTGATCAAGCCGGTGACCGATGGGATGGGGGTGACCGCGCCTATCGAGCGCGCCTGGTCGACCCTTTCCGGTGCGATCGACACGACGCTCGGTGCGATCGGGTCCGTCTTCGACACGACCTGGTCTGGGCTGGTGAAACCGGTCATCGATGGGCTGGCGGCAACTGGTGGCATCGGGGCCGCGTGGGAGGCGGTCAAAACCGCCATTGATCCCGTCCTGACCTGGATCGGTGATAAGTTCACCTCGCTGATGACCTTGATCAAACCGGTGATTGAGGCGTTGAAGTGGGGCTATGAGAACGCGCAGCGCGCCGGCAACGCCATCGGTTCGGCTGTAGGCTCTGCGGTGGCCTCGCGCGTTGAACCTGGCAAAGTCTCGGGGCTCGGCAACACGGCGTCAAATGACAACGCGGCACCGATGACAAGCTCGGCCGCAGAGAAGCTATACGGAATCAAACCGCAGAAGAACGCCTTGGGTGGACCCTTCCGTCCTGGCTGGCACCTGACCGGCGAGCTCGGTCCGGAGCTCAAGTTCGAGAACCGCTCGGGGTACGTGGCGAACAACCGCGCCATGCGCCAGCTTGCCGGCTATGCCGAGCGTGTCGGTTCTGTGTTCAGTCCGGCCGCGCGGTCGGTGAAAAAACAAGGTGCGCGTGTTCTGGATATGGTGCGCGGAAGCGGCGGGGTCGCGCGGCCGGTCAGCAATCGCGGTGTAATGCCTGATAATCTGGGCCGCGGCAGCCCGAGGGTAAGCATTCCAGCGCAGCCGGCACGTCGCAGCAGCTCGGCCGCGCGGCCGGTCAGCGGTGGAGGTGCCCGTGTCCTGGATAAACTGCGTCGCAGCAGCCCGCGGGTGGGTATTCCTGCGCAGCCGGCGCGGCGCATTGGATCCGCTCCGCTCACCTCGAGTGAACGCGGTCAGTCGCGCCGTCCCGACGTGGACGGCATGATGGCGCGCATCGAGGCCGTATTCCCCCAGACGGCCGTGCCGGCACTGGCAGCAGCTCCTGCGCAGGCATCGCAAACCGTCACCAACCACTACACGATCAACGCGCCTGGGGCTGACGCTCATGAAGTCTTGCGGCTCCTGAAGCGTGAGGAACAACGCAACGCCGGCAACGGTCTATTCGATCGCGCGCCGGCCACGGGGCCGTTTGGGAGATAAAGATGGCAGAAGTCATGATGCAACTCGGGTTCTTCCAGTTCTCCCTGGATAACGCAGCCTACCAGCGGCTCAGTCGATCGGCTGAGTATCGGTGGGCCCGTCAGGCGCGGATCGGGACCAATGATGCGCTGCAGTTCACCGGCCTGGGCCCCGAGACTGTGGAGCTCGAGGGCGTGATCTATCCCCATTTCAGGGGCGGGCTAAAGCAGATCGATAAGATGCGCACACAGGCCAGCCTCGGGCTGCCACTGCCGTTGGTGTCTGGCATCGGTAAGGTGCTGGGCCTGTGGGTCGTGGAGGGCGTCACCGAGGGGCAGGAAGTCTTTGCCTCGCAGGGCATCCCGCATCGGCAAGAGTTTACAATGAGGATGGCAAGATATGACGGCGGTGTCCGATCTCTACTTCGTTTCTTCTGAGGGCGATGTCCTGGATCAGGTCGTGGCCGCGCACTACGGGGACACTTTGGGCGGCAAGGTGGAGGCGGTTCTTGCCGCTAACCCTGGTCTGGGCGCGCTGGGCGCTGTGCTCGATCCTGGCATTCGGATCCTGTTGCCGGATTTGGACACCTCAGAACCTTCTGAAACGGCGCAGCTATGGGGCTGATGGATTTCCGGCCGTTGGTCCAGGTCACGATCAACGGGGTGCCTCTGTCGGGGTTCGTGTTCTCGCAGCTGAGTTCGGTGCGCGTGTCCGACACGGCCGGCTTCATCTCCGATACTGCTGAGATTACTTTCGCCAATTCCTCGCCCCTGTCGCGCTTTGCCATGCCAGAGCCGGGGGCCGAGGTCGCGATCGCCCTGGGGTATCTCGGTGAATTCTTGCAGATGGGGCTCTATATCGCCGATGAGGTCGAGGAGAGCTCACCCCCTCGCATGATCACGGCCGTGTGCCGGGCTAAAGCCCAAGGCGAGACGCAGAGCGGCTTTGCCCCGATCAGCCAGCAGAAGTCCCGGTCGTGGCCGGCCGGCATGACGCTGAAGGCAATTGCCACCACCATTGCCGGTGACAACGGGCTCGAGCCGGCCGTGACCGAGGCCGCGGGATCTATCGTGCCTGGTCACATCGATCAGCTGGATGAAAGCGACCTATCCGTGCTGACGCGGATTGCAGTGCTGCATGACCTTGTGGCGAAGCCGGCCGGTGGCGTCCTCTATGTCGGCCGGAGGGCAGAGGGTGTGAAAGCCTCGGGGCAGCCAACGGCGACAGTGGTGCTGCAGGAGGCAGATGTCACCCGCTGGTCGATGCGCCGGGGGCTCAGCGAGGCAACCGGTACGATCATCGCCACATATCGGGATCTCGAGAAGGCCGAGGATGTTGAGGTGAAGGTCGGGGATGCGGAGCCGGTGCGCCGGCTGCGTCAGCGGTTCCGTTCTGAGGAAGAAGCGCGCGCCGTCGCGACGGCCGAGTCGCGCCGTGCCGGACGCGCAAAGGAGACGCTCGAGGTGGAGCTGCCCGGGAACCCCTCGATCGCGGCCGAGGGTCGCTTGATCCCGATAGGGTTCAGCGCCGCTGCATCCGGCGTATGGGTTGTGAAAACAGCAACCCATGAAGTCTCCGAGGGGGGCTATCGCACGATGGCCCAATGCGAGCGGCCGGAGTAGGGAACCCGCCAGAGGCACCATTTTGTCCACGCGGCCATCTTGGCTTGAAATGTCTGCACCTGGAGCCTGTCTGCATGTCTGAAGAAGAAACCCCGCGCGCGGGGCTGATCAACTGGTCGGAGTGGCGAAAGGATGGCGGCAAGTTCTTCCGCATCACCGTCATCGGGGCCTTCGCCGCATGGGGCGGTGCCTATGTGCCCGTGGTCAATGAACTGGTGTTCTCGCCCTGGCGATTAGGCGACAAGGTGGATGCGAATACCCAGACGCTGTCGCATCTGGTCGAAGACGTCAAAGTTCTGCAGCGGCCGGATGTGATCTTCCGGATATCGCGATCGGATGTGTTGGGGCCCCGATGCGGGGGCGGGCGAAGCTGCGCGATCGAGGTCGAGATCGAGCGGACCGAGGAGGGGCGAAACTGTCAAATCGTGCCGGGCAAAACCCGTTATTCTTTCCGCAACCCGCGGACCGATGCTAGTTTGTACGTTCGCCTCGATCGGCCGGTGCAAAGCCAGAACGTCGGGTCAAAGCCGGTCACCTTCCAGTATCAGGTAACCGCGCCTTATGGCTTGGAGCCCAACGCTGAGTTTTGCCTGGAGCCGCTTTACACGAGCTGCCCTGGTATGTCGGACGGGGATGCGCCGATCCGGGCAAACCGCAGCTGCACGGCCGTGCCAGTCGAGCCGTAAGCCTCCCTAGTCAGCCTTGTCACGCCACCACGCTACCGGCATCCCACCATCTTTGTTCTCGGGGCGTTGGCAGGAGCAGCTGCTGTCTTCATTGTTTATGCGGCTGATCTTTCCTATTACCGCGTTCTTGGTGAGGCCGAGCCGTCGGCCGATCTCAGTCGATCCCAATTTCTGAGTGTACCGCATGTCCAGGGCTTCAAGGATTACTAAGTCTGCGGACCGTGGGAAGTCGCGCATTCTCGAGGGGTTGGGCTTGGGTTTGAAACCCTGTTTTGAGTGAGACATTTCATTCCTTCCTGGCGCTTTGGGCCATCAGTTTTTTCCTTCATCCCTGCGCATTCTTTTGATGCACCGGTTCATGATTTTCTGGCGCTCTACGACCAGCTCTTTCATTGCTGCTTTCTTCCTCTCGATGCGCACGTGGAGCTTCGCCAGACGGCGAAGCTCGGATTGGTCGGCAAAGCGGAGCCAGGCCGCGCGCAGTCCGAAAGGCTCCGACTTTGGAGCACCATTGTGGCCTATGCCTGGTCGCTTCATTTTGCTGCTTTCGTTCGTCCGTAGATCATACCGTGAACAGACATTGCCCAATAATTGCCCCTTATCAGTGCACGTTTATGCATTGTTCTGCACATTTGGGGTGGTGCCGTATCGGGCATTTTTCGGCCTAAATCACTGCAAATACCCTTATTTTATTGGCTCTAAGGGGTGGTGCCGGATTTGGCCGATTTGTCGGTGGCACTCCCCTGCTAAGGGAGTAGGCCCGGAAGGGTCTCGAGGGTTCGAATCCCTTCGTCTCCGCCATACACCTCGACATTTTCTACATACTTGATCAGGTGTTGCGCGGCCCGAGATGGGGCGCGACGTTGCGCTTGGCTTTCCCCTCCGACAGTTTCGCCGCCACCCGCCTTTTGCAAACCTTGCGCCCATGCTTTCGCGAGGAAAGGAGGTGGGGTAGAGGGGGTGTAATACTCAGGAGCGGATCATGGAATTAAAGAACAAGCGTATCATCGTCACTGGTGGCAGTGATGGTATTGGGCGGCATATTTGCCTTAAACTCGCGGCGGTAGGGACGCGTCTGGCCATTCTGGGGCGCGATGCTGACCGGCTGGCTGCGGTAGAGGCTGAATGTATCGCCGCTGGAGCCAGCGAAGCGATCGGCATTGCGTGTGATATCCAGAACCCGGATGCGATCAGCGGGGCGGTGGAGCAGGTGACAGCCGCATTTGGCGGGCTGGATATTCTGATCAACAATGCGGGCATCTGGCACAAAACCGGTCCGCTGGATGAGATCCCGCCGCAGCTTTTGCAGGCGACCGTGCAGACCAACCTGACGGGCTTGATGCAGATCACGCAAGCCGCCATTCCGGCGCTGCGGGCGAATGAGGAAGGGATCATTCTGAATGTCGTCTCCAAGTCCGGCGTCGTCGCGCAGGCCGGGCAATCTGTCTATACCGCCACGAAATACGGGGTGCGTGGCTTTACCGAGGTGCTGAAGGCGGACGAGGAAAACACCGGCGTGCGCGTGGGCGGAGTTTACCAGTCGGGGACGAACACGGGGATGTTCTCGAAGGCGGGGGAGGATGTGCCCAACCATATCTTTACCGAGCCCGACGATCTGGCGG
>Ga0208018_100257_pt1 | contig 16795 bp, 21 predicted proteins | sample 31_taG_FD_184105 | JGI IMG/M metagenome (GOLD analysis project Ga0208018, IMG submission 184105) | Marine viral communities from the Gulf of Mexico - 31_GoM_OMZ_CsCl metaG (SPAdes) (version 2) | ecosystem: Environmental > Aquatic > Marine > Oceanic | place: Gulf of Mexico | collected 2015-07-12 | reverse complement strand
ATGTTTTTTAGGTTTAGGGAGAGGCAGGGGAGACCGAAGCCCCCCCCTTGTCTCGGTTAGTTATCAGCTAGTGCGGTATGCGAAACCGGCAGAAGGAGCGTCCACGATTTGAGTACCCGCAGAGAACTGCATGATCACTCGCGTAACGTCGTCTCCTGTCACTCCTGTCAAGTCCAAGATTGACGCTTGGATGTGGTCAGTCAAGAGGTTTGTTCCGAAGTACAGGTTGTCAGCACGAGAGAGCAAGAATGCGTCGTTTGGCATACCTGCTGGCGTGATGATTTCGTAACCAGCGTAGCGCGTAGCCAATCCGTCATTCAAGAACGGCAGGTTGTACGTGGCGGCGAGGGCTTGGTAGTACAACTGAGCCGAGGCACGAGACATGAACAACTTGGTGTTGGGGTCTCCTGCGATGGTCGTTGGAGCTTCGGCAGTCAAGTCAGCCAAGCGAGTCAAGATGTTTGCGTTCGTGGTTGCGCCTGTCAACTGCTGCATAGTGCCAGCGTTGTACCCGTCCACCAAGTGGCGGCACAAGCCGTCGAAAGAGGTGTACGTTGCTCCGGTGTCGGTTCCGTCGGCAGAGTTGAAGTTTCCGCTCCACAAGTTGCGCTCTACTGACTCGGCAACCTTAGCGGCTACATACTGAGCCGTGTAGGTAACGAAGTCGGCAGGTGCTCCGTCGTTCTGTGAACGAATCAAAGCTGACTCCCACGTAGCGCGGAGGTCAGCGTTGCACACCTGCTCGTTGACTTTGAGCGCAGCCGCTTCGAGGACGGCTTCACCGACTGTCAATTGACCAGAGGCGGGAGTTGAGAAAGCGCAGTCGTCGTTGGCTTGGATAGCCGCGCCGGAGAACTTCCGGAGAACTGCTTTTGAGTGAACGTTTTCGATTACTGAGACGTAACCATTGGCGATGGTGTCGGCTGCGAGGATAGCGGCAGACACGTATGGACGCGCTGCAACTCCTGCGTAAGTTCCGACGGCAACTGTTGCGTTAGCCATTTTTTAGGAAAATTGATTGAGGAGGGCGGAAACGCGCTCCGAGGTTGATAAATTCTTGAGATTGACCGCCTCCGCTTTTGTTGTTGGGGCGGCGTGCTTCAAACCACCTTCGGCGGCTTGCTTCTTCATTTCTTCGAGTTCCGCTTTTACTGCGGCGAGTTCGACCGCTACGGGGTCGTCTTGTGGCTCTTCGACTACCTCCTCGACTTGAGGCTCTTGTGAAGACATCTCTTCTTTGTCCTCCGCTTCTACCTCTTCCTCCACCACTTCCTCGGCGGGTTCTTCAGAAGGCATCATTGCGGCGATTGCTTCGGCAATGAGCGCCTCTACTTCTTCGCGGGTAACGTAATTGATAGTCACCTCTTCCATGTCCTCCTCTTCCTCAGATGCTGCACGAGTGCGCTTCGTTGGTTCTTTCACGGGTGCGCTATCTCCGCTGCTGTCGCCGCTATCCGCTGGGGCTTGCTTTGCGGGAGCTTCTGCCACGGGTTCTTTCGTCTTGGGAGCGTTGCCGTCTCCTTTGCCGTCGCCTCCGTCTTTGCCTTTGGCTTGACGTGAGGCAACCTTGCCTCCGTCGGCGATCACGAGAACGCTTCCATCGTTCAAGGTGTAATCGCCCTGAGGAAGTGGGATGCGCTCGCCCTCGTCGTTGATAATGTACGCCTCCGCGCCTTCATTGAAGTCGTCGGCATCGGTGTAGATGACGGTGCCGTTTTCGAGTACGGCTTCGGCAAGGTCGGTTCGTGGTTCTTCGCTCACCGTGAGGTTGACGTTGAAACGCTGGAACACTTCTTGCACTCGTTCGGAAATAGTCATAGAGTCGCTTTTTTCGTATAAGTTTTTCAAGACCTCAATCCTGAAGTTTGTCTGTAAATTCTTTCTCAATGGCTTTTAGGAGTTCTTCGTTGAGTTTTGCCTCTGCCCACCGACGCGCTGCCTTCCCTCCCCATAGGAGATAAGAGATAGTTCCACACGCGGACGTGTCGCCCTCGTCGTAGTATTCCTCTGCTCGTGCCAGGTAGGAAGCCATACGCTTGACCGTCTCAAGCGATACGGGTTCTCCGTTCGCCAATTGCTGCGCCCGCACCTTGCCCGTCTGAGTGGCGCACTTGTTGCCGTGCTTCTCGTTCAATTCGATGCCGCGCTTGGCGTTGTTCCTGACTGCCTCGGGATAATCCGTGAACGACTCCATCACAACCCTCGTTCCTGACTTAGTGCGCCCGTCTCCTTTTACAATGGCTCGTGCAAGCTCGGCGAGCATCTCGTCCTCGGAGTTCTTCTTCATCTTATCGACGAAGTACCCCTCAATGGAGAATCCTTTGACCTTGCCTTCCTTTACCCACTCTTGCCAAATTGCCTCGTTGTCGACCTTGACGGCGACCATCCACGTTCCCACCGGAACGTCGAGACCATAGATGCGGCTCTTGTCCTTCTCTTTGTCCTCGACCATCCACGACTCGACTACGGTGAGACCATTGATTGTGTGCTCGTGTTCGAGGGTGTGGTTCGCTTGGTTGCCGTGCTTGAGGTATAGTTCGGCTGCCTTGCGGACGGTGCTCTTCGAGAAGTAGACGTAGAACTCATCGTCTCCGTTCTTTCGATAGATAGGTTTATCCGGCACGAGGGCAGCTCCAATAAGGATTCTTCGGTCGGTGTCGGCTTCTGCAAACTCGACCCGCGATTGTTTCAACGCCACGAAGTCGAGTTCAATGGCTGGGCGATCAACGAGAGAGATGGCGTCGATTCCATACAACTCTGCGTCCTCGTCAATTATCAGTTCTACAATTCTCATAATGCGGCTTGTTCTTTGATTTTCTGATTTGCTTGTTGTGCGTTGCTGACGTTCTCGGAGACGACATACGCTTGAACGGGTGCTTCTTGCCCTGCGCCCTCTCCGAGGAATCCGAGGTCAAGTTGTGGGGCTTGTGTTTGTCCTCCTGTCGGCAGACCACCCCCGCCTCCGCCTTGAGGAGATGGAGGAGGAGCACCACCCCCGCCGCCTTGATATTTGCTTCGTGCAATGGTGGCAAGTTGTGCCGCGCCAAATGCCCCCGCAATACCCGCTTGGACGAAAGGATAGCCGGGGAAAAAGGCGGTAATAGGCGACTTCATAGCTGTCGTGAACGCATTTGACACACCCTCCACCGTGGCAATGGTCGTTTGTGCCAAAGACAACGCCTTTTGGATTTTGAAGTTCCGACGCGCTTGTTTCTCGTTCTGCGTTCCAAACGCTTGTTGTAGGGCTTGGATGGCGTTGAATGCATCTTGAAACGCATTGACGACCTCTTGTGCCGTTACCCTCTCACGCTCTACCTGTTCCTCGGCGTACTTCTCCTCGATCTCGGCTTTCTTTGCTTCGAACTCTTCGGTCAGTTGTTCTTCGCCCTCGCCAAATTCACGCGCTAGGGCGAGCTTCCTGTCGTATTCCTCCTTGAGTTTGGCAAGTTCTAACTCCCTCTCGGTAGCTAATGCCTCGGCGAGTTCCTTCCTTCGGTCGAGTTCTTCCTGTGCTCGTTCCGCGTCGGCATCCGCCGCCTCTTGTTTTTTGGCTTCGGCTTCTGCATTGAGTGCGAAGAGAGAGTTTTGAAGTTCCGTTTGAAGTGTCAAACTTGCCGTCCGCGCGTCCGCCGCTGCTATCTCTGCGTCGGCTACGGCTTGCAACCTCTCATCCGTTTCTCCTTGTAACTCAATCTCCCGACGTAGGAGTGCGGCGCGTTGCTCTGCGATACGGACGTTCTCGTCGGCGATTTCTTGGTCGATGGCTGCCGCGCGTTCGGCTGCCGCTATCCTTTCCTCAATTGATAGTGTTTGGTCGTCGCGCTGACGCTTTAGTTCTTCAACCTCGGCTCGGCTTTGTGCCGTTCGTACTGCCAACTCCCTTTCGGCATCGGCGAGACCTTGCAATGATCGCTCAAGAGCCGTCGCTTGTGATACTGCCTCTGCCGTGTTAGTGGCATACTCTGCCACCGCCGTCGCTGCATCGCTCACCTTGTCCGTAAAGTTTGTAACCCCGAGCGTAACTTGTGCGACCGCATCCGTTGCGACCTTGCCCGCTTTTGCAAACTCTCCGTCAAATACCAAAGAGATGGCTTCGCCTAAACTTGGCAAAAGGTTTAGAAGTCCGGTAATTCGGTTAACTACATTTTCAACGATGGCGTCCTTAAAATCAATCAGGGCTTGTTTCGGGTTGCTGAATGTCTCAAACAACTTCTCGCCCAAATTGATGGCAAAGTTCACCGCGTCATTGAGGATTGTACCCAATGCCGCCGCTGCCGTTGCAAAGCCTTCCGCGATGGTTTTATTTTCGGCAAACTTGGAAACCAACTTAGCTAAAACGCCAACGAGCAACCCAATCCCGCTCGCCTTAATCGCAGTCCCTACGGCATTGAATGCGGTTTTACCCGCCGACCCCATGCTCTTAAAATCGCTTTCACTTGTCGACGCCGCCTTGCCTACGTTCTCCGTTGTTGTTTCGAGAGCTTGTAAACTCTTTTGAACGTCGCCCGTGTCGGCGTTAAACTCAATGATGACCTCTTGCTTACTTACAGCCATGTCAAGAACAGGTAAAGGAGTGAAACAACGAACGCACCAAACGCGATCAAGTAGAGCGCAGCCAACGTATAGTCAAGAGGAACGAGCCACCACGGGAGCGTCTTCTTGACCTTCTCCATTTGCAGGAGCATGATAGCGGATGTGATATGCTTGGGGTCTTTCATCAGATCGTCAGGGTTTGGGTGTTGGTGCGGCAGCGTTCGTCACCGGTAGTTCTATCCACCGTCCATCGGTAGCCATAGAGTACACAACACGCTTCGCTTCCGTAGTCCGTGCCGGAGTTGTTGAACGTAACGATGTTCGAGTTCGGGTACAATCCCGTCGGGGTATCGGCGCACAACTCGATGTCGTCAAGTTTCCGGATGAGTTCTACTTGTGCCGTGCCTGGCGCGTTGGCATCGTAGCTAATTGAAAGGATGCGGTAGTACGTGTCTTTGATATAGATTTTATCGTTGAATCGCCACGTCTGCAAGTCCTGCTCGGTGAGGCGCATTTGACACGACATCGTGCGAGCTTCGACAGAGTAGAGTTCGAGGACGTAGGTAGCCCAAAATCGGAAATACAACGTCTGCGAAGGTTGAGCGGCGATGGGGTACAACGCCTGCTCCATTCCGTAGTTGAGGTCGTTGTCTCCGGGGTCGGGCTGAGGTTCGCTATAATTGCTCATGGTCGGGAAAGCCGCGAGCGTCGAATCAGTGCCGCTTTCCTGTTTTATGGTAAACCCTCCGAAGGCGTCGCTATGCCCAGCCCAATACGCGATACGTGGGGCGGGGTCTTTTACTGGGCTTCCAAATTGTGTGATGAGACGAAGGATAGGCGTCGACGTTTGAGGAATCAAGCTCATCATATAGGGCGCGAACTTGGGGCGTATCTCATTGACGCCCGTGGCAAACTCGTTGCCTGTGTCTGTAACCTCGTATTGTCCGTAAACCCGGTCGAGCGAATCTTCCACGGCTTTGGTAACAAAGTCCTTGCCGGGTGAATACGTCCATCGGTATTGCGCCGCTTGGATGTCGGTTGTGGGCTTGATCACAACGTCTTTTCCGTAGTCCACCTTGTTTGACCAATCGAGCGTCGACCCTGCCGCCATATAGTCCTCGAAGGTCTCGACTAAGAAGTGGCTCGGCTTGAGAGGGTCGGGAATGAATACAAGGTTGAACATCTTTTGCAGAGACGTCAGATAGTCGAACTGAAGCATCTTTGGGGCAGACCCTGCGACGTTGACCTCATACCCACCGAGAGGTGAAACCGCAATAACTTCGAAAGAATTGCGAGCACCTCCACCCTCGAAATAGTTTGTGCCAGGTAGTGAGATAGAAGACGAAGAAGAAAGGTTTTGAACTTCGCAATACACGACGTCGTTTTGCACGAGATACACCTCGTCAGAATCTAAAATGCGATTCGAATGGTTCTCTTGATATGTCGTTCTATTGGCAATGCTGTAATTCGCTGCCCCCGAAATTGGGTCGACCTCAATCCGAAATATCGCCCCTCCCGGGTTCGTTGTGATGGAATAGTTGTATCTGAATCGGTATATTCCGTTCTCGGGGACGGTGAACTTGTGTGTGGCGTTGTCAAAATTGCTTCCCTCATCGTAGCAATTGTTTCCGTCGTCTCTCATGTCAACCACTGCCGTTGTGCTCGCCGCGATGGTTTGGGCTGAGGCTGTAGTCGTTCGGGCGTTCTCGTTGAAGTCGTCGTTCGATGCGATCACCGTGTCTCCATTGGCGAACATGACAAATTGCTTCTCTGCGAAGTCCGCCGTGTTTAGGTAAGTGCTTTCGTAGGTCAACCCTGCCTCGGAGAATATCTTGTCGACGAGAATCTTGGCACTAAAAAAGAGCGTCAGTTGAGGGAGGAGAAGAGGATTATCTTCCGTGCCGAAATTAAACCCAGTCCAATTCTGCCCCGTGTCTACGATGCCATAGCGGTAGTTATCCTGAAGCTCTGCCCACGATGCCGCTACGTTGGCGTAGGTGAGGTCGTGATCATACGCGCTCAAGTCGAGGTCAGAGAGATACAATCCCTCCAATTCAGATTTGAAATCTACCGCGCCACTAAAGAACACGAGTTCAACTTCGGGATAGATTTCTTTGGTGAGGTACACGGACTTGACCTGAACGAACCCTTCCATGATAGGGTACGAGTCAGACAAGAGTTGAGCCGACAACCTCACGCGCAAGTCCAAGCCACCGACCTCCGTTACTTGGTCGATGTGTCCGAAGATGTCCACGTTGCTCGGAGTGAGAGGAACGCGGAACGACTGCGAATAACTCGCCAGCGGGTTGTTGATTTTCTCGACGTCAGAGAATTGGAACTTGAGATTGACGGGGGCGTCCTCGTAGAGTTCAACGTCTTGGTTGTTTATGACTAATCTCAGCATCGGATGTCTTGAGCGATTTCAACTTGAAGGGACACGTTGTAGAACTGCGACCCTGACGGCTGAATGGTGAGTGAATTGGTCAAGACGTTCACGGGCTTCCATACGCTCTCGTCAAGGCGTCGAATTTGCACGACGTTGGATTTCATCAGAGAATCCAAAAGACCGCGCTCCTCGGCGTTAAAGAAGTTCTCTTGGAGGGTGTATTGCTCCTTTCCTGTCTTGCCAAACGTCTCGTATTGGCTCTGGTCGGAATTGAAGGAGAATGTCGCGTCGTTGTACGACCCGATTGTTTTGCGGTAGTTCTTGCCCTCGACGCTTATTTGCTTCGGAGCGCGAGAGGTAAAGAGGAGGTATTCCCACCCTCCGCGCGTGTTAATCCATCCAACTTGTGTGGCGGTGTTTCTGCATCCTTTCGTGTCGTCGTATCTGAGCTCGATAATATCGCCAATCGTTGCCGGTGATGTTGTCGAGTTTTCTTGTACGGTTATCCAAATGTAGTCGATTTGGTCAAGGGTATACGTCGACTGCAAGCCGCTGATGTTTGCCCATCCAATCGGAATTTGAAAGAGGCGATTTCTTGTGATTCCGGTAAAGGTTACGTTGAAGTCGTACGACACGGGCGCACCTGAGAACGGAAGGAAACTATACCTCACCCTCGGCGCGGTAACGTCGCGCCCCATGTCCTCAGCCGCAGCCAAAGAAATCACGCGCTCTTCGTCGCTCCGCATCGTGAGAGGTATCTTTTGAAAGCCCGGAATTATTGAGTCAATCGAGTTTCTTTCGGAAAGCCATCCCTTCGCGTTGCCCCATAGGTAGTCGTCAAAACTCGGGTGCAAACCTTGTGAGATTTGCTCCGTCCCGCGAATGAGGAACATTTGCTCCGAATCTTGGTTGAGCGTCTCCGTGCCCGAGTTGTAGCTCCCCACCTCCACGACAAAGCGTTGAACGCACAATCCATCCATGAACTCTACATCGTCGATTTGGTGAACGGATGTCGTGCCTACTGCCAAAGGGTAGGTTACTATACTCTCAGCAATTGGCGACAAGTCGAAGAACGCCACGTCGTTTGCATTCGGTGTGAGGTAGAACTTGGCTACCTCTACGGGTGTCCCTGTCGAGACATTGCCCGAACGCTTCACGACCACGATATACCTATCGGGGGCGGTGGCGGTGTCATCTATCGAGAAGATGAGCGGTTGACCCGCTGGGCGTAGGTCTTCTCCGGGATAATCAAAGATTCGTGCTGCCATGTCTATTTTGGTTTGACGGTGATGTTTCCCGTCTTGAAGGAGAGAGAGGAGAGGAGGTCTTTGGCGAGGGCTTCGCCGAGCTTGTCTTGGTATTGAGGGACGACACTTTCAAGAGCGACCGAATAGTATTTCAGTCCTGCGATGCCGTTTCTTTTGATGCTGCGAGCAATGAGAAAGGCGGCACTCTTCAATCGAGATTCGGTTTGCTTGACAAACTTCCCCGACGAATCGCGCAACCGGACGGGCTTCGCTTTCATCCAATCAATGATGGGTTGTGAAGGAGGTTGTTTGCTGCCAAAAGAGAAGGGAGCACCTCGACGCTTTCGCGTGCCGTTGACGCCCCAATGAATGAAGGCGGCATAGGGCAGCGGCGAGCCGAACTGCACCTTGCCGTCTCCTATTTTGTATTCGAGCGACTTCTGCAAGGAACGCGACGCGACACCATAGGAGCGGTTCTTACCAATCCTACGAGAGCCGAGGGTGCGCTTTGCTGCCAGGTTTACCTCTTCGGCAAACTCTTTCAGCACCTTGTTGAAGTCGTCCGTCTTCACTTCGCTTTGCCAAATACGATGGCGTTAATGATGCGGCGGATGACGTCGACCACTTTGTCGTCTTCAGTCGATTCCGTGAGAGCCGTGATCGTGCCAGCGGCTGCGATAATTGCGAGGGCAATCTCTGCCCAGTTGTCAAGAATAAAGTCCATCATTTAGAGGGTGTTGGTGTGTCTGATTTGAGAGTTTCGAGGTCGGCTTTGACGTCGTTCACTTCGGTTTGTAGAGCTTCGATTTCTGCGAGTCTCGCATTCACGAACTCCACGAGTCGAGTGAACATGGCGAGCTGCTCCGCCCCTGTCGTTGCGGCTTTCTCTTCGTCGGTAAATTCGAAGGGGTTATGCATGAGTGATAGAGATTGTAACTGAGACGGGTTCGACTACGATTGTGCCGGGATTGACAATCACGTTTAGTTGTGGTAGTAGGGTATTCGACAACTGCCAAAGAGAAATCAATGTGGCGGTCGTCGTGATAGAGTATTGAGTAGAAACCCCGTTCCCTATGACTGTCGGAGTGGTATACGTTGGGGCGGAAAATAATCCTGCCGACGTTACGGCAAATGCGCCCAACGCTCCAACGGGTGCGGTAACGTCGTAAACTGCCGTTACTTGCACCGTGCTTGTGATACCTACGGGGGCTGCTCGAAACTCCCTCCCTGCGGCGTCCATACCTATATTCCAACCAGCTCTGCAATCTTGGTCAAATGTCAAGTCCCCGGCAAGAACCGAACCCATCTCAAGATTGATCACGCCTGTTGTTGAGATGTTTTGGGTATGTGTTGTCGTCGCTACAAACGTAGAGACCTGACCTGTGCTTGTCGGGTAGCCCGCCTCGAACGCATCGGAGGTAGCGTTGAAGACAAGAGTTTCGTTTTCGCTCGGCGTGGTTGTAGGCAGCGCATACTCGCTTGTTACGGTGTTGCCTGTCGAGCCAATGAAGAACTTCCCGTCGGGCAAGTTGGGCACGTCGTTTGAACGCCCAGCACCATAGACGATGCCTGAGCCATTGCTCGCGTGTGCTTTAATTACGATGCCGAGGTTCTGAATCAAACTTGCGCCCGTCGGTTTGACGTTGGTATATCCTCCCGTCGCTCCGACGTACAACACGTCGCCAGGAGAGAACGCGCTTGTATCCACACCGCTAATCAATCCCGTAATAATTGCCTCCCCTTCGGCTTCGTCTGCGAGGGTCTCGTTCAAGACAAAGGTTGCGGGCATAGCCGAAGGCGTGTCCGCTCGTGCGGCTATCACATACGCGAGGTTTCCGCTTGCTCCATCGAGCACCGCATGAACGGGAGTTCCTTTGGTGAGTTCTCCTCCCGAGACGTTCTTGACGGTTTGGACAAGGCGTGTCGAATCGCCACCCGCGCCAAAGGTCAACGTAATTTCTCCGTCTCCGTCGTCGGTCAAGCTCCCGTCGGGTACGTTGATCGTGGCTACGCTTAATACGTCAGGCGAGCCATCCACCTCACGAACGCGCAAAAGACCCCGCGCCTTGAACGCTGGCGTATCGCTTCCCTCGGGTTCTACTCCGGTGAGTGGGGCGTTGCATGAATCGTAGGTGTACGGGACGCTAATAGCAATGTCCAAAAGGCATCCGGCGAGGGCGTTGCTTTGGGTCTCTTCGAGAGGCGTTACGGACGCATTTACGAGGTCGTAGTGAAATCCGAATTGGAAGATGTTACCTCCGTTCTGAATGTCCGCCAGGATGTCCTCTGCGACTTGCTCCGCGTTCGAGATGTTCTCCTTCTGATAATCTACCTTGTCTGCCTTCGATGGGGGCAGAGAGAGGATGTAGACCTCGAGGTTGTACGTCTTGGCTTTCGGAGAGTTGTAGTCGCCTCCGGTGTACACGAGGTGAAGTAGTGGGTACTGCTCGAACTTCTCAAGGTCGACGTCCGACGGCGAGCCATAGGAGAACGTCTTGATGAAGAAGTGGTCATTGCAAAACTCCTCAAACTTGGAGACGATATTATTGAATGTGATCATGCGAGTCGATTCTTAGATTCCTGCTCACGCTTGAAGTTTAGGTCTTTGAGGTATGCAAGGTGTGTGAAGCAATGCCCGACGGGTAGCTTCGTGACCGCATCCATTTTGAGAACGTCCTCGCCAGCCAATGCGTAGAGGACGGGATACCATCCCCACTTAGAAGCAAACTCGTCGCCTCCTGCGTTTTCTGAAGCAAAGAGGACTGCAAAGCGTTCAGTAGTTTGTGCTCGGTAGTCCAAAAAAAAAGCAACGCACCCGCAACCAAAGGGGCGGGCATATCGAGGAACACCTCGGAATCTTCCTTTGCCGTATATGCTTTGATCGTGTACTTATCGCCCCACTTGCGCTCGAGAGGTCGGTATAGGATGCTCATTGCTTTGTGCGGCGTTTTCCAAAAGTCCGCCGTATAGGTCTCCATATCAATCCACTCTCCCGCGCTGAACTCCTCCCAATCAGGGATGAAGCCGTACTCGACTCCGTTGAGTTCAATGATTTCTTTGTGCTGGGCTACCTCCTGCGCTTGCAACTTGTCGAGGTGTGCGTTGGCTTCTACGATGAGCTTGTTTGGCATCTTGCGGAGTTCCGCGAAGGAATGACCCGTTACGGCGTGAACGCGCTTTACAGGGTCTGTCTCGGTCTCCAATGTCATCAGATGCCGAAGGGTAAGGTCTTGGTAAGAGGCGGGAAGGCGGAGCTTCATATTTGTACAAGTTGAAAGGGTTTGATTCCTGAAGTTATCCGAGGGCGTACTGCCCGAAGTTCGGGTTCGTTTGATTCCACGTAACGGCGTAGCGTGAGGCGTCGATGAAGTGGTTGAATGCGTCGACGGGTTCATTTAGTTGCCGTCCGTTCTTGTCCTCCTTGTATTTGTAATTGCGGAGTTCTTTGATGCCGTTCACACTTCGCTCAGTGATGAGGAGAGGACGCGACCGGAGGAAGTCGATACCCGACCGCACCGAATCTTGTCCCTTCCTGGCGGGGTGTATGTTAAAGCCGTGCCCGTGGATTTCGTCGATTGACTTGGGTTCGGCTGAGTCCGCCACGATCATTGCCTTGCCCACCTCTGCATCTCGTAGCGTTTGGGCGATGGCTGCATTTGTGAGACCCGTGGCATAGCACACCTCGTCCAAACAAAATCCGTGTCCGTCGGTGTAGACCTTGACGATTGCCGTGGGGTCGTTGGTATATCCAAAGTCCAGCCCGAGGTTGAGGAGCTTCCACCCGTCCGGGACTTGAACTACTTGTTTCCAATGGGTGAGGATAGTCGAACGAGATACCCCGCGCTCTCCGAGTCCGTAGACCCTCCAATAGTCGTGGTCGGCTTCTTTGAGCCGTTCAATCTCTGCCACGGTGCTCTCAGGGAGAAAGGGGTTGTCTTTGTATGTGGTCTGAAAGAACTCGTGGTCGGGTCGAGTGAGAACGTGATCGTAAATCCAATGGAACTCGTCAGAAGGGTTGTAGTCGATAATCGCCTTGCCTGTGGTTCGGAGCATTAGTTGCCGCCAATCCTCCAATGTGAGTTCGTTGGCTTCGTTTACAAACAAGATGTCCCTCTTGCGTCCTCTGACCTTTTGCGGCTGGTCGACGGAGATGAACTCGACGAGGTTTCCGAAGAGGACGTAAGTGGCTTCGCTCTTGTTGTGTAAGTTGACGTCGTAGATTTCCTCCCGTTCGAGTATCTCGAAGAAGTCCCGCATCACTGAGGCGCGAATGGCAGGGAAGGTCTTACGCGCTATCGTGAGGACTGCTCCGGCGTTTTCGTTGCGATGGCACAATTCAATGAGAGCCGTGAGGATGGAGTAGGTCTTACCCGACCTCGTGCCGCCCTGATGAACTTGAATCTTGGCGGCGGAGTTCTTGACGTGGTAATATGTGGCGGGTTGCCTCACAAGCTATCGAGAAACTCCTTGTGGCTCTCGTAGTACGTCCATCCTCCTTTCGTATAGCCCTTCGACCAATGGTGGTAAACGTACCCGTTTATCTTGTAGCACCCAGCACTCGGAACCGTGTAGGCTATGCCTCGTTCACGGAGCATCTTTTCCAAGACCTCCCTTGAATGACGTCGTTCAAGTTTCTTGCTCATGACACTGAAGAGTCGTCAGACACGAACCAAGAAAGCGGCTTCTTCTCTGCCACCTCAATCTCTTGTCTCTCGACGTAGCCCCTGCCCTTGCCTTTGGTCTTCAAGAAGAAGATGGTGGCGGCAGGGTTGCCTTCCCTGATCAACTTGTGAAGGTGGCTCTCTGCGAAGTCAAGCGTTCGGTCTTCAATGCTCTTGACCGCCTGTTTGTATTCGGGGTCGTCCTTCATCCATTGATAGTGCGTGGTGCGCCCAATGCCGACCGCATTGCAAGCCGTCGTAACGATGCCCAAAGAACGCTCAAGGGCTTCGAGCATTGCCTCTTTTTTGGTGTTCGTTTTGTTCGTTTTTACTGCTTCCATAGCTCTGCCTTTTTACCTGTGAAGTCCTCCCATCGCTTGACGATGACGTCGCAGTATTTGGGGCTTATCTCGATGCAAACTGCTTTCCTCCCTGTTTGCTCGGATGCTAGAAGAGTAGAGCCGGAACCAGCGAATGGGTCATAAACTATATCTCCTTTATCCGTATATGCTTTGATAAACCATTCCGGCAAACCAACGGGAAAAGCTGCACCGTGTCCAAGTGCTTCGTGTGAACTAGAAAATGTAGGCAAGCGGTTCCCCGGGTAAGCCATTCCAGGAGCGGCGTGGTTCCAGTTCATATCTACGCCTTGATTGCTCGCATCTTTTCTTTTCGCCTTACCACCATACTTGAATGCGCTTTTGCTTTCGATCTGAACTGCCATGGGACGAAATTTCCATTCTCCTTTAGTGAACTGATATATGGGTTCAAATTGATTTTTGAATCTTCTTTGTGGTTCTTGTGGTATGCCTGCTCTTTCCCAACAAAATTCTGTGGCAAAGTTCCACCCCCAATCTTTGGCGTGAGCCAACACTAACTCCAAAACGTACAACTCTGTCGTCAGTCCCCGGCTTGCAGGTTTAATGTTTACAAACCAACTCCCGTCCAACTCCAAACACGAGTAGACGTTTTCTTGTATCGGCTTGAACCACTCAACGTATTTGTCCGGTAGTATTGGTTTGAAGCCACTTTCTTCGTCGTATTCTCTTTGTTCAGCGTATGGGGGAGACGTGAAAGCGAGATTCACCTTCTCTCCGTTCATAAGCCGTTCCACATCCTCGGCTTTTGTAGAGTCCCCACACAAGAGGCGATGGTCTCCCAATATCCAAAGGTCGCCCGGTTTGGTTGTCGGCTCCTCCGGTACTTCGGGCACGTCGTCGGGGTCGGTGAGTCCCTGCGTCTCCTCTACGGCTTCCCAATCAATAGGAACGCCCCACTCTTTGAGCTGCTCCGCGTCCCATCCATCATTCGCGAGCATATCCTGATCCCACTCGCCTGATGAGGCGTTGTCTTTTATCATCCATCGCCTTTGCTTCTCTTCGTCCAAGTCGAGGACGTAACAAGGGACTTCTTTCCATCCGAGAGCAATACAAGCCCGGAGGCGTTGGTTGCCAGCGAAGACCTCCATTTGTGGGTTCACAAGCAAAGCCCGGTGTTGCATATAGTCCGGGTCTTCGATAATGGAACGTTTGAGGCTCTCGAGTTTCTCCTTTCGGATAAAGCGGGGGTTACTCGGATGCGTCTTGAGCTTGTTCGTCTCTATAAGTATCGGCGGCGTTAAGAACATTGCGAAGGGTTTCTCTGATGTGGTAATCTGATACGGCGAGGTTCAAAAGAATCTCCCACGAATCGGCGTCTTTGTGGAAAACTCCAAAGTTAGCCACGTCAGCCCCGGTGTCTTTGCGTGTGAAGACGAGGAAGTCGTCGCTTTCATTGAGTAGACGTTTGACTTTGCGTAAGGTCATGCGTTCAAGAATTTTTCGTAGTTGCGGGCGTACTCCCTGTCTATACTTATGAGGTTGTTTGCCTGGCGCACGGAGTAACACGAGGTCGTGTGATTGATGCGTCCGAGGGCTGCGCTTATCTCTCGATAGACGAACCCGTGATCACGGAGGTACTTTGACACCATGTGCCGCGTGTCGGCGACGTGTCCTCGGCGGTCTCTTTGTATCAGGTCTGACCATTGCAGCCCCATAGCTTCGACACCACGACGGGCGCGTTCAAGAATTATGCTCTTGTCTTGCCCGTAGTCGTGAATCATACCCACGTTGAGGTATAGGTTCTCCGTTAAATTTTGCTCCATTGTTTGGCACATATCGCTATCCGCTGGCGTTCGTTGGGAAATTCCTTTTTCATTTCTTCGTCCGTCATGCAACGACCAAGAAACTCGGTCATCTTTTCGTCGGGGTCAGGTGTGGGAATCGGCATTGTGTACGAGGTCTTTGAGTTGTTGTAAGAGTTTTCGGTTGCAAGACGAGCACCCGCTCGCTTTTTGTCCTGTCAGAAATCTACGGGAAAGGTCGTTCAATTCCTCGATTGTCTTGTCTGAATTTGGGCGATCGAGGTATTCTCTTATTTGCTCGACGTCTTCAGGGTGGATGGTGGCGTCCCATTTGCCCAATGGACACGAGGCAACTTTGAGCTTCACTTTTGCGGGCATATAGCACCCACACAAAGGAGAGTCCGTGAACGCTTCCGTTACCAGCGTTCCGCAACTCTTGGTCGAGGAGACGAAGTGTTCGCACCCTTCGCAGGTGTTGTACCTCTCAGTTCTGATTTTGGCGTCGACGAATAACATTGCGGAGTTTCTTTTTGGATTCGCTGATTGATTTGTACAAGACCTCGGCAGAGATACCCGACTGACGAGAAAGTTCTGCCATGCTCCATCCGTCAAGGTACAACTCCAAGACCGTCCTATCAAACCACGAGAGATGATTTGCCATGAGGAGAGCTTCCTCCTTTCTGATGGCTTCTTGGATGTCGTAGTTCGAGATATGGGTGTAGTCGGGCGCGTCGGTAATCTTGTACAATTTCCGAAAGGTGCCAACCGAAAGATTCCACATTGAGGTGTGGACATATCCCGGGAGGTTGTCGAGGATGTTCTTGTTGTTGCGTAGTGCCAGGACGCACGAGAGGTAGGTATGGTGCAAGAGGTCGAGGTTGTCGTGATGCAACCGACGGGAGACCTCTACGAGTTCTTCGTAGTGCTCCGTGAACCAAGCGTCAAAGTCCCTTCGTGCTTTTGAGTTCATCAACCTTGCGCTTGTAGTGGTGGTATAACGCCTCGAGTTCGTCGCGGGAGAACTTGCGCGTCTTCTTCGATTCTATCAAAAGTCCCTCTGCCGTGCCTTCGCCGTACAACTTGTCCAACTCTATGCTAAACTTGTACTGCTCGCCGCTCCGAAATCCGTTACACCTCTTGCATTGGAATTGGACGTTCTTCTCATCCCATCGCGTAGACATACACGCCCGGCTCATAAAGTGCCCAGCATCTACTTCTCCGTAAAATCTCTGCGAATGACAAGTGAAGCATTTTCCAATACCTCTATGATCACTCGCCCGAAGGCGGATGTATTGGCTGAACACCGTGTCCACCTTCTTCACCATCGCGCTCCGGTTTGTCGTTCGGGTACGGGATGTGTTCCCACCGCCCGTTCTTGACCGGCACTCGTTTGATGTCTGCGCTCTTTTGGAGTTCTTTGGTTTCCGCTTCACGGCGTTTCTTGTAATTGGCGTATAAGGCGTCGAGCTGGGTGTCGTCGAGGCGGTCGGGAGCGTGTTTTTTTAGCTCGTTCCAATTGCCCTCACGCACCGCTGCCCTCTCTCCTTCGTACTGCTGAAATATATCGCAAAGCTCGGGAAGTTTCAAACGCTCATATCCGGGTCGGTATTCGCCCGTCTTGAGGCGGTGCATAATGATTGCCCACTCTTCGAGCTTCATAGCCGGGAAGGTGTCGCGGAGATGGTGTACGGCGTCGAGAATATCGCGGTCAGAAGTGATGCCCTTGTTGTAGTCGAGATAAGTGAGGGTTTCCTTGAGGAGGATAATAAGACAAGCCTCGGTCTTGGCGGGTGCTTCTCGATAAGCTACGAGCACATTCGTTCCCTCACGCCATGCTCTCTCCGGA
>Ga0208018_100254_pt1 | contig 16901 bp, 22 predicted proteins | sample 31_taG_FD_184105 | JGI IMG/M metagenome (GOLD analysis project Ga0208018, IMG submission 184105) | Marine viral communities from the Gulf of Mexico - 31_GoM_OMZ_CsCl metaG (SPAdes) (version 2) | ecosystem: Environmental > Aquatic > Marine > Oceanic | place: Gulf of Mexico | collected 2015-07-12 | reverse complement strand
TCAATCCAAGCGACCGGTCAGCACAAGCCGCAGCTGCATTCGAATTCGAAGCATCGGCGGCCGCGCAGGAAACGATGGGGCGCAGCTCCGAAGGGATCACAGTCCCCGTCGACGTCCTGACCCGCGCACTGAATACGTCGACCTCCGGTGCCACGCCGGGCGACACAGGCGGGTTCTTGATCGATACCAACCTGGCCACGCAGTCCTTTATCGAAATGCTTCGCAACCGCGCCACGTTGCTGCAGCTGGGGACGCCGATGGGCGGTCTGGTCGGCAATCTGGATGTGCCGGGTCAAACCGGCTCGGGCAACGTGTTCATCGTCGGTGAAGACGAAGATGTGGGCGAGGGCAGCATGGACGCTGGGCTGGTCAAAATGAGCCCGACCACTATTGGTGTCTTTGGGCGGGTGACGCGTCGCATGATGCAGCAGTCTTCGATGGATGTTGAGCTGCAGTTCCGCAGCTCTTTGGCAACGGATCTGGCACTCGGCATCGATTGGTACGGCTACTATGGTGACGGCGTCGGGAATAACCCTCTGGGCATCTTGAACCACTCCGGTATCAACGCCGTGGCCTTCGCGGATATTCAGCCGACCTATGCGGAAATCATCGAAATGGAGAGTGAGGTCGCACTCGACAACGCTCTGACGGATTCGGTGCGCTACGTGGGTAACTCCAAGTTCCGCGGCCACTGTAAGTCGACCGAGAAATTCGCCAACTCGAACGGCCAGACGATCTGGGAAGACGGCGGTACCGTGAACGGGTCGACGGCCGAGATCACCAACCAGTTCGAGAACGGCGACGTGCTGTTTGGCAACCTGCGCGATGTCTACATCGGCCTGTGGGGTGCGCTGGATATCCTGGTCGATCCCTACACCCAGTCGCTGTCGGGGACGCGCCGCGTTGTGCTGCACCAGGACTTCGATATCGCCGCGCGCCGCACCGAGAGCTTCTGCCTCGGCCGCAAGCCGACGGCATAACGATCTGAGCCGGCCGATCAGGCCGGTTCGCTCCCTCTGACCTCTTTAATCTTAGGATTTCAAAATGGCTGAAAAGACAGTGAAAGTTAAAATCACCTCCGCGATCGCGATTGCGGGAAAAATCAAAACGCCTGGCACCACGGTGGAGATCGGCGAGGATCTGGCAAAGAACCTGATCAACCGCGGCCGCGCCGAGCTGGCGAAGGGCAAGGCTGCCAAAGCTGAAGGCGATCTGGGCAAGATGAAGGTCGCGGACCTGAAGGTTATCGCGGCCGAGCTTGAAATTGACGGGTATGACGGCATGAATCAGGCCAAGCTGATTGCCGCCATCGAAGAAGCGCGCGACGCGTAACCGATGCCCCATCCCGATTGGGAGGACATCTCCGCTTTTTTCGAGCTCGATGAATTTGCCACCACGGCAAGCATCACTAGGGCTTCGGAAAAGGTGGCAGATGTCCTTGGCATTTTTGACGATCCGACCCAGATGGCGACCTTGGGCGAGTTCGAATTCGACGGCCCTGGGCCGCGGTTCGTTTGCCGCGAAGACGAGGTGTCGCAGGTTCTGCGCGGCGACACGGCCGTGATCGAGGGCCGCACCTTCGATGTTCTGGAAGAGCCACAGTTGGACGGTACCGGGATCGCCACGCTGATCCTGGCGGTGCCGAATGTGATCTACAATGCTGGCCTTTGACTTTGACGACGGTCAGCTCGACAAGATCGCGGCCGAGTATGCGGCAACCCCCAAACAGGTAGAGCTCTCTCGATCGCGCGCACTGAAGCGCACGGCCGCGACCCTTCGGCGTCTGGCGTCCACCGGCCTGCAGACGGAGCTCGGGCTGCGGAATGCTAAGGCGCTGCGCCGTCGCCTAAAGGAGTACAAGGTGGGCAAGGGCAACAACGCTTTGAAGCTCTGGTTCGGTGCCAATGATCTGCCGGTGTCAGCGTTCAAAGGCCGGCCGCAAAAGGTCGATGGCGGGATTAAGTTTGGCGACACGATGGTCCACGGCGCGTTCTTTGCGAAGGTGGGCGGTAAGCGCAAAGTCATGAAGCGGTACGGGTCGAAGCGATGGGCGATCGGCGAGGCGACGCTGTCGGTTGCCGATCGGATGATGATCTACCTCGAGGACGAGGTTTTTGTGGATATCGATAGCATCTACATGAAGCACTTTCTGGCAGAAATTCGGGCGCGCACAATCCTGGGAGTTGGATGATGGCTGAAGCACTTGATTTGGGCGCTGCCCTGGACACGGTCGTGGCCACGCTGGCGGCGGCGTTTCCGACTTTTAAGACCGTCGCGGCCGAGGATGAGACGCGCAAAACTTTAGAAGTGCCGGCCATTATCGTTCAGATGTCGGAGCTCGAGCCTGATCTCGACAAGGATCCACACACGGGTCAGTTTCCGTGCCTGGTCCGGATCGAGGCGCGCATCGTGCTCGGGTACCGGACACCGAAGGTGCGGCGCGAGGTGCTGAAGGCAGCCGGCGCGCTCGCGGCCGTGGTGCACAGTAACCGATTGGGGGTCGCCTGGGGCGCGGCCGCAGTCTTGGCTGTTGAACCAGATGAGTTTGCGCCGCAAGCGGACCAGTACGACGTTTGGCGCGTCGAGTGGGCCCATGCGGCAGATATTGGACCGAGCTTCTTTATCGATGACGGCGTGACACCGACCCAGCTACTGACGTCCTGGTCGCCGGATATCGGGCCTGCGCATGAGCAAGATTATGTGGCGGAGGGCGGCGATGTCTGAGTTCACCTTATCGCAGCTGATGCAGGCCGTGGAGCGGATGATCATGGTGGCCACGGTCACGGCGCGCGATGGCGATCGTGCCAAGGTCAAATGGGCTGACGGGGCGGAGAGCGATTGGCTTAAGATTGCGCAGCTTGGGTCGGCAGAGCTGAAGTTCTGGATCCCGCCATCGGTCGGCACTCAGGTGGTGGTGCTTTCGCCTGGCGGCAATACTGCGCATGGCATCATCTATCCTGGTCCGTTCGCGGGTGGTGTGCCGGCTGGCAACTTTGCCGGCACGATCACCGGTGCCGGCGATGTCGTGGCGTCCGAGATCAGCTTGGTGTCTCATGTGCATGGGGGCATTCAGCCTGGGCCTAGCGACACCGGCACTCCGAAGTAGCGCAGTGGGGAACCGCCAGAGGATCGCAGCGCGTGTCCTGTCCAATGTGGGCGCATGTATGGGATCAGCGCACTCACAGGCCGTAAATTGGGCGGCATCGACCACCTCCGGCAATCCATCCGGGATATCCTGACGACCCCGATCGGGTCGCGGGTGATGCGGCGCGACTACGGATCCCGTTTGTTCGATCTTATCGACGCGCCGTATTCCTCGGCGACCAAGCTGGCGATCATCGCGGCGACGGCCGAGGCGTTGATCACATGGGAGCCGCGCATCGATGTGGACACGGTAACGCTCCGGACCTTTGAGCCTGGCAAAATTATCATTGATCTCAGCGGCCGCTATCTACCCGACGGCCGCGAAGTCACCATCGCGGGGATCGAGGTCGGATGAGCGCGTTCACGGCAATTAACCTCGATCGCCTACCGGCTCCGGAGATCATCGATCGAAAGGACTTTGAGACTATTTTAGCGGAGGTCAAAGCCTGGCTTGTCGATCGGGATCCTGACCTCGCACCCATCGTCGATTTGGAAAGCGAGCCAATCACAAAGGTGCTCGAAGCCTGGGCGTACCGAGAGCTGCTTTTGCGTGCCGAGGTCGATGATGCCGGCCGCGGTAACATGCTTGCGTTCGCGATCGGCGCTCAGCTGGACCATCTTGGTGCTTTCTATGGCGTTGAACGGGCCATAATTCAGGAGGCTGACCCTGCAGCGGTTCCTCCTGTGCTTGCAGTACTCGAGGACGATGTTCGGTTCCGATCGCGAGTTCAATTGGCGCTTGAAGGCTTCACCACCGCAGGGCCGCGGGGTTCCTATGTGTTCTGGGGGCTTTCGGCATCTCCGCAGGTCAAAGATATCAGCGTCGAGTCTCCGTCACCCGGTCAAGTTCTGGTTACCGTACTTTCTACGTCAGGGAATGGAGGGGGTGATCCTGCCTTGGTGCAGACTGTTTCCAATAGGCTAAATGACGAGGATATTCGGCCAATCACAGATCACGTGATCGTCGAAGGCGCGACGATCGTAACCTACCAGCTGAAGGCAGTTTTGACGCTCTATGAGGGGCCCGACGCCGAAGTGGTACGCTCGGCCGCGGCCGCTTCGGCTCTGGCGTTTGTCCAGGACCGGCACCGCTTGGGAAATGATATTACGATCTCGGGCTTGCACGCGGCGCTTCATCAAGTCGGGGTGCAAAAGGTGACCCTCATCAGTCCGGTGGCTGATATCGTGATTGAAAGTTCCGAGGCTGCCTACTGTAGTGCCGTGACTGTTACTGTCGGGGGGCGTGATGTCTGACCTGCCTTCTATTCTTCCGCCAAACGCGCAACAGATCGAGTATGATCTCGAACAGTTGTCCGGGCGCTTGCTCGGGGCAGCTGATCCTATTTCGGCGCTGTGGGATCCGCAGACCATTCCAGCGCCACTTTTGGGTTATTTGGCCTGGGCGCTCTCGGTTGAGGAGTGGGATCCTTATTGGTCGGAAGACGTTAAACGCGCAGTGCTTGAAAGCTCCATCACCGTCCATCGGTACAAAGGAACGCGTCGCGCGGTTGTCGAAGCATTAAATTCGCTCGGGCTCGGCAATACGATTTCGGAGTGGTTCGAGTATGGTGGGGATCCTCACACGTTTCGTTTGGATTTTCCCGCTGCTGATATTTTCGCGGCTGGATATCGTATCGACGCAGGATTTTTGTTCCAGATTGATCGGCTTCTGAACGCCGTCAAACCGGTCCGCTCACACTACACAGTGCGCTCGATTGAGACCACTTCGAGCGAACTTTTTGTTTCCCCAGCCTTCGCTGATTTGATGGTCGATGAGGCTATCATGACTATGGAGCTTCCTTAGTGCCTACATCTCTAATTACAAATGCAGCGATCCCGCTGTTCGCTGCGGCATCTGGAAACGCGTCACAAGTCGCAATAACGGAGATTGGCTTTGGCGATGGTGGTGGCGCGGCCTACAATCCGTCCGCATCCCAAACCTCGTTGGTCAATGAACGCCTGCGTGTGCCCATCGAAAACCGCCGCTTCCTTGCGCCACAGCGATGGCGGGTCATTGCGGAGGTGCCTAGCGATACGCCTGCCTTTTCAATGCGAGAGATCGGCTTCTTTTCAGCTGATGGGACGCTGATTGGCATCTGGGCTGGGGCTGATGTTACCGCGCGCGGGTTTGGTGTCACCATCTACCGCGTTTTCTACCATCTCGACCTAAGTGCTGCGCCTGAAGGTTCGGTCATCATCGAAGCAGATGAAGATGCGCTTTATCGCCATGTTCTAACCGATTTGGCGGGCCACGGCATTATCGCAGACGAGCAAATAAAACAGCGTCTGCTGATCCGCGATCAATCGAAACTAATCACTGACCTGACGGCCCGAGTTGCCGCACTGGAGGTATAAATGAGCGACCCCGACATTGCTATGATCCAAGCCGCAGCAGAAGCTCTCAATACGACGGATGCCCGCATTAATGCGTTTTTAGATAACGTCGATGCGGATGTTTTGGCCGCAATTACCGAAGCGCAAACGCAGCTCGGCATACGGCAAGCCGGTTATGATGATCTGGCCGCCGATTTGCAGGGCATCGCTGACGCGACGCATGCCAAGGTAGTCGTAAACGTAAATGCCGATACTGGCGACGATGAACTGGGCGATGGGACGAACCAGAACCCGTTTGAAACTGTGGCGGGTGCTTTAGATAATACGCGCGATTACGGTGCTGTGAGTATCATTCTTCGTAGCACTTATCATGCGATTGATAGAGATTGGATCATTGGAGATCGCACTGTCTACATAAGTTCTTATGCTGGTGGGTCGACAACTATCGAGCAGGTGTTGAACAACGCCGGGGATGAGCACGCAGGCAGAATCGTTTGCGGCCGTGGAGAGTTGGGGTTTATTCGTGGCGCAGGCCAATCGAATATGGTGATCAAAACTGCTTTTGTCGCGGGGGTGTCACCGACACAGCTGCGCTCACTTGTAATCTTCAGAACCGGTTTTCGTGGTGTTCATTTGTTGAACGGATGCCGGGTTGAATTGGGTAACTATGCGTTCATCACAGCAAGCACTCGTGAAGACACGCCTTGCTATGTTTCAGCAGTAGAAATTGACATTGTTTGGCGAGGTGACCTGCCGAGTGACCCGTTGCTTGGCGCGCAATTTGTGGCCTGCTTCGGTTCCCCCATCATATTTCTTAATCGGCACGGCACTGGTGTGCCGTCTACCCGTCCGGACGGGGCAACGGCAAACGCTTGGGAGGACATGCTTGGCGGGATCGCCCGTGACGCGAACGGCACACCGCGGAACTACGTTACCGATTTTGTTCTATAAGGAGGGCAAATTATGAAAATCACTGTCGAACACAACGGGTCGCTTTATGATCAGGTCGAGGTGTCCTCGGTGCGTGATCGTGGAGTGGCCCCTGAGGTAATTGGGGCCGCTTTGAAGTCCGCCGCAAAAAGCGAAGTTGCAAAACGTGCCAATAGTTACCGGGCGCGTATTTCCAGCGCGTCTGCCGGGAAGCTCGTTGCATATGAAATTAAGGCGGAAATTTCGGCAAATGCTGCAGGCGCGGACGCTGATGAGCTTGCGTTGATTGATCGCGAAGCAGCTGCTCGTGATAAAAGCCGAGAGGAGCTGCTTTCGATCATCTCTGATAAAGCAGCATCCTATAGAAAGATTGCTTTGCTCGTCGAAGTGATCGAGGCGGAGACCAACGCCAGCCTCTCAGCAATTTCCGATGCAGACCCCGATATTGAGGCAAAGATTGCGAGTATCTTTGAGGCTGCCAAAGCCGAAGCTGATACTGAGTTCGATGCAGCTGTTGCCCAAATCCAAGGCATCTAGCCTGTGATCGCCTTGGCTTTCTACAAAGGGCGCGGGCAGCCGCTCGATCGGGTGATCCGTTGGGTCACCCGATCTTCGTTCAGCCATGTTGAAATTTTGCGCGCGGTACCGACAATGTCTGTCAAAGGGCTGGAAACGAGCGCCTGGTCATCGAGCGGCCGGGACGGCGGTGTGCGGGAGAAGTCGATCACCTTCAAACCGGGGCATTGGGAGTTCGTCGCCATTCCCTGGGCGGGGCCGACCGCGATCGACCGGGTGATCGCCGAGTTTGGCAATCCTTACGACTATGTCGGCTTGCTGGCCTCACAGGCGCTGAACCTGCGCCGGCATCGAAAGGACCAGTGGTTCTGCTCTGAAATCTGCGCCCATGCCCTTGAGCTGAGTGCGCCGCAGGAGCTGTCGCCAGGCGGGCTTTATTGCCGTGTTTTGGAAATGAACCGCGCCTATCTCGCCGGCTGGTCGCGCGCGGGGGAACCGCCAGAGGATTGAGCCGCGGCGCGGTGGAATGCTTGGGCAACAGTTCACATCCGCAAGCGAGGTCACTATGGCATTTCTTCACGGCGTCGAGGTCATCGAGATCGATGCAGGTCCACGTCCCATTCAGACGGTCAAGTCATCCGTCATCGGCATTGTGGGCACCGCGCCCGACGCCGATCCTGATGCCTTCCCCCTAAACACACCGGTCTTGGTCGCCGGCTCGCGCAAAGAAGCCGCGGGCCTGGATACCGAGGGCACCGCGCTCGGCACCTTGCCGGCGGCGATGGACGGCATCTTCGACCAGATTGGTGCTGTCGTCATTGTCGTGCGGGTTGAGGAGGGGGCTACTGAGGCCGAAAGCCTCGCCAATGTGATTGGTGGCGTGAACGCCGTTGATGGCAACTTCGAAGGTGTTCACGCCCTGGTCGGGGCCGAGAGCGTTGTCGGGTTTTCCCCGCGCATCTTGATCGCGCCTGGCTTCACCCACCAACGCCCCGAAGGCAACGCAAACCCGGTCGTTGCCGAGCTGCAGGGGATCGGTGACCGTCTGCGCGCTGTTATCATCGCCGATGGGCCCAACACCAACGATGCCGACGCGATCACCGCGGCTGGCGACTTCGGGTCGGATCGCATCTACCTGATCGATCCGTGGCACAAGGTTATGGTCGGGTCCGATATCGTGTCGGTGCCGGCTTCGTCCCGCGTTGCCGGGTTGATTGCCAAGGTGGACAACGACACCGGGTTCTGGGCGTCGCCATCTAACAATCTGTTGGGCGGCGTGATCGGTACCAGCCGGCCGGTTGACTTCAAGCTGGGCGATGCGAGTGCGCGCGCCAATCTGCTGAACGAGGCCAAAGTCGCCACGACGATCCGCCAGAATGGCTACCGTCTCTGGGGCAACCGGACCCTGACCGATGATACCAAGTGGATCTTCCTCAGCGTTCGTCGCACGGCCGACATCATCAACGACTCGCTGCTGCGCGCTCATCTCTGGGCCGTCGATCGGGGCATCACCAAAACCTACGTCTCGGACGTAGAGGAGAGCGTGAATGCCTACCTTCGGGATCTGGTCGCCTTGGGCGCAATCCTGGGCGGGCGGTGCTGGGCCGACCCGGACCTGAACTCGGCCGCAAATATCCAGCTCGGCAAAGTGTTCTTCAACTTTGATTTTACCCCGGTCTATCCGGCCGAGCATATCACGTTCCGTTCGCACCTGGTGAACGACTACATCGAGGAGGTGTTTAACTGATGGCTGCTGAAGATATCCTGAAATATCTAAATCTGTTCGTTGATGGCCGTGGCCATGCGGGCAAGATCGAGGAATACAGCCCCCCTGATCTGACGGTTTCGACCGAAGAGTTCCGCGGGGGCGGCATGGACGCGCCCATCGATCTCGACATGGGCCAAGAGAAGATGACCACGTCCTTCGTGCTCACGTCTTACGACCGTGACGTGCTGTCCCTCTGGGGCATCAAAGACGGCTCGGTGGTTCAGCTGACGGCGCGTGGGTCGCTTGAAAGCCTGGATGGCACCAAGACGGCCGTGGCGCATCACATGCACGGCAAGATCATCTCGGTGGCGCGCGGTACCTGGGGTTCGGGGACGAAGCCGTCGCTGACCTTCACGGTGAGCCTGCGGTACTACCGTGAGGTCCACGGTGGCGTCGATATCAACGAGATCGATGTCGTCAATATGGTGCGCAAAGTGCGCGGCGTGGATCAGCTCGCCGAGCACCGCGCAAACATCGGCCTGTAAGGAGCTCTCATGGACAATCAAAATAAGCCGGCTTGGCTGGTCGAAAATGACGATGGGTCGCTTACGATCAACTTTGAAAGCCGGCCGCCAAAGATCGACGGGACGGAAGTCAAAAGCCTGAAGATGCGTGAGCCGTTCGTTGACGATCAGCTGGCTGCGGATTCTGCCGGTTCCAGCAGCGCTCTGTCTGAAATCGCGCTGATCTCCAACTTGTGTGAAATCTCACCGGAAGCTGTGCGCTCGATGACAATGCGCCAGTACAGCCGGCTGCAGACGGCGCTCTCGGTTTTTATTGGCTGACCCGTGAACAAGTCCGGGCGGGGTCACTTCGGCTCGCCCGGCACACCGGATGGGCCGAGCGTGAAATCATGGCCATGCCGGTCAGTCGTTTCATCTGGTGGATAGAAGGCCTTCCGAAGAATGAGTAAAAACCAACGCCTAAACGCAACGATCACGATCGGTTCGGTTCTCGAGCAGTCGGTCAAGCGCAACATGGGCTTCCTAAAATCTGGGCTGTCCCAAGTCGGCGATGCGATCAAGGGTGTCGAGCGCCGGCAAAAGGAGCTCGACCGCCAGCGTAACGTTCTGCGCAAGCAGGGGCAGTCCGTTGAGCACCTCGATCATGAGTATGAAAAGCTCGAGCGGACGCTTGTGGATCTGCGTCGCGCCCAGGAGCGATGGAACCGCGCGGCCGCAGCGTCGCGCCGGGTCGGCTCCACCTTCAGTAACATGGCATCCGGCATCGGCCGGAACGCGCGCCAGATCGCGATCGGTGCGACCTTGGCCGGTGGCGCGATCTTCGGCCTTGCCAATTCTACAGCGGATCTCGGGGATAACGTCGCCAAGACGGCCGACAAGCTGGGGATCGGCCTGGGCGCGCTTCAGGAGCTGCGCTATGCGGCCGAGCGGTCAGGGGTTGCGACAGGTACCTTCGACGGCGCATTGGAAAAAATGACCAAGAACATCGGCCTGGCGCTTGAGGGGACCGGTGCCCAGAAGGACGCCCTGGACGCCTTGGGGTTGTCAGCCGGCCAGCTCGCCAATCAGCTGCCAGAGGAGGCGCTGGCCTCGATCGCGGACAAGCTGCAGGGTGTCGAGACGCAGGCGGAAAAGGCCGCGCTGGCAAACGATCTGTTCGGGCGATCGGGTATCGGTCTGCTCAACATGCTGAAGGACGGCTCTAAAGGGCTGACGCAGCTGCGCGAGGATGCGCGTCGCACCGGCTATGTGCTGTCGGATCAGGCTGCCCGGGATGCCGAAGTCTTCAAGGACACGCTGCTTGATACGCAACTGGTCATATCCGGCCTGAAGAACACAGTGGGTTCGGCCTTGATGCCGGTGGTCACCCGCGCGATGGGTCGGATCGGGGATGCCCTAGTGGGTAATCGGGATGCGGTTGAACAATGGGCCGAAGGTTTCGCCGGTGGAATCGAGCGAGCACTCCCGATAGTCGGCGAGATTGCGTCAGGAATTGGAGCGATCGGGTCCGTGGTATGGTCGGTCACCGAAAGCACGGCCGATATGATCGGCGGCTGGGAAAACTTTGGGATGGTGGTCGGAGCCGTCCTGGCGTCGCGCACTATCGTGCGTGTTGCCAAGTTCGGGGGCGCAGTGTTCAGCCTCGGCCGCGCCATGCTTTCCCTGGCTACAGCTTCGCCGATCGTCGTTGGGGCGATCCGCGCGATCGGGTCTGCCCTAATCATGAACCCGATCGGGGCGGCGATCGCCGTCATCGCGGGGGGGGCCTATCTCATCTACCGCAATTGGGAGAGCGTCGCGCCCTGGTTCAAGGGCCTATGGGGCGATGCGAAGGGGTACTTTCAGGGGTTCGGCAACTTCGTCGGTGGGGTCTTTTCCGGGGATATGGAGCGCGCCGAGAAGGGGGTGCGGGCAATGTGGAACGGCACCACGTCGTTCTTCGATCGGACCTGGAGCGGCATCGGTGCCGTATTCTCTGCGACCTATTCAAACCTCATCAAGCCGGTCACGGATGCAATGGGGATCACGGGGCCAATCGAGGCGGCGTGGCGGCAGGCTGGCAGCGTGTTGGGCCCGGTTCTGTCCGATATCGGGTCCTACTATTCGGGTCTGGGCGATGTAGTCGCTGGCGCCTTTTCCGGTGATATGCAACGCGCGTCCGATGGGCTCGGGCGGATGTGGAAGTCGGCGCAGTCTGTCATGCACCGGATCCTGGGCGGCATCGGCGACAGGTTCCGGTGGATCTATGACAATGTCATCAAGCCGGTGACCGATGCGATGGGGGTGACCGCGCCGATCGAGCGCGCCTGGTCGACCCTTTCCGGAGCGATCGACACGACACTCAGTGCGATCGGGTCCGTCTTCGACACGACCTGGTCTGGGCTGGTGAAGCCGGTCATCGATGGGCTGGCGGCAACTGGTGGCATCGGTGCTGCGTGGGAGGCGGTCAAAACCTCCATTGATCCCGTCCTGACCTGGATCGGTGATAAGTTCACCACGCTGATGACCTTGATCAAACCGGTGATCGAGGCGTTGAAGTGGGGCTATGAGAACGCGCAGCGCGCCGGCAACGCGATCGGCTCGGCCGTAGGCTCTGCTGTCGCCGCGCGCGTTGAGCCTGGCAAGGTATCTGGTCTTGGCAATACGGCGTCAAACGACACCGCGGCTCCGATGACCAGCTCGGCCGCGGAGAAACTATACGGAATCAAGCCGCAGAAGAACGTTTTGGGTGGACCCTTCCGTCCTGGCTGGCACCTGACCGGCGAGCTCGGTCCGGAGCTCAAGTTCGAGAACCGGTCGGGGTACGTGGCGAACAACCGCGCCATGCGCCAGCTTGCCGGCTATGCCGATCGCGTCGGTTCTGTGTTCAGCCCGGGCGCGCGGTCGGTGAAGAAACAAGGCGCGCGTGTTCTGGATATGGTGCGCGGAAGCGGCGGGGTCGCGGGGCCGGTCAGCAATCGCGGTGTAATACCTGATAATCTGGGCCGCGGCAGCCCGACGGTAAGAATTCCAGCGCAGCCGGCACATCGCAGCAGCTCGGCCGCGCGGTCGGTCGGCGGTAGAGGTGCCCGTGTCCGGGATAAACTGCGTCGCAGCAGCCCGCGGGTGGGTATTCCTGCGCAGCCGGCGCGGCGCATGGGATCCGCTCCGCTCACCTCGAGTGAACGCGGTCAGTCGCGCCGTCCCGACGTGGACGGCATGATGGCGCGCATCGAGGCCGTATTCTCCCAGACGGCCGCGCCGGCACTGGCAGCAGCTCCTGCGCAGGCATCGCAAACCGTCACCAACCATTACACGATCAACGCGCCTGGGGCTGATGCTCATGAAGTCTTGCGGCTCCTGAAGCGTGAGGAACAACGCAACGCCGGCAACGGTCTATTCGATCGCGCGCCGGCCACGGGGCCGTTTGGGAGATAACGATGGCAGAAGTCATGATGCAGCTCGGGTTCTTTCAGTTCTCCCTGGATAATGCTGCCTACCAGCGGCTCAGTCGATCGGCTGAGTATCGGTGGGCACGTCAGGCGCGGATCGGTACTAATGATGCTTTGCAGTTCACCGGCCTGGGCCCGGAGACCGTGGAGCTCGAGGGGGTGATCTATCCCCATTTCAGAGGCGGGCTGAAGCAGATCGATAAGATGCGCACACAGGCCAGCCTTGGGCTGCCACTGCCCTTGGTGTCTGGCATCGGTAAGGTGCTGGGCCTGTGGGTCGTGGAAGGCGTCACCGAAGGGCAAGAAGTCTTTGCCTCACAGGGCATCCCGCATCGGCAAGAATTTACAATGAGGATGGCAAGATATGACGGCGGTGTCCGATCTTTACTTCGTTTCTTCTGAGGGTGATGTCCTGGACCAGGTCGTGGCTGCGCACTATGGGGATACCCTGGGCGGCAAGGTGGAGGCGGTTCTTGCCGCTAACCCTGGTCTGGGCGCGTTGGGGGCTGTGCTCGATCCTGGCGTTCGCATCCTGTTGCCGGATTTGGACACCTCAGAGCCTTCTGAAACGGCGCAGCTATGGGGCTGATGGATTTCCGACCGTTGGTGCAGGTCACAATCAACGGGGTGCCGCTGTCGGGCTTCGTGTTTTCGCAGCTGAGTTCGGTGCGCGTGTCCGACACGGCCGGCTTTATCTCTGATACTGCCGAGATCACTTTCGCCAATACCTCGCCGCTGTCGCGCTTTGCCATGCCGGAACCGGGGGCCGAGGTTGCGATCGCCTTGGGGTATCTCGGGGAGTTCTTGCAGTTGGGGCTCTATATCGCCGATGAGGTCGAGGAGAGCTCGCCCCCTCGCATGATCACGGCCGTGTGCCGCGCCAAAGCGCAAGGCGAGACGCAGAGCGGCTTTGCCCCGATCAGCCAGCAGAAGTCTCGGTCGTGGCCGGCCGGCATGACGCTGAAAGCGATCGCCACCACAATTGCCGGCGACAACGGGCTCGAGCCGGCCGTGACCGAGGCCGCTGGAGCCATCGTGCCTGGTCACATCGATCAGCTGGACGAAAGCGACCTGTCGGTTTTGACGCGGATTGCGGTGCTGCATGACCTCGTTGCCAAGCCAGCCGGTGGCGTTCTCTACGTCGGGCGCAGGGCGGAGGGGGTGAAAGCCTCGGGGCAGCCAACGGCGGCAGTGGTGCTGCAGGAGGCAGATGTCACCCGCTGGTCGATGCGCCGTGGGCTCAGCGAGGCAACGGGTACGATCATCGCCACCTATCGGGATCTCGAGAAGGCCGAAGATGTGGAGGTAAAGGTCGGGGACGCGGAGCCGGTGCGCCGGCTGCGCCAGCGGTTCCGATCCGAGGAAGAGGCGCGCGCCGTCGCGACGGCCGAGTCGCGCCGTGCCGGCCGCGCAAAGGAGACGCTCGAGGTGGAGCTGCCTGGGAACCCCTCAATTGCGGCCGAGGGGCGCTTGATCCCGATCGGGTTCAGCGCGGCCGCATCTGGCGTTTGGGTTGTGAAAACGGCGACCCATGAAATCTCGGAAGGGGGCTATCGCACGATGGCCCAATGCGAGCGGCCGGAGTAGGGAAACCGCCAGAGGCTCCAAAGCGCACCCGCGGGCATCTTGGCTTGAAATGTCTGCACCTGGAGCCTGTCTGCATGTCTGAAGAAGAAACCCCGCGCGCGGGGCTGATCAACTGGTCGGAGTGGCGAAAGGATGGCGGCAAGTTTTTCCGCATCACGGTCATCGGGGCCTTCGCCGCGTGGATTGGTGCCTATGTGCCCGTGGTCAATGAGCTGGTGTTCTCGCCCTGGCGCTTAGGTGACAAGGTGGATGCGAATACCCAGACGCTGTCGCATCTGGTCGAAGACGTCAAAGTGCTGCAGCGGCCGGATGTGATCTTCCGGATATCGCGATCGGACGTGTTGGGGCCCCGGTGCGGGGGCGGGCGCAGCTGCGCGATTGAGGTTGAGATCGAGCGGACCGAGGAGGGGCGAAACTGTCAGATCGTACCCGGGAAGACGCGCTATTCCTTCCGCAACCCGCGCACCGATGCCAGCTTGTATGTTCGCCTCGATCGTCCGGTGCAAAGCCAGAATGTTGGGTCAAAGCCCGTTGCGTTTCAGTATCAGGTGACCGCGCCATATGGCTTGGAGCCCAACGCAGAGTTTTGCTTGGAACCGCTCTATACAGGTTGCCCTGGCATGTCGGAGGGTGATGCGCCGATCAGGGCAAACCGCAGCTGTACGGCTGTGCCTGTCGAGCGCTAGATTGGACAAGCAGTTGCTGTAGTCCTGTGGAAGGATAGGCTGAAGCGAGCGGTTTTAACGGGTTTCGCACTGATATTAATTTTTGCTATCAAACTACAGCAGTTATTTTTCAAGAATTTTTGTGATTATGAACTGCGCTCGAGGAAGCATGCAAACGCATAAGCCTAATACATTATTATATTATTGCATGCCGAGTTCGTAAATAGCGGGAGTTACAATGCTGAAGTACTTGCTGAAGTCTGCAATTTGGGCTGTCGAAGCTAGCTACAATACACCTGATCGAAAGGGCGCTAGAGGTGAACGTGTAGTTCACAGTGCACTCACCTCAGCTCTAAACAGTCAGGACTATCGAGTGTTGACGGACCTAATTTTGCCGGTCGCTGGAGGCACTACCCAAATTGATCACCTTATACTATCTCGCTTCGGTATTTTTGTGATCGAAACCAAGAATATGTCAGGATGGATATTTGGCAGTGCTGACCAGGCTAAATGGACCCAAGTGCAAAAACGCAGCAAGCGTCAATTTCAGAACCCTCTCCGACAGAATTATGCTCATGTAAAGGCGGTGGAGGAAATTCTAGAAGTTGAACCTAAAGCCCTGCACAATCTTGTTGTATTTACCGGAACTGCCGAACCAAAGACGAAAATGCCTGATAGCGTTGCTTGGGGGTTGAGAGACCTTGGGAGACTTATTGCGCTTCAAAACCGAAAGATGTTTTCTGAACAGCAACTCGACACCTACTCTAAAAAACTACGTGAACGGGCTCTGGAAAACACGAAGATAGTGCGCAGTGATCACTTGCAAAGTCTACGAAATAAGGCAGCAGTCAGAAACCGCCCTGCTAAACTGGATCAAACAGCATGCCCTAAATGCGGCAGCGAGATGGTAAAGCGGACGGGTCGTAAAACAGGGAGCACTTTCTGGGGTTGTACGAGCTTTCCTAAGTGCAGAGGTACTCGGAACGTCGATTAATTGACGTCAGGTGCACTGCTATAGCGGACATTCACCATATCAGAAAATCGTCCGTTGGTTGAAGGGTTCGGAAAGCAAAGCTTGGTTAGCTTGCAGCGATGGTCTTTATGGTCCGGATGGCAGACATTTTGGGTATGTAATTAACCTAATGTTTTTTGGGAGGTGCTCAATAGTGGTGCCCGAATGGACCAAGCGCGTGGAGGGATGGCACCGAACGATATCGCTCCACGACTATCGCGTAGGAAGTGCAGGATCACCTTCACAAACTTCCAGATCTTTGGCTTTCAGCATAGTAAGTTTCGTGACCCAATTTGAGGCTTTATCAATCTCACCTTCGAAACAGCCGCATCCGTAGCCATAGGACCCATTAGTCTTTCGCCATTGATCCTGGAAATTCCAGGTCCTTGGAATATCGAGGAATCCATTGTCACGGTCGCCATTCCCTTGGAGCATCAGTGTCCACTCACCGTCACGATCAGTTAACCACCAATTACCAGGCGTCGGATTATCAACCCAACCGCAACGTATTTCAGCTGAAGCAAGCTGAGGCAAAAAACCTAGAATCATAACTAAGGCTGAAATGGAATGACGAGGCTTGGTTGAACGCATAGTGTTTGTTTCCTAGGTTAGCCCGGCTTGGTGCAAACATTTAAATTAGTAAACCATGCGTAACGTAGTAACTTTGGCAAACACAAGCTCTAGAAGTAAGGGGTTAACGGATGCTTGGCTTCGAGAGGGGGCCTTTCTCCTTGACGCACCATCTGTAGCTCGCTGCCGCACATTCTCAAAACGTTTCTGATATGTTCCGTCCATTTGGCGCACAAAAAGCCGTTCAAAATCAGTCAAAAACGTGCGGATTGCAAATCCGTGTACAGGAGTTCGATTCTCCTACTCGCCTCCACTATATTTCCCTCTCTAAATTATGTTTCTCACAGGCTGGTCGCGCGTGGCATGCGTCGTGGCTATGGCATCCTCTATGTTTTAACCGTATTATCCGCCAAACACGGAAAATTGCGCCTATTGACCCGACTGGCCGTTGCCCGGCGGGCGGTGATGTGGCATCTCACG